>JADMIO011717979.1_pt1 | contig 57067 bp, 50 predicted proteins | sample 8958161 | NCBI WGS metagenome assembly JADMIO01 (sample SAMN16585339, study PRJNA669376) | soil metagenome | isolation source: Crop rotation soil | place: USA: Cullars Rotation, Alabama | collected 2011 | reverse complement strand
CGCGACAACTTGTCCACGTGGAATTCTAAGCTTAGGATCCCAATGTGCTGGAAAGGGAATGTTTTTAGGAATGCATTTTATCGGCTTCGACGGGGCTCCGAGAAGGTATTACGCATTTGATAGTTTTGAAATGTTAAAGCAGGTCCAGCTGAAGCAGCTTGGAGTTACGATTAACAGTTTCATTTTTGGAATATCTTCACTTATTTTTATTTTTAATTTTTTCTGGAGTTTATTCCGCGGAAAAAAATCAGGATCCAACCCCTGGCTTGCCACCACCCTGGAATGGACCACCTCAAGTCCTCCTCCTCACGGGAACTGGGAAGGCAATGTTCCCACGGTGCATCGATGGGCATACGACTATTCCTTGCCAGGATCCAGCGAGGATTTCACGCCACAGAGCTGCGAGTAGTCAAAAAACAAAATCCACATGAAAGCTTATATTTCACAGACTGTTGCCTTTCCGGAAGCCAGGGTCGACTCACTTCCTGACATCCGAGAATCCAATCCCCTCGTAGGCAGGCTTTTTTTGTGGTCGCTCCTTGGCACGATCGGAATGCTTTTTATGGCGATGGTGAGCGCCTACCTTGTGCGCCGCTCTGGATCCGATTGGCAGCCTATCACGCTCCCTCGTTTTCTGGGATGGAACGCATTGTTACTTATTCCCGGAACCTTTGTTTTAAGTCGGGCAAAAAGTGCGGCTCAAGAAAATCCGGGCGCTATTTTTATATGGATTGGGATGGCAACGTTGCTAGGCATTCTGTTTTTAGCGGGCCAAATCTACTGTTGGGAAATCTGGCTTAAGCAAAGTATTGGTGTTGCAACCAACCCCTACAGTTCTTTCTTTTATCTCTTTAGCGGGATGCACGCATTACATGTGGGAGCGGGGATCGTCTGGCTGCTTATCCTATTCTGGAGGTCCCACAGCCCGGAATCCCGGCCCTCCTATCACGCGATTTGTTGCGCTGCGGATTACTGGCTTTTTCTTGCACTCCTTTGGCTTGGGTTAATCGGTGTGCTTTATTTTGCATAATCATAACAGCGTAAAAGGCGCGGTATGACATTCTTCAAATTTTATTATTTTTACCATTATTTATGAATCCTGAAGCTGATTTGTTATGTCCGCGAGAACTGTCCCCACTTGGCCCGAGTTGGCGGAAAGTGATGATGTGGATTTTTATTGTGGGTGATGCTCTGATATTCGGATCCTTTCTGACTTGTTACGCTGTTGCCAGGTTTACCAATGCCGACTGGCCGGAGGCGACGCATGTATTTCATCTTAATCTGGTGACTTTCATGACTTTGATCTTGATCACCAGTGGAGCCACGATGGCGCGTGCCGTGTTTGCCGCACGCACGCAGGATTGGAAAGGAGTGGTCCGGTTTTTATGGTTCACTCTGATGGGTGGTGCTTTGTTTGTTGGCTTACAAGGCTATGAGTGGATGGGATTTATCCAAGAGGGAGCGAGACTTAACTCTAATCCATGGGGACCGGCTTTATTTTCTGCTTCATTCTTTCTGATTACCGGATTTCATGGATTTCATGTTCTCACGGGACTTATCATTCTCTTCATTACCGTGGTTCGTTCCAAGAGCGGCCGTTCTCAATCCGAGGGAATTGAATTGGCTGGGATGTACTGGGCTTTCGTGGACCTGGTTTGGGTTTTCATCTTTCCAACATTTTATTTGATTTAATCATCCTCATTTATGTACGACCCAAATCATTTGAAGCGATCCCCCAAAGCAAGCGGACAAATCTGGAGTACCTGGTTTATCCTTCTCATTCTTAGCGTGGGAATGGCTTTAACAGGCTATTTACATCTTCCACGACAGACGACGTTGGTTTTACTTCCAGTGATCATGGTGGTGATGGCGTGGTTGATTCTCTCCCGATACATGCATTTAGGCGAAGAAAACTCCTTACTCATTTCGTCCGCAATTGGCGGCACTCTCTTTATATCCATCTTTCTCCTCGGTTTTCTGGTTTGGGACGCGGTTTGTATATATCAAGCCTCTCCGCATTGATGGTAGTGATGCAAAAATGAAACGTATATCCGGCGCTTTGGGATTTGTTTTTCTAAACACAATTTCCCTTTTTGCGCAGTGTCCACTTTGCAAAAACACACTGACTCATTCTCCTCAGGGTCGATTGCTTGTTGAAAATTTAAACACGGCGATTGTGGTGCTCCTGACAGCCCCCTTTGTCATTATCGGTCTTGTGATTTATGGTGTTTGGCGAATGAAGTCCAAAGACGCTGTCGGCACTCCGGAAATACCCGCCCCTAAGAAGAAGTAGCAGTTCTCCCACTTTGTTGTTTTTGGTCTCCGCGTCTAAGCTATCCTATCGGTGAGCTGAGGTAGGCCGCGAAATTGAATTTGAATTAGAAGAATGAGATTTTTTGCCAAGCCCAAGAATCCGGTCAATGCTTCAGCATTCGTGAAGAATATTGAAGAAAGGCCGAAACTTAGAATTGTGCGCTTAAATGGAACAATCACCGTATCCAATGAGAACGAACTGGAAGAGCTCGTAAAAAGCAGACGTAAGGATCAGGGGTTTCGATTCAAAAATATTTTATTGGATCTCGCGGAGGTAACTTACGCCGATTCAGCGGGGGTCGCGGCCATGGTTAAAGCATTCATTAATTACAATCGAGCCCATCATCGGCTCGGTATTGTTAATTTGAATTCCGAAATCCGAAGCATGATCGAAATTCTTAAGGCGGATACTGTAATCGCCATTTACGCTTCCGAAGAGGAAGCGATCAAGGATTTGGAGCAGGATTGGTAACTGGGTTGTTACCGAGGTGGCAGGCTGACGTTAAATTGACTATCCTTTGTGCTTTGGATCTGCCTTTCCAAAGAATTTATTTTTAAATGGTCGAGTACGATGAAGCAAAACCGACATTAAGAACATTCCGGAAAGGATGGTGCTTGGTTCTGGGGTAATGGGAACAAGCTCGCCGCTACTGAGTATGCGAGCTCCGGGCCCTAGACCAAAAAATGTGACATTATTTAAAAAGGACGAGGTGACTCCTGAGCTGGATGAGAAGAAAATGAGATCATCGTCTCCGCCAGACCCGGTACCTCCCCAGTTGTAAACGGTCAGCACGGCCCCTGAACCTACTGTATTTGTGGCGGTCGCAAAGTCCATATGAATTCCCGTAGATCCACCCGGAGCTAAGATAATACTGGAATTTGCAGTCAACGTTAATCTTCCCAGTTTGGTATTCTTATCGACTTCTTGAATTGTACCTCCTGATAACACGACTTCGGCCCCGGTATTTGTGTAACCCGTATTGAATAGGAGGGTTCCCCCTTTGACGGAAATGGAGGAAGTGGTTCCCAATGCATTCGCAGAATCAACAATGATCGTGCCCGCTGAATTTGTCACATTGCCTGAAAAAGTATTATTGCCGGATAAATCTAAAACACCTGTTCCCGCTTTGGAGATCCCTCCACTTCCCGAGACAACTCCTGACCAAACATTTGTATTTACAGAGATTGTTACGGTATGTGTTGTTGATCCCAGGACGAGCGGGCCGGTATTGGAAATCATTGCACCCACCGAAAGAGTGTAGTCGCCATTTACCGTAAATAGATTCGTGATCGTTTTTACATCCGTAGCGCTAAACCCTTTCAGGGTTCCGCCATTCATGACGATGTTGCTAACACTTCCAAATGCACTCGAGTTGTTCATAATCACTGTTCCTGAATCGAAAATAAACGATCCTGAAATCGTTAGGGGCGTACTTATCCTCAATATAAAGCTACCTTGCTTTTCAATCGTGCCACCCGCGCCAGTTTCATCAACGGCAGGCCCTTGAAGTGTAACCCTGCCGGTCCCAATGCCAGCCCAAACGTTGGTTCCCGAGGAAATTTTCAATCCTCGTATAACAACATCGCCCGAGCCATTTTCGGTAAGATTAGTAGTCCCGGCTCCCACTCGGTTTAACGTTAAGGTTCCGCCGCTAGTGTTTGTAATGACAACCTGGTTATTCACATTGCTAAACGTGATGCCTCCTACATTGATGGCACCTCCGAGGTCATAGCTATGATCGGCGGAAATTGAATTAATAAAAAATGCATCGTCCGAAGCCCCGTTCGGGAATGCCGTTCCGTTCCAATTGCCATTGACTTGCCAGTTTCCATCCGCGTCCTGGGTCCAGGATCCCGTGGTTGCATAGAGTCGATAAGCTATGAAAGTCAGGATCCAAATAGAAACAGGAAGCAAATACCTTCGACTGGGTAGGCGCATTTCAGGAGCATGCTATCATTCTCCTCCTTCCATTGCGAGGTGAAAGGATGGTCCTTTCCGGCATCGAACATCTAAAAGAAAACCGCCGTTTCTCTTTCGAAAAACGGCGGTTGGTTGGTGAGGGAGTTCTGATTGAGTTAGTGTTTGGTGGTGTAGTTAGTCCCAACTCAGGTTGCTGGCGGCCTGATACTCCGTGACGCGTGTCTCGAAAAAGTTTTTCTCCTTACCCAGATCGATCGTTTCGCTCATCCAAGGAAACGGATTTTTTGAGCCATACTGAGTCGGGAGACCAATTCTTTCGAGTCTTCGGTCGGCAATGTGCTGCACGTATTCACGGAAAAGATTGGCATTCAGACCGAGAATCCCATCCGGGACACAGTCCTTTGCGTAAGCCACTTCAAGTTCCACAGCTTGGCGGATCTTGTTTACAAGGCTCGTCTTGAATTCGGTGGTCCAAATTTCTGGATTTTCTTCCTTGATGCCATTGATGAGATCGATTCCGAAGTTCAGGTGGATCGTCTCGTCGCGCATGATGTATTGGAATTGTTCGCCAATCCCGGTCATTTTATTTTGACGATGGAAAGAGAGGATCATGACAAATCCGCTATAGAAAAAGACTCCTTCCATGATGACGTAGAAGCCAACCAGATTTTCGATGAACTTCTGTTTTCCCTCAAAAGTTTCGGTGGTAAATCCGGGCTTCAAAATGTCTTCGGTCAGAGAGATTTCGAAGGTATCCTTGTCGTTAATGCTGTTTACCTCGTGATACATGTTGAAGACTTCACGCTGATCGAGCGAGAGGGATTCCACAATGTAGTGAAAGGTGTGTGTATGCAGCGCTTCTTCAAACGACTGACGAAGCAGATATTGTCGGGCTTCCGGATTCGTGACGTGTTTGAAAATGGCCAGGACGATATTATTTCCTACAAGACTCTCCGCGGTGCTGAAAAATCCAAGGTTGCGCATAATCACACGACGTTCTGCATCTGTGAGTTTGTCTGATTTCCAGAGCTCGATATCTCGGGACATTGGAACTTCGGTTGGCATCCAATGGTTGGCACAACCATTGAGATAATGCTCCCAGGCCCAATGATATTTCATGGGCATTAATTGATTAACATCGGCCGCACGGCAATTAATGAGTCGTTTATCTTGGGGGTTGAGACGTTTGGTAAGATCGATCGATTGAGCACGCTCCTCTAACGCATTGCAGCATGACATAGGTTTTTTATTTGTTGGTTGAGGTTTGGTTGAGAGATTGTGTTCGTTTGGTTCTTCCGTGACTTCTTATTGACAGCTTTCACAGGTGGGATCATCCAAGCTGCACGCTTTCGGGATTTTGGGTGCCGAGCCATTGGCATTCGCACGATCAACCACAATGTTGCTGGATGCCGATTTGCTCTTCATCCAGCGAGGCTGCAGCCCGCGCCGATTGACATCGGTCGTAGATTTCTCAATTTGCGTGGCTGCTTGAGAACGCAAATAATACGTGGTCTTGAGTCCCTTTTCCCAAGCGAGCATGTACATATCGTTTAGTTTTTTGCCACTTGGATCTTCGAGATAAAGATTGAGAGACTGACCCATATCAATCCACTTCTGTCTGCGGCTGGCGCATTCGATGAGCCATTTGGGCTCAATTTCAAATGCGGTCTGGTAGAGTTCTCTGAGTTCGGCGGGAACGCGTTGGAGTTCTTTGAGGGATCCATCGAAATGCTTCAAGTCATCAATCATTTCATCATCCCACAACCCCATGGATTTGAGATCATTGATCAGGTATGTGTTGATCGTTGCAAACTCGCCGGAAAGGTTGGATTTTGCGAACAGATGTTTGTACGTGGGCTCAATGGATTGGGAAACTCCCGAAATATTCGAGATTGTGGCCGTGGGAGCGATCGCCATTGTGTTGCTATTACGCATTCCATGGTCCTTGATCGCTTTGCGGACAATGCTCCAATTCATGGTCGTGGAACGATCCACAAAGAAGAATCCGCCCCGTTCGCGTGCCGCCAAGTCCAAAGTGTCAATGGGAAGAAGTCCTCGATCCCATTTCGAGCCCTTAAAGCTTTCATAGGCGCCGCGTTGTTCGGCCAACTCCGTGGATGCGAGAATGGCATAATAGGAGATCATTTCCATGCTGTGATCCGCGAAATCGACTGCCTGCTGGCTTGAATAGCTGTACCGTAATTTGTAGAGCGCATCCTGAAATCCCATAATTCCGAGCCCCACGGGACGATGACGGAGATTGGAGGTCTTTGCTTCCGAGGTGGGATAGAAGTTTATGTCGATGACATTGTCGAGCATGCGCATCGCGGTGCGAACGGTTCTCGCCAAAAGCTCTTCATCGAGCCCCTTGTCCTTAATGTGAGTAACGAGGTTCACCGAACCGAGATTGCACACCGCCGTTTCTTCAGCGGATGTATTCAGGAGAATTTCGGTGCAGAGATTGGAGCTGTGAACAACTCCCTTATGGTCCTGGGGCGAGCGAAGGTTGGAGGGATCTTTGAACGTAATCCAGGGATGCCCGGTTTCGAACAGCATCGAAAGCATCTTGCGCCAGAGAACGACCGCTTCGATTTTTTTATGTTGGCGGAGTTTGCCTTCAGCCGCCATCTCTTCATATTCAAGATAACGTTTTTCGAATGCAGCTCCATAAAGGTCGTGCAAGTCCGATGTTTCGCCCGGATCAAAAAGAGTCCATGAGCTTTTCGACGCAACGCGTTTCATGAACAAATCAGGAATCCAGTTCGCCGTGTTCATGTCATGAGTACGACGACGTTCGTCACCCGTGTTTTTTCTCAGCTCGAGAAAGTCTTCGATATCGAGATGCCAAGTTTCAAGATAGGCGCACATCGCCCCCTTGCGTTTGCCGCCTTGATTGACAGCCACAGCCGTGTCATTTGCGACTTTGAGAAAAGGGATCACTCCCTGGCTGGTTCCGTTGGTTCCTTTAATATAAGAGCCCGTTGCGCGAACACTCGACCAATCATTTCCAAGTCCGCCTGCCCATTTCGAAAGTTTGGCGTCGTCGGCTACCACTTTGAAAATGTGATCGAGATCATCCATGACCGTGGAGAGATAGCAGGAACTCAATTGCGGATGGCAAGTTCCGGAATTAAAGAGAGTGGGGGTCGACGAAACAAAAAGAAATTGAGATAAGATGTTATAGAACTCGATCGCACGCTCTTCCTTTTGAGCGCCTTCATTCATGGCCAGACCCATCGAGACCCGCATCCAGAAATATTGAGGAGTTTCGAGACGACGGCCTTGATGATGGATTAAGTATCGATCATAGAGAGTTTGAAGGCCCATGTAGGCGAATTGCAAATCCCGCTCCAATTTCATGGCCTGAGAAAGCTTTTCGATGTCAAAATTTGCCATTTCGGGCGACAAACGGCCCAGCTGGATTCCTTGCGCGATGTAATCTTTGAAATAAATCGAGTGCACTTCGGAGACTTCCCCTACAGGAAGGGCTTCGCGATAGTTGACCTGAAGGAGGAGTCGGGCGGCGACATAGGAATAGGCCGGTTCACGTTCAACCTGAGCCCTTGCCGCCATGATATTCGATTGATCAATTTTATCGGTTGTCACTCCGTCATAAAGATTTTTTATCGACTCACGAGCGATTAATTCAACGGAAACGAGATTTTCCAATCCTTTGCACGCTTTTTCGACGGCCTCATAGATCCGTTTGGCATCAAAACGTTCCTTTAAACCGTCGCGATGGGTGATGTAATTGGGAACGGTGATGGAGTTATCAGCAGCGGGTTGCGCGGAAACAGCCGAGACGGATGAGTCAGGGAGGCGGCCTTCGGCTCGGGCTTTGGCACGTTCTTCACGATAAAGAATATAGCGTCGGGCGATGGAATGCTTTCCGAAAGCCATGAGTTGGGCTTCGACATTGTCCTGGATCTGTTCGACCTGGACTTGTTCGCCTCGGACGAGTTTGCCCAAAACAAGATTGATGGCAGCTTCACCGATTTTCTTTGCCTGCTCGGATTGATCAGCCGGAAGTTCCTTGGTGGCTTCAATGCCTAGTTCTGCCTTAAAGGCGCTTTCAATGGCCAAGTAAATCCGCTGGTCATTGAAGTGATCGCGGCGGCCATCACGTTTTGTGATGAAAAACTCCGCTGCATGAAGTGGATCGACGCCATTTAGGGTCAGTTGTCCCGACGGTTGATCTGTCATCATAGGATAAAAATTAGACGTTTAGGTTGAGGTTTTTCTAAGAATTCCGCTCGCGCTCTTAGAGTTCTTGTTCTTTTTTCTGTTTAATTCGCCGCTATGGTCGGCCCCCCGACTGCTTTTTAAGCTTTTTTACTTATTACCAGCACCTACTAGGCGTCGTAGTAAGCTCATTAGCTTACCCCTACCGGTAGTTGATTTGGCTCAGATTGTCAACTGGAAAAGAATTTTTTTAGCAAAAAAAACGCGGTTGCATGACATTCTGGTACAACCACTTGCGATTGGACTACCTATGGCTTCCAAAAAATATTTTTCAGTATTTTTAAAAGAGATGTAGATTTTTAATTTCGAAGTCTTGTGGTATTTTTTCGACCTGGGGTTTAACCCGAATTATTCATATTCGCGGAGCAATTTTTCTGGTATGGAGAGGCATGAATTCACGAATTATTCCCATTTCGCAGGGCGACCAACGTGCCTGGGTATACCCTGAGCACGGGTTCCAGTTGTACGGGTACGAGCACAAAATTAACGGGAAGAACATTCCTGTCATCCATGTTCCCGGTCTCGAGAGGGAGCCCTTGGATCGACGATATGGGAATCCGATTTTATTTCCCGCTCCCAGCGTGACGCATTCCAGCCATGGGCGCGAGAGCTGGGTTTGTGAAGACAAGGTTCTGCCGATGCCTGCGCATGGATTCGCGCGCAATTGCTATTGGCATGTCGTGGATGTGAAATCGAGTTCCGTCACGGCAGAGCTAATTCCAAATTCAAGTGCTCTGATTTGCTTCCCATTCGAATTTAGACTTCGAATGACCTACCATTTTGCTGGAAGCGGATTGATCCTGGACGCCGAGCTTGAAAACACGGGGCAGCATCCATTTCCTTACTCTTTGGGATTTCACCCCTATATCAACGCTCCACTCGGCAAGAACGGCAAGAAATCAGATTGCACTGTGGCGTTGCCAAAATCTACTCGTCTCAGCTCCAAAGACGGGTGGAATAGTTTTCAGAATCAACCCGACTATGGGCCTATCACCATCCACGCAGACGGTCCGGAATTGGCTACCACGATTATGTTGGCCGATTCAGGTGCAAAATTTCTGGAACTTAATGACGTGGGTAATCAAATGAAAGTTCGCGTTTCTGCGGAAGGTAGCGAGCAAAGTTTACCTGTATGGGCCGTATGGAGCGGATCTCCGGATGCTCCCTATATTTGCCTCGAGCCCTGGAGCGATGCTCCCAATGCACTGAACCGGAAGGAAACCCGCCAGTGCCGACCCGGCGAAAAGCATTTCTACCAAATGGTCATTTCTGTCAGTCAGTGACTTTTCTTGATTCCCGCACCTGAAAATCAAAGATTTGACTCTTCTAATTCCAGTCAGGTTGCTGTGTTTGCTTCCAATCGGTGGTGATTGCCGGCATCCCTTTCCCTGAATTCTTAATGTGAACAAGTGTAAGAACGTTCGAATCCTTCTTTTCGGATTGATCCACAATCAAATCCAGGCTTTTCGAAATATTCTCCTTGGGTAAATCAAATACAACTGTCACGCCGGCCTCTTCGCCGGAAGAGAACGAAATGGACTCAGCGCCCATCGTTTCTCGAAGATCGGGCGTGTGTTGAATTTGGGTGTCATCTACTCGAAGGATAAAGCGTTTTTTGCTCAGCGACGCCGTGGTTGGAGTTTTGTTTAGGATTTGAAGCGTCACACGAATCTCTGCGTTCCCGCCGGCGTCACGATACTCCGTCCGGGACACTTTCATTACAAACGGATTCAGAGGTATCTGTTCCTCATAGTGATACACACGATTAAAATAATCGCGGCAGGAAACGAGGGAGACGCCGAGGAGCACAACCGTGAGCCCTCGATAAAACCCCGCCCAGGAGCCACTCATGGACATCTTTTTTTTAACCAAATAAATCATGACGCGACCTCATCTTCTTCTGTAATTGCGAGAAACGCCTTTTCAAGCGCTCCGTCTTTTCCAGTTTGTGTTCGAAGCTCTCCAAGCGTCCCACAGCTTACTAATTTTCCGTGTGAAATAATGCCGATCCGATCCGCGAGTTCTTCTGCGATGTTGAGCACATGGGTTGAGAGAAAAATGGTCCCCCCTTTTTCAGTGAATTCCTTGAGCGCATCTTTCACCAGTTTGGCATGTTTCGGGTCCAGTCCGACCATGGGCTCGTCCACGATCATCACTTTGGGTGAGTGAATAAATGCAGTCGAAAAAACCACCCGCTGACGGGTTCCGTGGGAAAGATTCTCGACGAATTCGTGCCGGTATTCGTCAAGATGAAGATATTCAAACCATCGATCGCGCTCGCGTTCAGCATCGCGCTTATCCATTCCAAATAGTTCGCCAACCATGATCAGTATTTCCTGCGGAGAAAGTTTATCATAGAGGAATGGAAAATCCGGGATATAGGCCAGATGTTGTTTAGCTTCGACGGGAGATTTTTGAATGTCATACCCGTTCAGGAGCGCTCGCCCTGAAGTTGGCTTCAGCAAACCGGCGAGCATTTTAATGGTCGTAGTTTTTCCCGCTCCATTCGGACCCAGAAATGCAAAAAATTCGCCGGCTGCCACCTCGAGCGATAGACGATCCACTGCGGTGAGAGTTCCAAAAGTTTTCGTGAGTTGTTCGATTTGGATCATGGCTATTTTACGACTCTTGTCGATGAGATGTTTTTTGATTCATCCTGGAAGTACAATTCAAATTTGTTTCTTTTCAATGGGAATTTCATCGAAGAACTCCTCGTTGATTGCGCTCAGTCCAAAACTGGAATCGGCCTTGAGTAATTCTCCCGAGGGGCTCATCCACAATTTGAACCACGAATTTGCATCGATTCGGGCCTCGAGAAGATAGGCGTCCATCCAATCATCATGGCGAAAAACGCGAACGCTTGATGCCTGGAGTTGATAGTCCTTAAACTGCGTGGGCTCCAACATGGGCAGGGAGGAAGTCTGTGAGAGCAATTCGCTGCTTTTTTGAGCCAAATTTTCCGATAATGGAAATTCGCGAGTTTCATTAATTCCGTTCCCAACGACCTTGAGATTCATCTTTCCTGTTGCAGAATCTGCCGTGAGATTAAAAACGACATCATCGAATCTGCCATTGAGTTGGAGATGATCGAGGAGATTGCCCGATTTCATCTTAAGATCCCAATCCATGCGAACCTTTGGTCTTTGGCCAAGCAGGGGAACGACTAGTCTTGAAGTTCCGCGAAGCGTTGGACCTAGTTTTGGCAGCACCTGGATTGAGATGCCTCCGATGGTTTCCCCCTTCCAGCTGATTTTCAGTGTGGAATTGTTTTCATAATGTAAAAACTTTTCAGACAGATATTCGATTGGCAACTGATGAATGCTCGATGATTCCGTTATATATTCATTTTCGACGAGGAACCACGTCATTGTGCCACAATAGAATCCAAGCAGGATTGTGACCCAATGTTTGGAGAGAAATCTCATTCTAAATCTAAGGTAGCCGGGCTTTTACGATGAACGGTCCGGGTTTCGCAGAATTACAACCGCATATATTTTGCCTACGAAGCCCACAATGCATCGGCAAAAGTTTTCGGATCGAACGGCTCCAAATCATCCTCACCTTCTCCGAGCCCCACGAAGCGAATGGGCAAGCCGGTCTCTCGCCGAATGGCCACCACCATTCCACCGCGAGCGGTGCCGTCCAATTTGGTAATGATTACTCCCGTAAGGCCCACCGCTGCATGGAACTCTTTGGCCTGAGTGAGTGCATTTCCGCCCGTGGGCGCATCGACGACCAGCCAGATTTCGTGAGGGGCATCCGGCTGCGCCTTCGTGACGACCCGTTTCACTTTTTGAAGCTCCTGCATGAGGTTCGATTTCGTATGCTGCCGGCCCGCAGTATCGATCAATAAATGGGTGAATCCTCCGGACTGGGCGCGCTTCACAGCATCATGAGCAATCGCCCCGGGATCAGCCCCATAACTTGAAGCAATCACTTCGATTCCGAGTCGTTGGCCCCAGGTTTTGAGTTGTTCGATGGCTGCAGCTCTGAAAGTATCGGCGGCTGCGAGAAGAACTTTGCCGCCCTCCTGTTTAAGGCGCTTGGCAAGTTTTGCGACCGAAGTTGTTTTACCTGCACCATTCACGCCCACAAACAACATGACTCGGGGGATGGCAGAGTGATGATTGGTGGCAGGAGATTGAAGAATGGATTCGATTTCTGCGCCTGCCGCGGCGATTGCTTCCTCCCGGGTGGCGCGGGGATTAAGTTCCAGACGTTTTCGAATGCCGGCTAGAATTTCCTCGCTTAACCGAGGGCCAAAATCGGCCGCAAGCAATCCGCGCTCCATCTCTTCAGCGCTCCATTGAGGAGAAACAAATTTCGAGACAATCGCTGCATGCGTTTTTTGCAGTGAATATTTAAATTTATCAAAGAGTCCCATAGAGCAAAAACAAAGATGAGCAGATCAGACCCGACTAATCCAGCTTTGCGAGGAAACGATCCAGATCCTTGTCTCGCAATTCGATTCGACCGAGCAGTGGCTCGCCTTTCAGCATGCCATGACAGTCGGAACCGCCTGTCACAATGAGATCGTGCTCTTCGGCCCATTTCCGAAAACGGTTGGATTGTTCGCTTGTATGTCGGGAATGATACACTTCAACACCATCAATTCCCTCCGAGCACAAGCCTGAGGGAATTCCCGAGTCGCGAAGCAAACCGGGATGGGCCAGTGAAACAATTCCTCCCGCCCGATGCACGATCGCGATGACATCACGAGCATCGGCTCGCTTTTTGTCGACCCATGCAGGACGGCCCTTTTTCAAATATTCCGAAAAAGCCTGGTCCATGCTCGAAACATAATTTTTGGCAACCAGGGCTGCTGCAATATGAGGCCTGCCCAGACTTCCTGCTTCGTTCGCGTTGGCCTGGCCATGGACGTCCTCCATGGTCACAGCCACCCCGAGAGTGTTTAACCTGCGGACGATTTGTTGGGCTCTTTTTTCGCGCTGGTCCGAATAATCCCGCAAATGGTCGAGTAATTCCGGCGATCGCCATCCTTCGCCTTCTTCGTCATCGGACGGAAAATAAGCGAGCATGTGAAGTTCGTTATGATGAAATTGTGCGGTAATCTCGACTCCGGGGACTACCTGAATTCCGATATCATGTCCGGTTTGGAGTGCTTCGGGAACGCCTGCCACAGTATCGTGGTCTGTAATCGCCACGACGTCGAAATCAAGGTTGGCGGCACGCGTCACCATCTCGGTTGGCGTTTCAGTGCCGTCCGAAAAATGAGTGTGCATGTGCAGATCGGCTTTCATGTAATGAAAATGTTATCTTAGCTTAACGTAACGCAAATTATCTCAAATGTTCGGGTAGGACTACAATCTAGAAATGAATTGAAAAACCTTTCGTGGACTTGAACCCGGAAGAATGGAATTACTTATTACCTAAAACCAATCCCTCTTTCCTCAGCTCTGTGGCTTCCCAATGAGGAAATCAAGTCAGGTGCGTACAGTCCACTATAACTATTTCCGGGCGTCCACCGCGCTTCGGAGAGGCCGATTAATATCCAACTTAACCCTGTCCAAAATTCCATTCACGAATCTGCTGGAATCGTCACCGGAGAATTTTTTAGCCAGTTCGATCGCTTCGTTAATGGAAACAACCGGTGGAATATCATCCCGAAACAAAAGTTCGTAGACCGCCAGCCGAAGAATATTTCGATCTACAACCGCAATGCGATGAAAATCCCAATTTTTGGAATAGGCTTTTATTTTGGTATCGATTGCTTCCAGGTGATCCAGGACTCCGCCGATGAGCTCTTCGGCAAAGCCCTTGGCCTGTTTATTAAATTCCTGCAGTGCCCAAAATGCCTTCAAGGATTGAGGGCGGGGCTCCTTATAGCGCGATCCAATATCCAGCTGATATAAAAACTGGAGGACCATTTCTCTGCTTTCGCGGCGTACACCCATAAATCAGTAAATAGAAGGTTAAATTTGAAATTAGATCTTCGAAAGGATTCGAGCCATTTTCAGCGCAGTCTCAGCTGCTTCAACTCCGCGAATCTTGACTCGCGCTTTGGCATCCCGAGTGTTCTTCGGTGTTAAAATCTGGTGGATGACGGGAATTCCCGTTTCCACGGAAATCCGCTGCAGATTAATGGTGGCTGCCATCGTAATGTGTTCTGCATGGGACGTTTTTCCCTGGAAAACGACGCCCAGGGCAATAATGGCGTGATATTTGCGTGATCGAGCGAGCTTTGCAACGACGGTCGGAATTTCGAATGAACCGGGAACCCGGACGGCGTCGATTTTGCTGCTTTCATGCTGAGAAAGAGTGGCGACTGTATAGTCGAGGAGAGTATCGACGAACTCAGGATTGTATTGCGCCGCCACGATCGCGATTTTGAGATTTCGACCTAAAACTGAATTCGAATCCGAATTCAGTTTTGGATTTTTAGAATTAAATTTCCGCGGCAGCATAATAATTGGATCCAATTCAAATAATTAAAATAAGAAAGAACGGTGTAAACGATCATTGTACTTTATTCTGACCCATCGTCAATGAGAGAGATCAACTTCAGGATCAAGTTCCTGATTTGATCGAGTGATGTTGGAAGGAGAAAATATTAGGACCTTATTTTTATAATCAATGCTGACTTTAAACTTCGAGAGAAAATCATAGCCAAGAATTCCATCATAACTAATCCCATACATGGCAGCGGTTGTCGGAATAAAAATTAATACCGGCACGTCTTCGGCTTTCAAATCATGACCTAGTCCTATGGTGGCATGTTCGGCCCAACTTGAATTTTCAGGATGCTTCAAGGGTTTGCCCGTAATACCGAGTTGTCGGGCTATTTTTGGAATAAGGACTGATTGAGCTGCTCCGGTATCGACCAAAAAATCGATTGGTCCCTTGTCATTAATTCGTCCCTGGATGTGAATGTGGTGGTCTTTCAATTCAAAGGGAAGCTGGAACGTATCCCGCCCGACGGTCTCCGCCTGCGAAATTAGGGGCGCTGAATCCAATGAAATCTTTTTAGCCTGGTAATCAATCGAAATAAGGAATTGGGACAAAAAGTTGAATCCTAGAATTCCTTGGTAATCAATTCCGCTGTCGAGTCGTAAGGTCAGGGCTTGAGGCGGATCGAAAATGTAAACTCGTAAATTCTTCGCCATCGCCTCTCCCAGGGAAATTGATTCGACGGTGCCCACGCGTTGATCGGACCCCCAAGGCATGCTGGGGATTCCGATTCTTTCCGCTGTGGACGGAGTAATCACGGTTTCCGTGGCTCCCGTATCGACAATGAATGTGTAGGGGCCTCTTCCATTTACATTTCCTTTTACCAGAATGATATTCTCTTCGAGGTTAAAGGGGATGTCTGACGCAACGCACCGGTGAATGGTTACAATCGTAAGTATAGCAAATACGATGAGAAATCGAAACGAGTGCCTCATGGATTCGTCGATCTTAGCAGGGGGTTGAAGAAAATAGTGCGTGGCGCCCAGAGGGTCGCGCACCTTTTTGATTTTGGCGGCTTTTAGTTCACGCTCCGGGATCGCTGGGGATATCGCAGCGATCGCTCGCCTTGCCAAAATTAAAAATCTGCTGCAACGCCGCATACTTATTTTTTAACACCCTGCTCGGAGAGGAATGGAAAATTTTGTAACCTCGAATGAGATAAGAAGATATAAGGAGTTATTGGGATTGTTAAGGGATGTTTTTTACGCTAAGATCCAGTGTCATCTATGAGAATGAATATTCAATTTTTGGTCGTTTTCGTCGGCGTCTTTTTTCTAAGTATTAATCCAAAAGGCTGTCCTGGATTCCAATCACTTTTCGCAGAAAATAATCCTGGCTCAGGTGAGGGAAGCGCGGCTGCGGCATTGGCACCGGCCGGTCTCGAAACCTATTTTCCAAAAGGTTACACGAAACCCAAAATGGCCGTAGGCGGGAATAGCGTCGGCATTGTCGGGCCTACGCCGACCTTTGGGGAGAAAAAGGAGATGGGATCGAAAACCGGCGTGCAGGAATCCAAAGTCAATGATGACGATCAAGAATTACAAAGTAACGCCGGCTCGGCGCTAAAGGATGGTAACACACCTTTGATGGTAGCAGCCGCAAAGGGTGACGTCGAATCGGTTCGTTCGCTTCTGCGAAGCCGAGGAACAAATGTGAATTCAAGAAATAAATTTGGTTCTACAGCCTTGATGGGAGCTGCCGCCGGAGGGTTTACGCCGATTGTCGATGCTCTTCTTAAAAGCGGCGCCAGCGTGAACGCCAAGGGAAAAGGCGGCGCCACAGCTCTCAATTATGCGAAAAAGAACGGGCACGACGACACCGCCAAATTGCTGACTGATAATGGTGCCCGCGACGATACGAAGCCTGTAAGCTCGAATTCCAACTTGAAAAGTAACCTGATTAAATAAACCACCGAGTTAATAAAATCATCTCAGTTTTTAAATTTACTTTTTATATGTTTCGAAATGGAGCGTTTGTAGCTTTGCTGCTTTGCCTTTCGAAGCTCCTGCTTACTGCCGCCGAAATTTCTGTTGGCCGGGAATTTCCATTCCCTTCCGGGTACACGGAGCCTCAGGTTCAGGTTGCCAGTGGCGCCACAAGTGGAAATGGAATCGGCATCGTGGGTCCCTCGCCCAGTGGATTCTCAACTCGTGAAATCGGAACCACGCTGAGCGTCAATGTGAATGTGAGTGGTCAGGCGCGAGTCGATTATCAAAATACCGATCTGATGTATTATGCCGCTTCCGGCGATGTTTCTCGCGTTCGCGAATTGCTCCTTCGGCATGACAACGTCAATGCGAAAAACGCCCTAGGCTCGACGCCTCTCATGGCCGCTTCAGCGGGAGGTTTCCCGGATGTGATCAAGATTCTGTTGGAGCAGGGGGCTCAGGTTGATGTTGAAAACAAGACGGGATGTACGGCGCTGATTTTTGCCGTGTCGAGCGGCAAGCAGGAGGTCATTCAGGCCTTGATCGAGCATGGCGCGGACGTAAATCATAAGGATGTCTACCGGCAAACGGCATTAATGCACGCCATCGCTGCAAACCATTCCGCCATCGCCAAATTCTTAATTGAAAAAGGCGCTGATCTGAATGTCGAAAGTTTACGAGGGATGACCGCCATAAAAGTGGCTAACGAAAAAGGAAACCAGGACCTTGTAGGATTTCTATCAAAGGCGGGAGCCATTCAATAATTCTGCGCCACATGCAATTTTTTCTGAAGAACTCTTCTATTTCATTTACTTCCGGTCGGGTATTTTCAGCGATGCTCATTCTATTTGTTTTCGTTATAAACGGCTTTTACGTGCCGAAATTGCGAGCGGATTACACAGACGAGAATGGGGTTCGTCGAGTGGGACCTCCGGGCTCATTTCCTCCAGGATACCGGGACGAGTCTGGTGTTTATCGTCCTGGTGATCCGCCTCCTGGAACGAAAGTCCTTAACGGCAAAGGGAAAGTTATTTCGACCCCCGAAAAATTGCCTGCGGGAACCAAGCCCCCTGATAAATACGGCGAGGATACGCTGCGAGTGATTCAAAACAAATTGTACGATTTTTCAGCGGTTGCAACTTGGGCGAATGAATATGCTTATTTATTGAGCGTGGGCCCAAAGCCCTTGACCCCGTCCGGCCTTCTCCTGCCGAAAACCTCCACCAAAACAAACTCTTCCAAAGCGCAGATTTCCGATTGGGACGAGCGTTGGAAGCAGAACCAAGCGGAAGTATCTAAATATGGCTCTTACTTCCTGGCTGGAAAAGTCAGACAGGTTGTAAGCGATGGAATCATTATCGATGCGGTCCAGCATGGGACCACGTCGAAACAACCCATGATCCTGAAAAATTATCCTCAAAAGGATCAGATTGCCGACGGCGACATGATCGAGGTCCTTGCGCTTCCATCTGGTTTGTATACGAATAAAAGTCTGGGGCAACATACGATCCATCTGTATGACTTTGGTCGACCTTCTTCCCTCGAGGATTCGGAACTGGAAAAGGTTTCAGTGCCATGATTGAAACCGGATCGATGTCTTAGATTTATGCAAGTATCCGAACGTGTCCAATGCCCCTTCTGTGGCCAAAGTTTCGAGCTCGTCATCGAAACCCAGATAAGCTCCCAGCAGTTTACAACCGATTGCGAAGTGTGTTGCCGTCCGTTTGAAGTAAATGTGGAGTGCCGGCCCGGGGAAGTGCTGTCACTCAGCATTCAGAGCGAGTAGTCCTGAGCATTCTTTCTAAAGCTTGACGCAAATAAAGAGTGTAAACATAGCTAATGCGCAGCATAAGACGGCAATTTTCCAAGCGTAATCATTCTCTCGAACTAAAATGAACTGATTGCCTTCGTCAAGCGTCTGTTCGAGGTCGCCGAGTAAATTTTTATTTTTCAAGATTCGTGAGAGCAGTGACAGGACTAATAATCCTGAGCCCGACCCATCAAATGAAACCAAAAAACTTCTCTGCAATGCGGTTTTGAAGTCAATCTTCCGGCCACTTGGATGAACGATTTGCGACGCGATCAGCCATTTTCCTGGAGTCTGCCCCCACTTCCATAGGAGGAAGGCTTCCCAGACCATACAGAATAATATAATTAACATACAGAGAATCGCGGGAGGCCACTCCAAAACGGGTCGGGCAACCAGCCATGCCATGGAGCAGAATGTAAACGCCGCAACGTAAGTATCCAATAACCTCGCGCCACATCTCAACCACACCGAAGGTTTTTCCGATTGGACATTTTCTTGTAAAGGCAATGCCTGGGTGTCATCCATCATTGCAAATTGCTGAGGCAGCGGGGAGGTTTCGAAGCGCTGAGGCCGAAGACCCTCCACGTCTTCAACTCGCATCCAGTTGGGCAGCTCTGAATTCCAAACCCAGTTTCGGGAGGTCAACGTCCCATCTCGCAAAAGACTTTTGAGCTCGTTTTGATAAATGGGGCCAACCATTTCGTGGCCCTTAGAATAGAACCATTTTATATCGTCCATATTTATTTATTAAACTCGATGAGTCGGTAATCAAATAAGCATCAGCCTTGCCAATGGGATGTTTGCCCCGTTTTTCTTATAATTACGAAGGGGCGCAAGGGTGAAACGTACATTTATGTGCGGGTTGGTCAAATTTGTACACTGCGCAGTTTAAAATACCATCTCTTTCTCGCTTGTCATCAACATGTTACAAATATTTCACATTGTTTTTGCGTAAATTTTTAAAATAAGAAAAATCCCTCAGCGTTAGTGGAAATCAAAAATTGTTCGACTTATATTTTTTTATGAAGATTAGAAAAAACTGGCAACACTTTGGCTATGCAGTACTGCTGTGCATTGGCTCCCTGGCATGTAATACGATAATAACATCAGAATTAAGCGCAGCAGCGGGAGGCGGCGGATCAGGAGGAGGAGGTGGCTCGGCTGCCTCTGGGGGCAGCGGGAGTTCTGGCTCGAAATCGTCCGGTTCCAGTGGCGGAACAGCCATGAGCGGAAGGAGTGCTACTTCGTCAGGCGGTGCAGGGAACAGCGCCGCTTCCACAACAGGCAACAATCGTACTGGTACTACCTCAATGAGTACTCAATCGCCAGCTTCGACTCCGAGTTCGAATATAAGTCCAAACACACCTTCAGTCGCGAATACCCCATCCACAACCACGGCGAACACGCCTTTTACGGGGTCAACAACACTTGGATCGGGAAACCAAAGAAATTCCACGGCGAATACAACTTCTACCGGCGTCACCGGTTTAAACAGTTCATTCACAACGGGAGCTGGAGGAGGTTCCTTTAGCACGGGAAGCACCACAACGGGTCCATTAAGCGGCGCCATAGGAACTGGAGGAAATGGATCGGCCGTTGGGGCCGGCTCCAATGGGGCTGTAATTCCGGGGGCAGCAGTCGGAATCAGTGGAACTGGATTTGGAACTGCCGGCTCAACCAGAAACGAGGCGGGTGCTTTTGAGCGTTCCGCGAATTTATTAAGTTCCGGTAACGCCATCCATCGGGGTGGGGTGAATAGTTCGTCTTCCTCCTTCAACACGATGACTGGTCCAAACAGCGCAGGAATTCCAGCGTCGCCGGGAAGATCGGCTGATCAGCTTGCTTATCTGCGGGGGCTCCAACGTTCAGGGACTCAATCAGCGGCCGCTATGAAAGGATCGGGACTACCTCCTAATGTCAACCCCGGCGTAAACGCTCAAAATAATCAAAACTTGAACGCTGCGAACGGGATCAATACCAGTGAAGAACCGTTAGTGCCGACTGGGAATTCAGAATTTAGCCCATCGCGAAACAACAGTGACAATGCGTCCATTTCTCGTGTTAATCCGATACCTCCCTCTTCTTCAACCGATTCCGGCCGTAGTCAGGTTAATCCTTAATCCTTCCTCATTTGAGCAACGTTTTAGCTTGGATTCGAATTATAGAAGAATCGTATAGCGTCGAACCTGACCGCGATCGACCACTGACGGGTCCGATGAAGGATTATCGACAACGGCCGTAATAGTGGGAATGGCCATAATAACCAGGCCCGTACCCGTAACCATAATAATTGTACGTGTAAGGAGCATAGCCATACCCATAGTTGTAGTAGTAGGGGCTGTAATTTCGATACGCAGGATGGCCATACCGATAACCATAGTAATTGGGATTGCTGCAGTTCGAACCATTGTAATTGTACGAAAAACTAAATCCATAGGAACTATGGCCATTGGAATGTGCACAACTTCTTGCTTGCGCAATTTTACTACCAGTTCCCAAAAGAACCGTCCCGAGAGCCGCCATGATTAAATATTTTTTCTTCACATCAAAATATATTTCCGTTATAAAGTCTCGGCAAGAAACCGGTTGATTTTGGTCTCGATTGATTTTTCCGATTCTCTAGTGCAGTGGGCAGGTTTCTTTAAACGTGGCTGATTATTTTTTAAAAATTGGAAAAAAGCTTTGAATAAATAAACTCATTCAAACGTTGAACCATCGTATGAAGATACTGAAAAAAGTATTCCTTGCAGGACTTGTAATAGGACTTTGTGCCCTCATTTCCCAAAAAGCCGACGCTTCCGTTTCGGTTAATTTCCGTTTTGGTACGGGCGGCTATTTCTGTGGTCCGCCTCCGTGTCATCCCGTAGTCGTCTATGGATCTCCTTGTAGAACAAGGGTGATCTACACTTCGCCCGTGATCTACACGCGTCCCTATGTGAGCTACGCTCCCTATCCTTATTATTATCCCTATCCACCTCAGAATGTCGTGGTGGTCCCACAAGCTCCGCCCTCTTCAGAATCAGTGGCCAGCCAACAGACTACGGCCGTTCAGCCCACACCCACGCCTCCCCCTGCCACAGCGGAAAACAGCTACTATCGGGTAGGTCGCGACTGGGCCAAAGATTTACGTGAAGACATCGCCACACGTGATCAATTTATCAATTATCTGAAGGCGAATATTATCCGGGCTTCAACCGAAAACTATAGCGAATTTCGAAAAGGTTTTATCGCAACTTATGGCGTCAATGCCGAAGCTGCTTTCGACAAGGCTTACCAGCAGGCTCGAGGTGGTGAAGCTTGACCGTTCATGGTATTTTTCTACCATTCGGCCCTTTCGAAAAGAGGCAATCCTTTTCATCCGCGAACGCCCCAGCGTGGGATTAACACCGTCAGGGCAGGCTGAATGATTTAATATTTTCGTGGGGCAAATGACCCAGCGCCATTGTTTTCAAAAGCATATCGGCTTAGGTTGAGCTAGCGATATGAATTTTAAGGTGGTTTGGGATCTGTTACGTCAAACATACAAAGAGTGGTCCGACGATAAGGCAACTCGATTAGCAGCAGCGCTTTCTTATTACACAGTTTTTTCTCTCGCTCCGCTTCTCATTATTGCCATTGCCATCGCTGGCTTTTTTTTTGGGCATGACGCCGTTCAGGGCGAAGTCATGAATCAACTTGATGATTTTATAGGTGAGAGGAGCGCGCAAACCATCCAGATGGCCATTCAAAGCGCTTATAAACCGACGACTGGAATTGTTGCGACCATCGTTGGCGTAGTTATGCTATTGTTTGGTGCATCTGGAGTTTTTGCGGAATTGCAGGATTCTCTGAACGCGATCTGGGAAGTCCAACCCAAACCAGGCCGCGGGTGGTGGGTCATTATTAAAGAACGCTTCTTGTCTTTCACCGCAGTATTGGGAGTTGGCTTTTTGCTACTCGTATCCCTCCTGCTCAGCGCCGCACTGGCCGCCATGGGCAAATATGTAGGTGGACTGCTGCCATTTTCGGAGTTAGTCCTCCAGGTTACCAACGGAGTCATATCACTTGGAGTCACAATTTTGCTGTTCGCATTGATATTTAAGATATTGCCCGATGTTCAAATTGCCTGGAAGGATGTCTGGATGGGCGCTGCGATCACCGCCGTGCTATTCACTCTGGGAAAATTTCTCATTAGCTTTTATCTCGGCAAAAGCACGGGCACCTCGGCCTATGGCGCGGCCGGAGCGATTTTGGTTGTCTTGCTGTGGGCCTATTACTCTTCGCTCATTCTTTTCTTTGGTGCGGAGTTTACGCAGGTTTACGCGAATCGATTCGGCAGAGGCGTTGTTCCCTCGGAAAACGCGGAGCGTATCAATACCAATCGTCGTGCTGAGGCAAAATCAGTATCGCAGCACGACGACGAATCCTTCGGCGCTCACGGCCGGTCGGCTCATTAAGCTGATTGCAAGAGCATGCAATCGACCAATCGGTTTCGTTAATTTCAGGATCAATCTTATAAGGCTTCATAAAAGATCTGGCGTAAAATTCATCGTGAACTTTATAATTCGAGGATGGTATCGACTCCGTTTTCGCGAAAACCCCTTTTTTGGCTGCTTCTCATCATAGTCTCGGTTGCAGGAATTGTTTTTGCCTGGAAGTATTTTTCTCGTTCATTTCCGATCGTAAATCTCGATCTCAAAATGGATCGTCAAGAGGCCTTGAAGGGGGCGCGCCAATTGGCTGCCAAATATCATTGGGCTCCTGCGGATTATCAGGAAGTGGCCTCCTTCGAGCTTGATGACGAGGTTCAAAGATTCGTCGAACTGGAGGCGGGAGGTAGCGAGGCTTTTGGAGAGATGGTCAAAGGGAATCTTTATGACCCGTATTACTGGCACGTGCGCCATTTTAAAGAAAATGAGATTAAAGAGCATCACGTGTACTTTACTCCGTTGGGAGTGCCTTGCGGATTTGTTGAATCGTTACCCGAAAAAGATCCTGGACCCGCCCTCGACGAAGACGCGGCTCGTGCCATTGCAGAAAAAACCGCCCAAAATGATTGGAATATAAAACTTAATGAATATGAACTCATTGAAAAATCCCATGAAGTTCGGCCCGGCGGACGAGTCGACCATAGTTTTGTATATGAACGACCGAATGTTAAGATCGGTGAAGGTCGCTACAGGCTCCGATTGATCGTCAGTGGTGATCACCTGACCGCGCTGAACACCTTTATAAAAATTCCCGAGGCATTCACGCGTCGTTACACGGAAATGCGGTCGGCAAATGATACCATCGCCAATTTCGCGCAGCTTGCGATGGTCGTCGGCTATCTTTTTGGCGGCTGTGTCATTGGATTATTTTTGCTTGCCCGCCGACGTTGGGTTATTTGGAAAACGCCGGTTTTCATAGCCGTCATCGTGGCTTTGCTGGGGACTTTTGCGAGTATTAGCGAGTGGCCCATGGATTGGATGAATTACGATACCGCGGTAGGCATCAATGGATTCATCATGGACCGCGTTGTCCATCTCGCGTCCAGTTTTGTCAGCGAAGTTTTACTTCTTGCGATAACATTTATGGCTGCGGAAAGCCTGTCTCGTAGGGCATTTCCCCACCATCTTCAGCAATGGAAATTATGGACCTCGGACTCAGCCAGTACGATTTCTGTATTAGGCCGAACGGTTGGAGGTTATCTTTTCATTGGGTTCGACCTTACCTATGTGGTTGGATTTTATTTTGCCACCTCTCATTTACTGGGCTGGTGGGATCCTTCGGAGTCTCTCGTCGAGCCCAATGTGCTTGCAGCTCACATCCCCTGGCTTACGCCGATTGCCCAGGCATTCCACGCCGGTATTTGGGAGGAAAGCTTATTCAGGGCTATTCCACTCGCATGCGCGAGTTTAATTGGCAGGAGATGGGGCGCCCGCCGATTCTGGTTGGGTCTTGGAATGCTCGTTCAAGCACTTATCTTTGCCTCGTGTCATGCGAATTACCCGACACAGCCGGCGTACGCCAGGGTGGCGGAACTAATTATACCTTCTCTCATTTGGGGGGCTGTTTATCTCCGTTTTGGTTTGCTCCCTGGAATTATTTCTCACTTTGGCTATGACGCCACCCTGATGTCCCTTCCTTTATTCGTATCATCCGCACCTGGAATCTGGATTCAACGAATGTTTGTCATCCTTTGTGTGCTCGTGCCGGTTTGGATTGTTTTGATTGCCCGATTCCGAAAAGGGAAATGGGGGGAAGTCATCGCGGAAGCTTACAATGCCGCGTGGTTACCTGAGCCGAAGGCCGAGCGGGTCAGCACCGATGGGAGTTCCACAGGCCCAGTTTTTAACGAGCGAATCAGTTTATTCTCCACCTGGGCGCTTATGGCCTGCGGGATCATTGGGTTGATGATGTCATTTTTTGTTTCCGAGACTCAAAACGACGCTCCTCCTCTTTCCATCACACCAGGTGAGGCGCGGGCGCTCGCGAAAAAAGCCCTGGAACAAAGCGGCGTTCAATTGAACTCCTCCTGGAAAATTTTAACCGAGGTTCAGGGCGGGGTCGGCGATGAAGATCGTTTTATTTGGCAGAAAGGAGCTGCCCGAGTCTATCGTTCCCTTATCGGAAGCTATCTTATGCCTCCTGTTTGGAGAATACGATTTGCCCGATTCGATGGTGACGTAGCCGAGCGCGCGGAGGAATACGATGTCCTGGTTCGCTCCAAAGATAAAATTTTTTCAATCGAGCATCGATTGCCGGAAGATCGCTCGGGAGCATCTTTGGATGAATCCGCCGCGAGAATTATAGCTGGCAACACTTTAAGGGAAAAATTCAATTTGAACCCTGACGAACTCGTCGAAATTTCAGCTGAACCCGCCAAATTAAAAGCCCGGACTGATTGGGATTTTACATTCGCCGACAAAAAAAATTACCCGCTCGAAGAAGGAGAGGCCCGCATCAAGATTAAAATCGCCGGGGATCAGGTTGTTGATTATTACCGTCAAATTCATATTCCTGAGGAATGGAGTAGGTTGGAAAGCAATCGTGCAACCATGATTAATATCATTAATTCAAGCCGAAGCCTGATTGTAACGATATTGATATTAGTCGGGCTCGTCGCAAGCATTGTGAGTTGGACCCGACGTCAATATTCTGTGCGGGTCTTCTGGCAAATGTTTTTACTGCTCGCATTTTGTGGTTCTTTTTCTGCCGTGAACTCATGGCCAACGGTTATGGCAAGTTTTTCAACTTCGGAACCTCTCAGCCATCAAATTGCCGTGACCCTATCAAAAATTACGCTTCAGACACTCATCTTTTCGGCTGTGGGAGCTCTCCTTGCCGGTTTTGCGAGGGTTTGGGCGCGGCCGCAACTTGGAATCCAGCCTTCCCATGCATGGACCATCGCTGTTTCATGGACCCTAGTACGGGCGGGATTGCTCTCCATAGCCTTTTATGTGGTCCCGAAAGGGTCTCCGATATGGGCTGATTTTTCCGGAGCCGATTTCTATCTGCCAATGTTTGGCTGGACCTCTCAAATCCTCTCGCTTGTTCGCATGATGGTGGTTGCAATTCTTTTATACGCTACCGTGGATCGATATACGGTGGGTTGGACCCGCCGGAAGTTGACATTCGGATCAATCCTTTTTCTCTGCGGATTTATTCTGACATCTGCAAGGAGTGATATCAGAGAATGGCTCCTCTATGCTCCTATTCTCGGAACCATACTCATCCTGGGCTATCGTTTCATTTTTCGATATCATCTGGAACTCGTCCCTCTCGTATCTGGATTCGTTGTGATCATCGATCTGTTCAAGCAACTTCTCCTGAATGCCTATCCTGGCGCCATTTCCAATTCTCTGACCGGGATCATCGGGGTCGGGGCATTATCGTTTTACATTTATAAAATTCTCGCAGAACGCAATCGGAACGCTTCGAAGGTTGCGGAGTTTGCGCTGGAGTCCCCGTTAACATGACTTCATCACTCGATTGCCAAATTTTTATCGCCTGATATGATGAGATTTCAAAATTCCAATGCCCAGGAAATCGAAAGTTAAGGGTCAAAATACCGACGCGGACTTAGTCCCCGAACCGATCGGCTCTGCCCCGACAAAAAAAATCGAGATCCCCAGACTTCAACTCAGTCGTTTCAACGTTCGAGAATCGTTGTTAATCCTCGCCATTGTCACGTGGGTCGTGGTCAGTTTTCTTCCTGCGTTGACCAACGACTTTGTTGATTACGATGATGACGCAAACTTTATCAATAACCTCTCCTATCGTGGGCTTTCGCCGACCCATCTGAAATGGATGTTCACCACATTTCTTTATGGCCCGTATCAACCCTTAAGCTGGCTTACACTGGGTTTCGACTATGTCATCTGGGGGATGAATCCGATGGGATATCATCTCACCAATCTTGTACTTCATTCAGCGAATGCCGTTCTTTTTTATTATCTTCTCGTTGCGATTTTCCGAACCCGCACCACCCTGACCCACTCGATGTCTTCGCTTGGAATCCGGGTCGCTTGCACGGTCGGCGCTCTTTTCTTTGCGATTCATCCGCTTCGAGTGGAATCGGTTGCTTGGGCGACAGAACGGCGCGACGTCCTTTCAGGCCTGTTCTTTTTACTAACCATTTTGACTTATCTCCGCATGGCTGAATCGGGCCTTTCTTCCCGATCGAAATGGTATCTGCTTTCCTGTTTTTTCTTTTTGCTGGCATTAATGTCGAAAGCCACGGCAATGACTTTGCCGGTCGCTTTGTTGATCCTGGATATTTATCCTCTCAAGCGCCTGGCTTTAGGACGTCAAAGGATGGCTTCTCTGAAACAACTGGCCCTGGAAAAAATTCCATTTTTTATTCTATCAGGAATTTTTGCCGGACTTGCAATTTACGGCCAGCGTCAGGTTGGAGCGGCAGTTTCCTTTTCGAAGCTTCCACTGGCAGACCGGTTGTTACAATGCGCTTATGGACTCTGTTTTTATATTGAGAAGACAGTAATACCTGCGCATCTCTACCCTATTTATCTTCTGTACAGCAGCTCAAAAGTTGGAGACCCGAAGTTTCTGACCTGCGCTTTTTTGGTTCTGACTTTTACCACCCTGGTGCTCGTCATGCGGCAGAGGTGGCCTTGGCTGATCGCTGCCTGGTTTTGCTATGGAGTGATTGCATCTCCCATCCTGGGCCTGGCCCAAAGCGGATCTCAGATTGCCGCGGATCGTTACACTTACCTGGCGTGCATGCCTTTTGCGATGCTTGTCGCCGCGGCATTGGCGAAAGCATGGAAAAATGCGGAGGATGAAAATTCTCCAAGATCCCTCATCCAGCTCACAGTTTTCGCATTACTCATTCTTGGCACGCTTGCCTATCTGACTTTCCAGCAAACAAAGGTCTGGCAGGATAGTATGACGCTTTGGGAATATGTGTTGAAAGAGGATCCAACTAACCATGTGGGTTACAGTAATCGAGGGGTGATCCGCCAGCGATGCAAAGACTTCGATGGCGCCTTGGCGGACTACGAAGCTGGCATCCGGCTCAACCCCGAATTCGGAACCCTCTATTACAACCGGGCAAACATTCGTCGTGCAAAAGATATCAAAGGAGCGCTCGCCGATTATGAACTCGCACTACGCCTCGATCCGAGTCTGATTCAGGCCCACAAGGAACGCGTGCAGCTTTTAGAGCAACAAGGATTAACCCGGGAAGCTATTGCAGATTATGACTTATTGATTAAAGAAAACCCGTCCTCCGCTGAAAATTACCATAAGCGTGGCGTTTTGAGACAAAATCAAGGAGATGTTGAGGGGGCAATTTCGGATTATGAAAGAGCGATTCAACTTAATCCAAGTTTGGTAATGGGCTACGTCAATTTGGGAGGAGCTCTTCAGTTGAAAGGAGACTTAAAAGGAGCATTGGCCCAATACGAAAAAGCCATCCAAATGGATCCAAAACTGCCCGATCCATATTTCAATCGAGGCATCTTGAAAGAGGCCAATGGCGACGTGACTGGCTCGCTGCAGGATTACGATACCGCGATTAAATTGAACCCAAGATTTACGAAGGCCTACAATAACCGGGGCAACATTCGTAAGAACAAGGGCGATCTGCAAGGAGCTCTTTCTGATTATGACACCGCGCTTCAATTCGATCCCAAAGATGTATTTTCATATCTTAACCGCGGACTCGTATGGCAGCAGCAGGGGAATCTCAAATCGGCGCTTGAAGATTTTTCAAAAGCTCTAGAGCTGGCACCCGTCAATGCCCCGTATCGTCCTCAGGTCGAACAATTAATTGCCCAGATCCATTCTAAGGGTAAATAATAAATACCCCGACTAATTCTTCGGGGACTCGCCTAGAGGATCTTGGGAATCTCTGTTTCTATGGTCAAGAGACCTGCATCTCAGAATTCCAAAATGATGGGCGATTCAGCAGCTTGACGGATCACCTAAACTGGTCCAACTTTTACAAAGGAAGTGGGTTGTATATGTCACGGGAATTTGATGAAACGGGCCGTCCAGAGTCGATGGAAGAACGCGAGAAAATCGCGGAGCAAGGTTTGAGGTGGAAGGTTGTACTTAAAGTATGGTTGATAGCTGGGACCATTTTTTTCTTATTAACGGGCGGTTTTCCTTGGGCCTCTTCAGGTCTGATGGATGCTATTATGGGAAGACGGACAACGTTTCCTTTTTGGGAGACTTTGATTTATCATTACGCTCTCGCTTTCATTGACACGGTAGTTTTGTGCTTTGTGGTATATCGTTTTAAACCGCTGGGCGCCATCTTGTTGGGGGTTTTCACCGGTATCACGATCTTATACGGATTGAATTTTTTAATATTTCGTACGATCCTCCATTTCGACCCAGCCACAGAACCCGATACTTTTCTCACTCATCTTGGTTTCTCTGCAATCACTTGTGCGACGTATAAAGGAATGTCCATCCCCCGTGTAATGTCCTCTGGTCTCAAAGCGGAGAAAGAGGAACACCACCCCCCGTCTCCTGGTAGTGAGGGTGGAAAATTCAAACATGCGTAAAAAATGATTGTGATCACAAGGGGTTGATGCAAAGACGGCCGAACGAATTGATTGTTGGTTTGTAGTTTGACTCCTTCTGAAAGAGGGTTAAAACTCACCTGGATCATGTTGCCCCCGTCTCCTTCTCCTTCCATCGGCGCTCATTTTCTTGTCACTAAAACAGATCCTAAGAGTATTTTCACTCCGGAGGATTTTTCAGATCAGCACCGAATGATGTCTCAGACGGCTGAGAAATTTGTAGACCAGGAAATCCTCCCACGAATCGAAAAAATGGAGAACCACGAAGAGGGACTGGTCGTGAGTTTAATGCAGGAAGCCGCGAAACTTGGATTTTTGGGAATCGAGATACCGGAAAACTATGGCGGGTCGGGTCTCGGAAAAACGAGCACCAGTGCCGTCGAGGAACATTTCGGAAAATACGCGGGTTTTGGAATCGGCTGTGGGGTCCATACCGGAATCGCCTCACACTCAATTGCCTATTTCGGAACAGACGACCAAAAGCAGCGTTATTTGCCGAAACTCGCCTCAGGCGAGCTAATTGGAGCTTTTGCACTGACTGAACCCGGAGCTGGTTCCGACGCTCTCAGTTTAAAAACAAAAGCCACCTTGAGTGCTGATGGTAAATTTTATCTTTTGAACGGAGCAAAATTGTGGATCACAAACGCAGGCTGGGCCGGGCTTTTTATCATATTCGCTAAAGTTGACGGGAAAAATATAACTGGCTTCATCGTGGAACGGAATTTTGAAGGAGTTTCGCTAGGGAAAGAGGAAAATAAATTGGGACTCAAAGGATCCTCGACACGACGTGTGATTCTGGACGAGGTGAAGGTCCCCTTAAAAAACGTTTTGGGAGAAGTAGGCAAGGGCCATTATATCGCGTTTAATGTTTTAAACATGGGGAGATTTAAAATTGGCATGAGCTCCATGGGCGCGGCCAAACATTCGCTTAAGGCCTCTTTGAGTTATGCCCTCGAGCGGCAGCAATTCGGATCACCCATTGCCAAGTTTGGACTGATTCAGCAAAAACTGGCCGAAATGGTTGTGCGGATATTTGTTGGCGAAAGCATGGTCTACCGCACCGCCCGACTGATTGAAGAATCAGTGGACACGGGAGAAATGGTGCAAAAAATAACACCGCCTTATCCTCGAGGAATCGAGGAATTTGCAATCGAGTGTTCAATTGTGAAAGTGTTTTGTTCCGAGATTCAAAGTTTCGTGACCGACGAGGCGATTCAAATTCATGGCGGGTTCGGCTACTCGGAGGAGTTTTCTGCAGCGCGCGCTTATCGTGATGCGCGAATCAACCGAATCTTTGAAGGTACCAACGAAATAAATCGACTTTTCATGATTTCGAACCTGCTGCGTCGAGCGGAACGTCCCTCTTTTTCCCTCTCCAGAGCGGTCGAGATCGCAAAAGATCAATTTTTAAATTTCAATCAATCCGACGTATTACAACCAGCCGATCCAATCGATTATTTTCTGAAGAATAGTAAAAACCTTACTCTTCATCTGATCGGTCTGGCTCTTCATAAATTCGGCGATCAGTTTCTCAATCAGCAGGAGATTAACGGTTGTTTGAGTGATCTCCTGATCGACATCTACTCGATGGAAAGTGCCCGCCTCCGCTCTTTAAAACATCCTTCTTCCACCATTATGAAAGATTTGACGCTCGTGTTTGTAAATGATGCCGCAAATCGTATCGAGCTTCGAGCCAGACAAATCCTCACCAGTGTCAATGATGGGGATGACTTGTTGAAAAATCTTGAGCAGGTTCACTGGTTTTTAAACTGGAATCCGATTGATACATTTTCCGTCCGTCGTCGAATCGCCGGCCTTTTGTGCGAAGCAGGCAGCTACACTTCACTGATCGTGAAAAAATAATACGAGGTGTGAGCTGCATGCCCTGAGACATAAGATGTAAGACTGGGGGGCGAGCGCCAAAGAATAGTTTGGGGAAGAGCCAGGGTATTTCAGTTATCGAGCAGCGTAAAATAAAAGGTTGCTCCTTCATTCACGTGACCTTCGGCCCAAATTTTTCCGCCATGGCGATTAATGATTCGTTGAACAGTGGCAAGACCAATCCCATTTCCCTGAAATTCCTCGACCGTGTGAAGTCGACAGAAGGGGGTGAACAGATCCTTGGCTCGTTCCTGGCTAAAACCCGCACCATTATCTTTTATATAGTAAATTAGTTTCCCGTCCTCTGACAATCTGCCGAATTCGATTCTGGCCTTGGAACGTTTTTCTGTAAATTTCCACGCATTATCGAACAGATTTTGCAAAACCAAATAGAGTTGGCTCTCATCACCTTGGGCGATCAATCCATCGCTGATAAACCATTCTACCGCTCGATCAGGCCGACTTTCCTTCAGACCAATTGTGATTCCTCTCGCCAAAGCACTTAAATCAACATCCTGAAATCGGTTTTCATTTCCCGAGACACGCGCCAGAGTTAAAAGCCCGTCGATGATGAGATTCATTCGGGTGCACGCGATACAAATTTGCTTAAAATATTCATTTTCGTCAGGATCCAGTTTGCTTGCCGCTGATCCGAGAATAATTTGGCAGAATGCATTAATCGCTCGTAAAGGAGCACGCAGATCGTGCGAGACGGAGTAACTGAACGCTTCAAGTTCTTTGTTTAAGGAATCAAGTTTTTGAATATTTTTCTCCAACTGTGCATTCAGCTTCTTGATTTCAATCTCCTTCTGTTTTCGCTCCCTCACTTCGCTCTGAAGCTGTTCATTTGCCTGTGTAATGCTGGCGGTCCTCTCTTTTACGAGTTCTTCCAGATGTGCTCGATGAGCGTTTAATTCATCGTTGATTTGATTGCATCGAGCGACTTCGCGCTCGAGACCCAGATTGGACTGTCTCAGTGCAATAGATTTTTCGCGATTTTCCTCGGCATGTCGATAAACGGATTCGCTGAGCCATCGGGAACAGACCAGCATGAATGTAGCAAATGGTATAAATCCAATTGCAAGCACGAGCCAGGAAAAGAATAGGTTTCCATAGTAATTCGCGTCGACTTCGATCACGATCCAGTCATTGGAAATAAGCGCGCCAATGATCAGAATCGTTACGATGCTAATGATGAAAGCAAAAAGTCCTGATTTGCGACCCATCAACAGGGTGGTTGCAAAACAGAATAGCAGGAGGAATGCGCCCCCATTACTGCTCAAACCAAAGGACAAAAGACCGGCTGCGGCTAGGATGTAAGTGGTACCGATTATGGTGAATGTTTTTACCCAGGAAGGTAATCGATTCCGAAGGACGGTGATTACCGCAATGAGTAAGTACAGGGCGATGTGAAGATCCATGATTGGCAGCCAGCCAACAAACAGAGAGCGCATATCGGATGCAACGACGGCTGGTAAAAGCAGTATTGCGAGAGAAATAAGCGCAATCTCCGAGAGCTTTTTCCGGAGAAGTGCGATTTCCGGAGATTTTTCTATCGATTTGATCACACAACACCCTATTCCATGCCCTTTGACACATCCTTTCATAAATCTTTGAAAGCAAAGGTACAATCAGGTAAGGACATGCCTGTCGTCCTGTAACAAACTGTTCTTCCATAACCTTAGAATTCAAGGACTTATAAAAAAGCGGGGAGAGAGGCGCTGAACGCCAGCGATTATTTCTTTATCGTTGCGAGCGAGATTTATCCCTAAAGCTAAACTTGCCTTCTGAATTTTTAATTTCTAATGTGATCCTTCATTGAAGGAATAGCGTTCCGCATTGCGCGGGTGTGGTTCAATGGTAGAACGTGGGCTTCCCAAGCCTGAGACGAGGGTTCGATTCCCTTCACCCGCTCTCCTATAAAAGTCGAGGAAAGTGTAGCTATTTCAAAAATGGGTAATCCGATCCACAGAAAACGCCAAAGGACTCACAATCGTAATCACGATTTAAAATGGCTAAATGCTATCCAACGCTCCCTTCGACGGGATTCTGATTTTAGATGGAGGCGAACCTCGCATTAGTGCTGCAGTTTCACGCGAATAGCTCCTTCTCGATACTTCATTACGCAGAAAGGAAGGTATTTATTTAGCAGGTTGTTTTCGGAAGAGACTCGTCGAGTCCTAATCGTGTCAAAGTTTTTCAAATCAATCCTTTTCCAGGTCGAAATGTGTACGGTTGTATCACTTCCTCGCCCGGTGTCTGCGCTGCACCCATAATTCTAGTCCTGCTTAACGATCGTGATGGTAATAGGAGCTGATACTCTAGTTGCACCATGATTGTCTGTAGCTTTAGCTGTGATGATGTGTTCTCCCACGTAATACGCAGACCCTTTCCATATATAAGGAGCTTCGGTCACAATCCCTAAACTCCTGTCCCCACTAAAGTATTCTACCGACGCAATTGCTCCATCAACGTCGGAAGCATTTGCAGTTAGGATAACGCTTGTTCCTACTTTGAACACAGTTCCATCCAGGGGTGTGCTAATACTACACGTAGGGAGGGCGTTTACAGTAATGGTGATTGGAGCAGAAATTGTGACGGATCCATTATTGTCTGTAGCCTTGGCTGTTATGATATGCGCCCCGACATAATGCGCATGTGTAGCATAGGTGTAGGGAGCCTCAGTCACAACCCCTAAACTTCTATCACCACTAAAATATTCGACTGAAACGATCGTCCCATCCACATCCGATGCGCTCGCGGTAAACACAACCTTGTCTCCTACCGAAAAAATTGCTCCATCAGCTGGACCCGTTACATTAACAGCAGGAGCATCATTCACCGATGTGACCCCAATGGAAATGGTCGCGATGTTTGAATCAACTTTTCCGTCAGTTACGCTGAACGTGAAGCTATCCGTTCCATGATAATTCGGCGAGGGCGTGTAAGTGCGTGTCGTGCCACTGCCCTTCAGCACACCATGGCTTGGCATCGATAGAACGTGGTAGGTTAACGCATCCCCATCGGCATCGGATGCTGCAAGTGTAATTGCCGCCGGTACATCCTCAGAGGTTGTCACGCTTTGACTTTGAGCAACAGGAGCGCTGTTCGAACCTTTGACTGTTATCGTTACCTCTGAACTTGCGGTTGCACCGGTGTTGTCTGTAGCTGTAGCTTTCAATTTATAGCTACCAGCATCCAGATTGCTCAATGTCACTTTATACGGACTCGCGTCACTCACTCCTACGCTTTTCCCATCGTTGAAAAATTCTACTGAAACGATCTTCCCATCCACGTCGGATGCGCTAGCGGTAAAGACAACCTTGTCTCCTACAGAAAAGGTTGCTCCGTCAGTTGGACCCGTTATATTGACAGCAGGAGCATCATTCACCGATTTCACCCCAATGGAAATGGTCGCGATGTTTGAATCAACTTTTCCGTCATTTACGCTGAACGTGAAGCTATCCTTTCCATGGTAGTTCGGCGCGGGCGTGTAAGTGCGTGTCGTGCCACTGCCGTTTAACGCACCATGGCTTGGCATCGATTGCACGTGGTAGGTTAACGGATCACCCTCGGCATCGGATCCTGCAAGCATAATTGTCGTCGGTAGTTCCTCGGCTGTTGTCACACTTTGACTTTGAGCAACAGGGGCGCTGTTCGAACCTTTAACCGTTATAGTTACATCTGAACTAGAGGTTGCACCGCTGTTATCTGTAACCGTAGCTTTCAATTTATAGCTCCCAGCACCCAGATTGCTCAATATCACTTTATACGGACTCGCGTTACACACTCCTACGCTTGTCCCATTTTTGAAAAATTCTATATTGCTAATGGTCCCGTCGTTATCGAATGAGTTTGCACTTATAGCGAGGGTCGCGGGCGCTGCCAATGTTGCTCCGTTATCGGGAGCCGTAATTTGAATGCTAGGCGCTGTATTAATATGAACGAGTTCTTTGAAATATTTTACAACAAGCGAAAACATTGAAAGAGAAGGATTGTGCGCTCCTACATACTCAACAAATACATAAGGGGCATGCAAGACAGGCGAAGGATAAAGCTGCCCACTTACAATCCCGTCCGTAGTACGCGGCAGATCTGTCCAATTTTGCCCCAGGACATCGCACTGATTATAATTTCGAATGATTTGAGCCGTCAGCTGCTGGGATTCTATGGGTACTGCGCCATCACTTCTACCCGCCAGGTGAAACATCGTTACGTGAGGTCTTCCTTGTATATTCACCTTCGAGGGATTCCCTTTCACTTCACCTAATTGAGCTGAGACAGGTCCCAAAGCCCGGAAGAGGGAACCTCTCGTAGGCCAGAGCGTATCAAAGAGGAAAAAACCGCCTCTGGAATGACCCGTAGCAAAGACTTTACTCTTATCAACCGGAAACTCGCTTTCGAGTTGGGAAAGAACCGTGTCGACATAATGGATATCGCGATCATCATTCTGGCCCGGGCTCATCTGCCAAGGAATCCTGCCGATTCCCTCCATGTAAACAACCAGACATTCCGGCCAGTCTCGCTCAAATCCGCATCTTTCGCATCCGCCTAGTGATGACCCTCCATCCCCATGAAAAAACAGCATCAAAGGGACTTTTGCACTAGTTACTCCTTGAGGAACATGCAGGAGGGCTTTCCGGGTAATCCCGTTTACGTTCCAGGTTCGCTGTTGGACCACTGATACCCACACCGAATCAGTCGCTGCAGTGCCACCGCTATCCGTCACCGTAAAAGTAAACTGATAAACCCCTAATTGTAGTCCCGTAATTTGAGTAGATGCGGCCGTCGGTTTGACAATCGTCGCTGGACCGCCTGAAGTCTTCGTCCATTGATAACTGAGATCTCCAGTTCCAGTACCTGATCCCATAAGCGTGGTAGTTGTGCCGGCCGATGAATAAACAACGCCAACAACGAGATTCTCGTCATTGATCGTGGCAGTGGTAGCTTTCGACGAAGTCTCCGTAAGCACGCTTATCAATAAGGTACAGATTAGAAGCAGGTATTTGATCGGTAATTCTTTCATAATAATGTTGGATGATTTTACGTAGGGACTAAAAGCAGCTCCCGTGCCAACAAATTTTCGATACCCGAACCAATAAAAAGAGACATCACACACTCGAAGCAGTCGTTCTTGACGATACTTTATTTATTCTTTACCCTAATTTTACTCATATTTACAATGCCAAAAATAAGCTCATCGCGCTTACCCATCGTCAAAGCATTCATTGCTAATGATTGGGCGAAAATGCGCTCCATAATCCTCAGCACGGAGAAGAATAGCGCTTCCTTTAAACACTATCGGGCACTGAGCCTTGCTTTCACATACGAGGAGACTCCTCAAGAAATACAGAGCATTTTTCGAGAAGCCTTCGACGATCCACCTCAGGATCTTGAGCTTTTCATTTTGTTGCTCGGATTATCTATCACCTTCTATCTGCGGTCCGACGATATCAATGAGGCGCAACGCGCTCTAGAATTAATAAGACAATTGTCAAAACATGACATTCAAAACGACATCAAAGTACGAGTGCTTCTTGCAGAATTTCGAATTCATGGTGTTCTTAAAAATTATTTAGAAGAAAGGGAATCGATTTCTAAAGCGTTGCGATTAGAAAAGGAAGGAACACCACGATGGGCTCACTTCCTGGCCAATCGAATTAGTTCCGCGATCAAAAGCGAAGATTTCATTCTCGCCCAAAAGGACCTCGAAAGCCTTCGTCCTCATGCAAAATGGGCTCAAAACGCAGCTTCGGGTTCATACGAGTATCTTCACGCGCTATTTCTTTATAGTTGCGGAGATATTGATCGTGCGTGTGCGCTATTCGAAAAAACTATCCCTCACGAAGAAATCAATATTCTGCAAGCTCGTGAAAAGCTTCATATACAATGCCTCATCAAACTAGGTCGCTTCGAGCAAGCGCAACATCGACTTAATCACCTTAGAACCGTGATTGCCCGTCTCCATGATCCAGTTCCACACTCAGAGCAATTCATCGTTTACATGTGTGAATATCTTTTGGCCTTTCTAGCTCTTGCGCAGAAAGACTTTTCGGCGAGTCGGGAACATGCCCAGAAAGCCACAACCGGGGCAAACGCCTTGAACCGCGGGCGAATTCTGGAATCTCGGCAATTAATCGTGTGGATCGATCTAGCATCGGGCCGATCGAGAGCAGCAAGAGTCCTTCTGAATTTATTGGATCCAGATGAGAGCATGTCAATTTATGCAGCAGAATGGGCTCGCCTTTACTTACTGGAAGGAGACCGAGAACGGGCGTCGGGGCATTTTAAAAAGCTTATGAATCATGATTTTCCAAACATGGTTGAAGACAGGCTCCTTTTTGCACACGAGCTCTCCAGCGCTCAAACCGCAGGCTTTATTCTAAACTTAACTCGAGAAAAACAACCTTCTTCGATTTCAGTTAAAAAAACACAATCAACAGAAACTAACTCTAACCTTCCTGAACTAGTTGGTTCATCCAAAACAATCCAGCATCTTCGAGAACTCATCAAAAAGTGCGCTCCACTAAAAAGTACCATACTCATTTCGGGAGAACCTGGAACTGGAAAAAAAACCGTCGCGCGCCTCTTGCACCAACTCGGTCAAAATGCTACGGAACCCTTCATTCCCATCAACTGCGGATCAACATCGGATACGCTGATAGAATCAGAATTGTTTGGGCACATCAAAGGTGCCTTTCCAAACGCAAATCGAGATCGAGAAGGATTTTTTGTAGAGGCAGGCAAAGGGACTCTTTTTTTAGATGATATTCATCTGCTATCCCCGCACTTACAATCACGCGTTTTGCGTGTTTTGGAGAGGCGTGAAGCGATCCGTATTGCAGACTCAAAAACATATCCGGTAAAAGCCAGAGTGATCGCGACCACCCAGATGGACTTAGAACACAAGTTTCGTAAGGATTTATATTTCTTGTTGATGCGTATCCACATCCACATTCCACCCCTCCGAGAAAGAGTCGAGGACATTCCTCTATTGGCGGAGCACTTTTTGAAGAGGCTGTATGGAAACTTCAAAGTTGCTCTTGGCGATGATCTTCTTGAGGTTTTACAGCAATACTCCTGGCCCGGAAATGTTCGCGAACTGAAGACAGAACTTGAACGTATTGCCGTCGCTGCAGGTGACGTACAAGTACTTCAGGCCTCCATGTTCCGTCCTATCCAGGAGAAAAAGTCGGACATCATAAACTTATCCAAACCAGTCAAATCACCGCGCCACAAAGCACCTCTTTCTACCGATGTAACTGAATATTCGCATTACACCCTCTCAAGGCAGAAAAGGCTCCGCGAGCTTTTTACTCAAATGGATAAGGTCACGCGCGCCGATGTAGTCAGGATTTTAGGCTGTTCCCATCCTACAGCAGGAAACGATCTTAAAATCCTGGAAAATGAGGGGATCATACGTCGTATTGTGACGTCTGGAAATCTTCGCACCTCCTATTTTGTACGATCAAACAAAATATCATTATAATCACCCTTCCTTATGGAGGAATGGTGGATTCCCTTCACCCGCTCTCCTGTAAAAGGTCTGCGCCCAAGTCGCGCATACAAAAAGAGTTTGTCTTTTTAGCTAGGGTTCCGAGTCTTTTAACCGCAGCGGTAGGTCTAAGCCCAGAGTTTAAAAATTCACTTTCCACGATATTATTTCGTAGTGGATTGGACTTTGAACACCAAAACAATTAATAACTAATTACATTGTTTATCCTCCCTTTATCGGGCAAGCCCATAACATTTTGATCCCGCGTGCCAACATTCAGGTCAGAAAAAGCGGCCATGATTAAAAAAGTCTTTCTTGCAATGCGAACATTTAATTAAAACACGATGCTTCGCTAAGAAGACGTAATTCCATTTCGAACACTCGGGACATTGAATAATCTCTAAACCAAGTGGATTAGGATATATTCATATGGGTCGAGTCTTTTCAACAAAGCCAATTCGAATCACGACATGTGCGTAGTACCCAACCCAGAGCCCAATAAAGCAACAGAAGGCTGTTAAAGACATCCTGCCTTGGGATAGTAAAAAAGCCTTAAAATAATAACCAGCAACGCCTCCAATAAAAATGCAAAACCATCCCGAATAACTTCCTTTTATAATGGGAAGACTCCATGCTCCAATGGGTGATTGAATTTCATCGTAATTCGCTTCAGTAAAATCTTCGGAAATGTGATTTAGCCAGTCTTCAAATGTATTCCAATTACGGTGGTAATTCGTCGATCGAGATCGTGCTTTTTTTACTTCGGTCTCCATCCCCCTTTGAATTGCTGAATTGCTCGTTTGCGCGAGTAAATCATTAAACGTTTTACGAGAAGTTGGGTTAGATAATATTTGCCACGCCTCATTGATTAGAATCATCTGCTCATGAGAACCGCCTCGGTCAGGATGGTATTCAAGAGCTTTTGAACGATAAGCGTGTTTTATGCTTTCGAATGATGCATTATTTGGAACATCGAGCACTTGGTAGTAATTTGGAATATTCGGTCTTGAGGCCATCGATTAACAGCGTAAGTGTGAGTCCTAGTAAATCAATGAGGAATACCTAATTAGTAAATTTGCATGAAATGCACGTACGATTCAACCTTTCGACAACCTGACGCAAAGGGTGAGGTATGAAAGCGGAGGTGTTTTGAGCAGTGGAGGATGATGTCCCGTACCAAATTGACGTCGTAGCAAATTGTCTGCGGTATCTGAAATGCAACCACTGGCGGTAATCCAAATGCAGCCATTTTGAGAGTTTGAATCGGTCGGATCTCACTGGAGGCTTGGCTGGTGATGAATACTCTCAAAATGTGTCAGCAGAAAAAAATTATGACCAAACTTCAAGCTGCTTGCCACTATCGTCGGCTTTGGTTTGATGCGTTAAATACGGTTGCTGTTTTTGTGCGCGTGCGCTGCTGTCGTTCCAGAGGTTTTGCGCACCCAATTCATCAGTTTTGGACCAAGCGAATAACGGAATTAGGACATGACATTAGTTTTGATACGCCTTAGTGATTGGTGTAAACAGATTTATTCGAATTACCACTGATTTATGGAGAGAATCATTGAGCTTGTCCTTTTTGCATTTGTGCCTGCCTATTTTGTCGGCTCGATCGTCTTTGGTTACATCATCGGAAAGATCAAGGGCATTGATATCCGGCAATTTGGAAGCGGCAATATCGGAGCGACTAATGTCTGGCGCGTACTGGGAAAACAATGGGGGATTCCCACTTTCATTCTGGATTTCCTAAAAGTCCCGGTCGCAGGATTATTGATTAAGTATGTTCATCCAGGGGCTCTTCAATCTGATTTAGGTCCCTTGTTGGTTCTGGTTGGAGGAGTCATCGGACACAATTATCCTATTTGGCTAAAATTCAAAGGTGGGAAAGGGATCGCAACATCCGCAGGGGGTCTACTCTGGCTTCTTCCCTATCCATTTATTGTCGTTGTTGTTGTTTGGCTTGGCACATTTTTAATTTCGCGTTTCGTTTCGCTGGCTTCGATCGTGAGCGCTGCGGTGCTCCCCATTGCCGTACTAGTCATGAATCCCGGAAGATGGACTCTCTTTGTTTTTTGCACCGCGCTCGCAATTCTTGCCATCTGGAGACATCGACAAAACATGCAGCGTTTGATGCAAGGCACCGAAATGGGATGGAAAAAAGCCGAAGCGAAAACGAAAAAGGAATGATTTTGATTACTCCGATGCATTTGCGAGTCACGAAGGTTACTTCCGCCAATTGAAACTTGAATGAATATTGCGATTCTTGGAAATGGTGACTGGGGCTGCGCGCTGGCAGTTCTCGCTCGGCGTCGGGGCCATGCTGTGAAGCTTTGGGGACGATCTCCACGTCAAGACGAAGTGTCAGAGCTCAAGGATGCCGTTGCAGATGCACAAATCATTTTATTCGCAGTCCCTTCTCACGCGATGAAAGAAGTGAGCTCCAAAGTGGTTATTCATATTCCGGAGGGTGCTTTGTTGATTTCTGTAGCCAAGGGAATCGAAGAAGAAACGCACCTCCGTATGTCTGAAATCATTGGTTCAGTGACAGGCCGCCAGGATGTTTTGAGCTTGTCGGGTCCCACTTTCGCGAAAGAAGTCAAAGAGGGTCTGCCCAGCGCTGTTGTTTGTGCGGCTAAAAATGAGTCTCTTGCGAGAGATATTCAAAGTGCGTTCAACGGAGATGATTTTCGTGTGTATACAAATACGGATATCGTCGGAGTTGAGCTTGGAGGCGTACTCAAAAATATTATTGCCATCGCCGCGGGGGCCTCGGTCGGTTTAGGACTTGGCCAAAATTCTCTTGCCGCTTTGATAACCCGAGGAATAGCTGAGCTAGCAAAAGTGGGCACCATCCTGGGAGGGCAGTCACAGACTTTTTTCGGTCTGAGTGGAGTGGGGGACCTCATACTGACCTGCTCTAGTTCCTTGAGCCGAAATCGGAGTGTAGGCGAGGCATTGGGGAAAGGTATGAAACTTTCTCAAGCGCTTACCTCAATTCATGGGACAGCGGAAGGCGTGCGGAGTTCCCGATCGGTGTATCAACTCCTTGAAGAACGCAAAATTGAAGCTCCCATTTTGCGTGAAGTTTACTCCATCCTGCACGAAGAAAAGCCCGTCAAAGAGGCATTGCGAAGTCTAATGAGTCGCGAGCCAAAGCCAGAGTTCGGAAAGAAATAGGGATCATCGATCCCAGCGGGCAGGCCTTGTAGTAAGGTGTCATTCCGGACAGCTCCAAAAGCAAAAGGACGGCTCGGTGAGCCGTCCTTGCTATGTTTAAGATTTTTATTCGACTTACTTTTGAAGTAACTTCTCGAGTTCTGGATCAGCAGACATTCCAAGTTCAATGGCCTTCTTATAATGCTTTTTGGCCATTTCGATCGAAGCGGGAGTCTCGGAAGCGTAGACCACTGCCAGATTGAAATGCGCATCAGCATAGGTTGGTTTTAACTCAATCGCTTTGAGTAGCTCCTTTTCTGCCGCTTCCTGATATCCCTTTTGGCTGTAAGTAATTCCGAGATAGTTATGCGTCTCATGATTGTTAGGATTCAATGCAATCGCACGCGTCAGATCGCTGATGGAATCATCGAACTTGCCCTGACGATAATGCACGATTCCGAGCACGGACAACGAAAAGGCATCGTGTGGATCCACCGAGAGCGCTCGTTGTAATGCGCGTTCAGCCTGGTCGATTCGATCCTGACGGAATCGAATGACGCCGAGATTTGAAAGTGCGTAAAGATTGTCAGGATCCGTTTGAAGAATTTGTTCGAATTTGGATGCCGCCCCTTCCATATCTCCCTTGGCAAAGAGCATTTTGCCATCGCTGGCCAACATGGCATTATTGCCGGAGAGCTTTCCGCTCTCACCCGAAGCGCTAGTACTGGAAGTGGTCGAGGAGGATGATGATGATGAGGAACTTGAAGGAGCGTGTTGAGCCGTGACGGTTCCACTAAGCTTATTATCATCTCCCGCCGTACGAATGGAGGTTGCAGGTGTCTTAAGAAGATCTCTTTCCTCATCGCTCAAAGGCGAGAGAGGTGTTTGGAGAATTTCAATTTGCGAACGAATGGATTGAGTTCGGGAGGCGAGTTCCTTGAGTTCGCCAGCAAGAGCATCCCGCGCCGCAGTTCGTTTGGCATCTTCCTGAAATTGACGATCCACAATGGAACGGAGAAGCGCATTTTCCTTTTGAAGGGCTTGAAGTTCTTCAGAGGACATGCTGGAGGCTCCTCCCGCCGAAGCTGTTTTTAGTTGTGTTCGTGTATCCTCGAGATCCTTCTTCAGTGCATCGTTGGCAGCGCGAAGTTGATCGTTCTCTTTTTGAACGGATTCAAGTTGAGCCTGGGTTTTGGCAAGTTCCGCTTTAATCGATCCGATTTCATCAGAGCTCGAGGGCATATTACGAAGCCGGTTTTCTGCGTCGGCGAGTTTATCTTTTAACGAATTATTCTCTTTCAGGAGAGCTTGAACGCGGTCGTCTCCGCTAAAATTTGCAATCTTCAGATCGTCTTCAGCTTTTCGGAGTCTGGCTTCTAGATTATTCTTCTCGTCTTGAACCTTACGCAGATCGGCACGAGCCTGGCTAAGTTCCTGTTCCAGTCTGGCCACGCGTTCTTCCGTGGTTCCCGTGCCACTGGCGCTAATCGGAGTCTCGATACGAGCTGTGCCCGAGGTCGGAGCGATTTCACTTGGAGCGGGAGTAGATTCGGGTGCCGTGGCAACTTCGGGGGCTGTCGGCGTTACAGGAGCCGCAATCTGAGGAGCGGGCGTTGGCGCCGGGGCAGGAGCAGGCGAGCCTTCTTCCGGAATTTTCCCGCCATTCTTTAGAATGTGCTCTGCGCAGTATTTACTACGATAAGCAATGATATTGGGATTCCAGTCCGGCGCGGTCCGTTTAATATCGCGCAAAAGTCGCAGAGCCGCCGAATATTTCTCGGCAGCCTTTTGAGCATCTCCGCTTTTCTCTGCGGCGTCGGCATCCTGAACCTGGAAGTATGCCTTTAAAAAATCGTCGGCAGTTTCGGCGAAGACGGGTGCTCCGACAACAATGATGACCAGTAAGCTAATTAAATAGAGAGTTCTTCTTTGCATGTGAGTAAAAGTTTATGAGTTAATGAACGGTATCACCAGTCTGAATGTTACCGGAAAGGATATCTGCGGATGCGAAAGGGGGTTTTACAGGGTTTGTGACAAGAATGTTACCGACAAGGGTTTCAGAACGATACACGGAAAGCTTCGTGCCAACCGCGGGAACGTTTTCATCAGGAAAATCGAGAACTACAAATTTCTGATCGAGATCCAGAAGCTCGATTTGTCCTCGAAAGGGATTGTGCGAAGCAGTCGTAGCCGCTCTTGCTTCCAGCTGTTCTGAAATGGGAGATTCAGGCTTCTTCACCTCTAGAGCTTGAACGAGAGGGGCCACTTCGGAGGCGGGAACTACTCCAATGGAGCGAGTTTCGGAGATTTCCATCGTTAGGAAGGGGACAGCAGAAACTGATTCAGGCTGTTTTCTGGTGGGCTCTGACATGATCGCTTTATACTGATCTTTTGGTGTATTGTCCAAGGCTTCTGTGCGGGCGGTCGACTGTTCAAGCTTCAATAAAGGATTACTCCGATTTTCTTTATTCGGCATGACCCATGCCTCGGGAGAAATCGGCGTCCATTCACCATTTGGAGCTTGTCCTTTTACTCGCACGAATTCGCCGGCTATAGTCGGAATGCTGATTCCCGGGAACAAGTTTGAAAGAATCAAACTCAAAAAGACATGTCTTGTTATCATGAAAAATGCCTAGTCCTGCGGCGAATTTCTTAACACTTATCCGATGAGAGGTCAACCAGCTTTCTGGTTAACTTCTTCTCTCGCAGGCGGTTGAAAAGCAACAAGGAGGCGTGGTTCGTGCGATGCGAGATGATGGATTCTGCAGCGGTTTTGCCGCACCGGCGGGCTCGATGGTTTAGGAGCGAGTCACGATGGTTTTCCAAGGACCTTCGGGAACCTTGGCTTCATCGATGAAGCGCCAGCTGGTTCGGATCGTATCTTTGAGACCCAGGAAATCACGGACCGCAGGAGAGACATCCAATCCTGCCATGTCCTTGTCGTGGGCACGCGGGTTTTGTTTTCCGAAAACGTAACCGTAATCATCCGTAAAGATGGGGCCGACATCCTGCCATTGGGCAAAGCAGGATTTGCCGTTTAAAGTAATCTCGATCCATTTGTTCTTACAAACCGAAGACGACGGGCCGGATTTTTTCCTGAAATACTGGAGGATCGGAGAGCTGTCGAGGTACTCCGTGTTGGTGATGTCATTAAAGGGCAGCGCGATATAAAAAGGGTTCTGTTTTGGTTTGAAGCGGGCAGGAAAGAACCCATTGCGGTAGATCGGGCTGTCCAAACCGCCAAAATTCTCCTTCCAGCGTGTATCCCAGGCGCTGTCAAAATTGTCCGACCAACCCGAGCGCTTGGCGCGTTCCCCAATCCAGAATACCGTGGTTAGGATATCGGAATGCAGCGGGGCTTCCTGGATGGCGTCCATAATCTGCTCCTCCACGTCAGGTTCAGACTGCATGACTTGGAGCGACCTATGGGCATAGGTCAGTATGGGCGTGGTTATGCTGAGAAACGTCAGTATCTGGAAAAGATGCTTAATTCTCATAATAACTTACTAGGCTACCCATCATATGGTCGAAAGCAATAGAAAATTTCATGATAAGACATAAGATTGTGATTTTTCACAAATAGGCTTTTTACCTACTTCCGCTTCATGGATGGCGCTTGGGAAGATTGTTTGTTCCAGGAACGCTAGAGTTAATTTGAACCAAAAATTAAGTGATTCTGCTTATATTATAGGGGTTGCGGTATTAGAACGCTTCGATGACAGGAGCCAAGGTTTCTTTCTCACTTTCGGCCCTCAGGTATTCCCTGATGGGGTCTAAAACCAAAGAGTGGGGGTCGAACACCATGAACTAGGAGGATTTTGCCGAACCGAACAAAGGGATAATCCGGCGAATGGTATCCCCGAATTAGACCTCGATGCGGACTGGGGGGCTATTCTTCCCTAACCAGCCTTTTTCCCGGTCATTTTCCTCATTAATTTGATGTAATCTTGCCTGAAGGACTTCAGCCCTGCCAAGATACCCTACGATTTTTTTATGATTGCTAGGATCGACGACGGGTAGCCGCCCAATGTCGTTGACCAGCATTAGGTTAACCGCATCATGCAGAAGGGTATTTGGGGTGGATGAGTACAAAGTATCGGCACCGGCATCTAATACAGTGCGTTTTCCTTCACGATCTTCTTCAAGCGAGGCCATAATGTCGCCGCGGGTGATGATTCCTCTCAATTCCTGGCGTCCATCCACGATAAGCAACGCATTGTGACGGATTAGTTCCGGGTCGCCTTTCGAAATCCTTTCCGATACCTCCCGAACTGTCAATTTCTCAGAAATCTTTGCAATTTCAGTGTTCATGACATCTCCCACCCGGATCCGATGCAAGGGATCAATACTATATTCGCGAACAATATGGTATCCACGCCTTGCCAACTTTTCCGTGAGGATCGACCTCCTTAATAAAAGAACGGTAAGCAGGTGGGAGGCAATGCATCCAGCCAGCAAAGCCGGCAAGAGATTAAGATCCTGGGTAAGTTCCAGCGCAAAAATGGTGGCAGTTAGCGGAGACCGCATAGTTCCTCCCATCATGGCAGCCATACTAATCGTGGCCCACATTCCGGCATCGCCCATCGAGATCCAGTGAGATTCAACCGCGCCCAGAATCGCGCCCATCATGAGCAAAGGTGCCAATACCCCGCCCGAAGTTCCGGAGCCGAGAGCAATCGACCAAATCAAAGCTTTTCCGACCAAAAGACCCAGAAGCATGGGGCCCACGAGTTCTCCACGCAGCAATTGATGAATGATATCGTAACCCACCCCGAGGGACCGAGGTTCGAGCCATCCACCGATCCCAACAAAAAGTCCCCCTAGTGCGGGCCACCACATCCAGTGAATGGGTATTTTTTTGAATAAATCTTCAAAGCCATACACAAGCCCCGTTAATAATCCAGAACCACAACCGGCGACGATGCCGATTGCGAATGCGATGATCAGAAGAGGAAAATGAAGGCTTGGATGAGCCATGACCGGGAAAATGGGTCCATCACCGAGAAGTGGAATTCTCAAACCAAATGCCACGATCGAGGCTATTCCAACCGGGATGAAGCTCCTTGGTTTCCATTCAAAAAGCAAAAGCTCGACCGCCAGAAGCACTGCAGAAACGGGTGTCGCAAAAACCGCCGACATTCCCGCGGCGGCTCCTGCAACCAACAGAGTTTTGCGCTCTGCAGAAGAAAGATGAAATAGTTGTGCAAAAAGAGATCCCATGGCACCGCCGGTCATAATGATAGGACCCTCCGCGCCGAAAGGTCCGCCGGTCCCAATCGAAATGGCTGAGGATAGAGGCTTTAGTAACGCCACTTTGGCTTCCATTTTGCTTCGTCCGATGAGAATCGCTTCCAGGGCTTCTGGAATTCCATGACCCCGTATTTTCTCTGACCCAAAACGAGCCATCACGCCAATGATTAACCCGCCCAACACGGGAACGAGCACAACCCATAGCCCAAGATGATGGCCTGCCGGACTGGCCGGGTGAGAAGTTAACGTTTGAAAAAAGGCCAGATTGTTTATGAGTGCGATCAGCCAGAGTAGGGCTGAGGCGGCGCAGGCGGCCATTGTGCCGATAACCACAGCCATGGATGAAAGGAGGAGGACTCTCGCGTCGGTTGTGAAATCGGCAAGATGATCGGCATTAAGATTTTGTTCCATTTGAAAAATGTAAATACATCGTATTACGATATAATTCAATTCTTTAATGATTGGATTGTGCCTCGCTGTATTTTGATTCATAAAAACGAAGGCTGACCAAAGAACGAAATACAAATATGAATCGATCAGCAAATCATCAAAAAGTGAGTTTGGCAGAGTATGAGACGCTTGCAGAGTTTCGATATACTCTGCGGAAGTTTTTTCAATTCAGTGAAATTGCTGCGGAAAAAGTCGGCCTTACCCCCCGGCAGCACCAGGCTCTCCTTGCTGTGAAGGGATCCTCGGCGAACGGGGAGCCATTCATGATCGGAGATCTTGCGGAACGACTCCAAATTCGTCATCACAGTGCGGTGGGCCTGGTCAATCGGCTCATCGCCCAAAAACTCTTATGCCGCCACGTCGCTAAAACAGATCGCCGAAAAGTTGAGCTGCAGCTTACATCGCGAGGATCGGAGCTTCTTGAAAAACTTTCAGGGGCACATCGCGATGAATTGAGACGGATTGGACCTCAATTGACGCGTCTGTTAAGCAGAGTATAAAATAAATACGAAATTAATTTTATTTCCCCCCGAGTCTTCAGGACAGGATTCAGTACTCGTGGTTCAATCGCAAATCCACGCCCTGTGATGAGATTAATTGCCTGCCGTCGAGGGTTCGTTTGGAACGACTGAAGTCGGAGTGAGCGTGACTTGCTTAAAGAAATCGATGATGAGAGGTATGTTGGACGGGGTCATTCCATGGCCTCCGTCGTCCTGGACGCAAAGCACAGGTTTGCCCGTTTTCTTTGAATCAAACCAGGTCGCAATCATCCCATCCTCTTTTTCATAATCCTTGGCTGTCTTCCATACTTTGCCATCGGAGTCGGATTGATTAATTGATTTTCTAACTTCTTCCACTGTGGTCATTTGCTTATCGAAATTGACTTTACTATCTTTCTTCCCGGCTCGATGCAAATACGCCACCGGAACTTTTTTCTCCGTTCCCCCGGTGAGGGTTGAGGCGGCGGGTGCGATCGCTGCGAATTGTGAGATTACGCTAGGTGAATCCCAAAGAGCTCCGTCAAGGAATGAACCGCCATTGGAATGCCCTTGAGCATAAATCCGGGTCGGATCGGCATGGTATTCTTCTTTAAAAGTTTTCAGCATGGCCTCGACGAATTTTACATCCCGATTTCCGAAGGAATTGACGGAATGCTGCCAGCCCGTTCCGGTGTCGTTCGCGCCATGAATCGCCGTGGGCAAACCCTGGGGATAAACAACCAAAGCTTCCTTCCAGAATACGTGGAGTTTTTGATTGTCTCCATATGCATCGGCTTGTCCTCCGTGTCCGTGGAATCCGAAAATGAGGGGAACTTTCTTGTCCGAACCGCTGCCATCGCCTTCAGGAAGATGAATGAAGGCTTTACGCTCATCCGTGTGGCCATCGTTGTCGGTGATACTCCAGGTCAAAACTTTATATTCCGTGGCTGCCCGAGCGGAAATCATGAGGGTTAAAAAAAGACCGATGAATAAAAATGCGCAAAATTTGTTCACGTGAAACATATCCCAAACGTTTACCAGTATTCATTTTGGCAAGAAAGAAGTTTCTATGTGATCCGTTCGCTATCTAACTAGTGAATTCATAGGCCGTGCACGGGCCGAATCGAGTGAGTTAAGAACATCAGCCGCGTTCTATAGCTTATGACTCAGAAAATATATCCTTTCCGAAAAATTCCTTCACAACAACCCTGGCTATTTCGGCGAGAGTCTTTTCACGATCGGCCATGGCCAGCTCACTATTATTAAAATAAGCAGCTATCAGGAATGGTCTACGGTTTGGAGGCCAGATAATGGCAATGTCATTGGTATCCGAGTTACCAGATCCGGTCTTATCTCCAACTTTCCAGTTCTTTGGTACACCGGCCCTTAATCGATTCGAACCTGTTGTATTGGCAACCAACCATCCTTCGAGTTTTGAACGAGATTCAGAAGACAATGCGTTACCGAGAAGCAAATTCTTTAAATTATTCAACATTGCGTTTGGAGTTGTTGTGTCCTTCGGTTCTCTGGGTTTAAAATCATTAAGAAATGGTTCGATGTGATCAAGTCGCGTCATCGAATCGCCCAATTTTCGTGCATGCTCAGTGACATTTTGTGGTCCTTCGATAGAGTTTAATAATAAATTTGCTGCTGTATTGTCGCTATAACGAATCGCTGCGTCACATAAGTCCTCAATGGACATGGCTCCTTTTTCTAAATGAGTACTGGTAATTGGTGCATAACTCAAAATATCCTTAGCTGTGATCGGAATGGTGCGATCCAAGCTCTCCTTTTTGGCATCAACACGTGTCAGAACAGCAGATACGAGAAGCACTTTAAATGTGCTGCACATCGCAAAACGTTCGTCAGCGCGATATTCCAGGGTTTTGCCGCTTTCTGTGTCTAAAGCCGACACTCCAACCCGGCCCCCAGCTTTCTTCTCAAGTTCGGCAAAAGCTTCCTCAGGCGATGCTATGGAAAGTGTGTGAAAAGACAAAAAACTTAGAATGAAAAATGGAATTGAGCTAAGTCTAAAAAAGAGAAGTTTTTTCTTTGAATTCATACCTTATTCTAGCTTTCGAAAATATTTGTTGATGACCAATGGAGCTCGTCTTGATTGTAATCAACGCATCGAAATTTCAGCCCCTCGGAAAGAAAGCGTAAACGAAATTATTTTGTACATTGTGGAGGACGACTGCGTAATCAAATTTCATGAGCGTGGGTATTTAATGACAATTTGGAGGTGGGTACAATTCTATACCTCCCTCAGGCCCAAGTCTGCTGGTCTCTGATGGGTGGGGCCTTTGTGGTGTATTTTTCTTTTATTTTTATTTGGAATTGGCGCAGCCAGGCGCAGACTTGTGCCTGGCTACCCGACATGGATTCGAACCATGACTAAAGCCTCCAAAGGGCTCTGTGCTACCGTTACACCATCGGGTATCGATCAATTCAAATGAATTGACGCGATGAAGCGTCTTCTTCCCATAGCAGAAAAGGAGCGGATACGGCAAAGGAATTCTGGTAACGGCGTCGCCCCCCCTTCACAAAAGAAATGGACTTAAATTTTCAATTCTTTGCAATTAGCAAAAAGTTTCTCCTCGCGATTTGGTTCATAAATGAGCAGAATTAGACCATGTACCTCCGGCTCCTCGGTATTATTATTTTCGGTGTTATACTTTTTCTAGGTGCTCCATCAAGGTCCTGTTTTGCAATAAAGTCCGCCGCTGATTCGGCTTCAACTTCGGATTCTAAAAAAACCGCGCCTTCTACGGCGGGTTCTACAGCTAATTCTCCGATTCCCAGCTCGAGCCCAATCACAAAAGATATGGTTTGGATTCCTCCTGGAACTTACTGGATGGGTTCCGAAAACGGGATGCCCGATGAGCAGCCGGTTCATGAGGTGACTCTCGATGGATTCTGGATTGATAAGACCGAGGTCACAAACGAACAATTTAAAAAATTTGTAAAAGAGACTGGGTATGTAACCACGGCGGAGAAGAAACCCGATCCGAAGGATTTCCCCAATGCTCCCGTTGAAAACCTGGTCGCAGGCGGCCTGGTCTTTGCGATGACCGACGGGCCTGTTCCTCTGAATGATAATAATTGGGCCAGATGGTGGCGTTGGGTCCCCGGAGCCAATTGGAAGCATCCGCATGGGCCTGATTCGAACATCGAAGGAAAGGATAAATTTCCGGTCGTTCAAATTTGTTGGGATGACGCTGTTGCTTATTGCAAGTGGGCCGGCAAAAGACTTCCCACGGAGGCAGAGTGGGAATACGCCGCGCGAGGAAAGCTGGATCGCGCAAATTTTGTATGGGGAAATGAAAAAACACCCGATGGCAAGTGGATGGCTAATATCTGGCAAGGACACTTCCCATATGAAAACTCGGGTGAAGATGGATTTAAGGATGCCTCGCCCGTGAAGACATTTCCTCCGAACGGATTCGGACTTTACGACATGTCGGGAAATGTTTGGGAGTGGTGCTCGGATTGGTATATGCCCGATTATTATAAATCGAGTCCGAAAAATAATCCGCAAGGTCCAGCGACCAGTTACGATCCCAATGAACCGGGCGTGGCCGTGCGTGTACAACGTGGCGGATCATTTTTATGTTCCGACGAGTATTGCAAGGGATATAAGCCCAGCACCCGTCAAAAGTCATCGCCTGATTCCGGTTTGTCGCATGCCGGATTTCGTTGTGTATATTCTGAAGCAAAGAAGTAGCCGCGCCCCTGCGTGACTTCGATCGATTGATTGAATGCTTTGTCTTATTGCGTGAGGAATATCTCCAAGACACCGATGGATTAGGTTGAAAATCGCGCGCGGCGACCGATCGATCGGGGAATGTTCTCCTCCCAATCTCGGCCTGCTTATTTCAAAATGCCTTCGAGCGCCGTTATTTTCAGATCCTTGGGATCGAGACCTTTGGTCGGATTGGAATTATTTTCCTGAATGATTCTCGATTCTCCTTCGGCCAGAGTCAGCACGTCGGCCATGTCGGTAAAGTGAACGAGAAGCTTGTTCTGGTACGAAATATCCAGTCCTGAGATGGTTAACGCATGTTTGGGAACAAATTTAAGCCGTAGGAAATTTTGCTCCCAGGCTTCGGTATTTACAGAAATAGTAATTTCTTTGCACAAGTTACTTGCGACCGAGCAGGGGATTGGGACGAACTTGTCCGGTTTGGGGCCGATCATAAAATAGAGGCCACCAAGCACGCACAAAATCACGAGAGGAATCAGGATGTTGTTCTTGCGCATGCTTAACTCGTTTTAACAGATTATGATTTGAGAGTCAAAATTTGCGAACGAATCTTTTCGATGTCGAGTTTCAATTGGTCGGCTCGAAGTCGATGCTTTTCGACCGCTTCTTTGGGTGCCCGGCTGGTGAAGCCAGTATCGGCAAGTTTCGCAGAGACATTCTCCAATTCTTTTTCCAATTTTCCGATTTGATTCTGAAGTCTTGACGTCTCTGCCGCTACATCCACCAATCCCTCGAGAGGAAGATAAATCTGGCCGAAAGGAGTTAATGCAGAGGCCGAGCCTTTGGGGGCAGCGTCCACAAACTCAATTGATTCCGCGTTCAGCAGAGTCTTCAATACCTCAACTTCATAAGTATTCTGGTGCCAGGCCGGGGAAGACGCCGGCTGGATGAGAAATCGGGTCTTCTTATTCGTCGGAATATTGTAACTGGCTTTTAAATTTCTGCCTCCCGTGACCGATTCATGCTTGAGATTGACAAGTGCAGCGGTGTCATGGTTCAGGCCCAACCGATGTTTTTCAGCTTCGGTCAATGGGACAGGCCAGCTTTCAAATTGAATAGTCGATTTGCCAAATCCAAGGGCATGCCACAGCTCTTCGGTGATAAACGGCATGAAGGGATGGAGCAGTTTTAAAGTATTGCTGAGGACATAGTCCATGATGCACAGCGTCACGGCTTTGGCGCGGTCGTCACTTCCATAGAGAATCACCTTCGTAGTTTCGAGGTGTCGGTCGCAGTAATGAAACCAAAACAAATCGTAGAGCCGGTTGGTGACCTGATGAAATTCGTACGTAGTGAAAGCTTGGTCGATTTCCCGAATAGCTTCATCCAATTGCATCAAGATTGCTTTATCGTCCGAGGTTAGATCCTCGGCTTTAAGATCCGTGAAAGAAATTTGGATTTCTGATTTTTGTGATAGGCGAAGACGTACGGCATTCCAAAGTTTGTTACAAAAATTCCGGCCAAGTTCGACTTGTTGTTCATCGAAACGGACATCAAGTCCCAGCGGCGCGCAACGCATGGTGCCGAATCGAACGCCATCGGCTCCAAATTTGGAAATGAGATCGAGAGGATCTGGAGAATTGCCTAACTGCTTCGACATTTTACGGCCTTGCCGGTCGCGGACCGTTCCATGGAGATAGACGTCGCTAAAGCAAGGGGCCTTGGTAAATTCAAAGCCAGCCATTATCATTCGAGCAACCCAGAAAAATAAAATTTCCGGAGCCGTAACCATGTCTTTGGTTGGATAAAAAGTTGCAACCTCCGATTTTGGATTTTTAAACTCTGATTCGATTCGATCCGGGTCTTGAATCATCGTCGCGAAAGGCCAAAGCCACGACGAAAACCATGTATCCAGGACGTCCGGATCCTGAATCCATCCGTCGCCTTTGGGAGCCTCCATCCCGCAATAAATCTCAGGAGGCGATTGGGGAGATAATTGCGGGTTCATCCGCGTCCACACCGGTATTCGATGTCCCCACCAGAGTTGACGAGAGATACACCAATCTCGAATCTCGAGCATCCATTTTTCGTAGACCTTCAACCAATGATCGGGCCTGAATCGGATGCGTCCATCGAGCGCAGCCGCAAGAGACTCTTTCGTTGCGGGGTATTTCAAAAACCACTGATCACTTACCATGGGTTCCGCCGGAACATCAGCCCGTTCACTAAATCCCACGTTGTGAGTGTAATCTTCAATTTTTTCGATGAGGTTAATCTCCTGCAAATCGGCAATGACTTTCTCACGGCATTCGTAACGATCGAGACCGGCATAGTTTTCGCCAGCGCGATCGGTCATTTTACCATCAAATCCGATGACTTGAATCTGCTCCAAATTGTGACGTTGCCCCATTTCAAAGTCAGCCGGATCGTGGGCAGGAGTCACCTTCACGCAACCGGTTCCGAATTTCGGATCGACAAGCTGATCTGCGATAATAGGTATTTGTCGGCTGCTGAGAGGGAGAATCAGTTTTTGTCCGATTAAATGTTTATAGCGCTCATCATTGGGATTCACCGCCACGGCTGTGTCGCCCAACATGGTTTCCGGTCGAGTGGTGGCTACCACGATATTTTTCGTCGAATCCTGCGCGAGTGGATAGCGAATGTGCCAGAGGTGTCCTCGCGTTTCCTTCATGATCACTTCCTCGTCCGAGAGTGCGGTATTGGAGACAACGCACCAATTGACCATGCGTCGACCGCGATAGATGAACCCTTTTTCATAGAGTTTGACGAAGACGTAACTAATCCATTTGGAATAATTAATTCTTGGATTTGGATCCCGAGGATCCAGTCCATCCATGGTGAAAACGGTTCGCGACCAATCGCAAGAGCATCCGAGTTTCTTGAGCTGCTGGAGAATGATTCCTCCGTGTTTGTCTTTCCAGGTCCAGACTCGCCTTAGAAACTCTTCCCGGCCGAGTTGGTGCCGTGTCTTGCGTTCCTCCTTGCGAAGTTGTTGTTCAACCTTCGTTTGAGTCGCAATTCCTGCATGATCAATTCCTGGTAGCCAGAGGACTTCGAAACCCTGCATTCGTTTACGTCGAGCCAGAATATCCTGGATCGTATTATTCAGCACGTGTCCCATGTGCAGAATTCCGGTAACGTTCGGCGGAGGAATGACGATGGAGAAAGCTTCTTTCAGACCTTTCGCCCGAAGAGATTTTTTTTGTTCTTCGGTCAGGCCATTGCCGTTAAATGCGCGAGCGGGATCGGCGGTAAAGTGGCCTTGGGCAAGCCATTCGGCGTACCATTTGTCTTCGACGAGCGAAGGATCATATCCTTTGGGTAGTTCCGGCATAGAGAAACACCCATTTTTTGACAGGATTAACAGGATTTACAAGATGTTTATCCTGTCTGACGAACGAAACCCCGATTTGCTCGTAAACTAAGCGGTTGCTCCGGCTTCCTTCAAGATCTCTACAATTTCCTCATGCCCCGATTGAGAGGCGATGACCATTGCAGTCTTGCCGAACATATCCCGAATGGTAAAGTCCGCACCTCGATCGAGAAGAACTTTAACCACTTCGCCGTGGCCCGCACCAGCCGCCGTCATCAGAGCCGTTTTACCCACCAGGGTTTTGGAATTGATATGGACACCTTTATCGAGAAGATCGATGACCGTTTCGACTTTCCCCTCTGCCGCGCCGACGATAAAGGCTGCGTCCTCTTCATCCATGTTGCCGCCTTTGCTTTTCAAAAAATCGACAATATTGCCATGACCTTCACGGGAAGCATAGTAAATGGCGGTCGCACCTTTCTTATTCTTGGCTTCAACATCCACCCCTTTCTTTAAAAGCATTTTGACAATTTCGAGAGAGCCTTTGTGAGCGGCCCACATGAGAACTGTTTTCCCATCGGCATCGCATGCGGCTGGGTCCGCCCCGGCTTCGAGGAGTAATTCAACAATTTCTTTGTGGCCATTCCACGTGGCAATCATGAGCCCTGTCCAATCATTACCTCCCTTGGCATTCACATCTGCGTTTTTCGCGACGAGCACCCGGACGGTGTCGATATGACCATTGCACGCGGCGATCATGAGCGCCGTCCAGCCACTTTGAAAACGCTCGTTGGGATTGGAAGTGCCTAGATCCAAAATCGCTTTGACCACGCCGCTTCGACCTTCGAGCGAAGCACGCATAAGGACCGAAGATTTTGAAAGGGATGCAACGCCAACGGCGGCTTCCCTTCGAGGTTTCTCAGAGCTTCGAATAATATGTTCGACGATCTCTGGCCCGGGCAGTTCTTCGTGGGCAAAAAACGGGTCGTTTTCGCTTACTGACATTGCCGAAAATTATATCCTGCGCTTTTCCTGAAACAATCCTTTTTTTCAGAGCTTTCTTATTCCAGTCCAATAACTTACGCAATTTGAGACGCTTTCCAGTGGGGTTTTTACCCCATGTAATAAGTAGTTAAATTGGTCTAAATAAGGTGAACGCGGACGATCTCTCCTGGGTGAATCACCCATCAAAATCCACTTTAAATTAAACTAATTAATGCAGCGTATGGCTACTACAGAACTTTTGAGTGAGGAATCGGTTCCCACACTCGAACAAGGTTTGGACAAAAAACAACTTTTGCATGCACTGACGTCCCTTAAAAAAGGAGATTTCACCACCCGACTCCCTCTCGAATGGGTCGGACTCGATGGCAAAATTGCAGATGCATTTAACGGGGTAGTCGAGAAGAATGAGCGTCTCGCCAGGGAATTTCAGCGAATGAGCCGGGTGGTCGGAAAAGAAGGTAAAATCAATCAGCGCGTTTCCTTGGGTGAAGTGGATGGATCCTGGAGTGAAATGGTGGACGCTGCCAATACACTGATTGCAGATCTAGTCTGGCCAACCAGTGCTTTCCAGCACAGTGGGATCCGAAGCTTGGAATTCACGTGACTTGAAGTCGCGG
>JADMIO011054751.1_pt1 | contig 57068 bp, 37 predicted proteins | sample 8958161 | NCBI WGS metagenome assembly JADMIO01 (sample SAMN16585339, study PRJNA669376) | soil metagenome | isolation source: Crop rotation soil | place: USA: Cullars Rotation, Alabama | collected 2011 | reverse complement strand
GGCCCGCCCCGCGCCGCCACACCGGGGGCGCGAGGGATAATCGGACACAGCCCATAAGGAGGTTGTACATTGAATCGGTTTCGCACAGGGGGGCGCGCGCGTACCGCCGCGCTGTTATCGCTACTGGGGGTTTGTTTGCTGCTGAGCGGGCTGTGGGGGCCGGTGGCCCGCGCCGCGGACCCCGCAGCGCCGGGCGCCGCCGCCCGCCCCGCGCCGGGCCGCCCGGCGGGGCGGCCGCTGGCCGAACTGCTCAACCCGGACGGCACGCTGAAGCTGGACACGGGCTACAGTGGGACGCTGGACGCGGCGGGTTGGCAGTTGGCGGGGGGGCCGGCGGCGGCGCCGCGCTTCGCGCCCGCCGCCGCGGGCGACGAAAACTGGGATGATCGCTTCGGCGTGCAAGGCATGAACGCCCCGGTGGGGGCGCTGGCGGTGAGCGGGGGGACGCTCTACGCCGCAGGCCAGTTCACCAGCGCCGGGGGGGTGGCGGCCAACTATATCGCGGCCTGGGACGGCACGACCTGGGCCCCCCTCGGCTCCGGCCTGAACGGCGAAGTGCGGGCGCTGGCGGTGAGCGGAACGACACTCTATGCCGGGGGCTTCTTCACGAGCGCCGGGGGGGTGGCGGCCAACTATATCGCGGCCTGGAACGGCACGGCCTGGTCGCCCCTCGGCAGCGGCATGGACAACTTCGTGCAGGCGCTGGCGGTGAGCGGGACGACACTCTATGCCGGGGGCCACTTCACGAGCGCCGGGGGGCTTGCGGCCAACTATATCGCGGCCTGGAACGGCACGGCTTGGTCGCCCCTCGGCTCCGGCCTGAACGACATCGTGCGGGCGCTGGCGGTGAGCGGGACGACACTCTACGCCGCGGGCTTCTTCACGAGCGCCGGGGGGGTGGCGGCCAACCATATCGCGGCCTGGAACGGCACGACCTGGTCGCCCCTCGGCAGCGGCATGAACAACGTCGTGGAGGCGCTGGCGGTGAGCGGGACGGCACTCTATGCCGGGGGCGTGTTCATTAATGCCGGGGGGGTGGCGGCCAACCATATCGCGGCCTGGGACGGCACGGCCTGGTCGCCCCTCGGCTCCGGCCTGAACGGCGAAGTGCGGGCGCTGCTGGTGAGCAGAACGACGCTCTACGCCGGGGGCGGCTTCTTTACCGCTGGGGGGATGGCGGCCCCTTCCATCGCGGCCTGGAACGACACGGCCTGGTCGCCCCTCGGCAGCGGCATGAACAACGCCGTGAACGCGCTGGCGGGGGTGCCCGCTGGGCCTGGCCCCGATCTGGCGGCTGGCGGTACGTTCACCACCGCCGGGGGCAAATCCTCGGCGCGCTTCGGCATCTGGCACCCGCTGGGCCCGACCCCCACGGTCACGCCGACCCAGCCGCCGACCCAGACACCAACCCGGACGGCCACGCCCACCCTGACCCAGACACCGACCCAGACGCCGACCCGGACGGCCACGCCCACCCTGACCCAGACACCGACCCAGACGCCGACCTTGACCCAGACACCGACGACCACACCGACGCAGACACCAACCCGGACGGCCACGCCGCCTCCGACCCAGACACCGACGAGCACGCCAACCCGTACGCCGAGCGCGACGCCGACACCGGGCAGCAACGGCTGTGGGGCCGGCTACTGGAAGAACCATCCCGGCTCCTGGCCGGCGCCCTACACGCCCACGACTCGGCTGAACACCATCTTCACCCTGCCGAGTTGCGGCGGCATCAGCAGCCTGGGGACCTCTAGCTTCGCGACCGCGCTGGGCTACGGGGGTGGATCAAGCGTGCAAGCCGCGGCGCAGGTGCTGTTGCGCCAGGGGGTAGCGGCCCTGCTCAACGCCGCCTCGGGCATCGGCTACCCGCTGCACCAGGCCCAAATCATTGCCGAGGTGAACACCGCGCTCGCCAGTTGTAACCGGCAGACCATCCTGAATGAGGCCACGCGGCTGGAGCACTTCAACGCCTCCCACTGCCCGCTGCCCTAGCCACGGCGGAGGAGCCGCGGCGGCGCCGCCTCGACCCCGCTCCCCATGTCAGTGGGGAGCGGGGCGCGACCGTGCCGCCGCCTCGCTCCCAGCCCCACTTACGCGAGGCACAGGGGCACCCGGTCAGGGAGGGCGGCGTTCGTATTTCTAGCGGAAGGCGTGATCGCTGTAGTCCCCAACCACACGGCGGGCGCGGCCCGGCGCCGGGAGGCCGTATTCGGCTAGGAAGCGCGGGTGGCTGGCGCCCATCGCGGCGCGGCGGCTCAGCATGTGGTCGCCGTAACGGGGCACCCTCGGTGGCGATCTCCTCCCAGGAGACGCCGATCAGCGTGCCCGCCGCCCCCGCCAACGGGAGTTCGCGGCCCAACAAAAGCAAGATACGCGAGCCAGGAGTCGCGATCGCAACCTGTTCGATAACTCCATGAGCAGTACCGACCGCGTTCCATGATCCGGGATCTTCCGCAGTTTAGTTGATCGGCGGTGTAACCCCAGGCCGCGTCGCGAAAATGCGGGCCGTAGAATTACAAACGCCGGCAGACGCACGGGGTCGGCGGGGCGGCCGCTAGAGGGCACCCCCGCCTCGGGAATAACCAGGGGCCGGGCCACGGGACATCCCGTGGCCCGGCCCCTGGCCCAGGAGGCGGCGCGGCGGGCCGGGGCCGTACAACGGCGGAAGCCTTAGAGGCTGCCCAACGCTGGGGCACCAGGTGGGGCAGTCAGCCTGCCCGCCCGAATGAGGCGCGGAGGAGGGGGGAAATACACGACCCGACCAGAGCACATGGGTGGCCGTGGAGTGCAAACGAGCCGCAGCAAACGGTTTAAGGCGGACACGTTGGAACTGGGCGATGGAATAGCTGCTGACCCAAGGATTGATAGAGCACACCGAGGCTTTATGCAAGCTCGGTGTGCTCTGTGCCCGTGGGGGCGAACTACCGTGTGTACTCGCCGCTCCCGGTGGGCGGCGGTGGTCCCGCCTGACCGAAGTTGCCGCGCAGCAGGCTGAAATCGGTGATGTCCACCAGGCAATCGCTGGTCAGGTCGGCCCGACCATCCCAGCCCGCATCCCCGCAGCCCTTACCGAAGGTGCCCCGCAACAGGCTGAAGTCGGTCACGTCGATCAGGTTATCGCCGTTCACATCGCCCACCAGCGCGACGCCCAGGGTCAGCGGGGTCACCGGCGCGCCGCTCAGGGTGACCAGGCCTCCCAGTGCCAGGTATTGCGGCCCCTTGGCCCACCAGTGATAAACCCCCGCGGGCAGCGTGCCCACCGGCACGGTGAACACCCCGCGCACATCCGTCTGCTGATTGGCATAGCTGACCACCGTCCCGCCCAGTTGCAGCGTCAGCGTGAGGGGCAGCCGGTCGCGGGTATCGGGCGGGGCCGGGCGGCCCTGCCAGGTCACCTGGCCGACCAGCACCGAGGCGCCGGTGGCCGTGCCGGTCGCGGTAGGGGAGGGGGTCTGCGTCGCCGTCGCGGTGATGGTGACGGTGGCGGTCGGCGTGGCAGGGGGCGCGCAGGGGTCGGCGTAGCGCAGCCGCAGCGCCTGCGAGGTGGCCCCGGTGGGCGTGTCGCCGACCGCCCAGACATCGCCCGCCGCCCCCGTTGCCACCCCCAGCAGGTAGCCGGGCAGCGTGCCGTTGCCGGGGCCGCGCACGCTCGTCCAGAGCGTGCCGTCGTAGTGTGCCAGCAGCGGCACGTTCGTGCTGATCTCGGCGGCGGAGCCGACCGCCCAGAGGTCGTCGGCGGCCCGCCCGCTCACGCTGATGAGCTGGTTGAGGCTCGTGGCGGGGTTCGGGCTGGTCACCCGGCCCCAGGAGGAGCCGTTATAGTGCTCGATGCGGGTCCGGATGGTGTTGTTGCCCAGGTCGATGCCCACCGACCAGACGTTGCTCGCGCTCAGCGCCAGGACGCTGCGCAACATGCCCGCCGCCCCGCCGGAGTTGTTGCTGACCGACCAGGCCGCGCCGTCCCAGTGCGCCTTCAGCGTCTGGTCGGTCGTGCCGTCGAGGTAATCGCCGACCGCCCACACGTCGTTGCTCGCCGTGCCCGCCACCCCCAGCAGGGTATTCTGCGTGGCGCTCATATTGGGCGCGTTGGTGACCGTCCAGGCCGCGCCGTTCCAGTGCAGGGCGAGCGCCTCGGTGTTGCCGTTGCCGGTGTCCGCCGCTCCCACGACCCACACGTCGTTGGCCGCCAGCGTCGCCACCCCGTGCAAATAGCCGCTCACGCTGGGATGGGAGACCAGGCGCCAGGCCGTGCCGTCCCAGTGCTCGACCAGCGTCCGTTGGCTCAGCCCATCGGAGGCCCAGCCGACCGCCCACACGTCGTCGGCGGCACGGGCCGCGACCGCCATCAGCGCGACGTCCGACGGGCCGGGGCGCGGGCTGGGGCTGACCGCCCAGGCCGCGCCGTCCCAGTGCTCGATCAACGGCTGGGACACGCCCCAGGCGACCGCAGAGCCGACCGCCCAGATGTCGTTCGCCGCCACCACGGCCACGCCGGCCAGCGCGTTATTGGCCGCATTGCCGGCGGGCGGGGCCGCCCCGTTCCAGGCCAGGCCGCAGGGCAGGGCCGTCGCCGTGGCCGTGGGCGGCGGCGGCGGCGGGGGCGTCGGCGTGCCGGTCGGGGTGGCCGTGACCGCGCAGGGGTCGTGATAACGCAGCGCCAGGCTTTGCGGCCCGCCCGCCGTCGCGAAATCGCCCACCGCCCACACGTCGCCGCCCGACACCGCCGCCACCCCGGCCAGCTCGTTATCCCCCGTGCCGTTGTTGGGGCTGCGCCCGCTCCCCCACTGGCTGCCGTTGTAGCGGGCGATCAACGTCTGGTTCACCCCCCCGAGCTGCGCCACGCCGACCGCCCAGAGGTTATTGGCCGCCAGGGCGACGATGCCGTTCAACGTGCTGTATGTCGCGCTGGGATTGGGGCCGGTCACCGGCGCCCAGGACGTGCCGTTATAGTGCTCGATGCGCGTCTGGGTGGCGCCGCTGCTGGTGACGATTTTGCCCACCACCCAGACGTTCGTGGCCGCCACCGCCGCCACCCCGGTGATCGTGCCGCTGGTGTTATCGGGGTTGCTGACCACGCTCCACGCGCTGCCGTTCCAGTGCTCCTTTAACGCCTTGGTCGGGCTGCCGTTGTAGAACGACCCGACCGCCCACACGTCGTTGGCCGCCACCGCCGCCACCCCTTGCAGGAGGTTGCTGGTCGTGCTGGGGCTGGGGGTGGGGAACTGGACCCAGTTCGTGCCGTCCCAGTGCGCCGCCAGCGTCAGCAACGTGTTCCCGTTCCGCGCCGTCCCTACCGCCCACACGTCGTCGCTCGCCCGCGCCGTCACCGCGAACAGCACGCCGTTCGGCAGGCTGGCTGGCCCCAGGATCAGCCAGGCGCTGCCGTCCCAGTGCATGATCAGCGGATAGCTGGTGCCCCCGTAGTCGTAGCCCCCGACCGCCCACACGTCGCCCGGCGCCACGGCGGCCACGCCTTTCAGGTAGCTGCTGGCCGCGCCCGCGTTCGGGCTGGGGATAACTGTCCAGGCCGTGCCGTCCCAGTGCTCGGTCAGCGTCTGGTAGACACTCCCGTTCTGCCATGCCCCCACCGCCCACACGTTGTTCTCGTCCAGCGCGGCCACGCTCGCCAGCAGCGCGTCCGCCGGCTCCCCCGCCGGGCCGGGCAGCCCATTCCAGGCCAGCCCGCAGGGGAGGGGGGTCGCCGTCGCCGTCGCCGTCGCCGCCGGCTGCGCCGCTCCTGGCCGCCCTGCCGGCCCGCCCGCTGCCTGCACCGCACTCTGGCTCCCGCCCCGCGCCGCCAGGCTCACCACAAATGCACCGGCTAGCAGCACTATAAGTCGCAAGAATTTATGTGGAAACGCCATGCTGTTCTTTCCCCAGATGCCCATTGTGCTAACTCCTTTGTATTACAATGACTGAACTATCAGAAGGCAGACCGCCCGCAGACAGGGGCCGGTGCCGCCGAATGATCAGAGGGATCGGTGCTCGTCGCCGCGCTGCGCCTGCAAAAACGCCATGAGCGCCGCTAGGGTGGGGAAGCCGTGCCGCTCGCCGGTGCGCGGGTCTTCCAGGCTGAAGCGGAAACGAAGTGCGGGGTCGTCGGCGCCGGGGGCCGAGGCCTCCCAGCAGCGTAAAATATAAGCGCGGTAGCCGGGTGGCTTGCGCGCCAGATTAGGGATTAATTCGTCGCCCATATCCTGCCTTACGCTGCGAAGCGTGGTTGTGGTCCTTTGCTCTCTCTGTTGCCGCCCGGCTGCGCTACACCGTTACTCTAGCAGACGAATGTCTATAAAACGTCTATTGCCGGCAGGCTATGGCAAAATCCCCCAATGGCCTTGGTAAGGGCGCACCAATGGGTGCGCCCTGGCCGGGGGACCACGATCTCCGGGCAGGGTGATTGTGTTTGGGCGAGATCGGGGACGCCCCGGCAGGGCGCACCCATTGGTGCGCCCTACCGCCGCGGCCTTGTATTACGGCCCGGCGGCGATGGAGAGGCATATTGTATAATGAAGCGAACAGCGGGGCGGCCAGCGGGTGGGGATGCAGACAGGGATGGACACGGACCAGGAACCGGACGGGCCGGGCGTCTTGCGCCTGGACCTGCTCGGGGGGATGCGGATCACACTGGGCGGGGCGCCCGTGCGCGGGTTCCTCTCGGCCAAGGTGCAGGCGTTGCTCTGCTACCTGGCGGTGACGGGGCGCGCCCACGCCCGCGAGTCGCTGATGGCCCTGCTCTGGGGTGAGCTGCCCGAAGAGCGAGCCGCACACGGCCTGCGCCAGGCCCTCTCCAACCTGCAAAAGCTGGCTGGCCCCCACCTGACCATCACCCGCCCGACCGTTGCCTTCAACCCCGCCGCCCCCTACGCCCTCGACACCGAGGAATTCCTCACCCTGGTCCAGCAGGCCGAAGAGTCGGCCATGGGCGCCCAGCGGCGGCTGCGGCAGGCCGTTGCGCTCTACACCGGCGACTTCCTCGACGGCTTCACGCTGCGCGACGCGCCCGACTTTGACGAATGGGCGGCGGCCCAGCGCGAGCTGCTGCGCCACTGGGCGCTCGACGCCTTGCACCGGCTCGCCGCCTATCACACCGCCCGTGGCGAATACCTCGCCGCCGCCGATTATCTACGCCGCCTGCTCAGCCTCGACCCCTGGCGCGAGGACGCCCACCGCCAGTTGATGCTGCTGCTGGCCTACCAGGGCCGCCCCGACGCCGCCCTCGCCCAGTACCAGACCGTCCGCCGCGTGCTGGCCGCCGAATTCGGCGACGACCCGGCCCCCGAGACGGTCGATCTCCTCCGCCGCATCCGCGCTGGGGGCATCGCGCCGCCCCGCCCGGTCCCGCCCGGCAACCTGCCCGCCGCCCTGGAGCCGCTCATCGGCCGGGGCGCCGACGCCGCCCAGGTGGCCGCGCTGCTGGAAGACCCGGCCACCCGCCTGCTCACCCTGACCGGCCCCGGCGGGGTGGGCAAGACCCGCCTGGCCCTGCAAGTCGCCGCCGACCTGGCGGGCGATTTCGCGCAGGGCGTCTTCTTCGTGCCCCTGGCCGCCCTGCGCGACCCCGCCCTGGTCCTGCGCACCATCGCCACCACCCTGGGCGTGGAGCCGGCGGGCGAGCGCCCGGTGGCCCAGAGCCTGGCGAGCGTCCTGCGCGACCAGCAGATGCTGCTCGTGCTCGATAATTTCGAGCACCTGGCCGCCTCCGCCCCCGCCATGGCCGAACTGATCGCCATGCTCCCCCGGCTGCGCGTGCTGGTGACCAGCCAGGCTCGGCTGCGCGTGCGGGGCGAGCGGGTCTACGAGGTCGCGCCGCTGGCCGTGCCGCCGCTGCCCGACCCGGTGCTGGCCGAAGACGTGGCCCGTTTCCCCGCCGCGGCGCTGTTTGTCGATCGCGCCCGCGCCGCCCGCCCCGACTTCGCCCTCACCGACGCCAACGCCCGCGTCGTCGCCGAAATCTGCCGGGCGCTGGACGGCCTGCCGTTGGCCCTGGAACTGGCCGCCGCCCGCCTGACCATCCTGCCTGCCCCGGCCCTGCTGGCCCGGTTGGGCGACCGGCTGGGCGTGCTCACCGGCGGCCCCCGCGACCTGCCCGAACGCCAGCAGACCGTCCGCGCCACGATTGCCTGGAGCACCAGCCTGCTCGCCCCGCCCGAGCAAACCCTGTTCGCTCAGCTGGCCGTCTTCGCAGGCGGCGCCACCCTGGCCGCCATCGAAGCCGTCTGCCCCGACGATCCCCAACCCCCAACCCCCAACCCCCAACCCCCATCCGCCGTGCTGGACGCCCTGACCGCGCTGGTCCACAGCAGCCTGGTGCGCCGCGAGCAGCCGGACGGCGGCGACGAACGCTTCAGCATGCTGGAGCTGGTGCGTGAGTACGCCTGGACCTGCCTGGACGACGGGGCAGCGGCGGCGCTGCGGGGACGGCACGCCGAATATTACCTCAGCCTGGCGGAGGCGGCCCGGCCCGACCTGATAGGGCCGCGCCAGAGCGCGTGGCTGGCCCGCTTCGAGGTCGAATACGGCAACCTGCGGGCGGCGCTGGCCTGGGCGACCGCCCCCGCCAGCGAGGCCGGGCTGGTGGCCCTGGCCCTGAGCGCCTCGACCCCGCTTTTACGGTTCTGGCAGTCCCGCGGCTATGTCGGCGAGGGGCGGCAATGGCTGGCCGGGCTGCTGGACCGGCCCGATCCCGTGTCGCCGGGGGTGCGTGCCGAGGCGCTGCGTAACGCTGGGGCGCTGGCCTTCGCCGAGGGCGCCCTGATCGACGCGGTGCAACTGGGCGAAGCGGGCCTGGCGCTGTATGAGCAGATCGACGACGACGCCCTGGGGCGCGCCACCCTACTGAACAACCTGGGCAACGCCAAGCGCGACCTGGGTGCCTTTGCCGAGGCGACCGCGCTCTACGAACAGGCGCTGGCGATCTTCCGCCGCCTGGACGATACGCGGGGCATCGCCGTCATCAGCAACAACCTCGGCACGACGGCCCACCGGCAGGGCGACCCCGCCCGCGCCCTGGCCCTCTATGAAGAGAGCCTGGCGATCCGCCGCGCCGTGGGCGATACGCTGGGCATCGCCTACACGCTGTACAAGCTGGCTGAGGCTGCCCGCGACCAGGGCGCGTTCGCTCAGGCCGAGGCCGCCTGCGCCGAGAGTCTCGCGGTGTCGCAGCGGGCGGGCGACAAGAACGGTATGGCGATGGCCGTGCTGACCCAGGGCACCGTCCGGCAGGCGCAAGGCGACGTTGCCGCGGCGGCCAGCCTCTACGCCGAGAGCCTGGTGCTGTTCACTGCGCTGACCGACCGCTGGGGCCTCGCCACCGCCAAGCACCGGCAGGGTACCCTGGTGCAGGAGCAAGGTGATGCTGCCCAGGCGCGTCGGCTCTACGAAGAAAGCCTGGCTCTGTTTGAGGAGAACGGCGACTGTCGCGCCGCCGCCGCCGTGCAAGCCGATCTGGAGGGGCTGGCGGACTGAAGCGAATCAGCCGGCAGCATAGGGGCAATTGAGGTAATGTATGAACTGTGCAGTTCATGAGGTTCGTCGGTCTCGCTGGAGCCACCTGGGGCTTGAGCGAGTGAGCGCAGTTATTTCTGTTGATCACATAATCGGTCTTATGTTATCCATGCTAATTAGCCTGGCTGTCGCAAACTTCACCAACTCAGTTGGATGAGCTGATCCTGATCTAAGCGCAGCGCTGGATACTGGACGGTCCTGTCCCGCAGGACGGTCCCTGCCGGCAGCGACGTGCGGGGTGCCGCGCCGGGCGGCAGCCGCACTACGGCGGAGAACCCGACGCCGTCGGTGCCCGGCTGCTTACGTACCCGTAGTTGGTACTGGTTGGCGCCTGGTGTGCCCGTGGCGTCGGCGGGAATCGTGTAGATCAGGCTGAGGGTCCGTTCTTCGCCCGGCGCCAGCACCAGCCACCCGGCGAACTCTTGCCGCCCGTAGGCCACCTGGTGCGTCATGTCCAGGGCGGCGTCGCCCCACTGCGCCTCTTGCAGGACACTCCCCGCCGGGACATACACACGCACATAATTCCAGTAGCAGCCCTCGGCCAGCGCGGCATAGCTGTCCTCGTAATGCGGGGTCTGGACACAGGGCTGGCCGTCGGGCGGGCTGAGGTTGTGGTACGATACGTCGAGCACGGCCTGGTGCGGTTGCCCGGCAGCCGTGCCGAGAATCAGGGTATAGCTGATTTGCGTGGTGATGTTGCTGTTCACCTTGTTGAAGCCGAGGTTACTATCGACCACCGCCACCAGGTCGCCCGGCCCGGCGCCCAGGCTGCCGTCCCAGCCCAGGTCGGCCAGCCAGCGTGCGGTCGCAGTGTCGTGGACGCTCACCAGCAGATGTTTCTCTTGCAGCCCCTGCTGCAAGGCCAGCACCAGCACCAGCAACTGGGCGCGAGGCAACTCGTGCATCCGCCCGGTCAGGGCCTGGAACAGGTCATGTAGAAAATCCTTGCGATGAACCCACCATTCGTAGCTGAGATCGCCGGGATTGGGCTGCACATAATGGCGCATGAGCGCCACCACGTTGCCCGCGCCCACCTGGTCGGGGTAGCCGGGTAACGTCACCGGCCCGGTTGCCCCCAGCAGGAGCTCGACCAAGCGCTGGTCCACCGTCAGGGTGCCGTCCACCGTCACGCCCCGGTCAAGCTGGTAAAAGGTCTCGGCGGCGCGGGCGCTTTCGGGAAAATCGGGCGCCCAGTTGGCGTCGCGCAGGGACCAATCCTTGACCCGCGTATACTGGGCGAACGGGGCGGGCGCGGGCACGGCGGCGCGGTTCGGGTTATCGAGATCATGAGTGCTGTCCTGGAACTCCAGCCGGGTGAACTGGCCTTGGTCCACGGTCAGCAGGCCCACGGCGGTAATAAAGCCGCCGGTGGCGCGCAGCTCGTCCTGGTTTTGGGCCAGAATCAAGAACGTAACCGGCTTGTCGCGCCCCAGGAGCAGGCCGGCGGCCTGCGGCAGCCCGGCCAGACTGCCCAGCGCCTGCTCTAGCAGGGGAAGCTGGCGGTCCACCTGATCCAGCGCCGTGCGCAGGCGAGGCACCGTGATCCGCCGGGGATCGATCCGGGCGCGCGCCGCCTGGATCGCCGCCAGGGCCTGGCGGGCGCGGGCCTGTGGCTCTTGCTGCGCCGCGATGGCGTCGAGGATGGGCGCCAGGGTGGCGACTAGCCCGCTGGGCGCGCCGTCCACCGGGCCAGCGGTCTGGGGCAACTGCGCTATAGCGGGCGCGACCACGTCGACCAGGGCCACGCCTAGGTCGGACGCCTGGGTCGCCAGGGTCAGCAGATCGGGGGCCTGGCTCAGGTCGCCGCCGATGCCGGGCAGCCAACCCAGCGCGGGGGCCAGCGCCAGCGGCGGCCCGGCGGCCTCCGTGGCGGCCCGGAAGGCCGCGCCCGCCGCCGCGAAGTCGACCCGCGCCCCCGCCAATTGGGCCGGGGTCAGGTCGGTCGGCGGATCGACGCGCAGAGTGGCGACAGCCTGCTCCAGGCGCGCCTGCCCCTCGCCAAGGAGCGGGCGCACGGTGTCGTACAGGTGATAGCCATAGGCGCCCGCCAGCCCCAGCCCGACCAGCAGCCCGAGCAGCCCGCGCCGCATCCACCGCCGCCCCGCCCTGCCCCGCGCTTGCGTACTCATTCGCCTTCTCCTTGTTAGGGGTTGGGGTTAGAGGTGCGAGAAACCCCAAACCTCAAACCTCGCCCCGCGTGAACATTTGGGCGAAGGTGCGCCACATGATGCGCAGATCCAGCCCCAAAGACCAGTGATCGATATATTCCAGGTCGAGCCGCACCCACTCGTCGAACGACGGGTTATCGCGGGCGGTCACCTGCCACAGGCCGGTCAGGCCGGGCACCGCCGCCAACCGCCGCCGTTGGTGCGGGGTGTACAACGCCACCTCGTGCGGCGCCTGGGGCCGCGGGCCGACCAGGCTCATTTCGCCGCGCAGCACGTGCCAGAGTTGCGGCAGCTCGTCCAGGCCGCTGCGGCGCAGGAAGCGTCCCACGCGGGTCACGCGCGGGTCGTTGGGAATCTTGATCATGTACGGGCCGCCGAGATTCAGGTGGGCGATCTGCGGCAACAGCGCCTCGGCGTCCACGCTCATGGTGCGAAACTTATACATCGTGAAGTGGCGACCCTGGCGCCCGACCCGCGTGCTGCGGAACAGGACCGGGCCGGGCGAGTCGAGCTTGATCACGGCGGCGATCAGCAGCCAGAGCGGCCAAGTGAGCGCCAGCGCGAGGGTGGTCAGCCCGAGATCCAGCAGGCGCTTGAGCGCCGATTCGACCGCACGATCAGGCGCGGCAGCCCCGGCGAGCGGGATGCTAGGCGTGCGAAGTGGGGACCGGCGCGCGGCGGTTTCGCGGCGCGGGCGATCCAGCAAGGGCGATACGTCGTTGGGCATATTGTTCCTCGACAAATTGCCCCATGCGCGTCTTGAAGCCGGCCACGTCGAAACGGGCGGCGTGGGCGCGCAGGGCGGCAGGATAAAAAGCCCCTGGACGTAGTGACGCCAACGCGGCGGCCAGACTGGCGACGGTTTGCTCGTGGAAAAACACGCCAGTGACGCCATCAACTACGGTCTCTAAAGCCCCGCCCGCGGCATAGGCCACCACGGGGCGGCCCGACGCCATTGCTTCCAACGGCGTGAGGCCAAAGTCTTCTTCGCCGGGGAAGACCAACGCCCGGCATTCGCGCAGGTAGCGCCGGACCTCGGCGCGCGGCACCCGTCCGGTGAACCGCACGGTCGGCCCGGCCAGCGCCTCCAGCCGGCCGCGCTCCGGCCCATCGCCAACGACGATCAAGGGCGCCCCCAACTGATTCGCGGCTTCTACCACCAGGTCCACCCGTTTGTAGCCGACGAGCCGGGAGAGAACCAGGAAGGGATCATCCGGCCCGGCGGGGCGATCCGCCGGGGCGTCGAACTCGGCCAACTGCACCGGGGGGTGGATCACCACCGACGAGCGGTGATAGCACTGCTCGATGCGCCGGGCCACCGCCGCCGAATTGGCGATCAAGACATCGACCCGCTGCGCCGCCTGGTAATCCAGCCGCCGCAGGGTGGGCAGCGCCAGCCGCGTCAACCGGCGCACTGTGGGCGTGTGGTGCGCCAGGTAGGCCTGGTCGAACCAGAGAAAGTGGGTCGGGCTGTGGCAGTAGCACAGGTGGACGGCACCCGGCGCCTTGCGCACGTTCTTGGCGAACGCAGATGCATTGCTGAGGATCAGGTCGTAGCCGGCCAGATCAAAGCGCGCAAAGGCTGCCGGGTACAGAGGTAACAGCGCCTTGGCGTAGCGCTTGCGGCGGGTGATCCGCTGCAAGAAAGAAGTCCGCACCTCGGCCTGGTGGAACGCCGCCGACATTACGTCCGGATCATAGATCGAGGTGTACAGCGGGGCCGTCGGGAAGAGCTGTAACAGCACCTCCACCACGTTCTCGGCCCCGCCTTGCTCAAAGCAGTAGTCATGCACCAGTGCGATATTCATCACAACACTCGCCTCTCCTGCGGTGGGGATGGAGCAGCGCGCCATACAACCGGGCAGCCCGGCGGGCCTGGTGGTCCACGGTGAAGGCGCGGGTGACCCGCCGCCGGGCGTTCGCGCCCAGGGCATGTCGGGTCGTCTCATCCGCCAGCAAAGCCAACAGGGTGGCGGTGATGTCTTCGGGATGTTGGGGGCGAACCAGGTAGCCGTCCTGGCCGGGGCGGATCACGTCCGCCGGCCCGCCCAGGCCGGTGGCGATGACCGCCTTGCCCAGCGCCATCGCCTCGACGCCCACCAGCCCGAACGGCTCGGACCAAGACGGCAGCAGCAGCACGTCGAACAGCCCCATGACGGCGGGCGTATCGGCCCGTTCGCCGGTAAAGATCACGTGATCGGCCAGGCCCAGGTCGGCGACCAGCGCCAGCAGATGGTCCTGGTAGCGCCGGGTGTCGTAGCGCGCCGTCGGGTTGGTGAACTTGGCCTCGCCCACGATCAGCAGGCGCGCCGCCGGATAGGCGGGCAGGATGCCATGCAGCGCCCGGATCGCATCGTCCTGGCCTTTCCACGGCGTGAGCTGGCCGACAACCCCCAGCACCGGATAGGCGCCGGCGAGGCCCAGCTCTCGCCGCACGCACGCGGCCTGCCCGGCTGCGCGGACGGGGTCGAAGCGCGTGGGGTCCACGCCGTCGTGCAATACCGCATAGCGTGCCCGGCCCGGCGCGACCCCGCGCCACGGCAGGCGGAACCGCGCCAGCGTGTGCCGCGAGACCCCCAGCACCAGGTCGGCCCGTAGATGCAGCAGCAGGCGCACGCCCACGCTGACCCACCCGGCAGGGAGATGATCGCGCACATGGGCGATCAATTGCGGGGCCGCCCCGGCGCCGGCCACAGCCGCCAGCACCGCGGCCCGGATCGAGTTCGCATGCACCAGGGCGGGCCGGTGCTGCCGGATCACCCGGCGCAGTTCCCAGGCGGCGATCAATACGCCCCAGGCGCCGGCTAGTGCCCCGCGCCACTCGTGGGTAAAGCCCAGGGGCCGGGGCGCCCAATGCACCTGCGGCACGGCCAGCGCCGCCAGCCGGGCAGCCAGTGGGCTGTCGCCGGGGCAGGCCACCAGCACCCGGAAGCGGGCGCGGTCCAACCGCTCCAGCAGCCGCAGCAGGCTGATCTCGGCGCCGCTGATCTGGCCCGTGTGATTAGCGTAGAGGATCAGTGGCTGCCGGGCGTGCAACACGGCGCGGTACAGGCCCGTGACAGCCTCGACGTGGCGGGGCAGCCCGAACCGCGCCCGCACCCGCGCCTGCCCCTCCACGCCAATCGCGGCCCGGCGTGCCGGATCGTGCAGCAGCGCCAGTACGCCCGCGGCCAGGGTGCGGGGCCGGTGCGGCGGCACCAGCAGGTCGGACGCGCCATTCAAGATCTCGCCGATCCCGCCCGCCCGCGTGCCGATGACCGGCACGCCCAGGGCCAGGGCCTCGATAATCACTCGGCCAAACGGCTCTTCCCAGGACGGCACCAGCAGCAGGTCTAACCCGGCCAGCACGGCGGCGATATTGGCTTGCTCACCGGTGAATACGACGTGATCCGCCAGTTCCAGCCGCGCCACCAGCTCGTGCAATTCGCGGGCATAGCGGCGGGTATCGTAGCGGGCGCTGGCGTGGGTAAATTTCGCCGCCCCGGTAATCAAGAGCCGGGCGGTGGGGCACTCATCGACCACCAGGCGGAAGGCGCGGATCGCGTCGGCCTGGCCCTTCCACGGCGTCAACTGCCCGACCACGCCCAGCACTGGCCCGCCGGCGCCCGGCGTGGCCCTGGTCGTGCCCCCTGCCGCCTGGCATTGCAGCCCGGCGACATCCACGCCGTTGTAGATGACGCGGGTTTTCCGCTGCAGCACCGGGTCGGCGAGCGAGTCGGCCACATAGTGCGAGATGGCGATCAGGGCGGCGGCGCCGCGCAGCCCGCGCAACACCAGCCGGGACCGCAGGCCGGACGGCAGCACGTCGCGCACATGGCAGACCACCGGCACCTGGTGCCGGCCCAGGCCCAGGCACGCCAGCAGGCCCGCCCGCACCGAATTGGCATGCAACAGCGCAAACGACTCGTGCCGGACGATCCGCGCCACCCGCCAGGCGGCCAAGAGCACGCCGCAGAGGGTGCCGAACAGCCGCCAGGGGTTCCAGGTATAGCCGAAGGCGGGCAACGGCAGCAGGCGCACGGCCACGCCAATGGCGCGGGCGCGCTCGGCCAGTTCCCCCGGCGGGCAAATCAGGACCGGGACATAGCGCGGTGCGGCGCTCGTCGTGTCCGGCGTCCGGCGCTGCAACCCCTCTAACAGGCCCAGCAGGCTGATCTCGGCCCCGCTCACCTGGCTGGTGTGATTGAGGAAGCCGATAGGTATGTCCTGCGGGCGGGACGGCGCGTTCATCGTGCTATTGCTCCGCGGTCTGCGGGCGTCCCAGATCGGCCAACGAGACCGGGGTGCCATTTGTGTAGGCTGGTTGGGCGCCGGCTTGACGCGCCAGCGCATCGCGGTAGAGGGCGGCGCGCTGGCCGGCTACGTGTTCCCAGGTGAACTCGGCCAGGGCGCGGGCACGGGCCGCCGCCGCCAGCCGGGTGCGGCGATCCAGGTCGCCCAGCAGCGCGCGCAGGGCGCCGGCCAGGGCGCGGGCATCGCCTTCCGGCACGATGATCCCCGTGTCGCCCACCACTTCGGGGATCGATCCCGACGACGACCCGATCACCGGCACCCCGCAGAGGAACGCCTCGACGATGATCCGCCCGAACTGCTCTTTCCAGGTGCGCGTGGTGCGTGAGGGCACGACCAGGGTGTCCATGCAATTCAGATAGCGGGGCACGTCGAGCCGGTTGATCGCGCCGGCAAAACAGGTGCGGTCGATCAGTCCTAGTTCGACCGTGCGCTCGAAGATCGCGTCGCGGTGCGGGCCGTCGCCGACCAGCAGCACCTGCGCTTCGGGCACGGCGGTCGCTGCCGCCAGCAGCACGGCCAGGCCCTTCTGCCAGTGCAAGCGGCCCAGATAGCCGATCACCGGGCGGTCGGGATCCAGGTTGAGATCGACGCGCAGCGCCCGGCGCATGGCCGGCAGCGGCTGGAAGGTGTCGGGATCGACGCCCAGCGGAATGCAGCGCAGGTCGCCCTGGTAGCCCTTGGCGCGCAGCACCTCCCCCACTTCGGCGCTGCACACGTAGGCCCCCGCCGCCGCCTGGAAGGCCCGTTGCTCGAACCAGCGAAACGGGGGCGGATAGTGCTTGTGGATGTTTTGCGCCGAGTAGAACAGCAGCGCCGCCTGCGGGGCATAGCGCGCCCGCAGCGCCAGCGCCTGGCCCATCGCCAGGCTGCATGGCTCTTCGTAAAAATCGAGGAGGTCGGGCTGGATTTCGCGCAGCGCCCGTCCCAGCCCGCCGCGGTAGACGAAGAGATTGGGCCGCGGCTGCCGCCAGTAGAGCAACGGCACCTGGCGGATTGTATAGGCCGGGTCTTCTGTCTTCTCCTGGCGCACGTACCGCGCCTCTTCGGGCCACCAGGGCGGGGCCAGCACATGCAGCTCGATGTCGGGCTGCCGGCTCAAGGCTTCGGCCAGCCGGTGGTTGGAGCGCGTGACCAGGGCGTGGAAACACAACAGCACTTTCATGAGTCCCTCCGTGCCGCCACCGGGGCGGGCAGTCGCGGCCCCCGCGCCAGGTCGGCGTAAACGTCTTCGGTCTGGCGCACCATGCGCGTGATCGTGTAGCGTGCGGCTACCCGGCGCCGCCCCGCCGCGCCCATCGCCTGCGCCCCCGCCGGGTCAGCCAGCAGATCGCCAATCGCCCCCGCCAGCGCCGCAGGGGTATACGGTACCAGCCGGCCCGTCTCGCCCGGCACGACGATCTCGGCGGGGCCGCCCGCGGCAATGGCGACGACCGGCAGCCCCGCCGCCATCGCTTCGATCACCGCCAGGCCGAATCCTTCCTGCGGCGCCGGGCACACGGCCACATCGGCGGCGGCCAGGCAGGCCGCCACATCCGGGCGCTGGCCGAGCAGATGAACGCGCTCCTGCAAGCCCAGGGCGCTGATCGCCGCCTGGTAGCCTTCGGCTTGTGATCCCGATCCCACCCAGACAAAGTGGGCCGCCGGGTGACTCTGGATGACCGCAGGCAGCGCCGCGATCAGCGCCTCGTACCCTTTCTCCCATTCCAACCGCCCCACCGTGATGACCAGTGGTGCTTCTAGGGGTAATCCGATTGTCTGGCGTAGGACTGCTTTATTGGTTGTAGTTGTAAAATCTTTTGGGTTGATACCATGAGGGATATGTATCAATCGGTTGGACGGCAGACCCTCGCGCATCACCATCGCCTCCCCTGCTGCCTGCGACACCGTAATCACCCGGTCCAGCAAACCGTTGACAACGCGGTGACCGAGCCGGAACAGGGGACGCACCAGCGGGGGATGCGTCGAGTCGTGGGCGGGCACCAGGAAGTGCTGGGTCGTGACCACGCCGGGCACCCCGGCCAGCCGCGCCGCCACGGCCCCGACCAGGGTCGCTTTGCCCAGGTGGGTATGCACGACGGCGGGGCGCACCCGGCGCAGCCAGGCCACCAGGCGCAGCGTCGTGGCCGGCAGGGCACGCGGGGCGAAGTCGCAGCCCAGGGCCACGTGACCCCGCACCCGCAAGGCTGTGTGCAGGGGGCTACCGGCAGGGCAGCAGACGGCGGCCTGGACCCCCGGCGAGGCGTGATCCAGCAAGTGCAGCAAATATTGCTCGGTGCCGGCCAGGCTGCCGGTCGAGATAATATGGATCACGCGCATGGTCATCATTTGCTTGCCTCTCTTGCGTATTGCGTATTGCGTGTTGGGTAATCTAATCCCTGATCCCTCATACCTAAAAGCTCAAACCTCAACGCTCATTGCTCATTGCTCATTGCTCATTGCTCGTGCCTCAGCGCCCGCCAGTGCCAGGCGAGGCGGCGGCGATGGCGGGCAGCGGCGGGGCGGCGGGCCAGGGTCAGGGCGCGCAGGCCGGAGCCGAGCAGGGCCGTGCCGTGCCAGAGCGCCACGCCCAGCGGGCCGTAATGCTTGGCGAAATAGGCGCGCCGCCCGCGCTCCGCTGCGTCCAGCGCTGCGCCGGTGTCCCCGGCCCAACTGCCCTGGCCCCGGTGGATGATGACCGCGGTGGGACAGAAGCCGACCGCCCAGCCCGCCGCCCGGAACCGCCGGCACCAGTCTGATTCCTCGGCATACATCCAGAAGCGCTCGTCCAGCCCGCCCACCTGAGCGACGGCCTCCCGCCGCACCACCAGGCAGGCGCCCGACACCGCCTCGACCAGACGTTCGCGGTCGTGGGGCCAGCCTGCGTAGGCGTCTACCGCCGGCAGGCGGCGCAGCGCGTTCGTGATCAGCAGGCCATCGCCCAGCGTACGCGCCAGCGTGGGCAGCCGGAAGCACGAGGGCTGCAAGCTGCCGTCCGGGTTGAGCAGGCGCGGCCCGGCGACCGCCACGCGGGGCCGCGCCTCCAGGTAGGCCAGCAATGCCGCCAGCGCGCCGGGGCGCACCACTGTGTCGCTGTTCAGCAGGCACAGGTACGGGCCCCGCGCCCGCTCCAGGCCCTGGTTGTTGGCCGCCGCGAAGCCGCGATTCGTCGCGTTCCCCAGCCAGACCAGGGCGGGCCAGATCGCCCGCGCCTGCGCTTCCGCGCCCGCCGCGTCCGCCGAGCCGTTGTCCACCACCAGCACCTCCAGCGTCCCGGCCTCGGGCAGCGCCGCCAGGCTGGTCAGGCAATCGATCAGTAACGCGGGCGTGTTGTAATGAACAATAATCACCGAGCAGCGCGGCGCCGTGGCTTCGTTCGTGTCCATCGTTCTCACCTTTAACAATCAGTTATCAGCCGTCGGCGGTCAGCCTACCGCCTTCAGGTAGCAGCAGGGCGTCGCTCGGTTGCCCAGCGGCGGCCCGTTGCGCGCCGTCCTCGGTCTGTTGCAGCCAGGGCAGCACGAACAGCAGGGCGGCGAAGAAAAAGAACAGCGTGCCGTGCCCGCGCTGGAAGGCTGGGCCGAACATGCCGGTCCCGATGTAGGACGCCAGCGCCGCGATCAGTCCGGCGTTCAGCGCCAGCAGCGGGGGCGTGCGCAGCGTCCGGTTATTTTGCAGCCCCTGCCGCCCGATCAGCGCCCAGATCGCCAGGAAGAAGCCCAGCCCCAGCGGCCCCAGCTCCACCAGCAGACGGATGAGGATATTGTGCGGATCGGTCACGTTGTAATCGCCCTGCGCCCCGTGATAGCGGCTGTCGCTGACATAGCTGCCGATGCCCACGCCGCCCAACGGATGCTCGCTATAGGTTTGTAACGCTTCGGTCCAGGCGACGATCCGCCCTTCCACACTGCCCGTTCCGGCGATAATCTCGTCGGCGCGGGTCAGCGATTCCGGAAGCACGGCGTTACCGATCAGCACTACCGCCGCCAGCACCAGCACGGCGGTCAGGCCGGCGCGCAGGCTGCGATAAAAGGCCAGCACGGTGCAGCCGAGCAGCGCGCCGAACCAGGAGCCCCGCGACCCCGACAAGATCAGTCCCGCCGCCACCGGCGCCAGCAGCAGCAAGGTGGACCGCCGGGCGCCGGTCGCTAGCGGCCAGAGGAAGCGCGCCAGCAGGATCGGCAGGCCCATCGCCATGTACAGGCCGAGCGCGTTTTTGTGAAAATCGAGGATATACAGCCCCGCTTCGCTGATGCCGCTATCAAACGCGGTGACGACGGCAAAACAGCCTAGCCCGGCCTGCACCAGCAAAAATACGCCGACCGCCGCCTTGACGATGCGGTCCGAAGGCCGCAAGGTGACGGTGACCAGCACCACGGCGATAAAGTCGAGCCACTGGATGATCTTGGGCACGCCCGACGACGGGTGCGCCGAATAGGTCAGCGACAGCAGCCCCAGGATCAGGTACAGGCCCATCGGAATGTACAGGGCCAGGAACGTGAATTGATAGACCCGCGTGGCGAGACCCATCAGCGCCACCCCCAGCAGCAACAGCACGACGACCTCGCCCGGCCCCAGGTTGCCGATGGGTAGGGCTACGCTGGTGACGAAGCTGGCGCCCAGGGCCAGCAGCACAAAGCCGAGCTGCGGCCGGATCAACACCAGGCTCAACGCCCCCAGCCCCGCGCCCACCAGGGCCAGCACTGCCGTCTGCGCCGCCAGCAGTGGCACCAGGTAGCCCAGCCCCAGCCCCAGAACCACCGCCGCCGCGGTCAGCGCCAGCACCTGGCCCCGTCCCCACGCCGCCGGCGCCCGCGGCTCCCGGTATTTCTCCGAAACAATCATCGTTTCCCTCGCTCAGTCGGTCGTTGGTTGTCAGTTGTCAGTTGTCAGTTCTCAGACATAGGTAATGCGTAATGCGTAAATCTGATCCCTGATCCCTGATCCCTAATTACTGTTCACTGTTCACTATTCACTCGTCGCCACTCGCCGCTCGCTACTCGCCACTCGCTACTCGCTACTCGCTACTCGCCCGTACAGCGTCAGGTACTCGCCGGCGACCTGGTCCCAGCCATAGCGGGCGGCGGCCTGGCGGGCGGGGGCGACATAGGATGCACCGGGGCGGGCCAGCAGATCCTGGAGGGCGGCGGCCAGGGCGGCGGGATCGGTCGGATCGGCCAGCAGGCGACCGTTCTGCGGGGTCACAGCCGGGGCCGCCCCCGCGCAGGCGCTGGTGACGACCGGGATGCCGCAGGCCAGGGCCTCGATAATGACCAGGCCGAACGGCTCGTAGCGCGTCGGAAACACCAGCAGGTCGCTCGCCGCATAGTAGGGCGCGATGGCCGCCGTGCCAGGTCGGAAGTGGACCTGCGCCCCCAGGCCCAGCGCGGCCAACGCCGCCCGGTATGGCGCCGGGTCGCCCCGCCCGACGACCAGCAGCCGCAGCTGCGGGTCGCCCAGGCGGGCCAGCGCCGCGAGGATCGTGTCCAGCCCCTTGCGCGGGAATTCGTTGGCGACGAACAGCAGCAAGCGATCGTCCTCCCCCACCCCCAATTCGGCGCGCACCGGGCCGCGGTGTTGCGCGATCAGCCCTGGGTGGAACTCGTCCAGGTTCACCCCGTTGGGGATGACGGTAATGTCCGCGCCGGGCACGCCGTAGAAGTGCATGATGTCCTGCTTGACCTGCTCGGACACCGCGATCACCCGGCGATAATGGCCGCGGGTATATTGCACCCGCTCCAGGGCGGCCACCAGGGTATGCCGGGGGTTCAGCGTCTTCAGCCACCAGGGCCGGCTGCCGGGCCGCAGCGCCGCCCGCGACTGCACTACCCAGGCGCGGTGGCAGCTTTGCGCGCAAATTACGTCCTGGAATGCCCCGCAACCGCTCGCCAGTTGCAAGATGTCATACCCGGCGGCGCGTCGCAGCCGGCGCGTGGCGAAGGCATAGGTCACCGGGCGCAGGTACGACGGCCAGGGCAGGATGGGCACCGGGTGGAATCGCGCCGCGTCGCCGGTCACGTCGGTCCAGCTATGGGCATAGAAATGCACGTCGTGGCCTCGCCGCGCGAACTGTGCGCCCAACTCGGCAAAGATGCGCTCGATGCCGCCTTTGCGGTTATATTGAGGAAACCCCAGCGCGATCTTCATGGCGCGACTCCTTGGACGATGGACGATGGATGATGGACGATACGCTGATCATTTAGAGATTATGGTCTATGGTCTATCGTCCGTACTAAATAGCCCTGGGCGTGACAACCGACTCCCTGATGGTCGGCCCAACCAGCATGGTGTTGAGGGCCGCCAACACGGCGGCCACCCGCCCGTCCCAATGCGCGGCCTGGGCCAGCCGGCGGGCCCGCGCCCGGTCATAGCCGCCGGGGTCGGCCAGTACCGCCCCGACGGCGGCGATGAACGCGGAGGGCGAATCCGCCACGCGGAACAGGTCCGCGTATTCGCGCACCCCGGCGACGGCCGTTGCTACGACCGGCAGCCCCGCCGCCAGGTACTCGAACGCCTTGATCGGATTCAGGCTCTCGGTAAACGGCGAGACGACATGCGGGATCATCAGCGCTGTGCAGCCGTGCAGGTAGGCCGGGAGCGCAGCATAGGGCACCGGCCCCAATAGATGAATATTCGGGAACTGCTCCAGCCGGGCCTGCGCCGCGGGCGAGAGGAAATTCGGGCCAATGAACGCCAGGCTGGCGTCGGGCCGGGCCGCCGCCAACGCGCCGATCAGGTCGAGGTCCAGCCGGGCCTCGTGCAGCGAGCCGGTGTAGCCCAGCACCGGTGGCGGCAGCGCGGCCATGCGCAGCGCCACGGGCGCGCCCGCCACGCCGACCTGGGCGTAGTGCGCCACGTCCACCCCATTCGGAATCAAGACGGTCATGGCATTACGCGCCCGCTGCTGAGTATAGAGCGTGGGCGAGCAGGCGATCACGCAGGCCGCCCGCACGCTCAAGGCCGCATCGCCCGCCACCACCCGCGCCCGGAAGCGCCCCGTCACGCCCGGCAGGGCGGTCCAATCGTCGGTCACGTCATAGACTACGGCGCGTTCGCCAAGGCGACCCAGCAGCGGCGCGGCGAACGGATTCTGCGTCCACAGGATCGGGCGGGCGATGCCCAACCGGCCTAGCGCCCGCCGAATCACCCCGGCTTGCAGGGCGGCGTTGATCTGCTCCCCGGCCCTCCAGGCATCAGGCAGTACCTTGGGCGGCGTAAGCAGGGCGACATTCGGCAGATCCGGCAGCCGGCGCAACCCCTGGCGCGCCTGCGCCACTTTGCTACGCACCGCGCTGCCCCGGCGGAAAAGCTGCCCGGAGCGCAGGCCATAGGTCAGGTCGCACGGCAGTTCGACGAACAGGAACGGCGTGGCCGGGAAGCGCCGCGCCAGGCCGGCGATCAAGAACTGGTTGCGCCGCCAGACAATGTCCCAGTCCTCCTGGCCGACGACCACAAACCCCGGTAGCCCGCTCATGCCCGCACCTGCCGGTATAATTGCATGTACTGCCGGGCGATGGCCGGCCAGGTATAGCGGGCGATCACCTGCTCCCGCCCGGCCTGGCCCAGCGCCGCGGCCCGCACCGGATCGTCCAGCAGGGCGACCAGCGCCGCGGCCAACGCCGCCGGGTTCTCTGGCGGCACGAGCAGCCCGGTGTGGCCCGGCTGCACGACTTCCGCCACCCCGCCCACCTGGGCCGCCACCACTGCCCGGCCCGCCGCCATCGCCTCCAGGTTGGTGATGCCGAACGCCTCATAGCGCGAGGGCAGGGCAAAGAACAGGCTGTGCCGGAAATACGCGACGGTCTGCGCCCGGTCGAGCATGCCGGGCAGGTGGACGCGGGCGTCCAGCCCCTGCGCCGCGGCCTGCGCCTGCAACGCCGGGCGCTCCGGGCCGTCGCCGCCCAGGACCAGGTCCACCGCCGGGTACCGCGCCGCGACCTGGGCGAAGGCGTCGATCAGCAGATCAAAGCCTTTGTTCCGCACCTGCCGCCCAGTGGCGAAGATATAGGGCCGGGGGTGCGGGGCCGGGCCGGCGCCGCCCGCGTCGAACTCGTCCAGGCTGATGCCGTTGGGCACCACGGCACGGTTGGCGCCGCCCGGCCAGAGATCGCGCACGTCGTCCAGCGTGGCCTGCGAGCAGGCGGTCACGTAGTCGGCCCGCCGCAGCAGCCGGGCCAGCATCGGCTCCATGATCCGCGCCCGCTGGTAGACCTGCTGCGCGTCGGCGCGCCGCTCGCCCTGCAACGTTACCACCAGCGGAAAGGCCAGCCACTCACGCAGCAGCCCCAGGTAGAGGCCCTGGCCCGCCACGCACTGGATATGCACCACGTCGGGGTGGAAGCGCCCGATCAGGTGGCTCAGGGCCAGCAAGCGCTGCGGGAAGAGCGCCCCGAACCGCGCCAGCGTCTGCGGGCGCCGCGCCGGCAGCACATAGTCCACCCGCCGCACGGCCACGCCGCCGATTACCTCGCGCGCCGGGAGTTCCCGCGGCCAGCGCGCCGTTAGAACCAGCACCGCGTGGCCCTGCCGCTCATACTCCACCGCCAGCCGGTGGGTCAGTTCTTCGACCCCGCCGATGTGCGGCGCATACGCGCTGGGGCATAACATGATCCGCATCGCAATCCCTCTCCTCGCGTAGTTGTCGGTTGTCAGTGACGAGTGGTCAGGGGTCAGACATGCGTAATGCGTAATGCGTAATGCGTAAATCTGATCCCTAATCCCTGATCCCCTATCCCTACTTGCCACTCGCTACTCGCTACTCGCTACTCGCTACTCGCTACTCGCTACTCGCACGATAGCATCGTAGATCGCCAGATGCTCGGCGGCGCAGGTCTGCCAGGAGAAGCGCGCCGCCTGGGCGAAGCCCCGTGCCTGCCGGGCGGCCCGCGCCGCCGCGTCCTCGTTCAGCGCTGCCCGGATGCCCGCCGCGATGGCCGGCTCCGATTCCGGATCGACCAGCCAGGCGGCGTCTCCGGCGACTTCGGGCAGCGCGGTGGTCGTCGCGGTGACGACCGGCGTGCCGCAGGCCAGGGCTTCGACCACCGGCAGCCCGAATCCCTCGTACAACGATGGAAACAGCAACAGGTCCGCGCCGTGGTACAGGTGGGGCACGGCGGCATCGGGCACATAGCCCAGCACCTGGACCGCCCCATCGCCCGCCGCGGCCACCGCCGCAGCCACCTCGGGCCGCAACGGATCGAGCGGCCCGGCCAGCACCAGCCGGTGCGGCAGCCCGCCTTCCTGGCGCGCCCGCGCAAACGCAGCGATCAGGCGCGGCAGATTTTTGCGCGGCGTCTGGCCGCCGATGTAGAAGATATAGGGCGGCGCCACGCCCAGCTGCGCCAGGGTCTGCCCCACGGCCGCGGGCGAATATTGCGGGTGATAGACAGTGTGGTCGCACCCGTTGTAGACCACATGTACCCGCTCCGGCGCGACGCCGAAGGCCGCGATCACGCTCTGTCGGGAGAACTCGGACACGGTGATCACCGCCGCCGCCCGGCGCAACAGGCGCCCGGCCCGGCGGAAGAACGCCGCTTCCTGGCCCGGCCAGTGCAGGCTCACCGTGTCGTGGATCGATACGACCAGCCGGGCTGCGGGCACCACCGGGTCGGTGGTGACGCCCATCAGGTGATAGACATCGTAGGGCCGCCCCAGTAGTACCCTCATCGGCGGCAGCCGCAAGTACGTCTGGGCCAGGTGCAGCGCGCCCGCCGGGATGGGCACCGTGCGCGGGACGATGCGTCCCATTGCGTCGAGCCGGCGCACCCCCGCCCGGTGCCCGGCGCCCCACCGCAGCGAGGGCACGAAGGAGGTATATTCCGCCGCCGGGCGCAGCGCGATCATCTCCCGCAGCAGGTTGGTGAGATGCACCTCCACCCCGGTCTTGACCTCTCCGACGATCCCCGCGTAAAATGCGAGCCGCATGTTGCTACCCTCGTGTTGCGTGTTGCGTGTTGCGTAAAATTTGATCCCTACTGCCTACTGCCTACTGCTTACTGTTCACTGTTCACTCGCCGCGTCCCGCGCACCAGCCACTCGACAAGGACCGGGGCGGCGGCGTAGCGGCGCGCCAGGTGGGCCAGCACCCCGGCCAGGCGGAGCAGCGCCCGGCGCCCCCAGTAGGACTCGCCGTGCCGCGCCTCGCGCAGCGACGGGCCTACCACCCAGGACAGGACAAACTGCCAGGCCGCGGATCGTGGACGCGGCGCGTGCTTGTGAATAAACAACAGGCCGTTGCGGGTGAAGTAGAACGTGCCGTGCGCCGGCTGATCGCGCCGGAACGATGCCGACACCTTGTGCCAGATATGGCTGGCGCCCACTACGACCCCTTTGTACCCCGCCCGCCCGGCGCGCACGCTCCAATCGGCGTCCTCGTAGATCAGGAAAAAGCGCGGATCGAGCAGGCCGACCTGCTCGAACACGGCCCGGCGCGCCAGCAGGCAACAGCCGGTCACCAGCGGCGTGCGCCGGGTGCCCTGATACGTGGCGCCGGCATCCTGCCGGTTGGGGTGCAGGTGATAAGCCCAGCCGTTGGCCCAGCGCACCGCGCCGCCGAAGAACCAGACCGTATCGGGCCGGTCATAATAATAGATCTTGGCGCTGGCGAACCCGACCTGGGGATCGTCCGCAAACACCGCCAGCAGCGGCTCCAGGAAGCCCGGATCGACTACCGTATCGTTGTTCAGCAGCAGCACATAGTCGGCGCCTTGGGCCAGCGCAAGGGCGATCCCCGCGTTGTTGCCCGCCGCGAAGCCCAGGTTCGCCCCGTTCTCCAACACCGCGAGGCCGGGATATTGCCGGCGCGCCTGCGCCACGCTGTCGTCGGTCGAGCCGTTGTCCACCAGCAGCACCCGGCAGCCGGGATAGGTCACCCGCTGCACGGAGGCCAGGCATTCCAGCGTGTCGGCCCCGCCGTTCCAGTTCAGGACGACGACATACACCAGCGGGGTATCAATCCCGCGCGAGGAGGGTTTCATACGCATCTTTGATCTGCCCGGCGACGCAGGTCGCGTCATACAGCCGGGCTGCCCGCTCGCGGGCCGCGCCACCCAACGCGCGGCAATACGCGGCATCACACAGCAGGGTGTTGAGGGCCCGCGCCAACACGGCGGGCGTATAGGGGGGCACGAGCACGGCGGCCTCGCCCACGACCTCGGGGATCGCGCCGCTGCTCGTGGTCACAATCGCTTTGCCGCAGGCCATCGCCTCGGCCAGCACCATACCGAACTGCTCTTGCCAATAAGGCGTGGGCACGCTGGGCAGGACAAATACATCGGCCAGCGAATACACGCCCGGCATGCGCCGGTAAGGCTGCGGCGGGACAAAGATCACCCGCCCGGCCAAGCCCAGGCGGGCGACCATCGTCGCCAGCCGCCCCTGCTCCGGCCCGCCGCCGACGAGCACAAACCGCACGTCGGCGTGATCGCCCCCGGCATAGAGTAGCGCCGCCGCCTGAAGTAGATCGCTCAGGCCCTTTTCGCGCACCAGCCGCCCGGAATACAAGACTACTCGTGCCTCGGCGGGCAGCCCCCAGGCGGCGGCGAGCGCCGCATCGCGGGGCCGGGGCTGGAAGAGCCGCTGGTCCACGCCCGCCGGGATGACCCGGATGCGTGTTTCGGGCACGCCTTCCAGCATGAGTGCCTGCCGCGCCCCCTCCGTCACCGCCAGGAACAGGTCAGCGCCGGCTTGCACGGCGCGCTTACGGGCGCGAAGCCGCGGGTCGTCGTCATAGAGAAACGGGATATTCTCCCAGCAGGTCAGCACCAGGCGCGCACCGTTGCGCCCCGTGGCCGCCGCCGCCTGCGCCGAGAACGGGATAAACGTCTCGGCGGCGTGGACGATGTCGGCCCCGGCCAGCACCCGCTCCAGCCCGATCAACCGCTCCGCATCCAGCCAGGGGTGCAGCAGCCGCAGCCCGGCTCGCCCGCCTCGGCCCGCCGGCGCGGCCAGCGTGGCCGGCGTCGGCAGATAGACCGCCGGCAGCGCCAGGTCGCTCGTGTCATAGGCGCCCCCACGCTGGCCGACGGCCAGCAGATCGACCGCCGGACGCAAGGGCTCATAGTTTTGCATTTCCCACTTATTCAGAGCGGTTCCGCGTACAATTATTACACGCATGTCACTATACTCTATAGTTTCTATAAAATGATTTATTACTTATCTAGATCAACGAGCGAAAAGTAGTCCGGTTGCTCCAGTAGACCAGCAACGTGTTCAGAACGGGCGATGCGTCAGGTGCAACTCGGGAAGCGCGGCGATGCGCAGCCGGCGCGCCGGAATGCGGCGAGCAAACGGCGTGTGCAGCATCGCCAGCAGCGGATGGCGGCCACACCAGGCCCAGTAGTCCAGCTCATGCTGCCAGTCGCGGTCGGCGGCGTGGCCCCAGGAGCGGGTCTTCTCCTGCAACTGCTGCCCGTCGCGCACCCAGGAAAAATGATAGATACCCTGGTCCAGGCCGACGGTGCGATGCACCGGGGCATCCTTCGGGTGCCAGGGGTCGGTGTTGCGCGGCAGGAAATCAACGCGGAACAGTGAGACGGCGCACTGCCGCGCATGGGTCAGCGTCGTGCCAGCGCGCACCGCCACCGGGCCGGGGAACCCCGCCGTCACGCCCCAGAAGCGCGAACAGATCTCCAGGTAGCGATTGTTGCCCAACTGGCGATAAAAGTACCGCGCCGGGTAGTCCAGGCCCTGGTCGCCGCGCCGTTGCGCCTCGTCCAGGCAGTCATAGAACACCCTCGGCGCAGCCAGCACCTCGTCGCTGTCCAGTTGCAAGACCCAATCCGCGCCCGCCGAGGCGGCGTCCAGGGCGCATTGGCGCTGGTAGGTCTCATTCGCCATCGGGGCGTAGCCGGGGCGGGCATAATCGCCGGGGCAGAAGCGCAGCTTGCCGTCGCGGTCAATAGCCCGCAACCGCGCCAGGCAAGCATCCACGGCAATCGGCACGCCCGTCCAGCCCCGTCCTTGCCGGTCATACGACACGATTATCTCGTCCACCAGGTCATAATAGGCCAGGGTGCTCGCCTCGATCCAGGCCGGGTCGGCGGCGAGAATATACGCCTTGATCTTCATCAGCCGGTCCTCTCGCTTAAGTCTTCAGTTATCAGTTATCAGTTATCAGTAGATCTTGCATGGTGCGTATTACGCACCACTGACCACTCAGCACTCAGCACTCAGCACTCCCCCGTCAGGAAGCTGCGTAGCTCCGGCAGGCGCAGGCCTCCCGTCAGGTGCAACGCCGCCAGGTAGATCAGCCCGGCCAGGACGGCCCAGCCCGGCTGGCCAGTGGCCGGCACCAGCGCCAGGCATAGGCCATAGGGCACCAGGCTCACCAGCACCGGCCCCAGGCCCGGCGGCAACCCGATGCCCAGGGTGCGGGCCACAAACACCAGGCCCAGCCCCAGGCCGATCAGCTCGGTCAACGTGGTCGCCAGGGCCGCCCCGTTATAGTTCAACCAAGGGATCAACGCCAGGTTCGCCAGGATGTTGAACGCCGCCATCACCGCCGCGGCCCGCAGCAGCAGCCGCTGGCGGCCATGCGCGATTGCCAGTTGATAGACGACCGGGCTGAGGAACATCGGGATCTCGGCCCAGATGATCAGCCGCATGGCCGTGGCCGCGGGCAGATACTCGGGCGCGTACAGGAACAGCACGATCTGGTCGGCCAGCACCGCCACGCCCGACGCCAGCGGCAGGATCAACAGCGCCAGGTATTTAAAGGCGGTGTGATAGAGCCGCAACAACAGATCGCGCGCCGCGGGGTCGCCGGCATAGCGCGCCAGGAGCGGGAAGACCGGGATCATCACCGCCCCCGGCAAGACATTCAAGACCTCGGTCAGCTTGTAGGTCGCCGCGTAATAGCCCACCGAGTCGCTGGCCTGGAAGAGCGAGAGCAGCACTGTGTCGATGCGGTAGTAAATAACTCCGAACACGCCGGAGAGCGCCAGCGGCAAGGCTTCCCGGATCAGGCTCTGGAACAGCGCGGGGTCGAGGGTGAACGCGGCGCGGCCAATCCGCCCGGCCAGCCGCTGGTAGAGGACCACCGCCGGCAGCGCGGCCAGCAGATTCACCAGCGCCAGGGCCTGGAGATTCCCGTTCAGCCCGATCACCAGGAAGCCACCCAACGTGGTCAACGCCGTCACCGTCAGGCCAACCGCTTTGATGTAGCCGATCTTCATCTGGGCCTGCAACACGTCGGCGTAGACATTATTGAAGCTGAAGAACATGGGCAGCGCCGCCAGCAGGATCAGCACTTGCAGGTCGTGCTGGTAGGGCATGAGCAGCACAATGCCCACGCACAAGGCATAGGCCACCCCGGCCAGCGCCAGCCGGGCCAGGATGGCTGTGCCGAGGAAGCGCGGCAGATCAGGGCGCTGCCGCGCCGCTTCGCGCACCACGATGGTATCGATCCCGGCGTCGGTCAGGATGCCGAAGAAGCTGAGGAAGGCAAACGCCGTGTTCCAATCGCCGAATGTGGCCGGCCCGTAGTGCAGGGCCAGCGCCCGGAATAGCAGCAGGCCCAACAGCTTCTGCGCCAGCGTGACCCCGACGACAATGGCCGAACCGCGCAGGACGAGCCGGGCCAGCGCCGGGCGCGGCGCGGCGGGGGCCACGGGAGCGACCGGGGCGGATGGGGCGAGAGTGTCGAGGCGATCGCTCATGCCGCCACCTCCCGCCGCGTCTTTGCCGCCAGCGCGGCCCCCAGCCGGCCCAGCGGCAGGGCAGCCAGGACCATACAAAATGGGATAGCCGGCAGCATATAACGCGGGGCCGGGATCGTCAGCAGCGTCAGCGCCAGCAGGTACGCGGGCGGCACGGCCAGGATCAGCAGACGGGGGCGCGCCGTGCGCCAGGCCAGCGCCCCGCCAACAGCGGTCAGGATCAGGATCGCCCCGTAGATCGCCAGCATGCCCAACCGCAGCGGCAGGGCATGCGGATCGCCGGGCGCATAGTAGAGCCCGAACGCCGACGGCCCCTTGCCCAGGTCACGTAGCTTGCCCGGCAGCAGGGCCAGCACGCCCGCCGGGTCGTGCAGCACATGCTGGACGCTTTCGCCCAGCAGCCGGCGCTCGGCGGTAACCGGGTCGCCTGCTACGGCGCGGATGAAGTCGGGATCGCCGTAGATGCTTTGCGCACCCCGCATATCGGTCCCGCCCCAGGCGACATTGGTGCCCACCCAGAGCGCGATGCCCGCGCCGGTCGCCACCGGCACGACCGCCTGGAACGCCAGGTAATTGCGCACTGTCCAGGGCGCCAGCACGGCGAGAAACGCGCCCGTGGCCGCGAGCAGGCACCCGGCCCGCACCCGGCAGCGCCACCCTGGCGGCCACGCCCACCACGAGACCAGCGCCACCGGCCCGATCAGTAACTCGACCGTGGGCCGGGCCAGCGTCGCCAGGCCCAGCAGCCCGCCCACCAGCGCCCAGCGGACGGGTGCGTGATGCGTAATGCGTAATGCGTAATGCGTAATGCGTAATGCGTGATATGTGTTGCTCGCCACTGACCACTGACTACTGACCACTGACCACTCGCCACTCGCCACTCGCGCCGGTGTCTGAAGCGCCCAGCCCCAGCAGAGGGCGAAGGCGCACAGGCAGAAGATAAACAGCGTTTCGGTCAGCAGCACGTTGGCGTAGAGGATCAGGTCGGGATAGAGGGCTGCCAGCCCCGCCGCCAGCCCAGCGGACGGCCCTGGTCCCCAGAGCCGGCGCGCCAGCCCATAGACCAGGGCGATGGTGGTGGTGGACAGCAGCGCTTGCAGCAGCAGCAGCGGCAAGCGGGTGTGCCCGAACAGCGCATAGCCGCCCGCGCTCAGCAGGGGCAGCAGGGGCGGGTCTTTGATCTCCGCGACGCCGAGATAGCTGGTGTACCCGTGCCCCTGGGCAATATTCCAGGCCAGGGCATCGTAGCGATTATCGTCGTGAGTAACCAGGTCGGCGTGCGGGGGCAGCGGGGCCAGCAGGACGACGCCCAGCCGCAGGAGCAGCCCGACCAGAAGGGCCGCCCACAGCCCCCGCCGCGCCGCAGGGAAGGCGCGCGCCCCGGCGCCGGCGGCAACCGTGAGGCCCGCATTGTCGATAACTACCCGGACCATGACCAAACTTCTCCCAAAACAGAGATAAGAAGTAAGAAATAAGAGCTAAGAGATAAGAAGGCAAGCGTTCAGTCGTCAGCACGTAGCGATCAGCTTAGACCTAACTTCTGTGACCCACCGGAAGACAAAATCCGTATTGCAATTGTATATGCCCCGACTTAAGCTTTACTTGCTGATCACTAACGGCTGATAGATGAACGTTTACCATTGATAAGAGGTAAGGTACGCAGCAAGAAATAAGAATAAGCTTCTCTAAGCCCTAAATTCTTATTTCTTATCTCTTATCTCTTATCTCTTAGCGCCCGGCCTCCAGGCGAGCGATATTGGCTGCTGCCGTGGGTTGCCCTGGAGCCAACTGCAGGGCCTGGCGGTAAGCGGCCAGCGCGGCGGGCGAGTCGCCCGTGCGCAGCCGCCAATCGCCGAGCAGGATATAGGCTTCCGCCGTGGGCCGGGGGTCCAGCGCCAGGGCACGCTGCTGCTGGGCCACCGCCGCCGGCCAGGCGGCATGCGTGGCGCTATCCTGCGCCAGGGCATAGTAGGCCAGCGGGTTAGTCGTGCCCAGCGCCACCGCCTGGCGATCAATGGTTAAGGCGTAGTCCGGCTCCTGCCGATAGTACATAAAGTAGCGTGCGATGGCGGGCCAGAGGTCCACCCCGGCGCTCGTCGCCTGCTGATAGGCCAGCGCCCGCGCCATCTGGTGCACGCTTAGATATAGGAAGGGCGCCCGGCGCGCCGCGCTGGGGTTCCCCGGCCACGTCGCCCAGGCTGCGCTCAACCAGGCGTCAGCGGCGACCGCTCTGTCGGGCGTCGCCCCGCCGAAGTCCTGCCGCGCCTGGTAGAGATTGCCGATGTTGCTCTGCGCCAGGCTGAGCAGCGGCATCCAGGCCGCCACCAGCCCCAGAACCAGGGCCAGCCCCAGCACGGGCCATTTTGGATTTTGGATTTTGGGTTTTGGATTTTGGATTGTATTTGGAGTACTTGCGGAGACGCTGGCTGGAGTCTGTCGTTGCTTGCCCTTATCCAAGCCAAAATCCAAAGCTTGCCCTTGAGCGGAGCGAAGGGTCCAAAATCTAAAATTCCCGACGAGGGCCGGCAGCACCAGCAACAGCGGCAGGGTCAGCGCCGGGGAATGTACGTCGTCGAACAGGTCGTGCAGGAGCAGCGCCAGCCAGGCGGTGAGGGCGGCCCAGAACAGCGCGCCGGGCGCGGTCGGGGCGCGCCAGGTGCGTAGCGCCGCCCAGGCTGTGCCCACGGTGATCGCGGCATAGCCGAGGACTCCCGCCAGGCCCAGCCCGATCCAGAGGTTCAGCCACAGGTTGTGCGCGTGGGGCTCCGGCGGGCTGCCTTCGAGCAGGATATAGCGGCTGAACGTGGGGGCGAAGGTGCCCAGGCCAGCGCCGGTGAACGGGTAGTCGAGGACCAGCCCGACCGCCTGCCGGTAGAGCGTCAGGCGGGCCAGGACCGATCCCAGCAGGGCGGGCTGGTGCAGCGTGACGACCAGGATCGCCCCGCCCACGACAGCCAGCCCAGCGCCGATGCCCGCCCCAGCGCGCCAGGCCAGCCGTGGCGCGATCCGGCCCTGGCGTGCGGCGCGGCAAAGATAGGCCAGGCCGGTCAGCGCGGCGGCGCCGGCCAGCGCTGCCCAGGCGCCCCGCGACTCGGTCAGGAACAGCGCGTAGGCGCAGAGGGCGGCCAGGGCCACGCCGGCCCCTCGCCCGAGTCCCCGGCTGCCGCCGGCCAGGGCCAGGCAGCAGGGCAGCGCGGCTTCTAGCCCGCCGGCCACAACGTTGGGATGGGGTTTATGCCAACCCAGGTCGGGGACACGGCCCGCGGTCAGCCCGCCCAGGAGATGGACCAGGTCGAACTTGCTGCGCCCGGTAAAGTCGTTTTGGAATAGGAAGTAGAGCGCCAGCGCGCCGCCCAGCACCGCCCCCGCCGCCACCACCCAGGCCGGGCGCAGCACCCCGCCGGCCACGGCGCCGCCCACGGCCAGGCCCAGCGCCAGCAGCAACAGGAACCGGGCGCTCAGCCCTGGGTCATAGCTGACCAGGGTGGAGAGCACACCAGCGGCCAGCAGCAGGCCCGCACCCACGCCCGCCAGGCGGCCCGGCGCCGCGACCCGGCGGCGAACCACCGGGACGGCGCCGGCGCCGGGCGTGGCGACGAGCGCAGCATGAGCTGGAGCAGGGGGGCGCAGGCGGCGTAGCATAGTCAGCATCCCCTGCGCTAGTGCAACCGCGAGCGATGGAACGCCCCGTTGGAGGAAACCAGTTCCGCAGCGTCCGGGGTCTTGCCGTTCCCGTTGGTGTGGATCTCCGGCGCTTCGGGCGCGGGCGGTTGCGGCAGGCTCCCGTAGCCATAATATTCATAGTAGTAGCCCTGCATATCCCGCGTCTTGACCCGGTTCAGCACCGGGATCAACACCTTGACTCCCACGGCTTTCAGGTTTTGCTTGACACGCAGCAGGGTGTCGCGCCGTGTCATGCCGGCGTTGATGACCAGCACCACCGCGTCGACGCGCGCCGCCAGGATCACCGGGTCGGTGACGGCGGCGGCCGGCGGAGCATCGTAGATGACTACGTCGGCGTGCTGAGCCAGCTTCGCCATCACGTTGGCGGTGTGCTGCGCGTTCAGCAACTCCGAGGGATTGGGCGGGAAGGGGCCGCTGGTGATAATCGAGAGGTTGGGCACCCCCGGTACCGTCTGGAAGAGCCCGTCGGTGGTGGGCGTCATGCGCAGGATCAGGTTGGTGAAGCCGAAGGTGTTGGGCAGATCGAACAGCTTGTGGATGCTGGGGCGGCGCAGATCGGTGTCCACCAGGATCACGCGTTTGCCGGCCTGGGCCATGACGATAGCCAAGTTGGCGGCGGTGAAGCTCTTGCCCTCTTTCGGGCCCACGCTGGTGACCACTAGGCTGCGGATCGGCGCGTCGAGGCTGGCGAACTGGATGTTGGTGCGTAACACGCGGAACGTCTCGGAGTCGGGCGACTTCGGGCGCTCCAGCGTGACCAGGTTGTGCCCCATCAGGTTGGGCGCCACGGTGCCGTTCGGCGCGCCGTTCGGCGTGGACGGGCCGGGGGCGCCCTGCTTGCGCCGGCGCTTGCCTTTGCCCGGCATGCCGCCTACCACGCCCAGCACCGCCAGCGGGGGCAGGCCCAGCACGTCTTCCAGGTACTCAGGCGAGCGGACCGAGTAGTCCATGTAATCGGCCAGGAACGCCAGGCCGATGCCCAGGATCAGGGCTGCCACCCCCGCGATCAGCAGGTTGGCCGCGATCTTCTGCGGCACGGGCTTGCCTGGCTGCGCGGGGTCCAGCACGGTGGCCGCGCTGACCGGTGTATTATCGCGTGCCACGCCCAGCAGCGCGACCAGCGCCTCGGTTTGCGTCTGCTCCAGGGTGGCTACCCGATTATACAGTGGGCTGAGCTGATCATCCCGGTCCTTCGAGGGCGGTTCCAGCTCTAGCCGGGCGATCGCGTCGTCATAGGACTTGATCCGCGCGGCCAGGTCGGTGAGCTTGGCTTCCAGTTGCTGCTGCGCCTCGCTCTTGGGATCGGCGCTCGGGTCGTCGGACGTGGGGCTGCGCCGGGCCGTGCTCGCGGTGAGAAAGACCTCGACCACGGTGCTGACCAGTTGCTGCGCCCGCGCTGGGGTGTCCAGGCGCACGCTGATTTTGTAGAACAGGGTGTTGGGCACCAGTTGCGTGTCGATCGCGTGGATCACCGCTTCAGGCGCCAGGGGGAACGGCAGGCGCTGCACCACCGACTGCGCGAACGATTGCGTCCGCAGCAGCTCGGAATAGCTGTCGGCCAGGTTCGAGGCCGCCGAATTCTGGTAATAGGAGATTAACTCGCTGGGCAGCGCCGGGTTCAGTATAAGCGTGGCGCTACTTTCGTATTCCAGAGGTTGACTGAGTGTGTAAAAAGCGGTGGAACCGACCGTTACTGCGACCAGCAGCAGAATCAACCACCAGCTCTTCTGAATGACCTTCCAATAGCGTAGAAGTTCCATCGCGCATCAAGCTCCATGTGTCAAGCTCCCAGCGCGCCAACATCGCTAGTGCATGCCGCAGTTTCTGAATATGCAACGTAGAGTGAGCAAATGGGTTCTGCGGCCCGTGTCCAATAGAAATGCGTGAGGTTTGTACCGGTGCTGCCGCCCCCGCGCCCAGGATCTGCGGCACCGCGTGGCGCAGGCTGGGCGCGACCCGGTAGCCGCGCAGGCGGCGGCCTTCGGGCGAGACCAGGGTCCGCCAACCCCGCCCGGTGAGCACCAGTACCGGGCGGCAGCCCACGCGCAGCCCGGCTTGCAGGTCGGTCCAGTGGTCGCCCACCAGGGTGGTGCTCGGCCAATCGATGTCCCACCGGGCCGCGGCGGCGAGCAGCATGCCCGGTTGCGGCTTGCGGCAGGCGCAGCCTTCCTCCGGGCGGTGCGGGCAGTACAGCACCAGGTCGATGCGCCCGCCGGCGCGGGCCAGGGCCGCGACCATCTGCTGGTGGATCGTCTCTACCTGCTCCACCGTCATCTGGCCGCGGTTGATCACCGCCTGGTTGGTGATCACCACCAGGCGGCAGCCGGCCCGCGTCAACCGGACAATCGCGTCTACGGCGCCGGGCAGAAAGCGGAACTCGGCCCAGCTTTTCACATGATCGGCCCGGTTGGCACAGATCACGCCATCACGATCCAAAAATACTGTCTTCATAATCCGCCTCGCGTGGGCCCCCCGTCGGGGCCTGCGCCTGGTGTGGGCCGACCGGCCACCACGGACGCCGGGCCGCCACCCCGGCGGCTTCCGCCAGGGCGGCGCCATGCCGGGCGCCCGGCCAGGGGGCGGGCGGGTCGGCGGCCCGCAGGCGTAAGGCCAGCGTCACCACATGGGTCACGATCATATGCGCGTCTTCTACCTGCTCCATCGAGCAACTGTCCACGAGGACGGCCAGATCCACCAGCGCGGCCAGTGCCCCGCCGCCGAAGCCGATCAGGCCGACCGGAGTGGCCCCCCGGCAGCGAGCGCTTTCGGCGGCCCGCAGCACATTGGGCGAATTGCCGCTGCCGCTGATGCAGATCACCACATCACCCGGCCCGGCCCAGGTTTGGACTTGCTCGGCAAACACCTGCTCATACTGGATGTCGTTCGCCAGCGCGGTCAGGATCGGCATGCTGTCGGTGAGGGAGAGGGCGCGTAGCCGGGGCCGGCAGGGCCCGGCTGCGCCTTTGCTCAGGTCGTTGGCCCAGTGGGCGGCGGTGGCGCCACTGCCGCCGTTGCCGCACAACAACACTGTGCGTCCCGCCATCCGCGCCGTATCCAGGAGATCGACCAGGGCCAGGATCGCCGGCACGGGCAACAATTTCACCAACCAGGCCACGTCGTCCAGGTAGCCGCGTACTACTTGCGGCAGGTCATCAGGCCGCTGAGTTGCCAACAACTCAGTCATGCGCTCCTCCTCTATGATCACCGGTCCCCAGGCCCCCGTCTGCTATCCTGTTCCCGGGTAAGCGGCTCCCGTTGGCCGCCGAGCGAATAGACCAGGTCGGGCCAGCCGTGATCGGCCAGGCCCGCTACGTCGATGTCGCCGCCGTTGAGCAGCACCGCGGCGCCCTGGCGGTCCAGGCGGAATGCGGTACGGTACATCTGCCGGCGGTGCAGCGCGGCGGTCACCGCGTCCTGGCGCTCCGGCGGGCAGCAGAGCAATAAGAACCCGCCGCCGCCCGCGCCGGTGATTTTGCCGCCCCAGGCGCCATTGCGCCGCGCGTCCGTGTAGGCGGCATCAATTGCCGCCGTCGTAATGCCGCCGGCCAGGTGCTTTTTGTGCTGCCAGGCCTGGTCGAGCAGCCCGCCGAAGCCCGCCAGGTCGCCCTGCTGTAGGGTGGCCCGCATCTCCAGCGCTAGGGCCTTGATCGCATGCAACGCCTGGATGACCGCCGGATCGTTGTGGACCGTCGCCAGGCGCTGCTCGCGCAGGATGTACTTGGAGTGGCGGGCGGTGCCGGTGTAGAACAGCAACAGGTGACGCTCCAACTGCTCGCTGGTAGCCCGATCCAGGGCCACCGGCTCCACGCGGGTGCCGCCGCCCGCGGCGTTGGGGTCGAAGTAGAGGGTATTTAGCCCACCGAACGCCGACGCATACTGGTCCTGGCGGCCGATGGGCATGCCCAGGTAGTCGATTTCGATCTGGGCGGCGATTTCCGCCAGGTCGTGGCGCGCTAACGGATAATCCCAGAGGGCGGCCAACGCCTTGATCAAGGCCACCGTGAGCGTGCTGGACGAGCCGAGGCCGGTGCCGGGCGGCACCTCCGAGGCCAGGAAGATGTTCAGGCCGCGCTGGATGTGGAAGTAGCGCACGACGGCCCAGGGCAAGGCCAGCACCTCGCCGGCGCCCGCCTCGCCATCTAGGGGCGCGGCGCCGGTCGCCGGATCGGGGGCCAGGCGGCTGGTGAACTGTTGCATATCCGCCGAGTTGATCTGCACCGCGTCGGGCTCGCCCTGGCTGATAATGACATAGCAGTAGCGGCTGATCGCGGCGCTGAGCACCAACCCGCCGTAGGGTCCGGCATAGGCGGCCAGGTCGGTCCCGCCGCCGCCGAAACTGATACGAACCGGGGCACGCACAATAAGCATACGCGCAGTAAGCCCCTTTCTGGTGCTATCGGTCGCCAAGGCTACGGCGCCCCGGCTCGCGGAGATCCCGTGCGGCGCAATGGGGAAGCAGCCTGTCCGCGCCTGGCGCCATCAGCCCAGGCCGGCCCACGGCTGGTTGCCGGAGAGGTGCGGTGCGCTCTCGTCCTAGCTCCGCGACTACCCACCCTAAACCGATCCGGCGTGGCGCGACCAGGCGCAGGGGGAATGTAAGTACCCCGCCCGATAGGTCGCCATCGGCAGGTCAAAGATGGATGCGCATCCGGCATCCGCACTTATTGATTAAGGGTCCCGCAAGAAACGACAGCAGTGGTTGTGAGTGAATTGATGCAGAATCAGGCTGAGCGCTCAGGCCGGCGGTGTACCAGCCATTCCCTCACAGGGTCTTGGTCCCCGAATAGGGAAACCCCCGTACAGCCGCGGCCATACGCCCCTAGCGCCCAGGTTCCGGCGTGGACCTCGATCAATAATGCGAAGTGGTCCGCGATACTGCTGGCATAGCTCCCGTCAGCACGCCGGCAAATGATGACCTTCCCCTACCCTGGATAAACTTAAGCAGTAACTTGAACTGTGCTTTCCTCGCCGAGTCGAAAGCTGACCGGCGCGCACCGCGAATGATAGGACGATAATTCGTGCCAATGGCGCGTAAGTTTCCATCCGCCATCTGGACGCCAACGACTAAACCGGGCGCGCGCTGCCTAGTGATAGGTTCCTGGTTGAACAGGAGTGCGGAGTCAGGTTAAGAAGAAGCTGAGAGGATCCCGTGGTACGATCATAGCATAATAAGCAGTGGTTGTCAATAGTTGTACGCTGGTAATTATGCATATTGGGTCAGGGAAGCCCAGGCGCCGACCAGGCGGGGGTGCTCATGACGATTTTGCATGTATAGTGCATCCGGGCCAGTACATCACCCCCAGGGAAAGAGAACATAAAAATTCAGTAACTATTCAGCCTGTTTGCAACATGGCAAGGGCTATGCACGTAGAAGAGCACGATGCCACCCACTCTACCCCGCACAACTGAAGAGATCAGCGCCCTCCTTGCCGGTGGCCCGGCGGCTGCGCTGACGCTGGTTCAGCACCTGCTCACGCATATCGATACGCAGCAACTGACCATCGAGCAACTCTCCCAGCGGGTTGCTGACTTGGAAGAACGGCTGGGCCGTAACAGCCGCAACTCCCACCAGCCGCCCGCCCGCGATGGCTTCAACCGCCCGCCCCGTTCCCAGCGCACCGCCAGTGGCAAGAAACCTGGTGGGCCGCCTGGGCATCAGGGCAGCACGTTGCGCTTCAATCCCCAGCCGGACCACATCATCCTGCACCGCCCGCCGCACTGCACCCACTGCGGCCACTCGTTGGCCGACCTGGCGCCTGATGCTCCACCAGAGCGGCGGCAGGTGGTGGCTGTGCCTCCGGTGCGGCTGGAGACCACGGAACATCAGCTGGCCAGCATCACCTGCCCGCAGTGTGCCCACCGTAATCGGGCGCGTTGCCCCACCGCGGTCCCCGAGCCGCTGCAGTATGGCCCGCGGCTCAAGGCGCTCGGGCTCTACGTGACCAACTACCAACTGCTGCCGTACGAACGCACTACCGAACTGCTCACGGCCTTGTTCGGCGCCGCTCCGAGTGCGGCCACGCTGGAGGCGGCGCTGGAGGCGGCGGCCGCGGTGCTGGACCCCGTGGAGCAGCGCGTGCGGGCGAGCTTGCAGCAGGTGCCGGTGGCCCACTTCGACGAGACCGGGTTCTACGTCAGGGGGCAGCGGCAGTGGTTGCATGGGGCGAGTACGGCCACGCTGACGCTCTACTTTCCGGCGCTCCAGCGGGGGAAGGCTGCCCGCCAAGCCATGGACGTCTTGCCCAACTTCCAGGGGGTGGCGGTGCATGACGGCTACAGCAGCTATTTCGTCTACCCGTGTCTGCACGCCTTGTGCAACGCCCACCATTTGCGCGAGTTGACCGCCGTGGAAGAGCGCGGCGGACAGGAGTGGGCCAGCAAGCTCAAGGCGCTGTTGCGGGAAGGTAAGACCGCGGCCGCAACGGCGCTGGCGCAGGGGCAACGCAGCCTGGACGCGGCGCGCGTGCGGGCCTATCAGCAACAGTACCGCGCCTTGCTGGCGGAAGGCCTGGCCGTGAACCCGGCGAACCCGCCACCAGCGGCGCCGCAGCGGGGCCGGGTCAAGCAGAGCAAAGCCTACAATCTGCTGATGCGGCTGCGCGCGCAGGAAGAAGCCGTATTGCGCTTTTTGAGCGACCTGCGGGTGCCGTTTGACCACAACCAGGCGGAGCGGGACCTGCGCATGCGGAAGGTGCAGCAGAAGATCTCGGGCTGTTTCCGCAGCCAAGCGGGAGCAGCGGCGTTTTGCCGCGGGCGGGGCTACATCTCGACGTTGCGCAAACAGGATCGGCATGGGCTGACAGCCTTAGAGCAGGTCTGCAACGGCGGCACGCTCGTGCTGCCCGCTACTAGCTGAATAGTTACAAAATTCAAACACCTGCCTGGCCGGCGCGGAGGCCAGCCAAATACATCTGGCGCAGGGAATGAATCGGTCCACGGATGGAGAAGGCGGCGGGGCGGCTGTGGTATACTGGGGACGCGCGCCGCCGGGACTCATATCCTGGCCTATTGCCGCGCCCCACCTGCTATGTCCTGGCACCACTATCGGCGTTTATTGCAGCTCTACCTGCGGCCCCAGGGGCGGCGGGTCGGCATGTTGGGCCTGCTGTTGCTGGCAAGCCTGGCGGCGGACCTGGGCAACCCGCTGATCTTGCGCGCCTTTATCGACGCCGCCGCCGGCAATAGGCCGCTGGCGAGCTTGTTGACCCTGGCCGGGATGTTCCTCGGCCTGGCGCTGGCCGGGCAGATCGTCGCGGTCGCCGAGACTTATGTGGCGCAAAACGTGGGCCTGACCGCCACCAACCGCCTGCGCGCTGACCTGACCCGTCACCTGCTGCACCTTGACCCCTCCTTCCACAACGCGCATACGCCGGGCGAGCTGATCGAGCGCGTGGACGGCGACGTGACCACCCTGGGCAACTTCTTCTCGCGGATGGTGATCACCCTGCTGGGCAACGGCCTACTGCTGATCGGGGTGCTGGTCCTGTTGTCCGCCATCGACTGGCGTATCGGCCTGGCCGTCACCCTCTTTACCGGGCTGGCGCTGGGGGTGATGAACGCTCTGCGCAACGTGGGGGTGGCGCACTGGCAAGCGGCCCGCCAGGCCAACGCCGATCTGTTCGGCTTCCTGGAAGAGCGGCTGGCCGGCACCGAGGATCTGCGCGCCAGCGGGGCCACCGGCTATGCCCTGCGTCGCCTGCAAGAGCAGTCGCGCACGGTGTTGCGCCGGCAGCGCCTGGCCGGCATCGTCGGCACCACCACGGGCAACACCACCATGGTCTTCTTGACGGCGGGCGCGGCCCTGGCGCTGGGCCTGGGCGGCTGGCTGTTCACGACCGGGGCGATCAGCCTGGGCACGGTCTACCTGATCTTCAGCTATACCGAGCTGCTGCGCCGCCCCATCGAGCAGATCACCCGCCAGATGCAGGACTTGCAGCAGGCCACGGCCAGCATCACCCGCATCGGCGGCCTGCTGGACGTGCGCAGCGCGGTCGCCGACGGCCCCGGCGTGCCCCTGCCGCCCGGCGCGCTGCCGGTTGCGTTTGAGGAGGTCACGTTCGGTTATGCGGTGGACCTGCCGGTCATCCACAACCTGTCGTTCGCGCTGGCGCCGGGCCGGGTGCTGGGCGTGCTGGGCCGCACCGGCAGCGGCAAGACCACGTTGACCCGGCTGCTGTTCCGGCTCTACGATCCGCAGCAGGGCGCCATCCGGCTGGGCGAGGTCGATCTGCGTCAGGCCCGGCTGCGCGAGCTGCGCGCTCACGTGGGCATCGTCACCCAGGACATTCAGTTGTTCCACGCCTCGGTGCGCAACAACCTGACCTTTTTCGATCCGACCATTCCCGATGATCGCATCCTGACCGTGCTGGACGACCTGGGCCTGGGTGGCTGGTTCCGCGCCCTGCCCGAGGGGCTGGATACCCGGCTGGCCCCCGGCGGCAGCGGGCTCTCCGCCGGGCAGGCGCAACTAGTGGCCTTCGCCCGTGTCTTTCTCCATAACCCCGGCCTCGTGATCCTGGACGAGGCCTCGTCGCGCCTCGACCCCTCCACCGAGGCGCAGGTCGAGCACGCGGTGGACCGGCTGCTGACCGGGCGCACCGGCTTGATCATCGCCCACCGGCTGGGCACCGTGGAGCGCGCCGACGACATCCTGATTCTGGAGGACGGGCGGGCGGTCGAGTATGGCGAGCGGACGGCCCTGGCCCGCGATCCGGGCTCGCGCTTTGCCCACCTGCTGCGCACCGGGCTAGAAGAGGTGCTGGCATGAGGCGGCGGCACTGGTGGTATCTCTGGCGGCTGGCACGCTACCGGCCCGGCCTGTATCTGCTGAGCGGCTCGCTGGCGAGCACCCTGTTCTATCTCTTCCCGCTGGTGCCGGGCCTGATCGTGCGGCCCTATCTCGACGCCCTGGCCGCGGGGACGCCCGCCGGCTGGAATCTATGGAGCCTGCTGACGCTGCTGGTGGGCTACGCCATCGTGCGGGTGGGCGCCTTGATGGCGGGGGTGGCAGCCGAGACGACCGTGCAGCAACTCGCCGCCTCCCTCCTGCGGCAGAACCTGTTCGCCCGCATCCTGCGCCACCCCGGCGCCCAGGCCCTGCCCTCCTCGCCGGGCGAGGCGATCAGCCGCCTGCGCGACGACGTAACGGCCATCGTCGGCTTCCTCACCTGGACACTGGACCCCGTGGGCCAGGCCATCGTCACCATCATCGCCTTGATCGTGCTGATCCAGATCAACCCCTGGATCACGCTGACCGTATTTGTGCCGTTGATCGCGGTGCTGATGGTGGTCAACCGCATGAGCAAGCGCATCGAGCGCTACCGGCGGGCGAACCAGGAATCGATTGGCGCGGTGACCGGCCTGCTGGGCGAGGTCTTCGGCGCGGTACAGGCCGTGCAGACGGCGAACGCCGAGGACCGCGTGGTGGCCTACTTTGAGGGGATCAACGAGGCCCGCCGCCGGGCCAATCTCAACGACCTGCTGCTGACCGAGCTGATTCGCTCGATCTCGACCAACGCGGCCAACCTGGGCACCGGGCTGCTCTTGCTGCTGGCGGCCCAGGCCATGCACGACGGCAGCTTCTCGGTGGGCGACTTTGCCCTGTTCGTCTCTTACCTGGGCTGGCTGGCCCAGGTGACCACCATGTTCGGCCACTTCCTGGCCCAATATCGGCAGACCGGCGTCTCGCTGGACCGGCTGCTGGCGCTGATCCAGGGGCCGGAGCCCGAAGACCTGGTCAAGCATGGGCCGCTCACACCACGTGATCCCGCCCCTGTCAGCGGCCCTCCGGCCCGCGCCGCCGACCGGCTGGCCTGCCTGGAAGTGCGCGGCCTGACTTACCATTATCCCGGCACCCGGCGCGGCATCACCGCGATCGACTTGCAGGTGCCGCGCGGCTCGTTCACCGTGATCACCAGGCGCATCGGCGCGGGCAAGACGACCCTGTTGCGTGTGCTGCTCGGCCTGCTGCCGCATGACGTGGGGACGATCACCTGGAACGGCGCGCCGGTGGCCGACCCGGCGACCTTCTTCGTGCCGCCACGCAGCGCCTACACCCCCCAGGTGCCGCGCCTGTTCAGCGACACGTTGCAGGACAACATTCTGCTGGGCCTGCCGGAGGGCGCGGTCGATCTCGGTGGGGGCATCGCCGCTGCCGTGCTGGAACGTGACCTGGCCGAGTTGGAAGAAGGGCTGGTGACCCGCGTGGGTCCGCGCGGGGTGAAATTATCGGGCGGGCAGGTGCAGCGCACGGCGGCGGCCCGGATGTTCGTGCGCGCCCCCGAGTTGCTGGTGGTGGATGATCTCTCCAGCGCCCTTGACGTGGACACCGAGCGCCTGCTCTGGGAGCGGCTGTTCGCCCGGCCCGATATTACCTGCCTGGCGGTCTCGCACCGCCGGGCCGCGTTGCGCCGGGCCGACCACATCGTGCTGCTCGACGAGGGGCGCGTGGTGGCCGCCGGCCCGCTGGCGACCCTGCTCGCTACCTCCCCCGCCATGCAGCGCCTCTGGCACGGCGAATGGCGCGACCCCGAGCCGGAAGAGATACCTATTGGCGCGTAGCGCTCTCACTAGCGCACTAAAAGGGATAAAACTCGCAACCTGACACTGCATCTATTGACAATAGACGTACATTGATATATAATGATTATGCGTATAGCCGCTGCTTCAGTCAAATAAGCATTGTCACATTGGCGATTAATGAGCCGGAGAGTGATAGGGAGCAACTAAGACAGGAGCAGTAGGAACGGCGCAAATAGCTACAGAAAAGGTGAATTTGATATGAAGACAATACCTCAGTTACAAATGGATCAGGCTTTGGAAAGGGTTCGTGTGCTGCTTGGGACTGCACAGGAAGGGAAATGGTGTCCACGCTTTGAACGAGTTGCACGGATGCCCAATGCGCAAGCGATATTCAAGGAAATCAACACCAATGTGCGACTGGACAATAAAGATGCGGTAGAGCTTCTCAGCGATAGACTTGCTGCAATTATCTATGCTCTGATTTTTAGCGGTCTTGGGTTTGTAGTGGAATGGGAACCCTTTGAGAAAAGCCGGGAGAAGGGTGGCAAAAACCCGGATTTACGCATTACACGAGACGACCATATGGCTATTGTCGAAGTGAAACGTATTCGGAGGAAGAAGGATAACCAAGCAAATGTCAGCTTGGAACCATCTAGAATCTCTCTGGAGGAAATGCGCGAAGATGATTGGCTATTAGAGCCGTATGGCGACTTGGATAAGGAAAGTCGTAAGACTTACACTCACTTAAGTGAGATAAGAGGGGAGCACTCTCAACTACGAGGAGAAGAATCTATTCTTGCTATCTGGGATGAAGATAATACCGAAGATGCAAGTTCAGCATACACGCAAAATTATGTACTTTGGGAGAATAACCAGGAAATCTTTACCCTCCCTCAAGGTTTAAGATTTATGGTTTGCTATTTCCCAAATGCAATCTGGCAACGGATACGAGCAGGACAGCCTTTACAAGAACTTTACTGCTATCCGCTCCAACCCTCAGAGCCGTTCCATGAAGACTGGCAAAGGGAACTTGAAGGTGCAAGCATCAAAGAACTCATCAACAAGGCTTTATCTCAATAGTCATCCCTGGTGGAACACAACGCCCGATGAAAAGAGGAGTAGAGACGAGGGTGGTAGTCGCCGAACCAGTAGGTCGTTTCAGGGCTGAGGGCAGGTGGGATTCGCGTCAGGGATGTTATACTGGGCGCGCTCGGCGGGGGAGAAATCGCGCAGCAGCCGTCCGCAGAGGGTGTGGATGAGGTCCGCGGCGGCCACGGGCCACAGGCGGGCCGTGCCGTCCTCGCTGCCGGTGAGCGCCAGGCGCCCGCCGGGCAGGAAGGCCACGCCCTCCACCCCGGCGGTGTGGCCGGCGAAGCGCCGGATCTCGGCCCCCGTCGCCACGTCCCACAGCCGCGCCGTCTTGTCGGCGCTGCCGGTCAGCACGGTGCGGCCATCAGGGGCGAAGGCCACGCTCCAAACCGGGCCGATATGCCCGGTGAAGCGCCGGATCTCCCGACCCGTCGCCACATCCCACAGCCGCGCTGTCGCGTCGAGGCTGCCGGTCAGGATGGTCCGGCCGTCGGGGGCGAAGGCTACGCCGGTCAGCGCCGCGCTATGGCCGGTGAAGCGGCGGATCTCCCGGCCCGTCGCCACGTCCCACAGCCGCGCCGTGCCGTCGCCGCCCGCCGTGAGTAGGGTTTGGCCGTCGGGGGCGAAGGTCACGCCGTAGACCCACCCGGCGTGGCCCACGAAGCGGCGGATCTCGCGGCCCGTCGCCACATTCCACAGCCGCGCCGTGGGGTCGGTATTGCCCCCGCCGGTCAACACCGTCTGGCCATCGGGGGCGAAGGCCACGCCGTTGATCGCGTCAGTATGGCCGAGGAACCGCTGCACCTCACGCCCGGTTTGCACATCCCACAGGCGGGCCGTATGGTCGAAGCTGCCGGTCAGCACAGTGCGCCCGTCGGGGGCAAAGGCCACGCCGTTGATGTCGCCCGTATGCCCGGTGAAGGTGATGATCGCCGCCCCACTGGCCGTATCCCATAGCCGCGCCTGCCGATCCGTTCCACCGGTCACGGCGGTGCGCCCATCGGGGGCCACGGCCACAGCGGCGATCAAGGCGCCGGGGGTGAAGCGGGGCGGGGCGGTGGGCGCCTGGAGATCCCACAACCGGGCCGTGCCGTCGGCGCTGGCGGTCAGTGCCGAGCGGCCATCGGGGGCGACGGCCACCCCGCGCAGGAAGCTGCTGTGCCCGGCCAGGCGGTGCAGGACTACGCCCGGCCCCGAGGGTGCTTGCGCGTCCCAGACCTGGGCGACGTTATCGTCGCCGCCCACCAGCAAGCTGCGGCCATCGGGCGCGACGGCCACGCTCTCCACGGGCGCCGGGTAGCCGGTATAGCGGCGCGCTTCCGCCCCGGTCGGCGTGTCCCAGATCCGCACCGTGAGATCGGCGCCGCCGGTGACCACCTGACGGCCATCGGGCAGAAAGGCGACCGTGTAGACCGCGCCGGTGTGGCCGGTGAAGCGGCGTAGCTCTTGACCCGTCGCCACGTCCCACAGGCGCGCGGTCTTGTCTTCGCTGCTGGTCAGCACGGTCTGGCCGTCGGGGGCGAGGGCCACGCTCAGCACCCCGCCGTCGTGGCCGGTGAAGCGCTGGATTTCCCGCCCGCTTTGGACACTCCACAGCCGGGCGGTACGGTCCAGGCTGCCGGTCAGCGCCGTCCGCCCGTCGGGGGCGAAGGCCACGCCGAAGACCGCGCCGGTATGGCCGGTGAAGGTGATCACCGGCGCGCCGGACGCCGTATCCCACAGCCGGGCCGTGTTATCATAGCTGCCGGTCAGCACCCGTCGCCCGTCGGGGGCGAAGGCCACGCTCGATACCTTATCGCGGTGCCCGCCGAACGTGTGCAGCAGCGCCCCGCTCTGCCGGTCCCATAAGCGGGCGGTGCCGTCCCAACTGCCGGTGAGCACCGACCGGCCATCGGGTGCGAACGCGACCGCGCTGACCCAGTTACCGTGCCCGGCGTAGACCTGGCGCGGGTAGGGCAGATCCTGGGCGCCTTCCAACGCCGCGTCGCCCTGCGGCGAGTACTGGGTGGTCATGGAGCGGATGCTTAACAGCGCGATCAGTTCGGCGTTGCCGCCCTGGGCCAGCAGCGTATTGGCCTCGGCGGCCAGCCGTTGCGCCTCGGAACGGGTGAAGCTGGTCACGGCCTCGCCGCGGCTGCGCAGGGCGAACGCGGCCAGCCCCGCCGCCACCAGCAGGAACAGCGCCAGCCCGCCCACCAGCCCCCGTAGCCGTTGCGCCGCCGAGCGCGACGCCGCGGCTTCCCGCTGGGCCAGCACCAGCTCGCGCTCCTGGCGCGCCTGCTCGGCGGCCTGCTGCCGGTCGCGCTCGGCCACGCTGGCCCGCAGGTAGGCCGTTTCCTCGGTGGTGAGTGCCACGTCGTGTCCCGCGGCCAGCGCCTCGAACTGGGCCAGCCGCGCCCCCCCGGCCAGGAAGCTGCCGTCCTGCCCGGCCTGCGCCCACTCGGTGGCCGCGGCCAGCAGCCGCCGCTGCACTCGCAGATCCTCCCGCGAGGCGTCGAGCCAGCCCCGCAGCCGGTCCCAGGCCCGCAGCAGCGCCTCGTGCGCCACTTCCACCGTCGGCCCGCCGCCGACCGGATCGCGGTCGAACGTCAGCAGCCGGTAGCGGCCAAAGGCTTCCAGCACGGCCATTAAGGGGGTTGGGGGTTGGGGGTTAGGGGTTGGCAATTGCGGATGGCGGATTGCGGATTGCGGATTATCGGTGTCTATATCCGTTCTTGCCGACCGCTCACTAACGGGTGGCCGCGGATCGCTACGGGATAATTGCTGATTGCTCACACCACCCCCAATTCCCCACCCCCAACCCCCGGCGCCAGGGAGGTTAGCTCCGCGAGGTGGGCGCGGCGGCGGGTGTCCTCCGTGCCTTCGCCCAGGGTGACCAGGCGCAGGAACAGTTGGCGGGCGGTTTCCTGCTCGGGGGCGGGCAGGCCACTGTAGATGGCCTCGGCGCGACGGCCCAGGGCGCCGAGCACCCCGCCGCTGGCCCGGTAGGCGGCCAGGGTCAACTGCCGCCCGGCGCGGCGCTCGAACAGTTCGGTCAGCGCGTACTGCAACAGCGGCAGCGTGCCGGGCTGCTCGCCCACGTCCTGGATGATCGTCGGCGCCAGCCCCGGCTCCAGCGCCAGCCCGGCGCGCGCCGCGGGCCCGGCAATTGCCTCGTGTAATTCGGCGGGTGCCAGCGGCCCGACGACCTCGGTGCGCTCGCCCAGCAGGCGCGCGTAGCTGGCGTACACCAGCGGCCGGTCGTAGAAGTCGGCGCGTAGCGTCACCACCACCCGCAGCGGGCTGCGCGGCTCGGCCACAGCCACGGCCAGGCTATCGAGGAAGTCGGCGCGCAGCGCCTCGTCCGCGACCAGGGTAAACACTTCTTCAAACTGATCGATGACCAGCAGTAGCCAGGCGGCGGGATCGTCGGGCAGCACCCGCTTGACGGCGCGCAGCAGGCCGCGCTCGTCAGCCAGCAATTGCTCGCGCAGGCTGGCGGGCGGATTCACCGCCACGCGCAGCAGCGCCGCCTCCAACTCTTCCCACGGTTGCGCGCCGGGCACCAGGTTGGCGACGACGGGCGGCATCGCGCCCTGGCGCAGCGCGGGAACCAGCCCGGCGCGCACCACGCTGGACTTGCCGCTGCCGCTCGGCCCGACCACCGCCAGGAAGCCCGGCCCCGGCGCGGCCAGCCGGGCCACCAGTCGCTCGGCCAGCGCCGCCCGGCCAAAGAAATCGGGCGCGTCGGCCTCCTGGAAGGCGCGCAGGCCCTTGTACGGATTGGTGGGCTCGGGCACCGGGCCGGCCGGTGGCGGCGGCAAGGCGGGCGCGGGGGAAGCGGCGCGGGGTGGGGGGGGCGGGGCGGCGCCCTGCCCGTTGCCGGCGCGCGCCCATTGCACGAAGGCCGGGCGCTCAGCCAGGGGAATTTCCAGCCCGGCGGCTAGTAGCTCGGCCAATTGCCGCGACGGGCGCAAGGCTCCCTCCTCGATGCGCCGCACTGTAACCACGGAGCAGCCAGCCCGCGTCGCCAAGGCCTCCTGGGTTAGGTCCAGAGTCTTGCGGCGGGCGCGTAGCCACTGGCGAAAGGTGGGCGCGCTGGTTTCTTCGGTCATGGCGGGTCGGCCTGTGGAACGGATATGTCGGTTTTTACGTCGAAAACTATGTCACTCATTATATCACTAAGCGCTTCCGCAGATCGGCGAGGTCTGCTTTAATAGCAGCAGACCGGTAGGGAACCCCGATCTTCCCGCCGGACGATGGACGATGGACGATGGACGATACATCTCATCGTCTATCGTCTATCGTCCGCCATCTCGATGGGGTCGGCTAATGCGCGAGATTTCCTTAAGCTACATCACCGACGGGAAAGGAGACGCAATGATGAAGACGACCATTCGCCGCTGGGGACCGCGAGGCGTCGCGGGCCTGCTGCTTGTAGCGGTGGTGGTGGGCCTGGGGCAGGGCTTACCGCAGCGCGCCGGGGACCGCCCGCCGCGTCCCGCGCCCGGCACCGGGACCGACTACCTGGCCCGCCCCAGCTACCGGCCCGAAAACGCCCAATACTTCGACTTGATCAATACCACCCTGGGCCTGACCGCCGAGGAGCGGGCCAAATTGCAGGACAACGGGTTCGTCGTCAGCGACCGGCTGGCGGTGAACGATTTCACCACCGCCTACGCCTATATCTACTGGAAAGACCTGCCGGTGCTGATCACCACCGACTCACTATTGCACGCCATCCACCAGACACAGGATGACCTGGTGCAGCAGCTCGAAGCCACCATCCTGACCTCGCGCCTGGCACGCCTGCTGGCCGGGGCCCGCCAACAGGCGCAGGCCGCCGCGCGGGCCAACGCGGATCCGGTATTGGCCCCTCTCTACGCCGACCTGGATGTGTACCTGGCGGTGCCGCAGAGCCTGCTGGCCGAGCCGGACGCGCCGCCCGCCGCCGCGCCGCCGCGGGCTGCCGCGTACCGGGCGGCAGTGCTCGCCTCCGACCAGGTACAGACCATCACCCTGTTCGGCGGCGAGCGCAAGATCGATTTCACCCTGTTCAAGCCGCGCGGCCACTACGCCGGCAACCCGGTTCTCACCCGGTACTTCCAGGCGATGAGCTGGCTGGCGCTGGTGGACTTCCGCCTGCTGGCCTATGATACAATGGGCAACCCCCAGGTGCAGCCCCCGCAGATCGCCGCCGCGACCCTGCTGCGCACCGCCATCGATCAGGCGGGGGGGCGACCGCTGTGGCAGGAACTCGACGCGCTGTTCGACGCCTTCGTCGGGCGCAGCGACAATACGACACTGACCGACCTCGACCGTTTCCTGGCCGACGCCGGCACGCCCGACGCCGCGGCGGTGCTCCACGCCGACCCGGCCCGGCTGCTGCAACTGCTCACCAGCCGCGACTACGGCAAGCAGCGCATCAACAATCAGATGCTCCAGGTGGACCTGGCGAACCCCCAGCCGTTGCCGCGCCCGGTCAGCTTCGAGCTGTTCGGCCAGCGCTTCGCCATCGACTCCTATATCCTGAACAACCTGGCCTTCGACCGGCTCCAGGTCAACGGGCAGAAGGTCTACCGTGCCCTGCCCAGCCCGCTGGACGTGATGTACGCCCTGGGCAATGACCGGGCCGGCGTCCACCTCCAGGATGAGTTACAGCGCTACGGCTACCAGGACACGCTGACCGCCTTGCGTGAGTCGGTGGCGCAGTCGGGCGCGCCGTTCTGGGCCAGCAGTACTTACAACCGCACCCTGGGCCTGCTGCGCACGCTGAACGCCCCGACCACCGGCCCCACCTATCCCCAGGCGATGCGCACGGCGGCCTGGGCCGACAAGACGCTGCAAACCCAGCTTGGCGCCTGGACCCAATTGCGCCATGATAACCTGTTGTACGCCAAGTATTCGGTGATCGCGCAGGCTCTCTGCTCATATCCTGCGGGATATGTAGAACCATATCCCGCCTTCTACACTGAGGTGGCCGATTATGCCCAGGCCGGGCACACGCTCTTCGACAGCCTGGACCCGACCACCTTCACGCCCGATGAGCAAGCGCTGCGCGCCACCAGCCTGACCTACTTCGCCCACTTGCAGGACGTGGCGACCCGCTTGCAGAGGATGGCCGATAAAGAATTGCGTCTGGAGCCGTTCGACGCCGAGGAGCAGGCGTTCCTCAAGAGCACCGCCGTGCGCAAGCTGGTGCCGGACAGCAATAGCTGTGTGCCGAGCGAGCACGAGGACTGGAACGGCTGGTATCCCGAACTGTTCCCCTGGCAAGATCAGAGCCCGGCGCTGATCGCCGACGTGCATACCAACCCGAACGATGATCCGAGCACGCCCCTCTACCCCCCATCCGTGCTGCACGTGGCGACCGGATCAGTGGCGACGGCGGTATTCATCGCCGACACCGATGAAGGCCCAACCGCCTATGTCGGCCCAACCTACACCTACTACGAGGTGGTGCAGCAGGGCTACCCGCCGGTGCGCCTGAGCGACCAGGACTGGTTCCAGCAACTGTTCGCCGACAGTGAGCCGCCCGCGCCCCCCGCCTGGACCGCCGGCTTCCGGCTCCCGACCACCCGCCGGCCTGATTTTCTCCGCTTCCCGCCGCCCAATACGCCGTAACCCGCTGCGCGTTCTGCCCGGAATAATTCAGCGGGCGGATATAAGCCGCCGGTTGGCCGACGATGGACGGTGGACGATGGACGATGGATGCGTGATGCGTAATGCGTGATGCGTAATCCCGATCCTTGATCCCTGCCCCTTATCGTCCATCGTCCACCGTCCATCGTCCAATGAAGGAGCCTCTCATGTTTGGTTCATATAATCCGCGCCACACGCTGGCGGCGCCCGTCGCAGCGGCCCGCACGCCCTGGTTCGTGCCCCGGCGCTTTTTGCGGCGCTTTATCCGCATGCTTTTGCTCACCTGGGCCGGGCTGATTCTGATCGCCTGGGTCGGCGCGCCCGCCGGGCTGATCTATCTCTCGCTGACCCCGCCGCGCTGGCCGGTCCTGCACCAGTTGGGCATGCCCGGCTCGCTGGACCAGGTGACGATCCAGACTCACGACCTGGGCACCCTGCCCTTCCCCGCCGAGGCGGTAGCGTTCCAGACGCCCGACGGGTTGACCCTGCGCGGCTGGTTCGTGCGCGCCGGGGCCGATGCGCCGGTGATCTTGCTGGGCCACGGCTATCCCGGCACGCGGGAGTACATGATCCCCTATGCGGCCATGCTTTACCAGGCAGGCTATAGCGCCTTGCTGTTCGATTGGCGAGCGATGGGGGAAAGCCAGGGTGAGCGGGTGACTTTCGGCCTGCACGAGACGGACGACCTGCGCGGCGCGATCAACTACCTGGAAGCGCGCGCCGATCTCGCGCACCCGCGCATCGGCGCGCTAGGCGTGTCGATGGGCGCCGGGGTGATGCTGATCGGCGCGGCGCAGGAGCACCGGATCGCCGCCGTGGTCTGCGACAGCACCTACCCCTATCTGGAGCCGATGTTCCACGAGTGGGATAGCGTGGGGCTGCGCTTCTGGCCCTATCACCTGCCGCTGGCGCCGGTGGGCTACGCGACCGCCAACGCCATGCTGGACGGCAAGCTTGCCAGGCTCAACCCTATCGATTACGCGGCGCAGATCAGCCCCAATGCCCTGCTGCTGATCGCCGCCCAGCACGACCACAATCCGCTGACGCCGGTCGAGGGCGCATGGCAGATCTACACGGCCGCCCGCGCCCCCAAGCAGATCTGGGTCGCGCCGGAAGGCGACCACGCCGTGGTGCTGCCCAACAACCCCGACGCCTACCGCCAGGTCGTCGTCCGCTTCTTCGATCAGTACTTGCGGGACAAATAAGGGAGTCCCGCTGAAAAGGTGATCCCACCGGACGATGGCCGCCCGACGATGGACGATGTGCTCAGGTTTATCGTCTATCGTCCATCGTCCGGCGTCCAGTGGGGTTGCTTAGGGGAAGGTATGGCCTGATAGGAGGCAACTCCGTCTACAAATGCTGCAAGAAGCGCTCCGGATGGTTCAAGAAATCGCGAGTCAGGCGCACATGCTCGGTGTCTTCGTAGGCGATGGGCTGCACCGCCCCACTATCGAAGCTGTAGATCGTGGCCTGGGGCGTCGCCAGCACCAGCGGCGAATGGGTGGCGATGATAAACTGCGCGCCTTGCTCCTCGACACACTGCTTGAGCAGGGCGATCAGCGCCAGTTGGCGCATGGGCGACAGAGGCGCTTCCGGCTCGTCGAGCAAATAGAGGCCATTGGGCACCAGTCGGGTGCGGAACAGCGCCAGGAAGCTTTCGCCATGCGAAATGGTGTCCAGCCCGGCGCCATAGCGGCGTTGCAGATCGGCGATCTCATGGTTGTAGGGCAGTTGGGCCAGCGCCTTGGCCTTGGGCGACAGGGTCGGATCGTCGGCAAACTGCTGGCGCTCGGCCTCCAATTCGGCGCGCATTCGTTGCATGCGCTGGGCATAGCCGAAGAAGTCTTCCGAGCGCATAAAGAAGCCGCGCCGGGTTTTCCGCGTCCAGGTCAGCCGCAGCAGCCGGGCCAGCGGGTGGATGTGCTGCAAGGTGCTATCGTGTTCGGCCTGCTCGCTGCCGACCGTAATCGACCCAATCGCCAGGGCCAGGGCTTCGAGCAGGGTCGATTTGCCCGACCCGTTCTCGCCGACGAAGAACGTCACCGCCGTGGGAAAGGCCAGCCGGGTGCCCGCCAGGGAGGCGATCCCCGGAATGGTGAAGGGGAAGCGGGTTTGCTGCGCCGCGCTCGGCGGTCCAAATTCGACGGATTGCAGGTGGATCATAGCAGTCAGTGGTCAGTGGTCAGTGGTCAGTGGTCAGTGGTCAGCTAGTGAGTGACGGTTGATAGTTGAAAGCTGACCACTGACCACTGACCACCGATCAAGGAGTGGGCGATAGTTGCAGTTGGGGGCTCAACAGATCCCAGAATTGCTGCTCCTTGGGATCAAGGGGCTCCACCGGGATCGGGCCGAGCACGGCTTGCGGCGGGCACGCGGCACATTCGACCTTCGCCTGCTGGCCCGCCTGCACGGCGACCGGCTCCTGCTCCGCGTACGTCACCGCGACCTGGCCGCCCCCGCTGGGCACCCCCACGTAGACTTCCTGATCATTCGACAGGACCGTGAAGCGAGTATCCACCGCATCGACCCGCAAGCGCCCCGCCGCCACGGTAATTTTATCGCGGCCCGCCGCGTCGTGCTGCACCAGCAAGCGCCCGGCGCGCAGCACGAGCCGGGTGATCGCGTTTTGCACCTCGGCAAACTGTAAACTCGCGTCGGGGTCCAGGTGGAAGACGGTGGTCGGGCTCTGCAAGATCGCGGTGCCTCCCGCGCCGGTCTGGATCTCATCGCCGGTGTGCAACTGGAGGCCGGTCGCCGCCGGGTTCGCACACGGGGTCGCGCCCGCCCGGCAGACAAACGCGGGCGTGGTCAGCGCCACAATCCGCGCGCCCGGCAGTTCGCTGGTGGCTGGGGCCGGGGCGGGCGAGGCGGTGGCCTGCACGATGCGCACCGTGCTGCTGGGCGCGCCCGCGCCGGGCGTGACGACCCCGGTCGCCGGGATCGCGGGCGGTGGGGCCGTGGGCCGAAGCGCGTTGGGCGGCCCGGTCGGGGCCAGGCTCGGCGTGAATGTGGCCTGCGCCCGCGGGCCGACGGGCGTGGGCAGCGGGACATCCCCACAGCTCGTGACCAGCAGGAGCAAGAGCCCGAACATCAGAAAGCGGCGATATGCCATGCGCAATTCCCCTAACACGAGGCCGCTTGCTGGGCCCCCGACGACGGTGTATTATAGCACAGCCGGCGGGGTGAACGCGCTAACGGTGTCTCCATCTGGTCTTGACGCTTCCCGTACTGCCTGGTATTGTAATAGCGGCGCAGCCTCCAGCGCCGGGGCGTGGCCGGGCTATGGACAAGGGAGAAGGGACTGCCGATGGCTCAACATACACTCACCGATCAAACCTCCGCTGACCTCAAAGAGACCGGGCGGATCGAGGCCTTCAGCGACGGCGTGTTCGCCATCGCCATCACCCTGCTGGTCCTCGACCTGCGGCTGCCGGGCGATACAACTGATTTTTCGGAGCAAGCCTTAAGGGACGCGTTGGGCAACCTCTGGCCGACCTATCTGGCCTTCGGTATCAGCTTTGCCTTCATCGGCATTATGTGGATCAACCATCACCGGCTCTTTACGCAAATAGCGCGGGCGGATAACAGCCTGCTGATCTACAACCTGCTGCTGCTGGGGGGTGTGACCCTGGTGCCTTTCCCCACCGCGCTGGTAGCCGACCATCTCGGCCACCCTGGCGCCACGGTAGCGGCCTTGATCTATAGCGGGCTGTTTGTCGGCATTGCCGTCTTCTTCAATCTGCTGTGGCGTCATGCGTCGGCGGGCAACCGCCTGCTGAACCGAAACGCCGATCCCGAGTCGGTGGCCCGGATCACCCGCCAGTATATGTTTGGCCCCATATTGTATCTGGCAGCCTTCGCCCTGGCGTTTGTCAGCGTGGAATTGAGCCTGCTCTTGAGCCTGCTGCTAGCCCTGTTCTTTGCCCTGCCGCCCCCACCTTTGAAGATGCTGGCACCCTCCCAGCAGTAGTCACGGCCGCTGGACGATTTAAGCGTACCGCTACCGCGAGATACACTGGGCGCTTGCTTTAAGTCACTTTCAACGTTCGACTTTCAACCTGCAACCCGTCAAATCTCCGGCCCTTCGAGGCCGAAGGCGCCCATCTGGTAGGAAAGCTCTCCGGCGTGGGGCAGGTCGTGGTCGAGCATGCCCCAGACGATGTCCAGCTTTTCCGCCTCCTCTGGCGGGAAGGGGTCGCCAAGCGCTGACCAGCGCTCCACGCAAGCGGTGATGTAGCGCCAGGTCAGTTCTAGCCCGGCGACGATCTCGGCGGCGCTGCGGGTTGGGTCGTCCGGCTCGTCCCAGTTCGCCAGCGGCACAAGCGCTGCCGCCTCGTCGCCCAAGGCGTTATGCACGTGCAGCGCCCGCCCGCGCACGATATGCTCGGCCATCTCGCCCACCGAACGCATCCCCGGCACCAGCCTGCTGCCAAGCTGCTCCTCGGTCAGCGGCGCAAGCGTCCGCAGCAGTGCGTCCTGATACATCTGCCAACTCTTTCCAGCACAGTGGGATCCGAAGCTTGGAATTCACGTGACTTGAAGTCGCGGC
>JADMIO010603982.1_pt1 | contig 57072 bp, 38 predicted proteins | sample 8958161 | NCBI WGS metagenome assembly JADMIO01 (sample SAMN16585339, study PRJNA669376) | soil metagenome | isolation source: Crop rotation soil | place: USA: Cullars Rotation, Alabama | collected 2011 | reverse complement strand
GCCGCGACTTCAAGTCACGTGAATTCCAAGCTTCGGATCCCACTGTGCTGGAAAGTCATAAGGCCGAAGCGGCGGGCGTGGCTACCGCGCGCCTGCTGAGTCACTTCGGCGTGCGCGATATTGTGCTCTGCGATTCGCAGCACGGAATTCTCAATACTGAACAGGCCGATTTCACGACATTTTCAGCCACAAAAGCTGACGTAATACGCAAATCAAACCCGCGCGGCGTCAGCGGTGGCGTGCGTGAGGCACTCGCAGGAGCCGATGTATTCATCGGATTTGGCGGCATGCATTTACTGGTGGCGCGCGACATCACCGTCATGGCCGAAGATTCCGTGATCTTCGAGATGGCTTATCCCGCGCCGGAAATCGAGCCGGATTCCATCGCCGGATTAGCTCGTATCGTTGCCACCGGCAAAAGCGAATATCCCAACCAGATTAACAACATGCTGTGTTTTCCGGGCTTTTTCCGTGGCCTGCTCGACGCACGCGCCAGCGGCATCAACGACGAAATGCGCCTCGCCGCCGCGCACGCTATCGCCGATGTAGTAGGTCGCGAAGAGCTATCCGAAGATTATCTGATTCCCAGCGTTTTCGACCGCCGCGTGGCCCGCGCCGTCGCCAACGCCGTCGTTGAGAGCGCTACGCGCACCGGAATGGCGCAACGCTCCGTTAAAACCAGCCTGCGCTGAGTGACAAGAAGCAAATGTTTTCGATAGCAACTCCCGCTCCTCAATCAATAAAAGGAAACTTGGCTCATTGATAAATAGTCTTAATTACTGAGAAAAGCGGAGGTGCTTTATGGTCATTTTAGGTTTTGTTTTTATTGGCGCGTTGGTCTTCGCTGCGTTTCTGACACCGCTTCTGGCGCTTTACTGGCTCGCGGCCAAATTGAATCATCCTCTGGACGAAAAGCCGAGCACTAATTGCGTGGCGCCGGAGTTGCATCCGGAATATCACCAGCAGTTAAGAGGCATCGAACGCAGTTGAAAGCAAAAACGCGCGACCATCTGAGGATGGTTGCGCGTTTTGCTTTGATGTCACGCTTTTGGTGCCGTCAAATGATGGCAGAATACGAATACAGGCGCCCGCCTTCGGGCACGATAGCGGCTTCGCGGCGCACGAGGTGCAACTGATAAAGCTTCGCTACACGGTTATTGCAAGCCGTAGCTGACTCGATTTTCAGAGTATCGGCGAGTTCGCGCACCGTGACCTGATAACGATCCATAATGGCGCGCAGTGTATCCACTAAATGCCCCGGCAATCCGCCGACCACGCGCCATTCGAGGTTTTGGCGCTCTTCGTCAGATTCGAGGACGCTCTTGGCTTCGCCGTGCGCTTGCAGCGCGGCGATAACTTCGGGCACCACGCTTTGCGGCAGCACCAGTGCGGCGACTTCGCGGCGCGCCAAGGCTACTTCAATGTTTTCCATCAAAGCTTCGCTCAATTCGTCGTCGGCGACGGTCAAAATGAGAAACCGGTCGGGATATTCTTTAGCCGACATGCGCGAATAAAGCGTGCCCAACGCTTCGTCGGCGAACGAATAATCCATCATGTCCACGCCACTGAAATCCAGCACCATAACGCCACCCGGCGGCAACTGACGTAGTTCCGCGTCCAATGCTTCTTGAACCTTGCGTCCCAATGGCCGCATGGCCAAAATATTCCCAAAATCGCCCAGCGATTGTGTTTTGACTTTACTTTCTCCGGCGTTCTTAATTTTCATAGCGTCATTCCTTCACTCGTATCAGTGAAAATGCCCTCGAAAAGCATTATGAGGCTCGTGGCGCACATTGTCAAGCGAAATTAGGCTGCTACCTTGCGCAACAGGGGGTGCAAGCGCGAAAATTATTGGATACAGAATGTTTCAGTCGCAGCGGATTTCGTTTAGGCATCGAATTGTCGGACGGCGCGCGACGTAAGGAATCGTTTTTATGGCGACAGCAGGTCCGTCTTCTTCCAAACCCACAGGCCCTAAGCCTGCTCCCAAAACCGCCGCAACCGGCACTGCCTCGGCTGCTAAATCCGCTGCGACTCGCCCCGGTGCGGCCACGGCGTCTAAGGTAACCGCAAGTAAAACTGCCGCGACGAAAAGCGCGTCTGCGAAAAGCGGCACCTCAGGCGCTGCTAAGAACGCCAATGACGATGCGCCAGTCAAGGCGCCAGCGACCGCGCAAGAAGTCAGCCCGCAAATTGCTGCGATGGCCATCGGCGGGTTGGTCGTGCTGCTTTTGGTCGGCTATCTGATTTTCGGTCGTCCGCGCCAGCCAAAACGCGTATTCATTCGGACTTCCAACGGGCTGACTACCGCCCCATCTGGCGCTGTGCCTCCCGGCGTGCCACCCGGCGCTCCGCCGCCTGGTGCACCGCCCGCTGGTGCACCTCCTACCGGTGCGACCGGTGCGCCGCCTGCTGCGGCACCCGGCGGTAATCCGGCGGCGCCTGCTGCGCCCGGTGCTCGTCCCCTCGGCGGCTCACCCTTGGGTGCTGGCGGCACGACGGGGATGGCGCGCGGCACGGTTGGCGCAGGCACGACTACGCCGGGAACCGCAGCCGGCACGACTGGCACGGGAGCGCCTGGAACAACCACTGGCACTGCGACGCTGCCGAATCCTGCCATTGCACCGGCTCCGGTTGCACCCGGTTTGGCGCCTGCGCCCGTGGCACCCGCTCCCCGTGCGGCTACCGGAGGCGCAACTGCCGGAGGTGCGGCCAGCGCTCCTGCGACGGGTGCCGCGACCGGCACAGTGGCGGATACTGGTGCCGCTGGCAAGCCTAAATCCGGTGCTTCGGGCGATGGGCGCATTTCGATTGGCGTTGGTTCCAGCGTGCCGGGTGTGCGCGAAGGCGGCGAGGCCGGGACAGGAAACGCTGCTGCGCCGTAGCATTCGCGGAGAATAATAAAAACGGGCACGCTCAAGAAATTGAGCGTGCCCGTTGCTTTTATGCCAAGCGTTTTAACCGAAGATAATTTCTGCGGTGCGGTAGATTTCGGGGTCGAGTTCTTTGATGCCGGTGGTGGTTTCGGTGAGGCTGCAACTGGTCCTGGTGTTGCCGCGCAGAGCCGCCATTTGGCCCCATTGCGCGGCAACAGCTAATTTTGCGGCTTGCATGCCGTAGCGCGTGGCCAAAACGCGGGCGAAAGCAGTTGGAGGGTCGCCGCGCTGCACGTAGCTCAGACGGTTACACACGTTTTCATGCCGGTTTTTTCTGCGAGGGCGCACGCCAGTTCCACGCCGATGCCGCCTAAATTGCGTTCGTTGAAGATTTCGGTTTTGACCGCTGCGGAAAGAAAATCTTCGTCGGGGTGCGGCTGGTGCCGAGAATCGTGCCGCCGCACGACAGAATGCCGGAAATAATGTGGCGCGTCATCGGCGTCACGCGCCATCGCGCAGACCTTCCCAGCCGCGCCGGATGCCAAAATCGGCACATTTTCTTTCGAAGGCGGCGCACTACGGCGCGAATGACTGAGTTCAGGCCCGGACACTCGTCGCCGCCTGTCAGAATCCCGATTGGGGGTTTCATGCATTAAATCAAACACAAAAATGCCGATGCACAAAGCCAAGAAAGAGAATTTTTCCCATAGTTTCTCGGCTGGGCGCCAGTTTACTCTTTGTGTCTTGGCGTCTTTGTGTTTGATTTAAAAGCGTGTTATCTATCGAATATGCCGCGCAGACTTTGGGCCTGCGCGAAGATGAATGGAATCCGAGCGGCGCCGCGCGCCTAACCCTGAACGCCGAGCGTGCCATTGACCGTCTCGGCATGGAAAAACCGCTGCTGGGGCCGCTGGTTGTGCTCTGCGATGTCGATGAATTGTGCCTCGAAACGCTGCGTCTCGGCGCCCGTTTGGCACACGAACTCAGCGATCTCGACAACACCATGAGCGCGGTGGCTTCGGATGTGGACGCGCAACGCGTTTTGCCATCGCTGCTCGAAATCGGCGCGGCGCACAACGCCATCGCGCGGGCTATCGACGAGCACATCATGAGCGGCAACCGCGCGCGTCTCGACCCGCGCCGTTTGTGCTGGCCGCGCTGCATCAGCGACGTGGCGCCGCATCGCCAACTGCGCCGCATCGTCAGCGGCCTCGACCCGGAAGCGACGCTGGAAACTCTTGCACGGGAAGAAACTTTCATCACGCCCGCGCAAAGCGAATTAGCCGCGTTGCTGTGTGTGGCGACGAGCGAAGATGACCTTTATTTGCGCCTCGAACGCCTGATTGTGGGCTGGCGCGGCCAGTGTGAGCCGATTTTCGCGCCTGCTGTGCTGCCAGTCGAAGCGTTGCGCGCTTTGCTGCCTGCGGATGCCATTAACCCGCAGTGGATTAACGAAACTTTGCCCGGCGGCATCGTGACGGTGCCGCGTTTTCAGCACGGCGGCACACGCGAAATGCCTTTTGGCAGCGTGCAGGCGGTGCGCGCCGCGCAGCGTCTGGGCGGCGCCATTGCCGTGGTTGGCGGCGGCATTCCCGGCGTGCGCAACTGGTTCGATGTGTTCGCTCCGGCCTGTAACCTCGAAACCAGCGCGCTGATAATTCGCGCCAGCGTAGAAAGTATTCGCAATTTTGGCGCGGCTGCGGAGGGCACCGACGAATGGATGTCGGGCATAAACGCGGTGCAAAACCGCGTCACGCTGCTCGACCGTTTCAGTTTGCCGCCGGTTATTGCCGTCGAAGCGGCGCGCGGCGAATACGCGGCGGCGGATGCTGCGGTGCACGTTCTGGAATCGTATGGCCTGCGCGCCATCGCGCTCGAACGCGCCGGAGCCGACGATTCGCATCCGCCCGAAGTCGCGGCGTTGGCCGCCATGACGCGCGAGTGGATTCACATGCAGGCGTTGCCGCATCCGTTTATCATGGCCGGGCGCGCCGCGCGCGACCAAGCCGCTGACATTATCAGCAACATTTACGGCGCGGCTTGCGAGTGGAGCGCCGCCGCCGAAGCGCAAATGAAGCGCATCGAACAGGCTGGAGGCAGCGAAGCTGCTGTCGTAGTCGAAGCCGAAAATCAGTGGGACACGTGGACAAGTTCGCACGCGCTTTACGGCTTTGCCTCGCCAAATGCCATCATCACGCAGGTCGAATGGCGCGCTTCGGCAGGCTACATCAAAGTTTCAATGCGCAAAGTTTGAAGAACATTCGCCCCATAAAGCAGCAAGGAGTCCTTGATATTTTCCCTGCTGCAAACAATTCTTTTTCAGTAAGAATTGTTTGCAGCAGGGGGAGTGCTTCTCCGTTGCCGAAATACTCTGCTCGGCATAAGAATGGCGACATTTTGGTAGGCCACCATAGTCATCATCCGCCTGTCATGAATTGCCGCCGTATTTCGCGATAACTTTTGAGGGTGATAAAGATGAAAGACGTCCTGAAACTGCATCAACAAATTGTAGATCACCATAAGTTGAAAACACAGCTTCAAACTGCTTTGACCAAGCCGGTGAGCTTTTCGGCGTTGGTGGAAGTTATGAAAGCTTTTGGCCGATATTGGATTGGAATTGTGGAAATTCCAAGCCTCGAAGCTGATGGAGCCGGGGCAAATTGAGCTGAAACCAATGATAAACAGCCAAGGGATTCGCGTTTTAATCGTCGACGATAACGAAGACGATTATCTCATTGTGCAAGATTTTCTTTCTGATCTCAGCACGACGCGGTTCGATTTACATTGGGTCGATGACTTTGACTTAGCGCGTATTGCCCTCGCTAATGGACAATACGATGTTTGCTTGCTCGATTATCGCCTTGGCGGACACACAGGTTTAGAACTGTTGACTAATGCGCCTGACACTGTGCCTTTTATTTTGTTAACCGGCAACGAAGATCGTGAAGTTGATGTTGCAGCAGCCAAAGCAGGGGCGGCAGATTATTTAGTCAAAAACTACCTTAATGGGCCTTTGTTGGAGCGGGCCATTCGCTACGCCATACAACGTAAAGAAAGCGAAAAAGCCCTGCTTCAGGCTCAGCGTTTTGCTCAGGCTACCGTGGATGCTCTGCCGGACAATATTGCCGTTTTAGACAAGGACGGGGTAATCATTGCTGTGAACGCGGCTTGGCGCGCCTTTGCGCAGGCAAACGGTTCTACTGACGAAAATCACGGCATCGGCACTAATTATTTGGCTGTGTGTGATAGCGACGGCACTGAAGATGGCCTCGCTGTAGCCGAAGGCATTCGTGCGGTTATGACGGGCAAACAGGCACTGTTCTCAATGGAATATGCCTGTCACTTACCCAGCGAAGCACGTTGGCATGAAATACGTGTTACGCGGTTTTCCGATAGCGATTCCGGGCAGGTGGTGGTGGCTCATGCGAATATCACGGCGCGCAAACAAGTTGAGATTCAACTTTTAGCGAGTGAATCGAATTTAGCCAAAGCTCAGGAAATCGCCCATCTGGGAAGTTGGAGGTTGGATTTAGAGCCAATTAATGGCGAAACAAGACCATTGTTTTGGTCGGATGAAGTTTTTCGTATCTTTGGTCATTCGCCGCAGCAAGGTTTGGTGTCGCGAGAAGTGTTTTGGGATGCTGTGCATCCCGACGACAGGAATCTTGTTGCTAAATCAGTCGCGCAGGCTATTCATCAGGGCCAACCTTACTCCATTGAACATCGCATTGTTCGCGCTGATGGGACAGAGCGCATTGTTCAGGAAAAAGCCGAAGTTGTCTGCGATTCTTCTGGCCGAGCGATAAAGCTCATCGGCACCGTCCAAGATATTACAGAGCGTAAACAAGGCGAAGCGGCTTTGCGTGAAAGCGAAGAGCGCTTTCGCGCTTTCATGGATCATATGCCGGCTATTGCCTTTGTAAAAGATCAAGAAGGCCATTATATATATCTGAGTAAAGCTGTAGAAGAGTTTGCCCAAAAACCAGTTCACGAGCTTTTGGGGAAAACTGATTGCGAGTTCTTCTCGGCTGGGAGTGCGAGGCTGCTTCGCGAAAATGATGTGGAGGTTCTGGCCAGCGGACAACCCAAGCAGTTTGAAGAATCCCTTGAGTTGACGGATGGGCGCCCTGACATGAGGCTCGTGGTGAAGTTTCCTTTTCGGGACGCGAGCGGACGCCAACTGTTAGCGGGAGTTTCCATTGACATTGCCGAACAAAAGCGAGCCGAAGCAGAGCGCGACCGCTTTTTCACAATGTCGCTGGATATGTTAGCTATCGTAGGTCTGGATGGTTATTTAAAGCGCGTAAATCCGGCATTCATAGAGACTTTGGGCTTCACGGAAGCCGAGTTGTTAGCCATGCCATTCAGGGAACGGGTGCATCCTGAAGATGTGGCGTCTACAAAGGCAGCAGCCGAGAATTTAGCTCAAGGAACTCCGACTACAGGCCTTGTTAATCGCTATCGGGCTAAGGACGGCACTTGGCGATGGATTGAATGGAACTCTGTTTCCGTGCCGGAGGAAGGCTTGATTTATGCCGCCGCGCGCGATATTACGGGGCGTAAAGAGGCCGAGGAAGCACTGCGCCGGGCTCATGATGAATTGGAAGTGCGAGTTTACGAGCGCACTGCTGAACTGGCCCAGTCCAACAGCATCTTGCAAGCCGAAATCGCCGAGCACGAACACGCCAAGCGCGTGGCGCGCACACAAGCGCGCCAGCAGGAAGTTGTCGCCGAACTAGGGCGGCGAGCGCTCACTGGCATCGATTTAAACGTGCTTTTTGCCGGAGCTCTCTCTCTGGTTTCCGCCACCGTTCAGTGTGAAGTGTGCAGCATTTTTGAGCTGTTGCCGGATGGCAAAGACTTCTTGGTGCGCGCTGCTGTTGGTCTGCCTGCGGACTTAGTAGGACGCGCTGCTGTCAGCGCCGAAAAAAACTCACCCGCCGGTCATTCCCTGCGGTCGGGCGAAGTCGTGGTTATCAAAGATCTGCTTCAAGAGGCTCATTTCACTCCGGCGCCTCTTGCGTTAGAGCATGGGGTGCGAAGCAGTGTCAACATCTTGATTCACAGTCAGGAAATTCCGTTTGGCGTGTTGTTTGTGGGCTCGAAGCAACTGCGCGTCTTTACGCAAGATGACGTTCACTTTTTGGAGGCAGTCGCCAATGTTTTGGCAACAGCCATCGAGAGCCGCAATGTCGAAAATGAAATTCGTCAACTAAATACAGACTTGCAGCGTGTCAACGAAGAGCTTCGGGTTGAAGTTATGGAGCGGCAAGTGGCACACAGCGTTTTGCAGCAAACCGCAGAAGCTCTGGAACAAGCCAAAGCCGAAGCGGAGAGCGCACGAGAAGAAGCCGAAGCAGCCAATCGCGCCAAGAGCGAATTCCTCTCACGTATGAGCCACGAATTGCGCACTCCCTTAAATGCCATCTTAGGTTTCGGGCAACTGCTTTCCGCCGAAGACCTTGGTGTTAGAGGCAACGAAGACGTTGGATACATCATGCGGGCTGGACAGCATTTGCTGGACCTTATTAACGAAGTTCTGGACATCGCACGCATCGAAGCGGGCCGCATTTCGCTCTCGCCAGAACCAATCCTTGTTTACCAGAGCGTTCACGAGGTTCTCTCCATGGTGCAGCCTATGGCGGCCTTGCGTCAGATTCAGCTCCTTAACGAAGTCGCCGAACAAGAAGATTTGCATATTTTTGCCGACCAACAACGCTTCCGGCAGGTGCTGTTGAACCTGCTGGCCAATGCCATCAAATACAATCGCGACAACGGAAAAGTCATCGTTTCATGTCAGGTTCCTGCCTCCGAGGAAAATACTTCTGCCGAAGATTCTGCTCGTTATTTGCGATTAGAAGTGCGGGATACAGGCGTAGGCCTAACTGCCGAAGAAATGAATAAATTGTTCGTGCCGTTCGAAAGGCTGCACGCCGCGCGGACACAAATTGAAGGCACTGGCATTGGCCTTGTGCTTTGTAAAGGGCTAATGGAGGCGATGGGAGGGCGAATTGGTGTTGAAAGCATTATTGGACAGGGCAGTGTATTCTGGTTGGAACTGCCCTGCGCCGAAAACCCATCTATATCTTTGGCAAAACAGGAAAATCTCATCGTAGATTTAAGCGCCAAGGATGTTAATAGTTCCCATGCTCTTTATACGGTGCTTTGTATTGAAGACAACCTATCGAACCTCCGGCTTATTGAAAATATTTTGATTGACAGGCCAACGGTTACTGTGCTTTCTGCGATGCAGGGCAGTGTGGGGCTTGATCTGGCGCGACAGCATCGTCCCGATGTGATTCTGCTTGATTTGCATCTCCCTGATATTCATGGCGAAGAAGTGCTACGCCGCCTGCGTGCCGAAACGGAGACTTGCGCTATTCCGGTTGTGGTTCTTAGCGCTGACGCTACGCCTCGACAGGTTGAAAGGCTTTTAGCCGCTGGGGCGAATTACTATCTGTCGAAACCTCTTAATGTGCAACAATTCATGCAAGTGCTGAACGAATTCCTGAAATAATATCTATTTAAGGCGCGAAACCAACTTCGTTTTAAAACCAACTTCGCCTCTTTGTTAATACTCGCCATCTCATTCTTTCTTTTGGTTTTCCGTAATAAGCAGGAAATGGCGATAAGGCACGCCTGCGTCTGGTAAAATCTAAGGCTGTTTGAATTTGACGAGTTTTCCCATGAGCAAATACGTTTTCGTGACCGGCGGCGTGGTTTCCAGCATCGGCAAGGGCATCGCTACCGCCTGTCTTGGCACTCTTTTAAAAGCGCGAGGCTATCGCGTTTCGATCCAAAAAATTGATCCTTATCTCAACGTCGATGCCGGCACGATGAATCCTCATCAGCACGGCGAAGTGTTCGTCACCGAGGACGGCGCCGAAACCGACCTCGACCTTGGCCACTACGAGCGCTTTATCGACCAGCACCTGTCGCGTTTGTCGAACATGACGACCGGCGTGGTCTACCAAAGTGTCATCGACCGCGAACGGCGCGGCGATTATCTCGGCCAAACCGTGCAGGTGATTCCGCACATCACCGACGAGATTAAATATCGCATTCGCCAGAACGCCGCCGACGCGGGCGCCGACGTGGCGATCATCGAAATCGGCGGCACCATCGGCGACATCGAATCGCTGCCCTTCACCGAGGCGATTCGCCAGATGAAAATCGACGAAGGCATCGAAAATGTGATGTATGTTCACGTTACGTTGGTGCCCGCGATTGGCCCCAAGAACGAGATGAAAACCAAGCCGACGCAGCACAGCGTGCGCGACTTGCGCAACATCGGAATCACGCCGGATGTGCTCATCTGCCGCACCAAACAGCCGATGACCGAAGAGATGAAAAAGAAAATCGCGCTTTACTGCGATATTCATCCCGACGGCATCGTGGAAGGCCTCGACTGCGAAACGCTTTACGAACTGCCGATGCGCTTCGAGGAGCAAAATTTCGCCAACCTCGTTACCAAGCGCCTCGGACTCGGTTCATCCACGCCCGAATTGAAGGACTGGAAGCGCATCGTAAAGGCCGTCAAAGAGCCGCGCGGCAGCGTTACCGTGGCGATTTGCGGCAAATATATGGAGCACATTTCGCAGCCGGATACTTATATTTCGGTTGTGGAAGCGCTTAAACACGGCGGCATTGAAAACGATACCGCTGTGGACATCAAATGGCTGAACGCCGAAGGCCTCGGCAACAACATCACGCAGGAATTGGCGGACGTCGACGCGATTGTGGTGCCCGGCGGCTTCGGCGTGCGCGGCATCGAAGGCAAAATCGCCGCGATTCGCCATGCGCGCGAAAACGGCGTGCCGTTTTTGGGCCTGTGCCTTGGTTTGCAAACCGCCGTTATTGAATACGCGCGCAACGTGGCCAAAATGCCGAATGCCAATTCGACCGAATTCGACGAAACCACCGAGCATCCTGTGGTGGCCATGCTGGCCGATCAGCGCCACATCGAGCGCAAAGGCGGCACGATGCGCCTTGGCACCTATCCGTGCGCGATTCCCAAAGGCACCCACGCGCACAAGCTTTACGGCGCAGAACTGGTGCTGGAGCGCCATCGCCACCGCTACGAAGTCAATCCGCGTTATCACCAGATTCTCGAAGACGCTGGTTTGGTTCTTAGCGGCACCAGCCCCGATGGGCGCTTGGCCGAGATGATCGAGATTAAGAATCACCCGTATTTCATCGCCAGCCAGTTCCACCCGGAATTCAAAAGCCGCCCCACGCGCGCGCATCCGCTGTTCCGTGGCATTATCGCCGCCGCCTGTAAAGAGCGCGACCGCCGCGCCAAAGCACAGGCCAAAGAAGCGCCCGCCGAAGCGCCCCAGCCCAACGGCGACGGCTCGCTGACGCTCGACGATATTCGTCGCAGCATCGCCAAATAGTAACAAGCCGAGCAAAAACGAAGAGCGCCGCACACGAAATTCGTGTGCGGCGCTCTTCGTTTGCGGCCTATGCTTTGCGCCTGCCCGCTTTCATGAAGCTTAAATTGGCTCTCTCTGCGGCTCTGTTTTATGTTTTTAACGCGCCAACTGCTGCGAACTCTCTCATCGTGCCGGGACAGCAAATAGGCGATGTGCATATTGGGGAAAATATGGAAAGCGTCAAGCGCAAGCTAAAGCAGCCGACGGGCGGCGACGCGGCGATGGGGCATTACTGGTCGTTTTGGGAGTCGAAAACATCGCGCCAACCAAACGGGAAGCCGAATGTGCTGGGCATCTATTCCGGCATAAATGCCGATGGCAGCGCGGTTTTCGTGCGTCAAATTCGGGCTACGTCGCCTTATTTTCGCACGTGCAGCAGCGTTTCGACGGGCAGTTCGTTATTGCAAGTGAAGCATGCTTTTTCCAATGCGCAGCGTATTGCCTATTATCAGGACTCGAAAAAGGCGCCGCTTGTCGATATTTACGACGACGTTAAGCAGGGCATCGCCTTCGAGTTCATGCGCGGTGGCCGCTGTTTAGCCATCACGGTGCATCGCAAAGGAGCCAAAGTAACCGACAATTATTTAGGCGACCATCAATATCACTTTGTGAAGTGACAACGCAAAAACAAAAGGCGCAGCTACCAAGCTGCGCCTTTTGTTTTTGCGTTGAAAACCTTACACGGGCGAATGCACGCCTTCTTTGATTTCTTCGATCATTTTGGCGTTGAAAGCCGGAATGTCGGCAGGTTTGCGGCTGGTGACGAGGCCGCTGTCGGTCACGACTTCTTCGTCTACCCAGTCGGCGCCCGCGTTGAGCAAATCGGTTTTAAGCGACGGATAGCTGGTGAGGCGCCGTCCGGCCACAACGTCGGCTTCAATGAGCAGTTGCGGGCCGTGGCAAATGGCCGCGACTGGCTTGGCGGCGTCGAAAAACTCTTCGACAAAGCGCACTGCGTCGTCTTCGAGGCGCAGTTGGTCGGGGTTCATCACGCCGCCGGGTAAAAGCAAAGCGTCGTAATCTTCGGCTTTGGCCTGCGACAATATCACGTCTACAGTGAATTCGTCGCCCCAGTCTTTGTCTTTCCAGCCGCGAATATTGCCCGCTTTGGGCGATACAATGTGCGTGGTGGCTCCGGCTTCTTCGAGCGCTTTACGCGGCTCGGCTAATTCGGATTGTTCAAAACCGTCAGTCGCCAAAATCGCGACTTTTTTTCCTGTGAGTTCCTGCATTGTTCCTTCTCCTACGGGAAAATCCCGGAAACCATAGGGCAAAGCCAATGCCGCACCGCAAAAACATGAATGTGAACCGCACCGAAGTAGCTTAAATTAGCGTTCGGGTGGCGGAGGTGGTGGTCCGAAACCGCCTCCCGGTGGTGGCCCAAATCCGCCGCGCGGGCCTCTGGGAGGCCCAAAACCGCCTCCGGGGCCTCCAAAACCGCCTCCTGGAGGCCCAAATCCGCCGGGGCCTCCGAAACCGGGCCTGCCCATCCCGCCGCCGGGGCCGCGCCGCTGGAAGCTAACGTCGGGCGTGCCGCGAAAATTGCGCGGCACCATCGGAAATTCCTCGGTCAGAAAATAGTGAAAGATGCCTTTGGGAAACTCAGGCGTAACGCCAAAGCGCCCGTTGCATTCGTCGAGGTCACCGCTGCCCGCTACATATTCGTAATCGGCTGTAAACGTGCCGTCGTAGGCGCCGCCCGGCCCGTCGTTGCCTTCGGGCCGCGTGCCTTTTTTCAGGCGATAGCTGGAGCGCATCGGGCGCAGTTTGCTTTTGGCACTGTCGGCTTTGTCGTGGCCATAAAGCGCGTATATCGGGAAGCCGTCGGCGGCCCAACCGACCTGCGTCATGGTTTTTTTCTTTTGAATTTTGGCGATGAGTCCAGTTGGCAATCCGTGATAGTGATAGGCGCCGTTGGGCTGCACATGCGCGTGGTTATCGTCCACACCGAGGTCGATTTTGCCCGACATCGCTTCGTAGTTCCAACGCTGGTCGCGGTTCCAGAATTCCGCCGTGCCGGGGTCGAAAACCACGCCGTTCAGCGCCACACCGAACGGCATATGCTCTAAATGCGTAATCTGCGCGGCGACTTGCGGCTCAGTCGGCATGCGAAACGTATAATTCTGCTCGCTGATGCTGTTGGGGTTGCCGCGATTAGGAAACGCGCCGGTCGCATGGTCGGGCAGGCCGTTGGCTGTAATGACGCGAACGCCATCTTTGACGGTGATGGTGACTTGGCTTTTTGTTTTGCCGTCGTCGGCGGGTAATCCGGCAACCGTTTTTATTTGCAGTGGGACATCTGAATCGTGGCCGGGATGGGCGTTGGCAGCGCCTGAAATAAGTTGAATCAATAAAGCGGCGCCGATAAGGGTGTAAAGCGGTTTCATTAAGTATCTCCTCTTCAATGAGTATCAGTTGCATCGCGCCGCTGTGCCGTTTGCCAAATGTGAAGATTTCTGAAGAATCGCTTCGCTGAAAATCACAACGCATCGCGTCGCCAGCGGTCATTCATACGGCTCGAAAAACAGTGTGGTGTAAATAAACATTGCCTGCGACGAGTCGGGTAGTTATACCGAGAGAGTTCACTTGCACACATTGTTTAGTGGTTATTTTCAAACGCTGCGCCGGTTTTTGCTCATGCTGCCTGGTTTATCCCGATTTATTCATCGTTACGCCTCGTTGCGTATTTTCGCGCTAACTTTTTTGGCCTTTTCGCCGTCTTTGGCGCATGCGCAGGAGGCGCGCAGAGGTCCGAATCGAATTCCGCCACCTCCTGCCACTCCCACCGGCCCCATCGAACTGGCGGCGCCTCCCATCACATCTGCTGCTTCGCCGATTCCTGTTCCGGCGCCCGCTGCGAGTGGCACGGCTTTGCCTGCACCGGCCAGTGGCACAGCTAATGGCGCGGTGCCGGTGGCGCCGCCCATTCCGGCGCCGCTTCCGGCGCGTGGAGCTTATGAAATCACCGGCGCGGCGCCGTCGCTGAGCGTGTTCGCGGTCGGTGTAGACGCGCAGGAACTTTTCACCGCCATCGCCGACAAGGCCAATTTGCGCCTTGTGGTGGACGACATCGTGTCGCGCTCCATTACCATTAATATCCCGACCAAACCGGCGCGCCAGATCGTGGACGACATCGTGAGCGCCTACGGGCTTTCGGTGGCCGATGTGGGCGGCGTGACGATGATTTCCGAAGGTATTCCGCGCTCGCCGTCGTCGTATTTGCTTTCCGACATCGATTCCATTCCCACTAAATATGTGGACGCCGCCAACGCGCGCAACCTGCTGCCGGTGTTTTTGCAGGACTACGTGAAAGTCAATGCCGAACAGAACTCGGTGGTGCTTTCGGCACCGACCGAAGTGCTGGCCAAGTTCCGCGAAGACATCGCGCAGTTCGATATTCCCGCCGCGCAGATTCTCATTGAATTGCAGCTCATCGAACTGACCGACACATCGCTCGACCAACTGGGGTTGAATTTCAATTACAACAATTCCAACCACGGCGGCGGCTTCAATAACGAAACCGGCAATTTGGTTTATCGCGCCATGTCGGGCCTGACCGACCAATTCCGCCTCAACTTGCAGGCGTTGCAAGAGCAGGGCAAAGCGCGTGTGCGTGCCAATCCGCGCATCGCGACAGTATCAGGGCGCCGCGCTTCGGTGTTCGTGGGCCGTCAGCGCTACGTGATTCAGCCGATTGAAAACAACGGGCGTTCGTCGAACTTCATTGATGCGGGCGTGCGCCTTGGCATCACGCCGTTCACCGGCGGGCAGCGTCAGGTGCTGATTAACGTGGACGCCGAAGTTTCCACATTGTCGGCGCCCGACCCCGTGACACGATTGCCCGAAAAAAGCACGCGCACGGCCAGCACGATTGTGCGCGTCAACGACGGACAAACCATTGTCATCGGCGGCCTGCGTCAGCAGGAAACGCGTGCCGTGAAAACCAAAGTGCCGGTGCTGGGCGATCTGCCGATCATCGGCAAAGCGCTTTTCCAGAGCCGCGACGTGCGCAGCGCGCAAACCGAGCTGGTGCTTTTCATCACTCCGCGAATTCTCACGGATACCGGGCATTTGCCGGAGCAGGAAGAAAAGCAGCTCAAGGACACATTCTTGAACTCTGATCTCAGCCGTTCACTGCCACCGGCGCCGCCAATTGAACTGCCCGAAGAATTGCGCGATGCCTTTGGCAAGCGCGGCTCGACTTTGCCGCTGCCGCCAGAATTGAATAGCGGCCCGAACCTGCCTCCGCCGGGCGCGATGTCGGGCGGCGCGCCCATCGAACCGCCGCAAGCCGCGCCTCCGGTCAAAGCGCCTGCTCCGGCGCGTCAGCCATAATGATGCGTTGCCGGACGCTTTAACTTTTCTTGAGGGATTTGGATAAGAAATTGTAAAGCGCGAGGTAAAGGCTAAAAAGTGAGAGTTTGTCATTCTGAGCGCAGCGAAGAATCTAATTTCACGTCCCATCGCTTTTATCTAATCAGAATCAAAGTAGATTCTTCGCTGCGCTCAGAATGACAAACTCTCACTTTTTAGCCTTTACCCCAAACAACTGCCTTCAAAAGAGTTTTCGTCTTTGGCCTGTCAAGTGGCTGCTTCTTCTCTTGCTGTTTCTGGGCGCGCCGGGGCAGGCGCAGCTTGCCAAAAATTTCTATTACATCAATCGCATTGAATCGCGCGTGCTGCCCAACGCGGTGCAAATTACCATTCGCACCGACGGCGTAGCCCAATTCGGCGGCGATTTGAGCGAGCTTTTCGTGCTCGACAATCTGGGGCGCTATCAAACGCGCACTATGACCTCGCTGCGCCTGCGCTTTTTAAAAGCCCGCGCCAAACTGCCGGTTTTCAACGAAGTCGGTGCTTATCCGGTCGATGGTGCCGTGGTGACGCCGGGACGCGACGAGTTGGTGTCGCCTTATCTGAACGGCTACGCCGAGCCGGGCGAACCCGTTACCGATGTGGAACTGCGTTTCTACGTGCCGGTGCGCTTGATGCGTTTTGCGCCTTATGGCAGCACCGGCGACATCGGCAACGATGAAGACGGCGGTGGTTATAACTTTAGCGATGTGCTGGCGCCGCTCGAAGTTGGCGTGGAACTGGGCCGCGACCGGCGTTCGGTAGTTATCACCGTGATTTCAGACCGCGTGGACGCTTTGCGCACGCCAAGTTTGAATCGTGCCCCCAAAAACATCAAACGGCGCCTCTCCGTGCAGCCGGTGACGGGCAAGCCGGGCCAATATCGCTTTGATGTATTGCATACGCCGCTGCGGCGTGTATTGGATGCCGTTTCACAGGCCACCGGCACGCAACTGATAGCGCGCGGCGAAACCGCCGAACTCGATATATCGCTGCTTTTGCCTTCAGCGACTTCGGGCGAACTGCTGCAAGCCCTGACCGTCGCCTACGATTTGACGCTGGCGCCGATTCCGCTGCTCGAAGGTGGCGGGCTGCAGATCGGGCGCGGCGGCGACCTTGATGTCACCTCGCGCGTGCCGCTGAATTATCTCACGCCGGGCAACGCGCGCCTGCTATTTCCCGATTTTCTGTTGCCGCGCTTGCGTGTGGACTCCGAAAAAAATGCGCTTTTGGCCACCGGCACGCCACGTCTGGTAGCACGCATCGCGCGTGACATAGAATTGCTCGATCAGCCGCGACCGCAGGTGCGCGTCGAAGCCAGTGCGTGGGAAGTGACCGGCGGCGCCAGTTTTGATCTGGCTTTGCGCGCCGCTTTTGATGGTGGCGGCAAGAATCTCGGCGGTGTGCTCGATTTGGGGCAGGGCGAAGCAGCAATTGTCATGGACCCCGCGCGGGCTAAAGCCTTTTCGGCCTCGATAACGGCGCTGCAAACCAGCAGCCGTGCGCGTTTGGTGGCCAAACCGTTCGTGCAAGTCGCCTCCGGCCAGACAGGGCTGCTTTTTTCGGGCCAGAATCGCTTTATTACGGTGCTTAGGCGGCGGCGTGGACAGCAAAATCTGGAATCGTTGAAACTACAAATTGGCTATTCGTTGGAAGTCACGCCGCGTGTGGGCGGCGTTGAAAAAGATGCCGAGATTTTGCTGCAACTGCACCCGACGATTTCTAATGTGCTGGAAATCGAAACCGGCACCGGCTTGCCGACGCTGTCGCTGCGCGAAGTCGATACGGCGCTGCGTGTGCGTCCCGGCGACACTGTGATTTTGGCTGGACTCGAATCGCAGTTCGAGTCGGAAGCGCGGCGCGGCTTTTTAGCTCCGGCGCCATCGCGCCGCGATTTCGAGTCGCGCACCGCGCTGATTTTTTTAGTGACTGTTGCACGCGCCGATAGCGCTGCGGCGGCTCCGCTCCCAGTTCCAATTCCGGCTCCGGTATTGCCCCCCGAAGCTCTTCGTAAGGATTAATTTTCATGTGGCTGATGACCCAATACGGCTTTTTTTCGGTGGTGCGCGACTCTGTGCGAGACCACGAAGATAGCGAATCTTATTTAGTGTGCGCCCGCGTGCGCAATGACCTCGAAAACTTTCGGCGCCTCGCGCAAATTGAAAACGAAATCGCGGATTCGCAAGACGCCGATTACCGCTATCGCCTCACGATTACCGCCGAAGAACTGGGGCGCGCGATGGACGCGTTCGCGCTGACAGTCGATTACGAAAGCTTCGTCGAACGCGTAAGCGAATTGCCCGATCAGCGCCAGAAAAAGAGCGCCTATCTGCACATCCGGGCGCTTATGCGTGATGTGGCGGAGCCGTCCGCTGAAGATGTTCAGCGCGAAGACGATCCGCGCTTCTGGCCCGAAGACGACGGCGAAATTGAAGCGATGTTTCAGGAAGCCGTAGCGTGCGGACAGTCGGGCGATCACGAACGTGCGCTGGAAATCTTGGACGAAATCATCGCGCAGGCGCCCGAAGCGCCGGTGCCGCACTGGCTGCGCGGCGTGCATCTCGGCTCGCTGGGGCGCCACGAAGAGGCGGTTTGGGCCTTCAAAGCTGGCCTCGACATCGAACCCAGCGACCCGCACGCGCTTTTCAATATGGCCTTAGCCTGCACGCGCACCGGACGCTATGACGCGGCGCGTCTCTCGTTGACGCGCGCTCTTGATGCCGAATCGGATTTCGCAGATGCGCTTTTGGTGCTGGGCTTCGTTTACGCGCGCGAGCAGGGCATCGAAACGCCACAAACTTTAGACGAATGGCTGTCTACGCACGAAGAAGGCGTCGTCGATTTGCAAGATGCCGAAACGCATTTTCTGTTGGCCTTAGCGTATTTGGCGCAGGACGATTTGCGCGCGGCGCAGGAAGAGTGGGAAGAACTGCGCGACATGGACGGCGAATTGGCGGCGGCGTTGGAGCCGTGGCTGCTGGGCGAATTATCAGTGCAAAGCGAAGTGGCGTCGCCGCCCGACGAGTGGGAAAGCGAAAACGACGACTTGCGTGCCGCTCTGGAGCGCGCGGCGCGTTGGGCGGCGCGCGGCGACGCGGTGCCTGCCGAAGCGACCGAAATGGTCTACCGCGCCGTGATGGACGGCTGGCTGCTGGTGCCGCTCAACGAAGAGCCGGACGAACGCGAAGCCGGAACCAGTCTGGCGCTGCGCTCCGGCCCACTCGATGGTCTGAACGGCGAAATCGGCCTTGTGGCTTTTACGGACGAAGCGGCGATGGAGCCATTTTTTAACGGCATGGCCGAGCACAACGTCGTGCTGCAAGGCGCCGATTTGTGCCGCGCGCTGGCCCAAATGGCCGGCAAATGGACGGACAGCGGCCACGCGCCGATGGCTTTGGTGCTTAATCCGGCGGGGCCGCATCCCTATGCGCTCAGTTTGCCCAGCCTCGTGTTTTTGGCGACCGGCGGCGTGCCTTTGGACACCGAACACGCCGTGATTGGCGAAGGCACCACTGTGGAAATTCGCCTGCCCGAAGATGGCGAAACCGGCGCCGATGAGCATTTAATGGATGCGATTCGCGAAGCAATTGCCGCAAGCGCCGCCGAAACCGGCGCCCGCGAAGTTTGGTGGTTTGAAGTGCGTTTTGGCGCAGGAGACTTACATTTGGGCCTTGGCGTGGCGCCCGGCGACACCGAAATCGTGGACGCTGTGGGGCGCGCCGTCAATGCGGCGTGGAGCGAACACGCGCCGTCGCTGGCGGTTTACGACGTGATAGGCATGGAAGGCGATATGGCGATTCGTATTCGCAACAGCGGCGCGTTGCTGTGGAAAGCCGCCGAATAAGCATCAAACGCCGTCGTGCAGGCGCAAAACCATGTGTTCTTCGTCGAAATAAGTGCCGTCCACGCACAAAGCGTCGCGTTCAAGGCCAAAAATCTCGAAGCCACGCGAAAAGTAAAGTCGCCGCGCCGGCTCATTATTGGCGGTAACCGCAAGCATGATTTGACGAATACCATTCAAGCGCCGCGCATGAGCAACCGCTTCATCTAATAGGCGCGCGGCGATGCCTTGTTCGCGCCATTCCGGCAAAACGTAAACGCTCCACAGCGCAGCGATATGCGCGCGTTTGACGCGGTTTTCACGCGCGAAACCGAGCATGCCGACGAGTTTTGCGCCATCGAAAGCTCCAAAAACGCCGTTCGCCGGGTCGTCAAGGCACAGCCGCGACGCGAATTCGTCGAGTGAAAACTGTGCTTCGCGCTCGTAATCGGAGCCAAAAGCCGTCGGCGCTTCACGGAGCGCGTGCAGGCGCAGTTCGCGAAAATCGGCGACATCGTGAATTTCTAAAAATCGAATAATCATGTGAAAGTCTGTCATTTCGAGCGAAGTCGAGAAATCTTGGAGCCGCAATAGAAGATTTCTCGACTTCGCTCGAAATGACATCGACTCTGTAGTGTTAAACGGTGCGATGACTTGATAAACCGAGTCTAACAAGCGCAATTTAAGGACATTTATGCCCGTTCCGGAAGCTCATCAAGGCAGCCTGAGTGCCGCGCAAAGCGAATTCTACGACCGCGAAGGCTATTTGGTGCTGGAAAATCTGCTGGACGACACCGATATGGCGCCGGTGTGTGCCGCGATGATGGAAAAAGTCGATTTCATCGCGGAGGAATTGCGGCGCGACGGTTTAATTTCCGACACGCTGGAAAGCGAGCCATTTGAAACGCGATTGGCGCGGCTTTTTGATGACCTGACTGACGCGGATTTCCTGAAATACGGGCGCAGTTGGCGCGACCGCCTGCCGGGTTATTTTCACTTGATGAGTAACTCGAAAATCTTGGATGCGGTGCAATCGCTGATTGGGCTGGAGCTGTTTTCCAATCCGGTTTACAATGTGCGCCCGAAGGTGCCCAAAGTCGCGGCGGGCGCGGTTCCCTGGCATCAAGACAAAAGCTACTGGCCGGGCGCGAACGCCAATCCAGTCATCACGGTTTGGATTCCGCTGGTCGATTCCACACACGAAAACGGCTGTTTGCACATCATTCCCGGCACGCATAAGAAACAGGTGCTCGATCACCACGCCGAAAACTATTCGGGCACCAATTACACGCAGGTCGCCCCGAATTACGTGGCACGCCGCAAAAAAGATATTTTGGCGTTGCCAATGACGGCGGGCAGTGCGGTATTTTTCAACGACCGCCTAATTCACAGTAGCACGCCCAATAACTCAAATCATGTGCGTTGGAGCGTCGATTTGCGCTATCAGCCGACCGATCAAGACCCCATGATTGGCCACGGCGCCGGATTTTTGGTGCGTTCTCAGCAATATCCGCAGCGCGTCGCTACGCTGGAAGATTGGCTTGCCGCACGTCCCGAACACGAGGAAATTTAATGGATTCAACAAACATGACTATCGGTCCGACAGCGGCGCAGCGCGATTGGATGGCATTGGGCTACGGCATGTTCATTCACTTTGGCCCGAACACGCTCGAAGGTAAAGGCTGGGGCGCGGGCACTTTTCCGGCGGAGCAACTGGATTTCCCCAAGCTCGACTGCCGTCAGTGGGCCGAAATCGCCGCCGAAGCGGGCATGAAATACGGCATATTAACCACCAAGCACCACGACGGCTTTTGCCTGTGGCCGAGCGCGCACACCGAATACTCCGTGAAAAACTCGGCGCAGCGGCGCGACATTGTGGGCGAATATGTGGCGGCGTTTCGCGAATTTGGCCTCAAACCCGGCTTTTATTACTCACTGTGGGACTGCAATTGTCCGGTTTATGAAGACGACGCGGCTTATGCGGCTTATATGCAGGCGCAGATCACCGAACTGCTAACCGGCTACGGCGACATTGTGGAACTGTGGTTCGACGGCGGCTGGGACAAGATTTTCCCGACGCGCACTTGGACTTACGATCCCGCCACGGACGGCGCGGTTGATCCCGAAATTTTGCGCGGTTCGCGCTGGCAGTGGAAACAGCTTTACGAGCTGATTCACAGGCTTCAACCGGAATGTTTAGTCGTCAACAATTCCAGTAGCGCGCTGCCCGGCGTGCCGCGCTATCAGCCGGTCGATTTGCGCACTTCCGAGCACTTCGATTTCGTGTATCACGAGCAAATTTGCGTGCCCGAAACGCGCACCGTATGGACAAACAACGACGGCGACGAAGTGTTTTTGCCGCTCGAATTTTGCACCAGTCTTAACCCGGACTGGTTTCATACAGGGCGCGACTATATTTTGCATCCCTCGGCGCATACCATCGCCGGATGGCACCAAACGGCGCGCGAAGCGGGTGGAAATCTGCTGCTGAACGTCGGGCCCAACCGCGATGGCCTTGTGCCGGAATATCATCGCCATTATCTCAACGCCGCCCGCCGTTTGGGTTGACAAGCTCAAGAGACGTGCGGTAGATTATTCGTATTCCGTTTTTGCCCGCGCCTTGCGGGTCTGCAAAGGAGGCTTCTTCCCATGATGTGGCATTATCAAAGCGTTAAGCATAACGCTGCACAATTTTCACTCCCTGTCGCACAGCGCCGCGCCGTTTTCGCGCCGTCCGTTGTGCTCTGCCCGTCCCGAAGAAGCCGCTTGAAGTAAGCCTCCGCTTATTTTTTCGCCACGGGCACGTGCTAAAAGCAAAGCCCGTGGCTTTTTCGTTTTTGCCGCCGGTTTTCGCTCCGACTTTCTCCCTCCGACCTGTTTTAGAGCTGTCACCGACCCGCCGCCGAGCTATTTCGACGGCCTTCTGGAGATTCATGCCTGAACTCAAAGCGCAGCAAACCTCGCGCTCGCGACAACGCACCGGCGAAAGCACTGGTGATAACGAAACCTCGCCCGACATTCTGATTCGCCTCGAAGCCGACATCGACGAAACGGGCCAATTCGGCGCGCAGACGATGGAAGTCACCGCGCAGCAGGTGCGCGTGATGGGCGCCGCCGAAGCCGTCACCTTTTTAATTCCGATTAGCGACATCAAATCGGCGCGCAACGAGCCACTCATCGGCGGCGGGCGCCTCGAAATCACCACCAAAGAGGGCGAAGTGCTGCCGGTGATTTCGTATTCGTTGCACGTCGCCGACAAGTTTTCCGAAGCGGCGCGCGGCATCGAGCAGCTCGCCAAAGGCGAAGCGCTTTCCATCAACATCAAGGAAGAGCGCACGCGCTGCGAAAAGTGCGGGCGCCTTCTGCCGGAAAAAGACGGCATTTGCCCGGCCTGCATTCAGCGCGGCAAAACGCTGCTGCGCGTCGGGCAATATCTGGCGCCTTACAAAAAGCAGGCTATCGGGCTGGCGCTGCTTTCGATGGGTTCCACAGCCGTCAATCTGGCGCCGCCTTTCATTCAGGGCACTTTAATCGACCGCGTGCTGTCGCCGCACCGCGAATTGCCGTTGCTCTGGCTGCTGATGAGCGTGTGGCTGGGCGCGCTGGTCTTCAATATTGTGTTGCAGGTGATTTCCGGGCGCCTCACAGCGTTTTTAGCGGCACATATCGCAGCGGATATTCGCGCCAGTGTTTTTCACGCCATTCAATGGCTGCAAATCGGCTACTTCGAGAAAAAGCAGGTCGGCGCCATTACCAGCCGCGTCACGCAGGATACTGACCGCGTCTGGCACTTTCTCGTCGAAGGCGTGCCGTTTATGGTGACGAACGGGTTGCTGCTGGTTGGCATCGCGGCTTTTATTTTCATCACCAACTGGCAACTCGCGCTGTGTATTCTCACGCCGATTCCAGTTGTGATTGCGGTCAGCGGCTTTTCGTGGAAGCGCATTTCGCAGCTTTCGCACCGTTTCGGGCAAAAGTGGGCGCGTTTTCACATCAACCTCAACGAGGCGCTGACCGGCATCAAAGTCGTGAAAGCGTTCGCCAAAGAGGATTACGAACACGCGAAATTCGTGCAGCGCAACGAAGAACTGCGCGATGCCGGTGTGCGCGTGGATACGCTCTGGCAGACGATTTTTGGCGTGATGTCGTTTTTCACCAGCCTCGGCGCGCTAATCAACTGGACGGTCGGCGGCTACTTTGTCTACTCAGGCAAAATGTCGCTCGGCGACTTCTGGAAAGTGCACGCCTATTTAGGCTTGCTTTACGGGCCGATGCAGTGGTTTGCGGCCATTAACAACTGGTTTTCGCGCGCAATGGCGGGCGCCGAACGCATTTTTGAAGTGATCGACACCGAGCCGGAAGCCTACGAAAAAGGGCAGAACAAAGAAGTTATCGGCGAAGTGACCTTCGAGAACGTGCGTTTTGGCTACGATAAATCGAATCCGGTGCTTAAAGGTTTGAATTTCTCGGCCAAGCCGGGCGAAATGATCGGTCTGGTCGGCAAAAGCGGCGCGGGGAAATCGACGACCATCGGTTTGCTGTGCCGCTTTCACGAGCCAGACGCCGGACGCATTCTCATCGACGGCGAAGATTACCGCGACATCACGCTGCACGCGATGCGCAGCCAGATCGGCCTCGTTTTGCAGGAGCCGTTTTTGTTTAACGGCACCATTTCCGAGAACATCGCTTACGGCAAGCCGGAGGCGACTTTCGAGCAGATCGTCGAGGCCGCCAAAGCCGGAAACGCGCATCAGTTCATTCTGGCCAAACCCGACGGCTACGACACCGTAGTCGGCGAACGCGGCGCCAAGCTTTCGGGCGGCGAACGCCAGCGCGTTTCCATTGCCCGCGCCATTTTGCACGACCCGAAAATTCTGATTTTGGACGAAGCGACGAGTTCGGTGGACGTGGAAACCGAAAAACAGATGCAGCAGGCGATTGGCCGCCTGATTCAAGGCCGCACCGTGTTCGCGATTGCGCATCGCCTCGCCACACTGCGCAACGCCACGCGCCTGATTGTGCTGGAAAAAGGCGAAATCGTCGAGACCGGCACGCACGAAGAGTTGATGTCCAAGCAGGGCGTGTTCTACAAACTGGTGAAAACGCAAAGCGAAATCAACCAGATTATCGGCGAACACGCGATTTGAAACCGATAACCCCCAACCCCCTTGGTAAGGGGGCTATGCAGTTACGCTTCTGCACTACACAAACTTGGCTTTGTGCAGAAACAAAAGAGTTCCTGCCCCCTTACCAAGGGGGTTGGGGGTTAGAGCGGCAGAGCCTGTCTGTCCAGACCCAACCAAAACACCATGCAACACAACGAAATCGACATTTATTACTATCGTTCGCGCCTGCGCCTGACGGTGCCGGGCGAGTGCACTTATTTAGTAGTCAAACCGGTTTGGGCGGCTCCGCTTTCGCGCCCGAACCAATATTTGGCGCTGCTGAACGGCAAAGACGAGGAAATCACACTGATTTCCGACCCGCAAGTGCTCAAAGCGAAGTCGTGGGAAGCGACGCAGCAAGAACTTCGGCTGCGTTATCTCACCGCGAAAGTGCAAAGCATTCACAGCGCGCGGCAGGAATACGGCGCGACTTACTGGCACGTGCAAACCGACCGGGGCGAGCGCGAATTCATCACGCAGAGCTTGCAGGAAAACGCATTCTGGATTTCTAACGACCATCTTTTATTAAGCGACGTGGACGGCAGCCGCTTTGAAATCGCGTCTTTAGCCGCGCTCGATGCGCGCAGTCGCCATTTGCTCGATGAAATCATGTAATTTCGGGTAAAATGAGCCCTATGCGACCCGATGGTGCAGGAACTGATGAGCGCCTCAAACCCGAAGAGCGGAAACAGCTTTCCAAAAAGCTGGCCGCGCCGACGAATGCGCTCGAAGCGGACGTTTTCAAGCTCGCCGTGATCTTCGCGCTAATTTCGCTCGTCGTGTGGGGCACGGTTTTTCTGAGTCAGCGCGCCACCATGCCCGACCTCAGCGAAAACAACCCCTCCTTGCAGGAATAGATGAAACACACGTCTGAAACGGCGCTGAGAAACAATTCTCGGCGCCGTTTTATTTTGCGCCTCTGAAAGCGGCGGCGATTGTCTGAAAGTCACCGTTTTCTTTGCGGCGCGGCAAAACTGCCGCGTGCAGCGCCATCTATGAAATTTACGATTTTGTTGATCTTGTTTTCGATACTCGCTCTGGCTGCCCTTCCCGTCCAATCCGCCCCTGAAAAACCGCGCGAGGCGAGTTTTGTCCTCTTTGAACGCCGCGCCAAAGCGGGCGAACGCTTAAACGTGGTCTTTTTCGGTGCTTCGCTGACGTGGGGCGCCAACGCCAGCGACCCGCTGCTGACTTCGTATCGCGCCAACATCGCGCGGCGCCTCGAAGCGGCCTATCCCAAAGCGCATTTTCGCTTTCACGACGCGGCGATTGGCGGCACAGGCTCGCAGCTTGGCGTGTTTCGCCTCGACCGAGATGTGTTTTCGCGCCAACCCGATCTGGTTTTTCTCGATTTTTCGGCCAACGACGACATTAATTCCGACGACAGCGAAACGTTAGCTTCCTATGAGGCCATTGTGCGCCGCGTCGTGGGCGAAGCGCACGCGCCGCTCGTTCAGGTGATTTTCCCCTTCAAATGGAACGTGATAGACGGCGATCTTGCCAAAATGAAGCGGCGCACCGTGCACCTAAAAATCGCCGAAGCCTACAACACCGCCATTGGCGACGCGATTACTCTTGCCATCGAACGCGTTAAAGCGGGCGCGACTACCACGGACAAAATCTGGCCGCTGGACGGCGTGCACCCTTGCGACGAAGGCTACGAGCTTTTCGCCGACGCGGCGTGGAGCGCGTTTACGCAAGCGGTGCGAAGCAAAAAAGTCTGCCGCGCGCCCGAAACAATGCTCTACGGCGACGCTTATCTGCGGAGTGCGCGCGTGCGTCTTTCGTCGCTGGCAGCGTTGCCGCCGGGCTGGAAAGTGGGCATGGTCAATCGCACATCGGCCTATTTTGATTTTCTCATGTCGCGCTGGCTGGACGACGAAGTGATCGGCAGCGCCAAACCCGGCGGCGAAATCGGGCGGTGGAAATTGACATTTCGCGGCGGCATGGTCATGTTGTTGGGCGAAGGCACGCCAAAGTCCGGCAAATATCGCGTGTATATCGACGGCGCCGCTGTGACGCACACCGCAAACGGTAAATCGCTGAGCGAATTTGACGCGGGCGAACTGGCGCGGCGTTGCGGCGGCAATGTGCATCACGCGCAGGTTATCGCCACTGGGCTTGATACCGCGCGCGAACACACGCTGGAAATCGAGCCGGTTTTTGAAGCGGGCAGCGAACAGGAACTGCGCCTCGAAAGCGTCTGCGTGGCGGGCGGCGAGGCGCGCGTTGCAGCGGCGCAAGGGCGCTGAAAGGAATTTTATGAATGGTAAAAAGTTGTCTCACGTGTTGTTGCTGTTAATGGGTTTGACCTGCGCGGCCCCGCAAGTGCGAGCGCAGCCGGTCGATGTCGCCAACTATAAAGAGGCGATTCGTGTGGCGTGTGTGGGCGACAGCATCACGGCGGGTGTGGGCGTCAAAGATGGAAAGCTCGATCCATATCCGACTCAGCTCGATAATATGCTCGGCGCGAAATGGAGCGTGCGCAACTTCGGCGTCAGCGGCTCCACGATGTTGAACAAAGGCGACAAGCCCTATCAAAAAGAAGGCGCATTCAAAGCGGCGCTGGAAAGCAAGCCTGATGTGGTTGTAATTATGCTCGGCACCAACGATTCCAAGCCGCAAAACTGGAAATTCAAAGAGGAATTCGCCGCCGACGCCAAAACTTTAATTACGCAATTCGCCGCGCTGGAAAGCAAGCCGCGCATTTTTATCGCGCTGCCGGTTCCAGTTCCGGGCGCGGGCAATTACGGCATCAACGACGCGGGCGTCAAAGAGCAGCAGCCAATGATTAACGCGGTCGCCAAAGAAACCGGCGCGGCTGTAATCGACCTTTACACGCCGCTGGCCGACAAGCCCGAATGTTTCCCTGACCGGGTGCATCCCAATACCGCAGGCGCCTCCGTTATGGCGCAAACGGTTTATAAAGCTCTCACCGGCAAAACCTATGAAGGCGTTTTGCCGCCCGCTGCCAAATAAAACACGCGGGGCCTCGCTTCGCATAACTCAAGGAACATCATGAAAACACGCATTTTTCCCGCCGCAATCGCGCTTACGCTGACCAGCGCCACTTTTTCTTACGCCGCGCCACTGCCGCCGAACGCGCGCGTCGCTATCATCGGCGATTCGATTACCGAGCAGAAGCAATATTCCAAGTTCATTGACGCTTATTTGCTGGCCTGCACGAGCCGCACCGACATCAAATGCTTCCAGTTCGGCTGGAGCGGCGAAACGGCGGGCGGTTTCCGTCAGCGCGAAGAAAACGACCTCAGCGCGTTTCGCCCCACCGTTGCGACGTTTTGCTACGGCATGAACGATGGTGGCTATCAGCCCTACAACGAAAATATCGGCAAGGGCTACGAAGCCAATATGCGCGCCGTGCTGCAAAAAGCCAAAGAAATGGGCGTTAGCACTATCGTCGCGGGCACGCCCGGCGCGGTCGACACCAAATATTTCACGCGGCCCAGCGCCACACCCGAACAATACAACGATAACTTGCAGCATTTGGGCGAAATCGACAAAAAGCTCTCCGAAGAATACAAAACCGGCTTCGCGGACGTGCATAGCGAGATGCTGAACGCGATGACCAAGGCCAAAGCCGCGCTCGGCCCCGATTATGATGTGTGCGGTCGCGACGGCGTGCATCCGGGTTCCAACGGCCAACTGCTGATGGCCGCCGCGTTCCTGAAAGGCTTGGGCGTGGACGGCAATATCGGCGATATTACGGTCGATATGAAAGGCGCGGGCACCGCCAGTGAAGGCCATCGCATTACTGGAACTAATGGCGTGGTTGAAGTGGAAAGCACCAAATGGCCGTTCTGCTTCGAGGGCGACGCCAAAAGCGGCACGCGCAGCATTTTGCCGTTTTGCGACTTCAATCAGGCGCTCAATCGCCTCACACTGCGCGTGAAAAATCTCGACGCCGCCAAGGCCAAAGTAACATGGGGCGCCGAAAGCAAAGAGTTCACGCGCGAACAGCTCACGCAGGGCATTAATTTGCCCGCCGAGTTCAGCAAAACGCCCTTTGACGGTGCATTTATGAATTTCATGAACGCCATCGGCACCAAGCAGAACTACGAAACGCCGATGATTAAGGGCCTGATTACCAACTTCCGCAACTTCGCCGACGACGCCAAAAACGACGCCGAATTCGCAGCCGCGCTAAACACCCTGAAAACGAAAATGCTGGCCAAACAGGAAAAACTCGACTCTGACGCGCGCAAACTGCTGATGCCGGTGAAACACTCCATCAAAGTCGAAGCCGCATAAATTATTGTGGGGCAAGCCTTTGAATGAATCGCCGCATGGAGATTGCCGTGAAAAAACTGCATTTGTTCGCCCTGCTGCTGAGTGCGGCCATTGTCGGAAGCGCTCACGCCACGAGCGCAGAAGATGTGACAGCTATGGCGGGGTTAGCTGCATGGTATCGCGCGGATAACGTTGCCAAAAATGCTGACGGTGCGCTGACGGAGCTGCGCGACAGTTCGGGCAAAGCGCGCACTTTGGTTCCCGGCCCGAAAGCGCCGATGGTCGTAGACAATGTGCTGAACGCCAAGCCTGTGCTGCGCTTTAGCGGCACTGAATCGCCGTTGCTGGACGAAGCAACTAACTGGAGCGGCGGCGCGTTTACGGTGTTTATCGTGGCGTCTTATGACAATATCGCAGACAAACCGGCGTTGCGCGACAACCCGACTTACATCATTGATACGCCGGGCAAAGCGCTGCTTTCCGATGGCGGCAGCGCTGGCCTTGCGCTGGGCCTGAACTGGAACGGCAGACCCGGCATCGCTGCCGGAATCAGCAAAGCCGACCCGCAAACCGCGTTTGACCCGCCTTACGCTAACGAGCAAAGCAGCGATTTGCTCGTCGAAGCACGCAAGTTCTACGCATTTTCCTACGCTTCCTCCGAAGGCAAGAAAAACAAAACGACCAACGCTTGGGATTCTCACCTCACGGTTGCAGTAGCTGCCAACGGCACGCCTTCTTCGGTGGTCACAACTCCGTTTATCAGCACGCAAACCATGAACGGCGGCAAGAAACTGCAAATCGGCGCCGCAGGCACGCGCGATGCCTTTAAAGGCGACATCGCCGAAATCATCGTGTTTAATGCCGAATTAAGCACCGCCGATAAGGACAGGGTTTCGGCGTATCTACGTGCCAAATATCAACTTGAGGACGCGGTGAAGCGCCTGCCCGCTGAACCGGTTGCCATCTCTCCGACGCTTACGGGCGGCACGTTTTGGTTTCGCGACGCGGTAACGGTGCAAATGAGCGCGCCCACCGCAGGCAGCGAAATCCGCTACACCACCGACGGCAGCACGCCGAGCCAAAATTCGTCGCTTTACAACGCGCCGCTCAAATTGAGCGCGTCGGGCACCATTAAAGCGCAGGCTTTTGCTGCCGGACGCGATGCCAGTGCCGTGAGCGAGGCGAAGTTCGTCAAAATCGGCGCGATGAAGCCAACGGCCAACAAGCTGGCGGGTGGCTGGAAATACTCGTGGGGCGATGAATTTAACGGGCCGAAAATCGACGAGTCGATTTGGGGCTATGAAATCGGCTATGTGCGCAACAGCGAAGCGCAGTATTACTCCGACCGCCCCGAAAACTCGCGTATCGACAACGGAAACCTGCTCATTCAGGGCTTGCACGACAATTGGGAAGGCCACGCTTACACTTCGGCCAGCCGTTCGACCGAAAACAAAGTCACGCTGACTTATGGCCGCTATGAACTGCGCGCCAAAATCGATTTGCGCTCCGGCAGTTGGCCCGCGTGGTGGCTGTGGAGCCGCCCCGACGGCGCCGGTTGGCCCAAAGAGGGCGAAATCGACATGATGGAATATTACACGGGTAAAACCTTGTTCAACGTGGTGGACGGCAATGGCCAGTTCGACAGCAAACGCAAGAAAATCAGCGCGCTCGGTGGGCCGCGCTGGGGCGATGATTTTCACGTTTGGACGATGGACTGGGACGCCGACAAAATCGATCTTTATCTCGACGGCGCGCTGATGAGCCATTATCCTGTGGACACCGCCAACGGCACCGGCGTCAACGGCGCCAATCCGTATCGTAACCCGCAAACCAAGAAAATCGTCCTCAATCAAGCGCTGGGCGGCAGCATGGGTGGTGCCTTGCGCGCCGAAGACGCGCCGTTTGAACTGCGCGTCGATTGGATGCGCGTTCACACGTGGAGCAACGAGGCCGCTTATACGCTCACCGTCAACGGCGGCACCGGAAGCGGCCCTTACGTGGTCGGCACCAAAGCGTTCGTCACCGCGAATATGCCGCCCGTTGGTTACACATTCGATAAATGGATTGTGCAGGGCAAAGCGACTCTTAGCGACCCGGTCAACCCCACTGCCACGGTGACGATGCCAAAGTCAGATGTCACGATCACCGCGACTTATGCAGCGAAATAATCTCATGTTAAAAAATCGCTTCTTCGTTTTCTTCGCGCTGCTTCTCGGCGCCCAAATCGGCAACGCGGATGTGCCCGTGAGCTATCAATTGCCCGTCGCCGGGCCGCTGCCCAAAACCTATCGCGTGACGCTGGCTATTGTCGATGCGAAAAATCCCAACTGGATTATCAGCCAATTCGCGGCAGGCGCAGCGCGCACCGTTACAGCGGAAAACGGCGGCAAGTTTTCGGAGAATTGGAACGGTCTGGACGATAACTTCATGCCGGTGCCGCCCGGCGATTATGCTGTGAAAGGCATCTATATGCCTGCCGAGAAGTGGCAAGTCGATGGCGAATTTCACAGCATCACACCGCGTTTTGCGGGTGGCGCGTCGCCGTGGCTGCCCGCGCCCGCAGATTGGCAAAAAGGCGAACCGTTTGGCGGCGACCCGGTTGGCGCGCCGCTGGGAGATGTCGCGGTCGGGCCGAATGGCGTGGCCGTTTTTTACTACACCTATCTCGAAAACGGCCTTAATAATCCGTTAATCGACCTCAAAAAGCCGCTCGGCCCCGACCAATTTGTGCGCGCTTTCAACTCCGGCGGCGCAGGTGGCGGCCCTTGCGCGGCCACCGACGGCGAAACCGTGTGGGCCTACAGCACTGACGGCGGCCCGAAATACGTTTATCGCGCGGATGGCAAATCATTCGGCAAAAGCGAAGGCGCCAACCGGGGCAACTCGTATTTGCCGGATGGCTGGGTGACCGCGATGGCTACTGCGCGCGACGCAGCAGGCAAATCGCTGGTTTTCGTGGCGCAGCGCGGCAAAGTGATACAGCCGCGCCCACGCGACTATCGTGAAAGCGACACCGAATTCGTCGACAAAATCACCGTTCACGATGGCGAAACCGGCAAAGTGCTGGCGGAACTGCCGCTGGCGCGCCCGCAAGGTCTCGCGGTGCTCGGCGATGCGCTTTTCGCGCTACACAAAAGCGAAACCGGCTTTGTCGTCAGCGAAACGAAAATCCCCGGAGGCGCATGGCAGCGCGTTTTTGCGGTGCCGCAAAACATCGCGCCCGCCGATTTGGAAGTGGATGCGCACGGGCGCTTTTACCTCAGCGACAGCGCGGCGAATAAGGTTTTTCAACTCGACCAAAGCGGCAAAGTCACACGCACTTTCGGGCATCTCTCGGTGCAAAAACCCGGCGCCTACGACCGCGAAACGTTTATGGCGCCGCATAAATTAGCGACTTGGACAACCGCGCAAGGCGAAGACCGCTTATTAGTCGTGGAAGACGCCGGGCCGAATCGCGTCAGCGAATGGAGCGCCGACGGAAAATTTGTGCGCGATTTTATGTCGCTGCAAACCAAAGCCAACGACGGCTACGCGGCTGACCCGGAAAACCCTTCGCACGTTTATTTGCCCGGCCAGCGCGGCTGGCTCACGCGTTTTAAAGTCGATTACACATCGGGTGTTTGGGCTGTAGACGCGGTGTGGCCATTCATCGAAGACAAAGCGCATGTGCCCGATTTAGATCGCGTGCGATTGGTGCGGCGTAACGGGCAAATTTATTTGTGCGGGCGACGTTCGTTTAATGTTTACCGGCTGGAAAACGAGCGCTGCGTGCTCTCTGCGGCGATTTTACAGGAGCGCAAAGACAACAAAATTACGCACGCGCTGTGGCACGACGCCAACGGCAACGGGCGCGTGGACGACGGCGAAAGCGAGCCAACGCAACTGCCCGGCGGATTGCTGATTTATCACGGCCAAAACTGGATGGACGACCTCTCGTTTTTGGCACTTAATCAAGGCGGGCGCGATTTGTGGCGCCTCGCGCCCGCTAATTTCGATGCGCAGGGCAACCCGGTTTTTAAAACGTGGCAAAAAGTGCTGAGCGACCCAGTTTTTGAGGCACGCGCCGCCAACAAAGCCGACGCGGTGCATGGCGGCAACGAATTAGCGGAGAACTTTTCGAGCGATTGGATGGGCGCCGATGGTTCACTCGCCGATGGCTTCTGGGTGCAGGCGCGCGGTGGCAGAAATTTCAGCGCCAACGAAGGCGCACAGCACAAAATCTCGCGCTACGTGCCCGACGGCAAAGGCGGCTACAAACTGCTCTGGCGCACGGGCCGCACCGCACTGCAAGGCATCGCGCAACCCGGCGAAATGTATGGCGCGATGCGCATTCAGCGCCCGATGAACGGCCTGATTAGCGTAGTCGATCAATCGCGTTGCGGCGTGCTGCTTTTCAACGCCGACGGACTTTTCGTGGATGCAATTTTCGCGGATGGCCGCAAATTTCATAACGCGGGCCTTTATAAACAAGGCGGCGAATTTTTCGCGGGCGCGCTCTTTTCCAACAAAGACAACGGCAAAATCTACGCGGCGATGGGCAAATACACACCGCTGCTCTATGAAATGCAAGGCTGGTCGCTGACGCAAAACCCGGTGAAGCCGCTGACGACCTTGCAAAAAACCGTGACGATCAGTGCGGCGCAAATCACCGCGCCGCCGGAAATCGCGCTCAGCCTGCGCGGCGGCGCCGGAACCGCGAAAATCGCGCGATTCTCGCCCGCTCTGGGCGGCCCGTCGCTCGATGGTTCACTGCGCGGCTGGGAATCGGCAGAGCCGGTGCGTTTTGCCGCCGACAAAGACCAAAGCGTCGAAGTGCGCTGCCTCTACGACCCGCAGCATCTCTATTTACGCTGGCACGCGCGCTTGTCTACGAAATTCGAGCCGAAAACCCTGCCACCGTTAGAGCGCATTTTTACACATGACCAACTCGCCGATACGCTCAGTTTTTACGTGCAGGGCGATGTGGGCGCCAAACCCGGCGGCGCGGCCACAGGCAGGCCCGGCGATGCGCGTTTTGTCTTTGGCATTTTCAAAAATGGCGGCGCCAACGGCGATGCAGTCGCGCCGGTCGCGCTGGGCATGTATCCCGAATGGCAAGGCACGGGAGCACGTCCGCAGGTTTATCGCACGCCGGTGGGGCAGGCGGCTTTCGCGCACGCCGGGCCGGTATCGGGCGCGAAACTCGCGCACAACATCGACGCCGATGGCAAAGGCTTCGTGCTGACCGCTGCGATTCCGCGCAGCGCAATTCCGCGTCTGCCCTTGTTGGCGGGTAGTCTGCGCACGCAGATTAATTTCTCGGCGACTTTTGGCGGGCACAACAAGTTTTGGTGGGCCAACAGCGACGGCTCAGCCAGTCGTGAAACCTTCGACGAGCCGACCGAAGCGCGGCTATATCCCGGTTCGTGGGCGCCCGCGCAGTTTGCGGGCCTCGAAGACGGCGTCACGGTGCGCAACTGGCTTATTTGCGGCCCGTTTGGAGGCCCCGGCGCCGAGCAATTTCGCGCCGACCCCAACGGCAACCTGCCCGGCACCAACAAAAACATGAAAGACGCGGTGCGCGAATTTTGCGAAGCCGCGACCTATCCGCCCGACGACCAAAAAGTCGATACCAAAGCGGTTTTCACCGGTGAGCAACTGCGCGGCTACTGGAACGACCCGCGCGAAGTGCGTTGGAAAGCCGCCGAAATCGCTGACCTCGACACGCGCGTGGTTTTGGGCAGCGGCGCACAGACTTGGTATGCCGCAAGCTGGGTTTATGCACCCGCCGCAACGGAGTTGGAGTTCCAATTTCAGAGTCATCCGCAAACGTTTTTGCGTTGGTTTCTCAACGGCGAGGCCGTCAAAACCGGCGCATACAAAGGCAGTGACCTTGTGCAAGTGACTTCGCAAACGCTGAACCTGCGCGCCGGTTGGAACCAGATTTTCCTGCGCGGCTATTGCGTGGGCTACCCAATGTTTCGCGCTGGGCTGGTGCTCAAAGGCGCCGAAGACAAGCTGTGGCCGCTACAATTCTCGGCCACGCCCCCGGTGCCCTGATAAGCGCGTTCTGCACATAAAATATTCGCGCAATCAAACCGCTTTCGGTGTGCGGCGTGAATTATTAACTGTCGGGTCTCGCCAGAAACTGAACGGTAGAGATAAAGAAAAGTAAACATTCGGTAGGCTTCGCTTGTGACCAAACCAACGATACCTACCGAATGCACTTTCATTCTAATGCGGCTCTAAACACTCGCGGCGAAGCGTTGGGCGAATTCGGCTTCGCGCTCATACCAATCGAAATTTTCGATTTCGTCCTCCGGCGGCACGCAGCGCACCACGAACTGCGGCACGTTTTGCCAATCGCGCCCGCTTTCGTGTTCAAGGCGTGTCATGGCGTTCATGCTTTCGCCGTCCCATAACACTTCGCCGTCGAACAAAGCAATAAAGCGCCCCGCGTAGCGCGTCGCTAAATCTGCCTGCTGCTCACGATAAGCCGCCACGCAAGCCGCGCCGCGTTCGAGTTGCTCGGCGCGGCGTGTGTTGCCCTTATAGGCTTCCACTTCAAACTGCGTCACGATTTCTTCGGGCACCGGGCCAAAAACTTCGATTTCGTCGTTGGAGTTTGGCCCCAAACCGGCTTCGGCGGCCAATTTTATAGCGTTGCGGCGGTAGAAAAACGGCGCATCGGGGAAATCGCCGTTCGGATCGAAGCCCATCACGCGGGCGCCCACGCTGTCCGTCGCTACGATGTTGGTGCCTGCCAAAAGCACGCCGGGTTCCAAAGTCTCGCCAAACCACTCCTGTTTATTCAGCGCCACGATGCCGTCGATGACGTTCAGCGCAGGGTTCATCCACTGCGCCATGTCCGACAGCGCGCGTGGCAGGCGAATTAAACGGTCGTGCAAATACATGCGCGGCGCACCGTAAACCTGCGTCGGCATCCAGCCGAACAGGTTTTTGATGCACAAAGTGCAGCCCATGCTGGCGTGCGCCTTCATTTTCGCCACCGAAACAAAGGCGTCGGCTTCGGCCAAAGCGCGCGGCAGGCTGTAGCGCCGCATCAGCGAGTTGGCGTGACGCATTTCTACTTCCACCAATTCATTGTCGTTGAAATCGACGAGGCGCACGCCGTAGGGCGCCAATCGCTTTGGCAAACCAAGCTTGTCATAAAGCCCCAGCGTATCGCCGTCGGTCGAAGCGTCGCCGATTATTATTTCGGCGTCGGTGACGGCGCGCAGGGCACGCACCGTGCCTTCCACAACCGCCGGGTCGGTCAGTTCGGTCGGTTTATCATGCGCCGTGCCCACGCGGTGAATGCCCGCGTTGATTTTCATGGCAATCGTGCGCGCCGAGCGAATTTTTTCGGGTAATTCGCCGAGTTGCAAGATGGTTTCTTCGGTTCGGCGCACCACATCGGCGTCGGATGTCTCCGGCGTGCAATGTGTCAGGCTCACTTTTTCGCGTGCGGCGCGCGTGCGCGATTCAGCATTGGATTCATCAAATTGAAAGGTCATTATTTTTGTTGGGGTCTGCGGATTCCATTCCTGACGCACGAGCAATGTCAGAAAGTAAAGGAAATATTTAACTCGATAGTGCGCCGGAAAACCATATTAAAATCGTCACCTTAAATCGAGACTAAACTGTGCGTGGCTTTTCAAATCGCAATTACATTGGGGCCTATTAACTGAACGGGCGTCTCTGGGTCAATAATCAAATGCAGCGAACCTTTTTTCTTCTCGTGGCCGGTTTAGCCGTTAAAGCTCAGGCCGCGCCCGAAAAACCCGATTTCAACCGCGACGTGCGGCCCATCCTCTCGCAGTCGTGCTTCAAATGCCACGGCATGGACGATAAGGCGCGCAAAGCGAAATTGCGCTTCGATGTGCGCGAAAGCGCCCTGACGACTATTACGCCGGGCAAACCCGACGAAAGTGAGTTCATCAAGCGCGTTTTCAGCCACGACGAAGACGAAATCATGCCGCCGCCCGCTGCTAAAAGGCCGCTGACCGAGGCGCAGAAGAAAATCCTGCGCGATTGGGTCGCGTCCGGTGCCGAATACGCGCCGCACTGGGCTTTTACCGCGCCAAAGCTGCCCGAAGTGCCTCCGATTAAAGCCCCCTTACCGAGGGGGTTGGGGGTTGCCGTTCGCAATCCCATCGATAATTTTGTGATCGCGCGTCTCGAAAAAGACGGCCTGACGCCGTCGCCCGAAGCCGATAAATACACGCTGGCGCGGCGCGTCTACCTCGACCTCATCGGTTTGCCGCCCACGCCTGCCGAAGCCGACGCTTTTGTGCAAGATAAAGCGCCGGATGCCTACGAAAAGCTCGTCGATAATTTGCTGGCCAGCCCGCAATACGGCGAACGCTGGGCGCGGCGTTGGCTCGATTTGGCGCGCTACGCCGACACCAATGGCTACGAAAAAGACCGCAACCGCACGATTTGGCCCTATCGCGACTGGGTCGTGAAGGCGCTGAACGAAAATCTGCCCTACGATCAATTTTCCATCAAGCAGTTAGCAGGCGATATGCTGCCGAACGCGACGCCCGGCGACATCGTGGCGACGGGTTTTCACCGCAACACGATGCTCAACGAAGAAGGCGGCATCGATCCGCTGGAGTTTCGTTACAACGCAATGACCGACCGCGTGGCGACCACCGGAACAACGTGGCTGGGCCTGACGACCGGCTGCGCGCAGTGCCACACGCACAAATTCGACCCGATTCAGCACAAAGAATACTTTCAATTGATGGCGTTTCTCAATAACGCCGACGAGCCGGATTACGAAATCGCCGACGGCGCGCTGCAAACGCGCCGGTCGGAGGCCAAAGCGCGACTTGAAAAGCTGATTCAGGATTTGCCGTCAAAATGGCCGATAACGGGCCAAACGCAATGGCAAACGCCCGCCGCCAAAGCTGTCGCGCAAAGCGGCGCGCCGGTGGAAACTTCGCCCGATGGCGCGCTGAAATTCGGCGGCGTTACGCCCGAAAAAGACGCTTACACGCTGACTTTTGAAACGCCGAGCACCGCCAACCAATTGAAACTCGAAGTGCTCAAAGATGGCGCTGCCGGGCCGGGCCGCACCGCGCACGGCAACTTCGTGCTCAGCGAAATTACAGTCACGGCGGCGCCCAAAGACGCGCCGGATAAAGCACAGCCGGTAAAAATCGCACGCGCCGAAGCCGATTATTCGCAGGAGAAATACGAAATCGGCGACAGCATCGACGGCGATCCAAAATCGGGTTGGGCTATCGACGGCCCGCCAAAGCCGCAAAATCGCACCGCGACATTTACCTTTGAAAAGCCCGCTGGCTTCGCGCAGGGCACGATTTGGACGGTGAAACTGCTGCAAGATTACGGTTCGCAGCATGTTATAGGCAAAATGCGCCTCAGCCTGGGCGCGCAAACTACCGCCGACAATCGCCCCTCCGAAACAGTGCGCCGCGAAATTATCGAAAAACGCTTTGCCGACTGGGAAAAAACCGAATCGGCCAAAGCTGCTAAGTGGCAGGTGCTTCGCCCGACGGCGATGAAAAGCACGATGCCTTATCTCGCCGTGCAGCCCGACGGCTCGGTTTTGGCGGGCGGCGACATCACCAAAAGCGATGTTTATGAGCTGAAATTTGACTCGACCGCGAAGAATATCACCGCGCTGCGTCTGGAGGCTTTGCCGGACGAGAGTTTGCCGGGCGGCGGCCCCGGCATGGTCTATTACGAAGGACCGAAAGGCGATTTCTTCCTCAGCGAATTTCAGGTTTTCGTTGGCGATGAGCGTGTCAAGGTGAAGCGCGCTACACAAACGATGGGCAACGCCGGTCAATCTTTGGACGGCGAAATGTCCACTGGTTGGTCGGTCGGCGGCGCGCAAAGTCAGCCGCAATCTGCGGTTTTCGAACTCGAAAAGCCTATCGATTTGAACGGTGTTTTCAACTTGAAAATGCTCTTCGAGCGTCATTTCGCGTGTCCGCTTGGTCATTTTCGCGTGTCTGTGACCGAAACTCCGGGCGCCGAAGCGCGCCAACCGGCGCCAACCGAAGAACTGCTGCTCAAACCCGACGTAGAGCGTTCAGAGGCCGAAAACGCATCGTTGCGCCTGCGGTTTTTTGAAACCGCGCCCGAAATGGCGCCTGCCATCGCCGAACTCAACCGCGCCCGCCAAGTGCCGCGCGGCCAAAGCACACTGGCGATGCGCGAACGCCCACAAAGTAATCCGCGCCCGACATTTTTGCATCATCGCGGCGAATATTTGTCGGTCGAAGACGAAGTAAAGCCCGGCGTCCCGGCGTTTTTGCCGCCGTTGCCCGCCGCCGCGCCGCAAAACCGCCTCGGCTTTGCGCAGTGGCTGTTCACGCCTGAAAACCCGCTGACGGCGCGTGTGACCGTTAACCGGCAGTGGCAGGCATTTTTCGGGCGCGGCCTTGTGCGCACGCTCGATGATTTCGGTTATCAGGGCGAAACGCCGTCGCATCCCGAACTGCTCGATTGGCTCGCCGTGCAATTCCGTAGCGGCAATTTACCAAGCGTCAACGGTCAAAAAGCGCAGCCGTGGGACGTAAAAGCGTTGCACAAACTGATTGTGATGAGCGCGACGTATCGCCAGAGTTCGCGCGTCACGCCGCAACTACTGGAAAAAGACCCGCAAAACGTGCTGCTTTCGCGCGGCCCGCGCTTCCGTTTGGAGGCCGAAATCATCCGTGACGCGGCATTAAAAGCATCTGGCTTGCTTTCGGCGAAAATGGGCGGCCCCGGCGTTTATCCGCCGCAGCCGGAGGGCGTGACCGAAATCGCTTACGGCAACCCAAAATGGAACGCCAGTAGCGGCGAAGACCGCTATCGGCGCAGCGTTTACACCTTTATGAAGCGCACCGCGCCGTTCGCCATGTTCAACACTTTCGACGGCCCGGTTGGCGACACCTGCCTTGCGCGCCGCGAAGTCTCGAACACGCCGCTGCAAGCGCTGGTTTTGCTGAACGACGTGATGTTTCACGAAACGGCGCAGGCGCTGGGCAAATTGGCCGTCGCCGATGCGAAAACGCCCGCCGAACGCGCCGCTTTTGTCTTCCGCCGCGCGATAACACGCCCGCCCAGCGCCGACGAACTGGCGAAGCTGATCGCTTTCGCTGACAAACAAAAAGCGCGCGGCGCCAGCGAAAACGATGTCTGGATGTCGGTCGCGCGCGCCGTTTTGAACTTGGACGAGTGTGTGACAAAGTCATAGTTTTCAATTGGACACGGCAGCTTCGCCGACACGGAAAAGGCAGAGATTAACACGGATTTTTCTTTGGCTTGATCTGTGAAAATCCGTGGTCTTTCCGTGTCGGCGAAGCTGCCGTGTCCAATTAAAAATTTGCGAAGAGAAAAAGTATGAGTAACGAAAATCCCAAACTTGGTATCACGCGGCGGCATTTCTTTCAGGAATGTGGCATTGGCATTGGCAAAATCGCGCTCGCGTCGCTGCTGACCGATTCGTTTTCGCCTGCGGCCCGCGCCGCTGAAACAGCCAAGCCGCAAAGCGGCGCGCTGCCGAACCCAATGGCGCCGCGCCCGCCGCATTTCGCGCCCAAAGCCAAGGCGGTTATTCACCTGTTCATGGCAGGCGCGCCGTCGCAGTTGGAATTGTTCGACAACAAGCCGGAATTAGCCAAGCTCGAAGGCAAACCACTGCCGCCGTCGGTGATTGGTGGACAGCGTTACGCGTTTATTCGCCCCGACGCGGCGGTTTTGGGGCCGCGTTTCAAGTTCGCCAAACACGGCCAAAGCGGCGCTGAGCTTTCGGAAATGCTACCGCACTTGTCGAAAATCGTGGACGACATCACGATTATTCGCTCGTGCAAAACCGACCAGTTCAACCACGCGCCGGCGCAGATTTTTTACAACACCGGCTTTCAGCAACCGGGACGCCCTTCGATGGGTTCGTGGGTGACTTACGGCCTCGGCAGCGAAGCCAAAGATTTGCCCGCCTTCGTAGTGATGAGCACCGGCAGCGGCATCAGCGGCGGCGCGGCGTGCTGGAGCAGCGGCTTTTTGCCCACGGTTTACGCCGGAACGCGTTTTCGCAACTCCGGCGACCCAATTCTCGACGCCGGTTCGCCTCCCGGCGTGACGCCCGAATTACAGCGTGACACGCTTGATTTAATCGGCGATTTGAACCAAAAGCGCCTACAAAGTGACGGCGACCCCGAAATCGCCACGCGCCTCGCCTCGTATGAAATGGCCTATCGCCTGCAAACTTCGGCGCCCGAACTGATGGATTTGAAAAGCGAAACGCCCGAAACACTGGCGCTTTACGGCGCCGATCCGAATGTTCCCTCGTTCGCGCGGGCATGTTTGCTCGCGCGTCGCATGGTCGAGCGCGGCGTGCGCTTCATCAACATTTATCAGGAAGGCTGGGACGCGCACTCCAACGTGGCGGGCAACGTGAAAGACAACTGTGAGAAAACCGATCAGGCTTCGGCGGCGCTGATTTTGGATTTGAAGCGGCGCGGCCTGCTGGACAGCACGTTGGTCATTTGGGGCGGCGAATTCGGACGCACGCCGATGGTGGAAGCCAGCGCCGTTCTTGGTCGCTCACAAGGGCGTGATCATCACCCAAACGCTTTCACGACATGGATGGCGGGCGGCGGCATCAAACCGGGCCTTAGCTACGGTGCGACGGACGAACTCGGCTTTCATATCGTTGAAAACGAAGTCCACGTCCACGATATTCAGGCCACGATTCTCAACCAACTCGGCCTCGACCACGAACGCCTAACTTATCACTACGCAGGCCGCGACTTTCGTTTGACTGACGTTCACGGCCATGTCGTGAAAGATATTCTGGCGTAGATCTGTGATTTGCCCACTACGTATGGCAAAGCATTTTAAATAGCCGCTATCCGCTACGCGGACTAAAAAACAGCGCAAAAACGACGCTATATCTGTTTAATAGCGTCGTTTTTGCGGAACAAAAGTTAGCGCAGCAAAGCTTAGCGGCTATTCATTGTTTGATAGTTGCTAACCAAAGACGATTTCGTAATACAGCGCCCTGTCGCGCGCGCCGTCCACGGTGAATTGGCCGTTAGCGGCGGGCAAAGTGCGGCCCGTGGGCTTGCCGTCGTGGTCGAGAATGTTCACGGTGGCAATCGGGCGCCCCGCGAAACTGAGCGTAGCACGCACCGGTTCAAGCAGAATCGGGCCTTTGCCGTTATTCAGCACGCGTTTATCGAGTTCAAACACCGAAAAACCGCTGTTGGCATTGCGTGCCAGCACCGAAAGCAAAGCGCGCTTGCACTTCGATAAATCGGCGTCTTTTTCGGCGGCGGTGACGAGAATGCTGGCATACGGTGACGCCGATTTGATGCGCACGGCGCCTAACGTCAAATCTTTATTTTCCGCGAAGCCGACCACGCCTTTGGTGCCGGGCGTGTTGATAGTGAAATAGCCGCCGTCCGCCGTGTCCCACGCCAGTTGGCCGGTGTTTGAGCGAATTACGCTGCCCTGTTTGTATTTCGCCATATCGGGAAAGGTCGAAGGCTGCGGCGCGGCGGTGAATTCTACGAGGCAGCGCCCTGCGGCTAACGCTTCGGCGGGCACGCTGCCACCGAAGGTTTTGACATCGCCCTGCTGTTTCACTTTGTCGCTGAAATTGAACTTGCCCGAAGTTAAATCGGCGTCGCTGATGCGGCGCGTGGAAATCACGTCCGCAGTTTTCACATCGCCGCGCGCGATCATGCGCGCCAGCAGCGGATACTGGCCGATTTGCGTCGGCACATCGGCGTTCCATACGCCCCACGGAAACTCGCCCGCAATGTCCGACCACGCTTTGGTGCCCGCCGACGATTGAAACTCATACGAGGCGTCCCAGCCCTGCAAGCCCATGCCGTAAGCGGCCAAAAGCGGCGGGCCTTCGGCGGAATACAGCGAAGGATAAACGTGAATCCACTCCGAAAGGCCAAAAGGCAAGCCCGCGACCTGCTGCAAGCCCGTCGAAAAGTAGCCGCTGCCCGGTTGACTCAGCATGGTATCGCCGAGTTTCTCGCCGAAATAGTTGTGGCGGTCGATGGTGCCAGCCAGCGCATCCGAACGCAAATTGTAATAATGCGGCAGCATCGAAGGCGCCTGCCACGGCGAGCCAATCAGCGGGCCTTGATAACCAGTAGCACGAATCGCAGCGGCGAAACGGCTGTAAAACTTGTTTTGCGCATCGTGGAAAAATGCGGCGTTATCGAGTTTGCGCTGGCGGTCGCCGCCCACGGTTTGTGGCAAATGCTCGTCGCTGAAAAACCACGGATTGCCCATCAGAGCCACGTTTTTGGCTTCTAACGTTTCGCCCTCTTTCAGCGCGGCGCCCCACGTTTCTTTCAGCTTCGCGGTTGTGCCATATTTCTTGGTTAGCCACTCGGCGAAGCGTTCGGTGAAGCGCTTTTTGTAGGTCGGGCAGGCTTCGAGCGCTTTTTCGTTCGTCCAGAAGAAGATGTCGTCTTCGTTCTGCATCTCGATAAAGCACAGCGCTGGGTCTTGCGCGTAAGTCTTGCCCGTATAAGCGTTTTGATGTTTCAGCAGGTTAACCACGCGTTCGATCAGCAAATCCTGCACGTCTTCGGCTATGTTGATGAACGCGTAAGTGTCGCCTTTGAGGTTCTTTTCGATTTCGTCGTAGGCCAAAAGGCGGTCGCGATTGCCCGGTTTGACCGTGAAATGATAGGTGTGCGACCAGCCGTAATAGACTCCGTTCTTGGTGAGCTGCGACGCGAAATAATCGAGCCTGTCCAGCCCTTTCGGCTCCATTTTGGTGGCGTCGTTCGCGTCGCCGATGCCTTCCCAGCCGCTGCCGGTGAATTTATGCATGCGCACCGCGTTGACGCCCCATTTGGCAAAGCGCGCGGCGGTGAAATCGGCGTCGGCTTTGGGCGGCGCCGACAGGCCATACGACAAATTGGTGCCCCAAAACTTAATTGGCGTGCCGTCCGCAAACGCGAATCCGTCACCGTTTTGGCGCACGCCGCCGTGTTTTCCAGCAGGTTTTTCCAGCCAATCTTCAAATCCAATGGCGCTGGGGCCAAGGTCATTGCCCGGCGCGAAGGGAAACCAATCGGCGCCCGCTAAAGCTTTGGTGAAGCGTGCAACGTCGGCGTCTTTGGCCAAAAACTCGACCGGGCCGGGAAAATTAAAGGTCAGCGTTACAGCTTTGGTGCCCGGCTCAAAGGTTTTTTCGGCTAACAAAACACGGAGAGCGTTGTCGCTGGTCACAGCAACCGGCGGGTCGATGTTCAGCGATAATTCGCCGCCGTTTTTCGGCTGTAAGGCGATTTTAGAGGTTAGCGGCGCGGTGCGAATGCCCGCAAACGAGAGCGGCCACGAAGTTTGGCCGCCGCCCGTCTGCGACAGCACAGCTTGTCCGTCCTGAAAACTGGGCTTGGTGGCCACGCCAAACACGAAACTGGTCAGCGAAACGGCTTTATCAGCGCTGAGCGTATAGCGAAACGAAACCGCTTGCGGCGCGCTTTTTTTGGCGTTGAGCGCGACGTTGAGAATTTCTCCGGCGGCTTTATTGGCCTCGAAGGGCGCTGAAACGTTTAATTCGTCGCCGGTGGCGCGCGTTTTGGCTCCAAAGCCGCGCCAGCCCCAATTTGGCCCCCAACCGAAAGCGCTGATCGACGCGACGGGTTGCCCATCGCGATAAATATCGAAGTTAAACGAATTATCGGGCGAAATCAGCACCATCCACTGACCGTTTTGGGCGTGAGTTGGCGGCGCTGCCATGAAAAGACAGGCCAAGACCGCCGCTGCGGCGCGCTGCGTTTTTTTGCGAAATGCGTTCATTTTCGTGTTCCTTTGGCCAGTCCGGCGATTGAAATCGCGGCTCAGGGCCTTTGGCCGACAGTCCGCCTGCGCGGACTGAGGACCCGGCTCGAAATGGTGTCGGCGGAGGCCGACAATCGGCACTAACGGTGCCCTGAGCCGCGATTTCAATCGCCGGGCAAATTTGGATTCCAATTATCAGCGCCGCCGAGCACGCTTTTCGGCGTAATTTGCGCGGCTTCGTCGGCACTGAGGCGTTTGGCCCACGACACGCGCGGCGCAAGGTCAATCGGCGTGCCGCCGGGCGTTGCGCTGCCGAATTCGGCGTAGCGCACGGTTTTTTCGGCTTCCGGCTTGTTCCAGTTGTTCCAACCTTCGGGCACAATCGCGTCGTGGATAACCGTATTGAGCCAGATTGTGCTGGCAAATTCACGCCACGGACGGCCCAAACAGGTTTTCACGTTCGGCTCCGCTGTGATTTTGCAGTGTGAGAAAACAAGGCCAAACGGCGTTTCTTGGGGCGTGTTGGCCGCTGTTATCCAACCGGCATCGAGCACATGAATATGGCAGCGCTCGAACCACGCCGTCGCTTCGCCGTAGATGAAATCGGTGCGGCCATTGATGAAACAATCCGCGAAGCATTGACGCCCGCTGCGCACGCGAATGGTGTCTTGATAGCCGAGAAAGCGGCATTTGCGAAAGATGGCGCGGTCGGCGTCCACGTAAATGGCGAGCGCCTGCGCCAAATGCGGCGCGTTGTTCTCGAAAGTCAGGTTTTCGGCCACGAAATCGACGGCGTTGATCTGCGCGGCGGCGCTGCCTTTGGTGCCGACTTCCCTGCCGTCGGCGCCCAACGATTTCACATGCCAATCGCTGGTCAGAATCGTTTTTTCGGCGTTTTCGCCGCGCAGTGTGAGATTGTTTTTCTCTCGCGGAACCACGAGATGCTCTTTGTAAACGCCGGGCTTGAGCGTAATGACGAAACGCTCTTTGTGCTCGTTTGGCGCGGCGTCCACCGCTTGCTGCACCGTTCGGAAGTTGCCGCTGCCGTCCGCCGCGACGACGAAATCGGCGCGAGCTGGGTTTTTAAACACAAAGGCGCCGAGACACAAAGCGAGACAAAGGATTTTGCTATTCATTGCCTGAATTTGAAATCTCTTGGATGACTTTGTGTCTTGGCGTCTTTGTTTTAAATTTTCACACGAAAAGCGGCTTTAAATGGCGTTCGTAGAGGTTTTCGGTGACGTTTTTGGCCACGACAGCTTCGTGCGTTTGCAGCATTTGCAAATAGCGGTCGCCCATTTGCGCGGCGATTTTGTAGCCGACGTGAATAAGCTGGCGCAAGCTGGGGTTGAATTCGGCGCACGATTGGTCGTGGCGCAACGCCGCGACGAACTGCTGCGAACTCCACGCGTTCACGGTTTCGGCAGACGGCAGTTTGGCGGCGTCGATATCGATGACGCTGGCGTAAGGTGCGCAGAGCGCCTCTTGCTTTTCGAGCGCATGAACATAGATTTCTTTGGCCATTTCCAGCGCCTCGCCGCCCGCTTCAGCGAGGCCGATCACTTCTTCGAGCCAAGTTGTTCCGGCGGTTTTGATGTGCAAACCGGCGCCGGTGCGCTGCAAAGCGCGGCGAATCGGCGCATAAAGCGAGAACTTGTCGCTGCCCGAATGCACGCTGAGCTTTAAGTTCTTCGGCAAATCATAATTCTCAACGGCAAAAGCGATGACGGCCAAATCGTCGTTGAATTCGCGTTCAAACTGCGCCACATCACCCACGTAATCGACGCCTTTGTTGAAGCGGCCCGTGAATTTGGGCGCGATGGTTTGCAGTGGTATTTTTTCGTCGGCTAACATCGCCAAAATGATGAGCAGTTCGGGCGGCGTTTGCGGCGAATCGGTTTCGTCCATTGAGACTTCTGCGATGAAATCGGCGCCTTTTTTCGATTCGATATAGCGATAAATGCTGCCCGCTTCCTGCACGGCGAGCAGAAACTTGCCCGCCACGCGCAAAACTTCCTCGCGCGTGATTTCGAGCGGCGTTTCGATGCCCGCCACGGCGATTTGCCCCACCAATTCGGGGTGATGCGCGGCAAAAGCCTGCACATCGACCTCGGCGGCAGCTTTGCCAATCGAATCGGCCACGTCGATAGTGTAAAAGTCGCTGGAATCAAGAAAGCCATCGACGGTTTCGCGGCGAATATGGTCGGCGTCCACGTGATAGGGTTTGTCCCAACCCAAATCGCGCACAGCGGCCTCGGCGGCGGCTTTTACGCTGGGCGGCTGCGAGCCGATAGTGGTGTGTTCGCGATACGATTTGTTCCAAACCGGCACAACTTCCACGCCTTGCGCGGCGGCCAAAACGCACGCCTGCAACTGCGCTTTCGCCTGATGCGCGAAGCGATCTCCAACGCCAAAAGTGTATTTTTCAAGAGTGAGCATGATTTTAAAGGTTATCAGCCGCTTGCCGCTTTAGGCGAGGCACGAATGGCTGTGATTTGATCGTCGTGGACGAGTGCTGTAGGACGTCAGCGCTGCCTGCCAACACTTTTAAAGCCAGTTATTTGATAAACGGCAAAAGCGCTTTGAAATCGGGCGTTCCTGCCTCGCGCAGCAACTCGAAAATGGCGCTTTCGGTGGAAGTGGGCAGGCATCCGGCGCTGATCATGCGCGCCCAGCCGATTTCGGCGTTTTGCGGCGTGCGCGAAGAAATCGCGTCGCGCACTACAAAGACGGTGTAACCGGCGTCCAGTAGATCGAGCGCGCTTTGCAGCACGCAAACGTGCGCTTCGATGCCGCACAGCAACACCGTTTGGCGTCCGCTTTCGCGCAGAACTTCGCTTACTTCATCAATGCACGCCGAAAAGAGCATTTTGGCGTGCGCAGCGCTGCTGCAATGCTCGGCGATGGCGGGCAGGGTGGCGCCGAGGCGCTGCGGATACTGCTCGGTGACGACAATCGGCAGCTTCATCTGGCGCGCGGCGCGGGCCAGCAACGCGCAGTTCTGCACCACATTTTCGGCATCGTGCATGGCGGGAACGAGGCGTTCCTGCACGTCTACGATGAGCAAAAGCGTGTCGTCGCGGCGCAGGCGTGGCAGCGAACGCGGAAGCGAAGTGGCACTTGAAGGCATGATTTTCATTTTAGCGAACCTGTTTCGTGTATTGTGGGAAGTAGGAATTCTGTCATTCCGACCGGAGCGAGCTTGCGAACGCAGTGGGGAATCTTTTTTGCGGCACAAGCAAGATTCCTCCACTGCGTTTTTCGCTTAGGCTCAAACCTTCGGTCGGAATGACAACCTACATAACTTTGTGAAACGGCGAGTAGGGAAAAGCGGGTCGCTGGGGAAAAGTGCCGCTTTGTTGGGGACAAGCGCCGCTTGGCGCGACTTCTCTTAATAAAAAATTAAAAAATTCTTAGCGTTTGGACTTGTGCTGCGCCGTGTCTGACTTATAATGGTTTGTGGCCGCGTGACCCCATATGTTGTGGTGAGAGTCTTATCCGAGCCCAAGATATGGGGACTGACGGCGATGCTGCTCCCCTTCGTGTCGTATCGCAGCGCCGCACGACAGACCGTCGTTCAGGGTCAGAGGCCCCGCCGCACAGCCGCAGCCGTTTGCAGCTTCGTCACCGCACATTCGCCGCCTCATCGCAGCACGAAAATCGCACATTCGCCGTTATGAACGCACTTGTAACCACCGTTTTCACCACCGCTTTTTCCGCTGTTCCACCGCTGCACAGTCGCAACTTCGCCGCTGGCCCTGCCGGGCATCAATGGTTCATCCCGCCGCTCGTTTCGTTCGCGTGCCTGCCGTTTGGCACAAAGGCGCCGCGAGTTATACACCCGGCAGGCCGGCGCGCGGCCACCCCTTTAGGATCATCCCTTTTGGGGTTACCCCTCATTAATTAATCGATGCACTTGCCATCGCATTTTTCAACGCAGCAACAGCCGCAATCACAGTCGAAACCCCAGTCGCACCAGGAGCCACAGCATGTCATTTGAGCACAGCACACAAGCCGTAGAAGACAGCCTGTCCCACGAGACCGGCGATGTATTGGAGGAGCAAGACATGGCGACCGCAGAAGATTCCGCCCTGCAACTCGATTTACCAAACGGCGCCAATGGTGCCGCCAATGGCCATGCGAACGGCCATACCAACGGAAACGGTGCCGCTAACGGCAATGGCGCCGCTCATGCCGTCAACGGCGCGGCGCATGGCGCCAACCGGCCCGCTGCGGCCTACGAAGGCCGCCTGCTGGAAACGCAGGAAGGTGACGGCAAGTCGTTCGTGCCGGTGCCGACCGGCAAAAAGCCCAAAGCCGGGCAGGGTTTGCCTTTCGCGCGCCGCTTTACGACCGCCGGGCAAGACCCGTTTGAGACGGTCGAATGGGAAAAGCGCACGGCGGGCATCACCGGCGAAGATGGCCGCGTCGTTTTCGAGCAAAAAGACTGCGACATTCCCAAGACGTGGAGCCAACTGGCCACCAACGTGGTGGTCAGCAAGTATTTTCGCGGGCCGCTCGGCTCGCCACAGCGTGAAAACAGCGTGCGCCAGATTATCGGGCGCGTGTCCGATACGATTGCTAAATGGGGCGTGGCGGGCGGCTATTTCAAGAGCGAAGCTGACGCCTCGGCTTTCCGCGACGAACTGGTGTATTTGCTGCTGCACCAATATGGCAGCTTTAATTCGCCGGTGTGGTTCAACATCGGCGTGCCGAACGTGAAACAGCAGGCCAGCGCGTGCTTTATCAACCAAGTCGCCGACAATATGGAATCGATCATGGAATTGGCGGCCACCGAAGCGCGCCTTTTCAAGGGCGGCTCCGGAACCGGCACCAATCTGTCGAAAATTCGCTCCTCGAAAGAGCATTTGTCGGGCGGCGGCGTGGCCAGCGGCCCGGTTTCGTTCATGAAGGGCTACGACGCCTTCGCGGGTGCTATTAAAAGCGGCGGCACCACGCGCCGCGCCGCCAAAATGGTGATTCTCAACGCCGATCACCCGGATGTCGAAGAGTTCATCACCAGCAAGTCGGATGAGGAAAAGAAGGCTTGGGCGCTTATTGAAGCGGGCTATAACGGCGGCTTCAACGTGCCGGGCGGCGCCTACGATTCGGTGGCCTTTCAGAACGCCAACCACAGCGTGCGCGTGACCGACGAATTTATGCGCGCCGCCGAAAACGGCATGGAATGGCAAACGCGCGCCGTGACGACCGGAACGCCGGTCGGCAAGCACAACGCGCGCGAATTGCTGCATAAAATCGCCGAATCCACGCACATTTGCGGCGACCCCGGCCTGCAATACGACACCACCATCAACGACTGGCACACCTCGTCCAACACCGACCGCATTTACGCCAGCAACCCGTGCAGCGAATTTGTCTTCCTTGACGGCACCGCCTGCAACTTGGCCAGCCTGAACCTGATGAAGTTCCGCAAAGACGGCGGCGCTTTTGATGTGGACGCGTATATTCACGGCTGCGAAGTGTTCATCACGGCGCAGGAGATTTTGGTTTCCAATGCCAGCTATCCCACGGCGACGATTGCCGTGAACTCCGAAGATTTCCGTCCGCTGGGCCTTGGTTATTGCAACCTCGGCGCGCTGCTCATGGCGCAGGGCACGGCTTACGATTCGGACGAAGGCCGCAATTTGGCGGGCGCTCTGACCGCGATTATGACCGGCGCGGCGTATCGCCAGTCGGCGAAAATCGCCAATATCGTGGGGCCGTTCAGCGGCTACGCCAAAAACCGCGAGCCGATGCTGCGCGTAATCGGCAAGCACCGCGACGCCGTGGGCCGCATCGCGCACTCGACGGTGCCCGAAGACCTCATGAACGCCGCGCATCGTGTGTGGGACGAAGCGCTTTTGCTGGGCCAGAAGCACGGCTATCGCAACGCACAGACCACGGTTTTGGCGCCGACCGGCACCATCGCCTTTATGATGGACGCCGACACCACCGGCATCGAACCCGACATCGCGCTGGTGAAATACAAGAAGTTAGTCGGCGGCGGCCTGCTGAAAATCGTCAACCAGACGGTGCCCGAAGCGCTGCGTCGCCTTGGCTACACCAGCGCCGAAACGGACGCGATTGTCGATTACATCGACAAAAACGACACCATCGAAGGCGCTCCCGGCCTGCGCGACGACGATTTGAACGTCTTCGACTGCGCTTTCAAGGCGATGAACGGCACGCGTTCGATTCACTACATGGGCCACGTCAAAATGATGGCCGCCGCGCAGCCGTTTTTGTCGGGCGCGATTAGCAAGACGGTGAATATGCCGCAGGACTGCACGGTGGATGAGATCATGCAGACCTACATCGAAAGCTGGAAAATGGGCCTCAAAGCGGTGGCGATTTATCGCGACGGCTCCAAGCGCACCCAGCCGCTTTCAACTTCCAGCGATGCACAAAAGAAAAGCGCTGTCGAAAAAGAAGTGCGCCGCGCCAGCCGCCGCAAACTGCCCGACGAGCGCCACAGCATCACGCACAAGTTTTCCATCGCCGGTCAGGAAGGCTACTTCACCGTGGGGCTTTACGACGACGGCGGCCCCGGCGAAATCTTCATCAAGATGAGCAAGGAAGGCTCGACGATTTCCGGCCTGATGGATAGCTTCGCGGTCGCGGTGAGCCTGTGCCTGCAATACGGCGTGCCGCTGCGCGTTTTGGTGAACAAGTTCAGCCACGCGCGCTTTGAACCGGCGGGCTACACCACCAACAAAGACATCCCGATTGCCAAATCGCTGATGGACTACATCTTCCGCTGGTTCGACCTCAAGTTTCATCCCAACGGAGACAACGGCCACATCGGCAAAGTCGCGCACGCTGCCCCGGCTGTGGCCACCGCAAGCGCACCGCAAGCCAGCCTCATGGCTTCGAGCGACGGAGGCCACGACGACCACGGTCACGGCCACCAACTGCAAAGCGACGCCCCGCCGTGCAGCGAATGCGGCACCATCATGATTCGCGCCGGAGCCTGCTACAAATGCCCCAACTGCGGCACAACCAGCGGCTGCGGGTAAAAGGAGAGTGATATGCCGAGGGACAGACAAATCGCCAAAATTCGCTGGTCGGAGATTGGTAGTCCAACCGTTTCAGGGACATACCCAAATCGGAAGTATGGAGGCGATATTTTTGTCGATGCGAAAATAATCGAAGTGGTTCGACTTCAAGGTGGAAACCCGATTATGAACATCATCGCAAATGTGACAGGGGATGACTGTATTTGGACGATTAGGTCGATAACGCCTGAATCTGGCCCTGTCATTTTAAACTGAATCAAACAACAGCAACGCCCCGTCCGAATTCGGACGGGGCGTTGCTGTTTCAATCGCCGGGACGCGGACGAAGGCGCGGCGGCCCCCATCCGATCCTGCCCAAAGGGCGCCCGCCCGGTGGGGGAAGAGGTCGAAACGCCGACGCTTTCTCTAAAATTCTGCGGGTTCGGGGCGTAGCTCCTCCCCTGTGGGGGAGGTTGGGTGGGGGGAGCAAGCGGCATAGGCCGCTGTTTGCTTTCCCGCCAATTTAGGCCATTGCAGGTTTTTCTGGAAGCCGCAGACATCCCCCCACCCAGCCTCCCCCACAGGGGAGGTGATCGCGGCTAAAACCGACTTACTTGCTTATTTCGCTTTTCTCCGCAGGAGGTGAGCGCGACTCATACTAAATTGCAGGTCTATTTTGCTTGGGAAACTCAGACGCTTCTCAAAGCCTCAAACGTGAGCGGAGGCGAATCATGCTGAATCGGGAGACGACGGGCGAAGTCATCACGCAACGTGCGCGGGAGTTGCGCGGCAGCATGACACGCGCCGAAGTGATTCTCTGGCAGCGATTGCGCGCCAAGCAGATGTGCGGTTTGCGCTTTCGCCGTCAGGAGCCGGTGGGGAATTTCATCGCGGATTTCTATTGTGCGGCGGCGCGTTTAGTGGTCGAACTCGATGGCGACAGTCACGTCGAACGCGCCGCAGCGGATGCACGGCGCGACGAAATTATGCGTGGCGAAGGCTTCGTTGTGCTGCGTTTCACGAATGAGCAGGTTTTGCAGAATTTGACCGGCGTTTTGGAGGCGATTGAAGCGCACTGTGCGAACGTTTCATTCGCAATCATTCATGAAAACTGAAGAACCAAGCGACGATTTACTCGCCGAATACGACTTTCCGCAGCCGTCAACGACGCGTTGCGACGCTTGATCGAACAAACCGCTGCCGCAAAATAAAAAGCGCCCCGTCCGCATTCGGACGGGGCGTTGCTGTTTCAACGGCCTTGGTTACAGCTTGATATCCAGCGTTTGGAATGGTGAAGTGCCGGTTGTGCTGGGTGGAAAATCGAGTGTTACCGCGTTTGTCCACGTTTTATCAACTTTGCCTACGCGCACCGATAGGGGCGTAGCCACGCCGCCGTTGACGACCTGCGCCTGAACGCTATAAACGCCAAGAGGGACATCAAAAGCATGGCCCTCATATTCACCGAGAGAGCCAACGTCCAATTGTCGCGTTATGGTTTGGCCGGTCGAGCCATCAAGAAGCGGCCCTTGGGGCGTAAAAGTCACCACGAGTTGAGCGTTGCGAGGGAATTTCGGACGCACAGTGGCCGCCGGGCGCCTAAAGCCACTGCCGTCGTCTGTATCGTTGAAGTCGAGCCTGCCGCCATAGTAAGCCGTCAGACGGGAGTATCCCGGCGCGTCGCTCTTGCCTGGCATCAGGCCGCTGATCTTCAATATGAAGTCGCGTTGCAGCCCCTGATTAGACCACAACCCTGTGCCCTCAGCGTTGGGCAGAAAGGTAGTGCCGCTTGTTGGATACAAGTCCATCAGGTAGTTCTGGCCGTTGTAGTTGATGTTCGCTTGTGCTTCGACCCTTGTCACTAAAGCGTTAACCGGCCTCGTATGCGTTGCGCCGTCAGTGGTTTGTATCGCATAGCTGCCATTGCGCCCGTTCGTGGAGCCAACTGTAAAAGCTCCCCCATTGACGTTCGTGACCGATTGCCCATCGAATCCGTGGGCTGTGACCGTGAAGGCAGGCACCGGACGACCATCGGCAAAAAGCACGCGCCCCACGATGAAACCGGGCTTCAATGCCAGTGGCGGCAGGCGCAAAGGAGTGGTTACGGCAGGAGCGGCAGGTGTTTGCGGTGGTATCGCCGCTGCGGGCGAACCGCCTTGACCTGTCTTCGGGAGCCGGTCTTTGGCACGTCCGGCGGTGAACTCCTCGAATGTTACGCGCCCATCGGCATTGGCATCATAAGTTCTAAGGTTACCTTTATCCAACTCCCGGCCATCCAAGAAGCCTTCGCCGCTGGTGTCAAGCAGATTAAACAGTGCCGCTTCGGCCTTCTTTTCCAATTCGCTGAGGGCTTGGGGCGCCGCCGGAGGTGCAGCCTTTACTGCGGCAGCTCTGCCTGCCATAAATTCGGCTTTGGTAACCTCGCCATCGCCATCTTTGTCGTAGCGCACCCAGCCGCCTTTTAGTTCGTTCCCAGACAGCCAACCGCTTTGGTTGCCGTCCAACTGCGCGAAGAGTGCCTCGTCCGCCGCCGTTTGCGCCAAAACGGGGCGCGCCGTTGTCATGGCACCAACCACCAGTGCCACCGAAAGAGCGGTAGACACTGCCAAGTGCCTGCCTTCATATTTACCAGCGTGATTGCGGCTGAGAATTAACTGCTGCATTGCTTCCCCCTAATTTCAAACTAAGTCGCGCACCAAAACGCGTTGGTTGATAGCATAACTAATTCATGGAAATTAGCCATGTAAAATAGATGTGTAAATGCAGAAAGACAACCGTATGGCGGCATGCGATGTATAAATACAAAAGCGCGTCGAGAGATCATTAAACGCGCCGTTGCCGACGCGTAGCGCGACGAAATTATGCGCCGCGAAGGCTTGGTTGTGCTGCGCTTCACGAACGAGCATGTCTTGCAGAACTTAACTGGCGTTTTGGAGGCGACTGAAGCGCACTGCGCGCCGGTTGTGCCCTTTTGAACGAAATTTACAAGCAGATTGCGATTTTGGTTCTGTTGAAAAAATACAGTCGTCGGGCAGTAAATGAACATTTGGCACGCAGCAAAACTGATCGCAGCAAAAAGGCGCTCCACCCGAACCCGGATGGAGCGCCTTTTTGATTGAGATGGCGTGTTGGAATGTGTTATCGGTTAGCCAAAGGCGGCGGCGGTGGAGTTGTGGTGGGAGTAGGTGTCGGAGCGGGGCTTACGCCACCGGGCAATTCAATAGCGCCAATATCGGAACCATCGCCGCCGCTCGCATCGGGAACAGTGGGAAAGTTAATTGGACGAATATGACCCACTGCATCGCGCCCCAAATCGGCGGCGCTTCCCTTGTCCACGACCGGACTATCGGAGAGTGGTTTGTAAAGCGTAACGCCTCCGGCGTCGAAGGGTGTAAGTTTGGCGTTAAGTGGAGCCGACAGCGTGCCGCGTTGGTCGGTCGTCTGGCTAAAGCCCTGTGTGCGGCTGGCAACGCCCACCAGATTGAAACCACTCGAAGTAAACACGCCTGTCACGTCGAAACGGTTTGGAGAGGTGTTTCCGGCAATAATGGTGTTGCCGACCGTCGCGTTTTTCAAATTGGCGATACCGGCGCCCGTGCCGCCTTCATTCGCGGTCACGGTGCAATGCACCAGTTGCACGCTGCCTTCATTGTGCAAAGCGCCGCCGCTGGTGACACCGTGATTAGCCGCTAACGTGGAATTAAGCAAAGTGAGTGAAGCGCGCGAGTGGTTGAAAAGCGCGCCGCCGCGCCCTGCGCTGTTTCCGAGAAAATGACAGGCGGTCGCCGTCAGGTGTCCGTCGTTATAGCCGCCGCCGCCATCGCCCTCGCCGCTGCCCACAGTTTGGCTTTGGAGGGTGCAGCGCCGAAGCGAAAGTGCCCCTGCGTTAAAAAAGCCGCCGCCGTGTTGCGCGGAATTGCCGATAAAAAGCGTATCGGCGAATGCGTAAGAGGAAGTTTCACCGAGATAAATTGCTCCACCTTGAGCGGGCGTCTTTTTGACGGATGCCGGGTCATTCGCTGTGTTGGCGGTGAAGACACATTTTGAAAGCGAGGCTGGTGCGTAATGCGAGCCGTGATCTTCGATGGCGCCGCCCTGTTCCATAGCCTGATTCTCGGTGAAGCGTGTGTTATCGCACATCAGGGATTCGCCGTTGGAAAGAGCGCCGCCATGACGAGCGATGTTGCGCTTGAAATCGCAGTCCCGTATGCGCAAAGTTCCCCAATTGTGAAGAGCGCCGCCCGCATCGCCCGCAAAGTTGTCGGTAAAATCGCAAGCATTCAGGTTGAGCGTGCCCCAGTTAACTCCGATGGCGCCGCCTTGACCTCCGTTAAAGGAGCCGCTCCCGCTGACGCGATTGCGTCGAAAAGCGGTGTTGGAAATCTCTAAATGGGCGCCGAAATTAGCTAAGGCGCCGCCAAACTGTGCCTTGTTGTTGCTGAAAACGCAGTCGCGCACCGTCAGGCTATTTTCTTCGCCGCCAGAGATAATAGCTCCTCCTTCGGTGCCGAGCCATGCCGCCGAATCGGCGCCATTGCCTCTGGCCAAAGTAAGGCCGCTTAGCGTAATATTCTGGCCCGCCATGTAAAAAAGGCGCGAAGCAATCTGCCCATCAATTTTCAAAATCGCTGCGCCGGGACCGCGAATTTCCACATCCGAACGCACCCACAACTGGCCCATGGTCAACGCGATAGCGCCGGTCACTGAGGGCGCAAAAGTGATGACCTCCGCTCCCGCCTGTCGCATGGAGGCCCTCAGGGCATCGCGCAGACTGCAATCTTGAGTAGTGCAGGCGCCATCCTCGTGATCGGCATTGGTGTTCACCACGAAAGTGTGTGTGGATTCGGCGGTGCGCTCAACGGCGCCAATGTCGGTGCCGTCCTGCACATTGTCTACGTTGCGCGTGTCATAGGGACGCGGCACGCCTCGCTGGTCGGCAGTCAGTAGGCTGCCGTTGCTGCTCCCGGCGTCAATAGCCGGACTATCGGAATACGGAAGAAGAGTTCGCGTCAAGCCTCCGTTATAAAGCGGAGGTCCAAGGCGAGGCTCCAGGGGAGAGCCCGGCCAACCAAAACGGTCGCTTTCGGTGGGGAATTGCGCGTAATATGATAAAACTCCGAAAATGTTGTAACCCAAGGAATTGCAGTAGCCGAAAACGTCCTGATAAGAATTAAAAAAGGAATTTTCCACGCCGCCTGCGGAGTTTCCGGCGATTATGGAGTTGAAAACTTCCGTATCGGCAGGAATAGGTGTCGCGCCGTATCGATTGGTTTCGGTGGAGAAGCCACCGCCAACACCGGTGCCCGGCAGGGCTTCGCCATTGTAAACAGCCTGCGCGCGATTCTCGGTGATGGTAACGGCGCGCAGCGTCAGGTGGCCCATATTGGCAATAGCGCCTCCACTGCCGTTAATGGCGGAACC
>JADMIO011403859.1_pt1 | contig 57075 bp, 54 predicted proteins | sample 8958161 | NCBI WGS metagenome assembly JADMIO01 (sample SAMN16585339, study PRJNA669376) | soil metagenome | isolation source: Crop rotation soil | place: USA: Cullars Rotation, Alabama | collected 2011 | reverse complement strand
CGCGACAACTTGTCCACGTGGAATTCTAAGCTTAGGATCCCAATGTGCTGGAAAGGCAGCTCGGGGATCGTACCCACCGCGATGACCTTATGGTCGGCAATGACCGCCACGCGGTCGCAAATGGCGTGGAGTGTGTCGAGATCGTGGGTGATGAGGAAGATGGTGAGACCCAGCGTCTGTTGCAGCTCGCGCGTTTGCTCGTCGAAGGCGGCGGCACCGATCGGGTCGAGGCCAGCCGTCGGCTCGTCGAGGAAGAGCAACGCCGGGTCGAGTGCAAGCGCCCGCGCAAGGCCGGCGCGTTTCCGCATACCGCCCGAAAGCTCGGAGGGATATTTGGGTCCGGCATTGGCGGGCAGACCCGTCATCAGGATCTTGTAACCGGCAATTTCGGCCCGCAACGCAGGCGGCATTTCCGGATAATATTCGCGAATGGGAACTTGCACATTTTCTGAAACGGTCAACGTCGAAAAAAGAGCCCCGCCCTGGAAGAGAACGCCCCATCGCCGCCGGATTGCGAGTTGCTCCTCCTCGTCCTCCTCATGGCCGAGCATTTGTTTCCCGAAGACGGAAATGCTGCCGGCCTGGGGTTGTTGCAGTCCAATGATCGAGCGCATCAGCACCGATTTGCCGGTGCCCGATCCGCCGACCACGCCCAGGATTTCGCCACGGTGCACATCGAGGTCGAGCTCGTCGTGGATGGTCTGCTCGCCGAAGCGGTTGACCAGGCCGCGGATCGAGATGATCGGCCCCCTTCTCTCCGGCTTGGAGCCGGGATCGGCGCTTGCGTCAGGCGCGGGGGTGGGGACGGGCGACGTCAATTCCAGCCGATCCAGGTGAAGAAAACGGCGAAAAAGGCATCGATCACGATCACCAGGAAGATCGCCTGCACCACGGCGGCCGTGGTGCGCAACCCGACTTCCTCGGCATTGCCGCGGACCTGCAGGCCCTGGAAACAGCCGGCGATGGCGATGATGAGCCCAAACACGGGGGCCTTGACCAGCCCGACATAGAGATCGGTGATCGGCACGACTTCGCGGAGGCGCTGGACGAACGTGACAGGCGGGATGTCGAGCGAGACGGCGCAAAGGAAGCCACCGCCGATGACGGCGACGATCGAGGAATAGAAGCCAAGCAAGGGCATCATCACGACCGCGGCGATGATCCGGGGCATGACCAATGCGTCCATCGGCTGGACGCCGATCGTGCGCATCGCGTCCACTTCCTCGTTCAGCACCATGGTGCCGATCTGGGCGGCGAAGGCCGAGCCCGAGCGTCCAGCGACCATGATGGCGGTCATCAACACCCCCAGTTCACGGAACGTGAGGCGTCCGACCAGGTTGACCGTCAGCACTTCCATGCCGAACTGCCGCAGCTGCACCGAGCCCTGCTGGGCGATGACGATGCCGATCAGGAAGCTCATCAGGCCGATGATGCCGAGCGCGGTGATGCCCACGACCTCGAAACGCTGGACGACAGCGTTTAACCGCATGCGGCGCGGATGCCGGATGAGATGGCCGATCGTGATCACGGTCAGGCCCAGAAAGCCGACCAGTCCGACCATCGTCGAGAAGGTGAGGCGCACGGCCAAGCCGATCTGGTCGAGCACGCGCAGGACCGGTGGCAGTGCCGGCGGGCGGTCCTCGGTCGGCATGTCGTTGCGCGAGACCACATCGAGCAGCCGTTCGGCGTCGGGCGCAGCGCCGGTGATGGTTGCGCCGGTTTCCTGCGAGAAGCGGTGGACGACCCACGCCCCGATCGTGTCGAGGTGATCCACGGCCGAGAGGTCGACTGTTTTCACCCCACCGCCGAGCGCACTCAGCCGCTGCGGCAGATCGCCGATATGGGCGAGGCTCAGGTTGCCGGACAACGCCACGGTCCGGCCGGCGGCCTCGTCGCGTTCGGTGAGATCGGCGGCCTGTGTCATGCGGCGCGCACACTGGCCCGGATTGGATTGCGCGGCAAGACGATTTGCCCCATGCGCAGGGCCAAGCCGCAGCGGCAGGAGGCTGGCAGAGCACCATGGATCGCATCGCCATTTACGACATGGACAAGACGATTACGGTGCGCGCGACCTATGCGGCGTTCCTGACGCATATGGCCATGTCGCGGGCGCCCTGGCGGCTGATTTTCCTGCCGGTCGTCGGCTTGGTCATGGTCGGCTATGTGCTGCGGCTCCTCACACGCTCCCGCGTCAAGGAGATAAACCAAGGGCTGCTCATGGGGTTCCACGTCCGCCGCGCGGACATCATGCCGGCGGTCGAGGCCTATGCCGACAAGGTGGTGGCGGGAAATGTCCGGCACGAAGCACTCGCCCGGATCGCTGCGGACAAGGCGGCGGGCTATACCCTTGTCATCGCCTCGGCCAGCTATCGCCTGTACGTCGAGCCGATCGCCCGGCGGCTGGGCTTCGATGCCGTCATCGCCACCGATCACTTTTCTCAGGACATCGATTATGTCCGCGCGAAGATCGGCGGCGAGAATTGCTACGACGTTGCCAAGCTGCGGATGATCCAGGCGTGGCTGGCGGCACAGGGTGTGGATCGCGCTGGCGTCCATGTCCGCGCCTATAGCGACCATGTCTCGGACGCGCCCTTGCTCGATTATGCCGACGAGGGTTTCGCGGCCAATCCGCACGATCAGCTGGCGAAGCTTGCACAGGTGAAGGGCTGGCCGATCCTGCGCTGGCGCTGAAGTTGCGCGGCGCGACTTTGCCGCTCAGCGCAGCCCGATCACTGAGATCTGCCGGCCATAACCCGGTTCGCCCAGATGGCAAGACCGGCGATAGCTGTAGAAGCGGTCCGGCTGGCTGTACGTGTCCTCGTCCATCAACGTCACGCTGCCTGCGCCCGCCGCTGCGAGCCGCGCGGCGACATAGCCGCCGATATCGAACATGAGATGGCCGGGCTTGCCGGCGGTGAAGAAGCGGGCATCTTCCCCGTCACGCACGAGGAAGGGATCAGCAAAGTTCTCGGTCACTTCGTAGCTGGCCCGGCCGATGCAGGGGCCGATCGCGCAGGCGATGGCACCGCGTTCTGCGCCGAGCGCGACCATCGCGTCCATCGTGGCCTCGCCGACGCCATGCAGAGCGCCTTTCCAACCGGAATGGGCCGCGCCAACGATGCCGCGCGCTTCGTCGGCGAACAGGATCGGCACGCAATCGGCTGCGAGCACGCCCAGCAGGAGGCCCGGAGTTCGAGTCACCAGCGCGTCAGCCTTGGGGCGGTCGTCTTCATGGATCGGCGCGCTCACCGTGACGACGTCGGGCGAATGAACCTGGTGGACTGTGACCAAGCTCGAACCCGGCAGCACGGCGTCGCGCGCCAACTGCCGGTTACGGTCAATGGCCTCGCGTTCGTCGTCCGATCCCAGGCCGACATTGAGCCCCGCATAGAGCCCGGTCGAGACACCGCCGCGCCGGCCAAGGAAGCCATGCGGCACAGAGCCTAGATTGGCGGCCCGGAGAACCTCGACGCTCATGCGAATCCTGCCGGCATTGGCCAGGCCGGATGGCGGACACACAGTACCTTGAACAGGCGCCCCATCGCCTCGGGCGCGACCAGCCTGTGTCGCGCCGTTTCGACAGCTTCGGCGCCCGCCGGATTGGCGCGTGACAATGCGGCCGCACGGGCATCGATGCCCAGTGCGGTCAGGAAGGTGCCTTGGGCGATGCAGGGCGTCGGCTTGAGGCCGCGTTCGCGCGCCACGGCTGCCAGCATGGCGAAATCGACATGGGCCGTGAGATCGCGCGTCCCTGGCGCTTCGAGAGGATCGACATAGCCGTGACGGGACATGGCCTGCAGCGTATCGCCGGTCGCCGGTCCCTCATAGCCATAATCCACCGCGAGCAGTACGCCGCCCTGTGCCGCGATCCGCCCGGCCAGGTTCGCCGTGATCGCCTCGGCTGCCGGATTGCGCTCGACGATCGCGCCAAGCTCGGCATCGCTCAACGCGATCGGTATCTCGCCGGCGCAGTCCGTGCCGCCAAGCAGGAATGCGCCCTCGGCGACCATCCGCTCGCGCCAGCCGCGGGCGGTCCGCTCATACTGGCGGATCGCCAGGGCATCGAAAAACTCGTTGGCGATCACCACCAGTGGTTGGCCCTTCGGCAAGGTGGCGATGTCGTCATGCCACTGTGCGGCTGGTACGGCCTCGCGCTGCTTCGTGCGAAGCACGGGACTCGTCTCGACGAAATGGACCGGCGGGTCTAGGCCGGCCTTCGCCATGGCTCTCAGCGCATCCGCGGCCAGCGTCCCGCGCCCCGGTCCAAGTTCGACATAAGCCGCGTTGCCGGCGCCCGTGCGCAGGATGAGATCGGCCACCCAGAGCCCGACGAGTTCGCCGAACATCTGACTGATCTCCGGCGCGGTGATGAAATCGCCCGCGTGGCCCAGCGGATCGCGCCCGCCATAATAAGCGGCGTTCGCGTCGGCCATGAAATCGTGAAGCGAAACCGGCGCGGCGCGGCTCAACTCAGCTGACACTGTCCTTGCCCGCAATGGCTTCGACCTGCGTGCGGCGGCCCTTGGCCGTAATCACCGCGTAGATGCCGATGAGGATCAGGGGGAGCGTCAGCCACTGGCCCATGTGCAGCCCCGTCCGCATCGCGAAGTCCATGAGCTGTGCATCTGCCTCGCGCACATATTCAAGGCCGAAGCGGAAGGCGCCATAACAGATCGCGGCGATGCCGAAGAGCTTGCCGGGTTCGTAGCGCGCCCGCGTCTTCCAGAAGAATAAGGCCAGGATCGCGAACAGGATTGGTCCCTCGAGTAGCGCCTCATAGAGCTGACTCGGGTGGCGCGGATCAGGTCCGGCACCGGGGAAGACGATCGCCCAGGGGACGTTTGTGACCTTGCCCCACAGTTCACCGTTCACGAAGTTGGCGAGGCGCCCGAAGAACAGGCCGAAGGGCGCACAGCAGGCAATATAATCGCAGATCCGAAGGAAGCTGAGCTTCTCGCTTCGCGCCAGCAACCAGATGGCGATGATGACGCCCAGCGTGCCGCCGTGCAGTGACATGCCGCCATTCCACAGCTTCAGGATATCGATCGGGTTCTTCAGGATCGCCGGATCGTAGAACAGCACATAGCCGATGCGCCCGCCAAGAATGATGCCGAGCGTCGCGTAGAAGATGAAATCGTCGGCGTGGCGCCGCGCCATCGGTGCGCCGGGCTGACGGATCAGGACCGTAAGGTACCAGTAGCCGACCAATATGCCCGCCAGATAGGCGATGCTGTACCATTTGAGATCGAAGCTGCCGATCGAGAAGATCACCGGATGGAGGTGCAGATCGGTGAACTGGATAGGCGCGGCCGCGGCAGCAAGAAGGGTTAGGCTCAAGTCTTTTCCCCGGAGGTTTTGCGCTGCATAAAGCAAGAGCGGAGAGAGACCAAGGCCGGAGACTGCTGTGGCGCACCCTTTCGATGACGCGGTCGATGCCATTCGAGCCGCGATCACCGCTCCAGATGGTCCGATGCCTGTCGGCGATACGGTCGTGCGCGGGATCGCGATGCCGGCCTTCACTTCTGCTCCACCCGACCTGCCGCGCTTCTTCGCTTATTTCTGCGCGCTTCACGCCGACAAGCCCTGCCTCGTCGACGGCGAGGAGGGGCTGGACTTCGCAGAGGTTCACGCCTTGGCCCGCCGTGTCGCGCAGGGGCTGGTCCGCCATCATGACGTCAAGCCCGGCGATCATGTTGCCCTTGCCGCCCGCAACAGTGCGGTCTGGGTCGTGGCCTATATGGGCATATTGCTAGCCGGTGGCGTGGCAACCCTCGTCAACGGCTTCTGGACGGGCCCCACCATATGCGAAGCGATTGAGGATACGCATTGTTCCCTTGTGCTGGCCGACGCCCGCTGCCTGCAGGCGATGGCGGATGCTGCTGAGCTGGATATGCCGGTTGTACCTCTCGATCTCGATCGGCCGTTGCAGGATGCGCTGGCACCGCTGCTCGGCGAAGGGACCGATGACGCGCTTCCGCTACCGGGCCCCGATGCGCCGGCGACGATCCTGTTCACGTCCGGCACGACCGGTACCTGTAAGGGCGCCCTGTCTAATCATCGCGCGAAGGTGCAAGCGGCGATGCACTTCGCTTCGTCCGCCGCAGCGATTTCAGCGCTGTTCGCCCAGCAAGGGGCGCTATCGGCCCAACCGCCCGTGACGTTGCTGTGCCTGCCGCTGTTCCATGTCACTGCCGAAGTCTCGATCCTGCTCCACAGCTTCGTGATCGGCCGAAAGATGGTGATCATGTCGCGCTGGGATCCGCTTGAGGCGATGCGGCTCATCGAGGCCGAGCAGGTCACGTCCCTGACCGGCGTGCCGCTCATGGGCATCGAACTCGCCACGCATCCAGCACGGCATGGGTTCGATCTTTCGACGCTGACCGACGTGGCCGCGGGCGGCGCGCCGCGCCCTGCAGACCATGTCGAGCGCATTTGCGCAGGGCTCGGCTGCCACCCGGGTTTTGGCTATGGACTGACCGAGACCAATGCGGTCGGTGTAGGGATCGTTCGGCAGGCCTGTCGCGATCGGCCCGAGACGCCGGGCAAGGCAACGCCGCCACTCAGCGAGATCGCCATTTTCGATGCAGCGGGCGCGGCGCTGGGCGCAGGCGAAGTCGGGGAGGTCGGCATCCGTTCGGTCGCCAGCATTTCCGGCTACTGGAACCGGCCGGACGAGACCGCGGCGCTCTTCGGGCCGTCAGGTCATGTCCTGACCGGCGACATCGGATATCTCGATGAGCAGGGATATCTCACGATCGTCGATCGCAAGAAGGACATCATCATTCGCGGTGGCGAGAATATCGCGAGTGTCGCGCTGGAATCCGCGCTCTACGCGGAGCCGGATGTGCTCGAATGCGCCGTGTTCGGCGTGCCGGACGAGCGGTTGGGAGAGGTGCCTGTTGCCGTGGTGCGCCTTGCGCCGGGCAGTAGCCATGGCGAGGAGACGCTCCATGCTGCACTGGCAACGCGGCTGGCGCGGTTCGAGAGACCGACGGCCATCCATATCCGGCATGAGCCCCTGCCGCGTCTCGGCTCGGAGAAGATCGACAAGCGCGCCTTGCAGACCGCCTGGCTGAAGGTGGGTTAGACTTCGGTCCGGCCGCGCGCCTTGCGCAGTCCCGCTTCGCTCATCTCGCCCAGCTGGCGCTTCAGGACTTCGGGCGCGGGCGCGATCAGGAAGCCGAAGCTCACATTGCCTTCCCGCGTCTCGACCGCGTGATGCAGCCTGTGGGCCTGTACGATCCGTTTCATGTAGGTCGAGCGCGGGACGTAACGATGCCGCACGCGCTGGTGCACGATGATGTCGTGAAAACCGAGATAGATGGCGCCATAAGCGGCGATGCCGGCACCGACCGCCGTCGCCCAACTGCCCCAGTTCAACTGCACGCCGCCAAGCAGCAGCAGGATGGAGGGCGCCGCGAAGATCACGAAATACAGGTCGTTGAGTTCCCAATTGCCCTCGCGCGGCCGGTGGTGGCTGGCGTGGAGGATCCAGCCGGGGCCATGCATCACCCAGCGGTGCATGACATAGGCAAAGCCCTCCATCAGCGCGACGGTGAGCAGGAAGAGAGCGATGAGGCCGATCAGGGGCATGCGCCGAGCCTATAGGCCTGCGGCACGAGGCTGTGAAGCGGCGAGCGGACCGAGAGGCGCTTGCCAAGTGACAGCGCTGCGCTAGCATCGCGGGCATGAAACACTGGATGATGCGCCTCGCGCTGCCGCTCTGCTTGATGACCGCTCCGGCGACAATCGCCGCGCAGGATGCGGCCGCGCCGCCGCCGGCATCGGCCGCCCCTGTTGCGGCGCCGGCAAAGGTCTACAAGACCGTCCCCATCATCCTCACGACGTCGATGGGGCCGATCACCATAGCACTTGAGGTCGAGCGCGCACCGCTCACGGCCGGCAATTTCCTCAAATATGTCGACCAGAAGCGGCTCGACGGCACGGTCTTCTATCGCGCGTTCACCTTTGCGCCCGATTTCCCCAATGTCGGCATGATCCAGGGCGGCACGCAGAATGATCCCAAGCGCATCCTGAAGCCGGTCGCGCATGAGCCGACGAGCCAGACAGGCCTGACGCACGATGATGGCGCGATCTCGCTCGCGCAAGGCGCGCCCGGCACCGGTACGGCCGATTTCTTCATCATCATTGGCGAGATGAAGGGCCTCGACGCGAAACCGGGCGATGCCGGCTTCGCCGTGTTCGGCCATGTCACGCAGGGCATGGACCTGGTGAAGCAGATTGCCGTCGCGCCGCGTAGCCCGACAAAGGGCGTCGGCGCCATGAAAGGCCAGATGCTGGAGCCGACGATCAAGATTCTGACCGCCCGGCGGGCGCCCGTCAGTACGCCCTGACGCCGCACTGCGGCGACCACTCTGCCCGCAGGCGCGAAGGCGAAATCATCGCCGCTGGACATGGTGAGGGCCGCAACCAGATGGTGCGGCCCTCCTTGTTACCCTTCGGCCGGTCCCACACCAGCCTCTGGATGTTGATCAGAAAGAAGCGGTCAGCGAGAAAATCACTGCACCGTCCGCGCCGACGTCTTCGGCGCCCGTGCCGGCCAGGATGCCGGAACGATAGCGCTGCTCGTCGGTGTCGACATAGTGCACGCCGAACGACAGGTTCTTGTAAGCCACGGCGCCGCCGATCGAATAATCCCACACGTGGTGGTCGGCGCCATAGCCGCCCGGGAAGGCTTTGCTGTCTGCATAGCCGACGTGCGCGTCGAGCGAGACGGGCGTGCCCGGAATGGCGATCGACGGTTCGACGTGCAGGTAGATCGCCGAATTATCGCTGAGCGCCGACTGCGACCAGGCATAGTTTACGCCGACCTTGACGGTGGCCGGGCCGACCGTGCCCGACACGTTGAGATAGGGCTCAAAGAAGTCGGTCGCTGCGCCACCCTTCTTGGGATAGAGATAATAGAGCAGGCCGACGTCAACCGTCACGCCCGGCGCCACGGCCTTGGTGTAACCGGCGAAGAGGTCGACTTCGGCATTGCCGGCGAAGGAAATGCTCGAACCCCAGGTGCCGACATAGAGGCCGCTCTCGTGGTTCAGCGTGATGCCGGCCTGCACGGCCGCATTCTCACCGGACTGCGAGAAACCACGGAAACGATAGTCCGAGACCAGGGCGGCACTGCCGGTGATCTTGAACGGTTCGGCCGGAGCATCCTCGGCGAAGGCCGGAGTCGCGAGGGCAAGCAGAGAGACGGCCGAAAGGCCGATGATGGACTTACGCATTGGGTATACCCCTTTTTGCTATTGAAAACGCGATCGTCCCGCCTGCGTCGCCGGCGATCGCTTCCTATGGGTCCGCGGCAGGCGCGGTCGAGCGATCTGTCCAGCGGACGTCAACAAAGTGCCTCGGGATGGTGCGCCGCACAAGTGAAATCGACAGTTCGCATGCTGCAATGCGCAACATTGTTGCCATCATGCAACGGGTGTGCGTGTCAGTCTTTCAACACCTTGCGCTGATTTCGAACGCATGGGCCATGTCGGCGATAAGATCCGCCGGGTCTTCGAGGCCGATGTTGAAGCGGATCAACGGCCCGTGGTCCTGCCACGCAGAAGCCGTGCGCAGCCGCGCCGGATCGACCGGCAAGGCGAGGCTCTCATAGCCGCCCCAACTGTAGCCGATGCCGAACAAGGCGAGCGCGTTGACGAAGGGGTGCGTACCCTGTCCGAGGGATCGGCAAGCTCGATCGAGAACAGGCCGGCGGGGCCACGAAAGTCGCGCGCGAAGATGTCATGGCCCGGACATGAGGGAAGCGCCGGATGGAGGACACGCCGCACTTCAGGCCGCGTTTCCAGCCATTGCACGATTTCCAGCCCGCTTTTGCCCTGGCGTTTCAGCCGCACATCGAGAGTGCGCAGACCCCGCGCGCCGAGCCAGGCATCGTCGGGACTGGCCATCTGCCCGAGACCGAGCGCGCGCCTGCGCAGCGCCGGCCAGCGCTTCGCATTGGCAGTGACCGAGCCCAGCATCGCATCGCTATGCCCGACAATATATTTGGTGCAGGCGATGATTGAAATGTCGACGCCCATGCCCATGGCCGGCAGCAGCAAGGGCGTTGCCCAGGTGTTGTCAATCAGCGTGACGATATCGCGGTGCTTCGCCGCGCCGACAATCGCAGGAACGTCCTGCACCTCGAAGGTCAGGCTACCGGGGCTTTCAAGAAAAATCGCACGGGTCTTCTCGCTGCAGAGCGCCGCAATTTCGTTGCCGATCAGCGGATCGTAGTAACGCGTTGCAACGCCGAACTCTTTGAGGAAGCCCTCGCAGAAGGCGCGAGTCGGCCCGTAGACGCTGTCGACCATGAGCAGTTCGTCGCCGGGCTTCAGTACGGAGAGCAGCGCGGTGACCACCGCCGCCACGCCGGAGGGGAAGAGCATCGTGCCCTCCGCCTCGGGCTCCATCTGCGTGATCGCCTCGGCCAGGCTCCAGCCCGTGGGCGTGCCGCGACGGCCATAATAAAGCTGGTGCGGATCGCTCTGCGTCTCGGCGGCGCGAAGATGCGCCACGTCCTCGTAGAGAATGGTCGAGGCGCGCCAGACCGGCGGATTGACGATGCTGCCCCTGTCGCCCGGCATGCCGGTCCATTCGCTGCGCCGCCCGGCCTGGGCGAGCCGCGTTGCGGGCGAATGGTGCTTGTCGTCGCTCTTCTTGCTCATGCCGGTCCCGTTGCTTTTGGGGTCTCAGGGTCCGCGCCCCATTCGGACCAGCTCCCGTCATAGATGGTCATGTCGTTCTTGCCGAGCAAAGCCGCGCCGAAGAGCAGGTTGCAGGCCGTGACGCCGCTGCCGCAGCTCATGATGAGCGGTTGGTCAAAGTCCACACCGGCTTCGGCAAAGCTCTGGCGCATCGCCTCCCCTCGTTTCCAGAGACCGTCGCCATCCAGCATCTTGCCGGTCGGCAGGCTGCGCGATCCGGGAATATGGCCGGACGACATGCCGGCTCGCGGCTCCGGATCGTCGCCCGTGAACCGTCCCGTACCGCGCGCATCGACGACTTGCGCCGCGCAACTTGTCAGATTCGCGAGGATATCCGCCTTGCTTTTCACCTGCGCATCGTCGCGCTGGGCATGGAAAGGACGCGTAGCAGGTGTCGGCGTCACAACGCCTTGTTCGACCGGCCGCTCCTCCGCCATCCAGCGCGCGAGGCCACCATCGAGGATCGCAATTTCTTTCGCACCGAACAGCCGGAGCAGCCACCAAGCCCGGCCCGAGCTGACCAGCGGCGAGTTATCGTAGACAACGATCCGGTCGCTCTCGCCAATGCCAAGCGATGCCATACGCGCCTCGAACTGGGCGTTGGTCGGGACCGTCGACGGCCGCGGATCGTCCGTGTCGCAGAGCGTCGAGAGATTGAGGAACAGCGCGCCCGGAATATGCGCCTCGAGATACTCGCCATGCGGGTCGCGCGGTGTGCCGGGCAGGAAACTGGTTGCATCGACGATCTTGAGATCGCCAGCGCCCAGTTCACCGGCCAGCCACTGCGTGGAGACAAGCAAATCCATTCCCGTCGTCACTCCGCTCGTATCCCGGTTCGCACAAGGGGTTCGCGCGCCGCCCGAATCATATTAAAGGCCGCGCCATGACACTCAAGCAACCACTCACGCATCTCGGCCAGACCAGCGCGCTTCCGGCATCGCCCGAAGAGGCCGTGCTCGACTATGTGGCCAATCCCCGCCCGGGCAAGCCCTATCTGGTGCGCTTCTCAGCACCGGAATTCACATCGCTCTGCCCGATCACGGGCCAGCCCGACTTCGCGCATCTCGTCATCGACTATGTGCCCGGCGAGAGCATCGTCGAATCCAAGTCGCTCAAGCTCTTCCTGTCGAGCTTCCGCAACCATGGCGCCTTCCACGAGGATTGCACCGTCGGGATCGGCGAGCGGCTGTTCGCTGAGATGAAGCCGCTGTGGCTACGCATCGGCGGATACTGGTACCCGCGCGGCGGCATCCCGATCGACGTCTTCTGGCAATCGGGCGAACCGGTGCCGGGCGTCTGGCTGCCCGACCAGGGTGTGCAGGGCTATCGCGGCAGAGGCTGACGAAGCCTAATCGCCCTCGATCAGCGGCCTTCCGTAAAACAGGACATGACCATCGGGATCGGTCAGTTCGAAGCCGCGCAGGCCGCTATCATTATTCTCGACCGGTTTGCTGAAGGTCGCGCCGCGCGCGGCGAACTCAGCAGCCAGCGCGTCGGGATCGGGCGTATAGCTGTAGCTGTCCCAGGGGAAGTGCTGGTGCCGCGTCGGGTTGGGCACGGGATCGATACCTGCTTCCGACTTCAGGAACAGCATCGCGCCGTCACGTCGCAGCACGGCGAAGAAGAGATTGTTCTCGTCGAGCAGGTAGATGGCCTCGAAGTCGAGCTGGTCGACATAGAAAGCGAGGCTTCGCGCGACGTCCGACACGATGAAATAGGGCGCCATCGTGCCGATGACACCACGCGCCTGCTCCACCATCAGGCCGGCTCCCCTATTTCGAAGCGCTGAATCCGCATTGTTTCTGTTCCATCGGAATCTGCTTTGTGATGCGGCTGGCGTTCTGCTCATAGGCCTCCGTCACGGAGCCATGGTTCACGGTCTTGCCACGCAGTGGACTCACGGCCTCGCAGAGGTGGAAGACATGCGGTGTGTCGGACCTCTTGGCGCCATTCTCCGGCGCGATCCAATAGACGACATCCAGGCCGGCCGGGTTTGCGGCGCTTTTCGTCGCGTCGGCAACGGTGCTGGAGTCCCGTGCGATATCCTGCGCCTGGGAAGCGACCTCCGGCGAGCAAGCCGTCGTGGCTTCCTTGGCTTTGATCTGCGCCGCGCACTTGTTCATGTCCTGGGTATATTGCTCGACCGATGGCGGGTTGAAGCTTACCCCGAACAGCGTGGCGACCGCAGCCAGGGCGACGCCGATACCGCCGGCAATCTTCTTGTTCTTCGGGTCCATGTCCTTGTCCAGGAAGATCAGGACAATCAGCGGCAGGAAGGCGATCAGCGTGATGATCGCGCCCAGCTGGTTCTGGACGAAAAACTTGAACGGCTCGGCCTTGCTGGCCGGGTCCTGCTTGTTTGCCGCCTTCCACATCAGGCTGCCGGCGATCGCGAAGATCGCAATGCCAACAAGGATGCCGATCAGCAGCGCAAGGTTTCCGTGGTCGAACGTGTGTCTGTAGAGCAGGACGATCCCGGCGATCTCGGCGCCGATGGCGACAATCCAAGATAACGCGGCAAAAATTCTAAGGCGCTTGGCGGCGGACGCCTGGCCCTGCGTCGCGCGCCAAGCTTTGGTGATGTCGGTATCTGCGGCCGGCTTTTCGTCGGACATATTTAGCCCCCTCGCTGCGCGATAGACGCTGGTCGGGAAGCCAAAGCTGCCTCGCGCAGCGTCATCGCAAGACCTTATTGATGGCATACGTAACCGACGTCGCTGGTCGGGACCAGCAATAATCGGTCGTCGCCTCAGGCGTCCCTTGTCAGGCTGCATGACAAAGAAAAGGGCGCGGAATCGTCCGCGCCCTCTCTCGAAGCATTGCCGTTACGGCGCGCTTATTTGTCGCGCAGTCGGATCGGCAGGAAGGTCGCCGGATTGCCGCGACGCAGTACCTGCAGCAGCACGGCATTGCGGCCGGCTGCCTTGGCAGCGGTCGCTGCCTTGCCGAGATCGGCTTCGCTGAGCGTCGGTGCACCGTTGGCCTGTAGGATCACGTCGCCGCGACGCAGGCCCTTCTGTCCGGCGTCGGTCGAGGGATCCACCGCCGTGATCACCACGCCCTTGGTATCCTGCGCGACGCCGAGCTGGCGTGCGATATTGGGCGTGAGTTCGGTCACCGAGACGCCGAGCAGCTGCTGGGCGGCCTGCTGCGTCTGCTGCTGGCCCTGCTGGTTCTGGCCAGGTCCGAAATTGTCGTCGTCGTCGCCCTGCTGCTGGGCGAAAGACGCCAACTCGTCCTCGGGCGGACGCTGGCCGATCTCGGCGGTGACGGTCATCGTCTTGCCGCCGCGGATCAGCTCGATGGGGACCTTGTTGCCGACCTGCAGGCCTGCAACGATGAAGGACAATGTTTCGTCCGGCGTGACCTCGCGATTGTTGACCTTCACGATCACGTCGCCCGGCTTGATGCCGGCCTTGTCAGCGCCCTTGCCAGGTTCAACGCCCTGCACGAACTCGCCGTGATTCTTGGGCAGGCCGAGCGAATCGGCCATGTCGTCGCCGAGCGCGCTGATCTGGATGCCGAGATAGCCGCGCTTGACGGTGCCGCCGCCCTTGAGCGTGTTGATGACCGAAACGGCCTGCTCCGACGGAATCGCGAAACCGATGCCGATATTGCCGCCGGTCGGCGACAGGATCTGCGAGTTGATGCCGATCACATTGCCGTTCATGTCGAACATCGGGCCGCCGGAGTTGCCCTGGTTGATCGACGCGTCGGTCTGAATGAAGCGGTCGGCGCCATTGCCGGTGTTGCGGTGGAGCGCCGAGATGATGCCAGCGGTCACCGTGCTGCCGAGGCCGAAGGGATTGCCGATCGCGACCACCCAGTCGCCGACGCGCGCCTTGGTCGAATCGCCGAACTTGACGAAGGGCAGCGGCTTCTTGGGCACGATCTTGAGGACCGCGAGGTCACTCGACTGGTCGGTGCCGATCAGCTTGGCCTCATATTCGGTGCGGTCCGGCATGATGACGGTGATCGAATCGACCGTCGCGCCGCGGGCGCCGGGAGCGACGACGTGATTGTTGGTGACGATGTAGCCGTCGGCCGAGATGATGAAGCCCGAACCGAGCGACTGCGCCTGGCGTGTCTGCGGCGCACCGCCGCCCTGGCCGCCTTGGCCGCCGGGTCCGCCCTGGCCGCCGAACAGGTCGCCGAATGGCGTGCCGGAGAAGGGATTGTTGGGAACCTGCAGCCGCTGGCGGGTCGAGATGTTGACCACGGCCGGCTGGAGCCGCTGGACCATGTCGGCGAAGCTACCCGGCGCGCCGCGTGGTGCCGCCGAAGTGCCCTCGTTCTGGGCCGTCTGGGCAATGAGGATGTCGGGCGACGTTGTCAGGGCAAGCGTCGTGCCGCCGAGGAGCAGAGCAGCTGTGATGGCATAGGCGTAGCGCACTTTAATCATTCCTCTCATTCATATCGCTTCTGGACCGTTGCCGGCCCGGTCGGGACTGGGAGTCCCCCCACTTGGGTCCGGCCATGAGGCCTGCCGGATTAACCGGCATTGAATGGCTTTCGGACCGCTCTCACCGGCCCCTGAACTGCCTTAGATAGTCGTTGTCGGGCGAGATCACCATGTTTGTCTCATTCCCGGACTTGGGCATGAAGGTGATCCGGTAGGACTGCATGGCGCGGTAGAAATCGTAGAATTGCGGGTCCTTGCCGAAGCTGGCGGCGTAAATCTTGGCGGCGTCAGCATCGGCCTGCGCGGTGATGAGCCGTGCCCGGCGCGCGCCTTCCGCCTGGATGGCGAGCGCTTCCTGCCTGCGCTGGGTCCGCATGCTCTCGAAGGCAGCATTGAGCGGCGCACCGTCGGGCAGGTCGGTGCGCATGATCCGCACGTCGATGATTTCAGCGCCATATTGGCGGGCGGTGCGGTTCAGGCTGGAGCGGATGCTGGCCATGACGGCGGTGCGCTCGGGGCTGAGCAGGGAATCAAAGGCCCGCTTGCCCAGTTCATTACGCAGCGACGAGCCCAGGATCGGCCGTAATGCGTCGGTCACACCTTCGACATTGCCCGCCGAAACGTACATGCGTTCCGGATTGACGATACGATAGCGCGCGAAGGCATCGACCTGCAGGCGGCGCTGATCGGTCGAGAGCACCTGCTGACGCTCCATGGTGACGGACTGAATGCGCTTGTCGATCCAGATGACGGAATCGAGGCCGGGTATGCGCAGCTTGAGGCCTGCGCCGGTGCGGCCGAAGCTCTCGCCCGGCTTATAGGGATTGTAGACAGCCACAACTTCCCTGAAACGCAGGACGACGGCCTGGCTGGTTTCCGGCACGATGGCGACGGTCATGTTGATCAGCAGGATCAGCACGGTCGCGAGCACGGCAAGCGTGACGGGATTGCGGAGCGAGAGGAAGCTCATTGGCCGCCTCCCTGCTGGGCGGGTTCCGGCAGCGGGCGCGCCCCCGCCACTGGCGGCAGCTGCATGTAGGGCATCACGCCGTTCGTCTCGAGAACGGTCTTGTTCATATTTCCGAGCACAGCTTCCATCGTCTCATAATACATGCGCCGCCGTGTCACTTCGGGCGAAAGCCTGTATTGCTCGTAGACCTTGTCGAAGGCTGCGGCTTCGCCCTGCGACTGGGCGGACAGGCGCCGCGCATAGCCGGTCGCGTTGTTGATATCGGTGTTGGCGGCCTGCTGCGCGGCCGTCACTTCCTTGAACGCGGCGACCACATCGTCAGGCGGATCAGCCTTGTTGATGGCGATGCCCTGGATGCGCACACCTATGCCATAGCTGTCGAGAATCTCCTGCATGCGCGCCTGCACCTGCTGCTCGATCGCCGCACGTGAGCCGCCCATCGCATCGGTGAGATGCACGTTGGCGATGACGCCGCGCATCGCAGAATCTGCAACCTCCCCGATCGTCGCCTCCGGGTTCTCGAACTGGAAGGCGAACTGTCGGGGATTGGAAACGTTCCAGCGGACCGAATAGCTCAGGTTCAGGAGGTTCTGGTCGCCGGTCAGCACGAGCTTCTCGCTGCCCTCGCTTGCCGTGCCGAGATTGATGGTGCGGATTTCGTCCGCCTCGATGACCCTCACCGTTTCGAAGGGCGCCGGCAGGGTCATGTTGAAGCCCGGCCCCAGGGTACGTGAATAGCTGCCGAGGAAGGACACGACGCCGCGCTGCCGCTGGCCGATGCTGTGCGAACTGGTGAAGACGATCCAACCCAGAATGATCACGCCGATCAGGAGCACCCAGATCTTGGCTCCGCCCTGATGGCCGCCCATGCCGCCGCCAAAGCTGTCGCGCGCGCGGCGAAACAGCTCGTCGAACGCGCTCGGACCACGGTCCGGGCCGCGCCCGCCATCGTCCGGCGATGGTGGCGTCCAGGGATTGCGTGGGCCGCCCTTGCCGCGCGGCGGCGCTTCTTCGTCCTGTCCGCCCCATGGCCCGCCTTCGTTCCGGGCGATGCGGGGTGATGCGGTCGTCGGGTCCATCCTGTCCATGGCTCCTTCTATAGGGACGCTGTTTGAGGAAAAACAGGTGTAGTCTTTGCAATGCATCAGCATGGCTTTGCCTCTGCCGTCCGAACGCCTATGAGCCCCCTCATGAGCGACACCATCGACCCCGAGCTTTCCACGACCATCATCGAACTGGGCGAAGGCCGCGCCTCGGGCGTGCGCCTGAAAGATGGCGTCGTCAGCTTCGTCCTGGAGGTCGGCGGGCTCGACGGCCCGACGCGTGACGCGCTCGCCGAGCGGATCAAGCGGGCCGTGCTCCTGTCGCCGGATATCAACGATGTGCGCATCGCGATGACGGCCGAGAAGACGACCGGGCCGCTCATCCTGGCGGTCGGGTCGGGCAAAGGCGGTGTCGGCAAATCGACGCTCGCCACCAATCTCGCCGTCGCGCTGCACCGCATGGGCAAGCGCGTCGGCATGGTCGATGCCGATATTTACGGGCCATCTCTTCCAAGGCTCCTCGCGAGCGAGGGCGTGAAGCCCCAGGCAGACGGCAAGACGCTGATCCCGGTGCCCAATGAGCATGGCATTCCGATGCTCAGCATGGGCCATCTCGCCAAGCCCGGGCAGGCGATCGCCTGGCGCGGCCCGATGGCCGGCAATGCGCTCGGCCAGCTGATCGACGCCGATTGGCGCGGCATCGACTTGCTTGTCGTCGACCTGCCGCCGGGCACGGGCGACGTCCAGCTCACCATGATCCAGCGCTACAAGCCCGTCGGCGCGATCGTCATCTCGACGCCGCAGGATCTCTCGCTCATCGACGCCGCCCGCGCCGTGAGCTTCTTCGATCAGGCCAAGGTGCCGGTCATCGGCATGGTCGAAAACATGTCCGGCTATGTCTGCCCGCATTGCGGCGAAGTCTCTGACCCGTTCGGGGCGGGAGGCGCCGAGGCGGCCGCGGCGCAGATGGGCCTCGCCTTCATTGGCCGAGTGCCGCTCGATATCAGCATCCGCATCGCGTCGGATGCCGGTGCACCGCCGGCAACGGGCGATGGTGCAGACGCCCAGCCTTTCCTCGCCATCGCCGAGCGCGTCGCCCGCTGGCTCGATAACCGTGCATCGCCGGGGAGCCCCATTGGCTAAGGCGCGCAAGGGCCTCGTCATTGATCGCCGCCGCCTGCTGATCGGCGCTGCGGCGGGCGGCGGATTGCTTGTCGCCTACACCTTCTGGCCGCGCCGCTACGACCAGCGTGCTGAAGCCGCCGAGGGCGAATATGCGCTAGGACCCTTCGTCAAGATCGACCGCACCGGCCAGGTGATTGTCCTCTGCCCGCAGGCCGAGCTCGGTCAGGGGGTGTTCACGGTGCTGGCTCAGATCGTCGCCGACGAACTGGGTGCGGACTGGCGCACGGTCGCGGTCCAGCCTGCCCCGCCGGGGCCGCTCTTCGCCAATACGCTGCTCGCCAAGGAATGGCTGGCAACCGACACAAGCCGGTTCTTCGGACGCGCAGGTGACTGGACGATCGAGCAGTTCGCGCAGCGCGAGATGCTGATGCTGACCGGCGGGTCGAGCTCGGTGCAGATGTTTGCCGAACCCATGCGTGCGGCCGGCGCGGCGGCGCGCGTGCTGCTGTGCATGGCGGCCGCCAAACGCTGGGGCGTCGAATGGGAAGCGTGCGACATCGAGAACGGCATTGTCTCGGATGGCACGAACAAGGCCAAGATCGGCGATCTCGCCGAAGATGCCGCCGACTACACCCCGCCCGCGCAATTGCCCTATCGTCCCGAGGGACGCGACGACGCGCTGATCGGCAGCGAGGCGCCGCGCCTCGACGTGCCGTCCAAGATCGACGGATCGGCCAACTATGCCGCCGATATCCGCCTGCCCGACATGATCTATGCCGCGATCCGGCAGGGGCCGGTCAACGCGACCGGCCTCAAGTCCATGAATGTCGCGGCCGCGCGCAAGGTTCAGGGCATGATCGATATCGTGCAGGAGCAGGGCTGGGTCGCGGTGACCGCGCGCAACTGGTGGGCGGCGAACCAGGCGCTCGACCGGCTGGACCCGGTGTTCAACACCACCGGCATCGTCGACGATCGCGCCATCGACAAGGCGCTCGATGCCGCGTTCGATAGCGGCAATGGCGAGCGCTTCTTCAGCCGCGGCGAGCTGCTGCCTGTCTTCGAGGGCGCCAAGGCGGTGAAGGCCTATTATTCGGTGGCGCCCGCCTTGCACCTCGCGATCGAGCCGATGGTCGCCACGGCGCGGGTCCATAACAACGATATCGAGGTCTGGATGCCGACCCAGGCGCCGGTGCTGGCGCGAGAGGCGATCGGTCGCGCGCTCGGCGTCAGCAGCCATGACGTCACCATCTATCCGATGTTCGCGGGCGGCTCTTTCGGCCTCAAGATGGAGGCGGACGCGGGCGTGCAGGCGGCACTCATCGCACGCAAGGCCAATGCGCCCGTGCAGCTGATGTGGTCGCGCTCGGAGGACATCGTCCGCGATGTGCCGCGTTCGCCCGCCAAGGCGCGCATGGCCGCGCGGCTCGGGCCCGGCGGGCTGGTGAGCGGTATGCTGGCGGAAGTTTCGGCCGCCCCGGCGCTGCGCCAGCTTTGGGAGCGGATCGGCAAGGGGCGCACGCGGGACGGGGCGCTCGATGCCACGGCCGGTCGCGCCGACAGGCTGGCCGTCGACGGCTTCGACCTGCCCTATTCCATCCCCAATTTTGCGGTCGACCATTTCCCGGCCGACATCGGGCTGCCGACCGGCCGTTGGCGCGCCAACGCCGCAAGCTATGCGACCTTTTTCTCCGAAAGCTTCATTGACGAGCTCGCCATCCAGGCGGGCGTCGAGCCCATGTCCTTCCGCATGCAGATGCTGGGTGGCGCGCCGCGCCTCGCCCATTGCCTGACCTCGGCGGCGACCATGGGTGGCTGGCAGGGCGGCATCCATGGCAGCGGCCAGGGCCTGGCCTGCGCGACGATGCGCGGCGGCCATATCGCAGCCATGGTCGAGGCGGGGCTGGACGGCGGCCGCGTCAAGGTGTCGCGCATCGTCGCGGTCGTGGATTGCGGCGCGGTCATCAATCCCGACGTTGCGCGCCAGCAGATCGAGGGCGGGCTCATCTTCGGTCTCGCCATGGCCCTGGGCAGTGCACCCCATTATCATGGCGACCTGCCGAGGAACCTGCGCCTCGGTGACTATGGCCTGCCGAGCATGGCCGATGTCGGCGAGATCGTGGTGGAACTGGTGGAGAGCGATGCGCCCGTCGTTGGCGTTAGCGAGATCGGCGTCCTGCCGGTTGCCCCCGCACTGGCGAGCGCGCTGTCGACCATCACCGGACGGCGCTATCGCCACTTGCCGCTCGCCGAGGGGCGGGCATGACGTTCAGTAAGATCGGCGTCCTGATCGTCAATCTCGGTACGCCGGACGCGCCGACGGCGCCGGCAGTGAAGCGCTATCTCGCCGAGTTCCTGTCCGATCCGCGCGTGGTCGAGATCCCGCAGCTGGTCTGGCAGCCGATCCTGCGTGGCATCATCCTCAACACCCGCCCGAAGAAGTCGGCCCATGCCTATGCGCAGGTCTGGACGGAGCGCGGTTCGCCGCTTGCCATCAATACCGCCGACACCGCAACGGCGCTGAAGGATGCCTTTGGCGAGCGGGTCCTCGTCGACTGGGCGATGCGCTATGGCAAGCCGGCGGTCGCGGGCAGGCTCGCCGCGCTGCAGGCGGCGGGCTGCGAGCGGATCCTCGTGGCGCCGATGTATCCGCAATATTGCAGCGCGACGACCGCGACTGTCGCCGATGCCGTCGGCGACGCACTCAAGGCGATGCGGTGGCAGCCCGCGCTTCGTTTCCTGCCGCCTTATTATGACGATCCGGATTATATCGCGACGCTCGCCGCGCGCGTCCGGTCGGGCCTCGCCGGCCTGCCGTTCGCGCCGGACCGGCTGGTTGCCAGCTTCCATGGCATGCCCGCGCGGACGCTCAATCTGGGCGATCCCTATTATACGCAATGTAGCGAGACGGCCCGCCTGCTGGGCGCTGCGCTGGGCCAGGAGGTCATGATCACCTTCCAGTCCCGCTTCGGCCGCGCGAAATGGCTCGAGCCCTATACCGACGCGACCTTCGCCAGCCTTCCCGGGGCAGGCGCGAAACGCATTGCCGTGCTGACGCCTGGCTTTTCGGCCGATTGCCTGGAGACGCTCGAGGAAATCGCCATGCGGGGGCGCGACACCTTCCTCGCCCAAGGTGGAGAGGCGTTCGCTTATTTGCCCTGTCTTAATGCCGAGCCCGACGCTATCTCGCTCTATAGGCAGCTTCTGGGGCGGGAACTTGCCGGCTGGATCGAACGATCCGAAGCGAACTGAGTCTTAGGCGAAGAGGGATATCATGAGCAGAGTGGCGATTGTGACGGGCGGAACGCGTGGCATTGGCGAGGCGATCAGCCTGGCACTGCGTGACCTGGGTTATACCGTCGCCGCCAACTATGCGGGCAATGACGAGAAGGCGAAGGCCTTCACCGACAAGACCGGCATCAAGGCCTATAAGTGGGATGTCGGCGATCATGAGGCCTGCCTTGCGGGCTGCGCGCAGGTCGCGGCGGATCTCGGCCCGGTCGACGTGGTCGTCAACAATGCCGGCATCACCCGCGACGGCGTTCTCGCCAAGATGAGTTTCGACGACTGGAACGAGGTGATGCGCATCAACCTCGGCGGTTGCTTCAACATGGCCAAGGCGACGTTCGGCGGCATGCGCGAGCGCGGCTGGGGTCGTATCGTCAACATCGGCTCGATCAACGGACAGGCCGGCCAGTACGGCCAGGTCAACTATGCCGCCGCCAAGTCGGGCATTCACGGCTTCACCAAGGCACTCGCACAGGAAGGCGCCAAATATGGCGTGACTGTCAACGCCATCGCGCCGGGTTATATCGACACCGACATGGTCGCCGCGGTGCCGGCCGAGGTGCTTGCCAAGATCGTGGCGCGCATCCCCGTCGGACGGCTCGGCCAGGCCGGCGAGATTGCGCGTGGCGTCGCGTTCCTGTGCAGCGAGGAAGCCGGCTTCGTCACCGGATCGACTCTGTCGATCAACGGCGGCCAGCACATGTATTGATGAGCAGGGGCTGCGCCCGGGCAACCGCCCGCTCAGGTCAATCGATCATGCAGCCCACGACTTTCCAGCGATTGTCCTCCCAGGTCAGCGAGAGCGTCTCGACGGCGTTGGCCTTGTTGGCGAAGCTGGTCCGGAATTTGACGATCCAGTAGCCATGAGGCGGTGCCGGGGCGTTGTCGACTGCGATCAGCGCGCGCGACGTCACGGCACCGAGCGGGGCGCGGACTTTTTGCGATACGTCGGCCCAGACGGCACTGGTGTTGAGATCCCGGAATGGCTTGCCGGTCGCGTCCCAGCTCCCCTTCCAGTCGCCAGCGTCAAGCAGGGTGAGCCATTGCCGTGCGGCGGCGACAGTTGCGGTTTCGGCGGCCGTGGCCGCAGGTGCAGCAGGCGGCTGCGCGTCGCTGGCGAGCGACGCAAGGGCATAGAGTGCGAAAGAAAACGACATGACAACACCTCCGACGAGCAAGCGAGCTCGGCGAGGACTGCCGGGCGTTTCGGCCTGCTGCTGGAATTGTCGGGCGATCGAGGCGGGTAAGGCATCCCCCAAAGGCATGTCCCCAAGCAATTCGGGGGTTGGGTCCTCCACGCCCCGAAGCTGGCGCGCTGCCTCGCGGCTGCTTGAGACGGCCAGCTTGCGGCGCGCATCGCGCAACCGTTCGTTCACGGTGTGCACCGAGAGCCCCAGATGCCGGGCCATGCTCTTCGCGTCGTGGCCGCTGCCCAGGAGGCGCAGTGTTTCCTTCTCCTTCTCGGTGAGTGCCTGATATCCGTGCGTCATAGCGTGCCGTGCTCTCTGTCCCGAGAGGCGGGTTTAGGATCGGCCCGGAGTCCGATCCACCCCCAATAAATCGTACCTGCACAAGGCGGACTGGCGCTAGACTGTCTGCATGACCACGACTTTTCATCCGCCGGTCAAGCGCAGCATGACCATCGCCGGGCACACGACATCGATCAGCCTGGAGCCGGTCTTCTGGTCTGCGCTGGAGGGCGCCGCGCTCGCCGCGCAGCTGCCCTTGAGTGCGCTTGTCGCGCGAATCGACGCCGAGCGGCTGGAGGCATCCGATCCCCCCAATCTCGCCAGCGCCGTCCGGTGCTGGCTGCTCGCCCGGCGGTCCTAGATCAGGCGAGCAGGCCGCCCATCAGGGCCTTGAGGTCGGCCTCGGGTCGAGCGCCATAATGCGAGATGACCTCGGCCGCTGCGATAGCGCCCATTTCGAGGCACTGAACCGGAGCCTTGCCGCGGACATGGCCGGCCAGGAAACCGGCGGCGAACAGGTCGCCCGCGCCGGTCGTGTCGAGCACCTTCTCGACCGGCGCGGCGGCGCATTGATGGCGCTCGCCATCCTTGATGCAGATCGCGCCCTGCTCGCTGCGCGTGACGACCAGCACCGGCACCTTACCGGCAACCGCCGCGACGGCGCTCTCGAAGTCGTTCTTCTGGGTGAGCGAGCAGATCTCGGTCTCGTTCGAGAAGAGGATGTCGATCTCGCCATTCTCGATCAGCTTCAGGAAGTCGGCGCGATGGCGCTCGATCACGAAGGCATCGGAAAGCGTGAAGGCGATCTGGCGACCGGCGCCACGGGCGGCCTCGATGGCGCTGCGCATCGCTGCGCGCGGCTGCTCGGGGTCCCAGAGATAACCTTCGAGATAGAGGATGCGCGCCGAGCGGATCATGTCGAGGTCGAGCGCGCTGGCGGGCAGGAACTGCGAGGCGCCGAGGAAGGTGTTCATAGTGCGCTGGGCGTCCGGCGTTACCATAATCAGGCAGCGCGCGGTCGGCGGACCGTCGGTCGCAGCGGCCGTCTCGAAGCGGATGCCGAGCGAGTGGACGTCGTGGCTGAAGACCTCGCCGAGCTGGTCCTCGAAGACTTGGCCGATGAAGCCGCATTTGCTGCCCAGCGCCGCCATGCCGGCCAGCGTGTTCGCCGCCGATCCACCACTGATCTCTAGACCCGCGCCCATGGCACCGTACAGGGCTTCTGCCTGGTCGGCGTCGATCAGCTGCATGCCGCCCTTGGTGAGCGCATGGCGGACAATGAAATCGTCCTCTTCGCGGGAAATCACGTCGACAATGGCATTGCCGATGGCGACGACGTCGAGGGTGGGCTCGGTCACGATATGGGTCACCTTAATCTGATTGGAAAAATATGGACGCGTCCTAGCGGCGCGGCGCGGCGCGGGCAAGCGGGCGCGATCCGGCGGTCTTTCCGTCCTTTTCATCCCGGCCGTGAAGAGGGACATGTTGCGCGACGCAACAAGGGCTTTATGGCGGAAGTCATGAGCTTTTCCGTCCGACAGATGCGCTGGGCGCCGCCCATTGCCGCCGCGCTGACGCTGGCGGCTTGCGGTGACGTGATCCCACCGCCGCCCCGGGCAGTCTTCACGCCGGCGACACCGCGCCCTGCGCAGCCGACCCAGGCGCTGCCGGTGGAGCAGTCGAAAAATGGCATCATCGGTTCCGATGCGCGCGCTCTCATCCGCATGCTCGGCGAACCGCGTCTCGACATTCGCGATCCAGAGGTCCGCAAGCTCCAGTTCGGCAATGAGCGTTGCGTCGTTGACGCCTATCTCTATCCGCAACGCGCACGCAGCGATCCGGTCGTGACCTATGCCGAGGCGCGCACCGTCGACGGCACGTCGATGGACGTGACCGCTTGCATCGACCGGCTCAAGGCGCGCTGAGCCCTGCGCTGGCGCCACCGGTCGACGGGCCGCTCGACCAGCATCATGATCGCTGCCGACAGGGCCAGCGTCAGCAGGATCGCGGTCCAGCTCGGCCAGGGCCATTCTATCGTCAGCACGAGCGCGACGGTGAACAGCTGGCTGAGGTAGATCGGATAGCTCAACTCGCCGATCCAGCGGTCGAGCCTGTTGTGGCGCGTGAGACAGAACGCGATGGGTGTCCCCAGCGCCATGGCGACATAGACGATCCAGCGCATCGCTTCGGCAGGCAAGGGTGCGAGCGGCAGGAAGACGATCACAGCCACAAGCAGCGCGAAACCGCCGAGGCGCGCCGCGATCGGCCAGGCCTGAACGTGCGGCAGGGCGCGATGCGCCAGCATGCCGAACAGGAACAGGAACAGCGCGGTCGAGAAGAGTCGGCCCTGCCAGAGTCCGAAGTCGACTGGAAGTGCATAGCCAAGCAGGCGAAGCGCGATGCTTGCCAGTGCCAGCAAAATGAGCGTCCGCGAGCGCAACCGCACAAGCCACGGGACAAGCGCATAGAAGATGAGCTCAATCGACAGGCTCCAGCTTTGCGGCACGACGAGCGCCTGCCAGCCGACATTGGCCGTGGCTGTGGGCAATCCGCCCGACGGATCGAAATAGAGCCCGCCGTCCGGCGCGAACTTGAACCAGTAGAGCCAGTGCTGGCCGATCACAGCGACATTCTCGAACGCCATGATAGCGGCAGAGCCCGGATTGGAAAAGGCGGTGGCGAAGATCTGCGGCGTCGCGGTCGCGGTCAGGCCCCAACCAGCCAGTGCGATGCCAGCGATCAGCATCATGGCGACATAGGCAGGCACGAGCCGCAGCAGCCGGTTGGTCCAGAAGGTCCGCGCATCGCGATATTTTCCGGAGAGAACGAGCGACATGTAGAAGCCCGAGACGATGAAGAAGGCCTGCACCGCCGTGCCGCCGCCGATGAAATGCACGGTCGCTGGGGGGATGTGGGACAGCAGCACGGCAAGGGCCAGGAGCAGGCGGATGAGGCCCATCAAAATCTTCCTTCGAGGGATCGTGAAGAGCGTCCTGATGGGGGCTCGCCTCGATCTGCCTGTCCTGTCCCCGGCTCGACTCGGGCCGTGCTCGCCCACTAATTCATTTTTATGAGAAAATTTCAATAGGAGATGCTAATGGGGCCACTGCGGGTGACCGGGCATCCGATCCTGGCTAGACCAGCGAGCGAAGAGATGAGTGATCGCGACGAGCCATATTGGGTCCTGCGCAAGGACCAGCTGCAGTGCCTGAGGTCGGCGGTGCGAATGGACCTTGTCGATCATCTCGCCGGGCGCGGGCCATTGTCGGTGCGCGAGTTGGCCGAGGCGGTCGGCATGCAGCCCTCGGCCGTCTATCACCATCTGCGGCAGCTGATCGCGGTCGAGCTGGTTCGCGAGACGGGCGCGCGCGTCGTCAATCGCAAGTCGGAAAAGCTCTACGAGACGCCGTCCCGCCGCATGCGCCTGCGCCGCGCGCTGGAGGATCCGGCTAATGCCGAGATCATGCGGGACTTCGTCGAGGCGCTGTGCCGCCAGGCGGCGCGTGATTTCGCAGGCGGCCAGAAGGCAGGGGGCAATCCCGCGCCGGGCCCGGACCGCAGCCTGGGCTTCTTCCGGCTGATTTCCCGGCCAACGCCCGACGCGCTCGCCCGGCTCAATGCAGCGCTCGACAAGCTGTTCGACATCCTCTGGGAGGAGCCGGACCCGGATCAGCCCGCCATCGCGCTGACCTGGATCCTGGCGCCCAAGGATTAAATCGCCTTCAGGCCCATGACTTCGCGGGCTTGCGCCGCGGACATCGGCTCGAGGCCCATCTCCGCCATGAGCCGCACCTGGCGCTCGACCAGCATGAGATTGTCGGCCTTCACGCCCTTGGCATAATAATGATTGTCCTCGAGGCCGACGCGGACATGGCCGCCAAGCAGCAGCGCCTGCGTCGTCGCGGGCAGCTGTGCGGGGCCGATGCCCGAGACGCACCAGATCGACTGGGGCGGTAGGCACTTCACCATGAAGTCCAGGATTTCGGGCGTGTAGGGCATGGCGCCCTGGAAGCCCTTGTCGCCGCCGATCACGATGTTGATGTAATAAGGCGGTTTGTCATAGCCCTTCTGGATCAGCCGCGTGACGTCCTGCAGGATGTGGTCGGGCGAGAAGACTTCCCATTCCGGCTTGGCGCCCTTTTCAATGATCCGCTTGACCAGCGTCTCGCAGCGCGAGGGCGTCGTGATCACGACGACTTCCTTGGTCGGGTCGACCGTGTCGACCACGGTCACGCCGTCGAAGGTGCACATCTCGACCAACTCGCCGTCGCAGCCCTTGAGCCGCTCCTGAAAGTTCGATTCCCACAGGCCGTCCGGCCGCTCGATCAGCATGTCGCCCGAATTGCCGCCGCCGGTCGAGTTGTTGATGATGATGTCGCACTGGGCGCGGATGCGGCGGTTGATGTCGCTGTAGATGGCCGCGTTGCAGGTCGCCTGGTCGTCCGGCCGGCGGGCATGGACCGCAACGATCGACGCGCCGGCTTTGGAGCAGGCCCCAACCACGTCGGCGATTTCCTGAGGCTGGGTCGGCAGCGCGGGATTGGCGCTCTTCATCGACATGCCCCCGGTCGGGGCGATCGTGACCATGCGGCGGTTGCTCATCTGCAATTCCTCTCGTGAAGACTTGCGGTCCGCGCTGCCCGCTCAGGCTGGCGAGGTCAAGCGGGAGAGCGCCCAGTTTGCGGCCTCGGCGGCGACCGGGTCATCATCTAGTGCCAGTTTCTGCAAAGCCGGGATGAAGGCGGTATCTCCGCTATTGCCCGCAGCGATCGCCGCATTGCGCACCATGCGGTTACGGCCGATCCGCTTGATCGGCGATCCGGCGAAAACGGCGCGGAAGCCGGCGTCGTCGAGCGCGAGCAGGTCGGCAATGCGCGGCGCTGCCAGTTCGGCGCGCGGCAGGAACGCGCGATGGGCATTGGCGGCCTCGGCAAACTTGTTCCACGGGCAGACCGCAAGGCAGTCGTCGCAGCCATAGACATGATTACCGATCCCGGGGCGCAGTTCTTCCGGAATCGGGCCTTTATGTTCGATAGTGAGATAGGAGATGCACCGCCGCGCATCGAGCCGGTAGGGCGCGGGAAAGGCGTCGGTCGGGCAGGCGCGCTGGCAGGCGTCGCACGATCCGCAGCGGTCTTTGTCGGCTGGATCGGGCGCGAGGTCGAAGGCGGTGTAGATCGCGCCGAGGAACAGCCAGCTTCCCGCCTTGCGGCTGACGAGATTGGTGTGCTTGCCTTGCCAGCCGAGACCTGCTGCGGCCGCGAGCGGCTTTTCCATGACGGGTGCGGTGTCGACGAACACCTTGAGTGGTTCGCCGGTCTCTTCGCCCAGCCAGCGGCCGAGCGCCTTCAGCGCCCGTTTTACGATGTCGTGATAATCCTGGCCCTGCGCATAGACCGAGATGCGGCCGAGATCGGCGCGGGCTTCCAATGCCATGGGATCGGCGGTCGGCGCATAGTTCATGCCCAGCATCACGATCGAGCGGACCTCGCTCCAGAGGACTTTCGGCGTACCGCGCTCGCTTGCTCGCTCTTCCATCCAACCCATTTCGCCATGGCTGCCGGCGTCGAGCCAGTTGCGCAACCGGTCGGCCGCGTCGGGAATGGCGTCGGCATGGGTGATACGGCAATCGGCAAAGCCAAGGCGCGCCGCCTCGGCCTTGAGCCGCGCCTCAAGAGGCTCCATATAAGACAAGGGGTTGGCCTTCATCGACGAAGCGCCTAACGCAAAAACATGGCCGAACGAAGGACAATGGTCCGCGCATGGCCGGCAAGCAGGGGCTTGAAGAAGGAGAAGAGACTATGAGCCTCGATCGCAGAACATTGCTCACCGGTACCGCCGTTCTTGGTTTTTCCAGCCTGTTCGGGCTGTGGCCGGCCAAGGCCGATATCAATCGCATCGGTGCCTACAAGCTGACCGACGCCGAGTGGCGCAAGAAGCTTTCGCCGCTTGCCTATAATGTGCTGCGCCAGGCCGCGACCGAGCGCAGCGGAACGTCGCCGCTGCTGCAAGAGCATCGCAAGGGCACGTTCGCCTGCGCGGGCTGCGATCTCAAGCTCTACGATTCGAGCACGAAGTATGAGAGCCACACGGGCTGGCCCAGCTTCTGGAAGCCGCTGCCCAAGGCGATCGGCACCAGCACGGACGACGAGCTTGGCTATGAGCGCACCGAGGTGCATTGTTCGCGCTGCCTCGGGCATCTTGGCCATGTCTTCGAGGACGGACCCAAGCCCACGGGGCTGCGCTACTGCATGAACGGCGTGTCGCTGAAGTTCATCCCCGCCTGATAGGCATCAGGCTGTCGGATAGACGATCCGGTAGACCTTCACGGATTCGCCCGGGCGCATCTGCACCGGTGCCAGCCAGTCGGGATTCTGCCCCTTGAGCAGGGCGGCGATCAGGCTGTGCGGCTTGCGCCGCGCATATTTGACGACCTCATTCTCGCCCTTGCAGAAGGCCACGTAACGCGCACCCGTGGAGGTCACGATGGCGCGTGCGTCGTCGGGCGAGGCAAGCAGGCCGGAAATCGCGTCCTTCATGCCTTCGGTATTGCGATGGTGGCCCGTCGCGACGACGCTGTGATGCGTATAAACGAGCATATGGGCGCCGACATCGAGGGGCGTGAACAGCAGCGACGCCGGCAGCGCGTCGAGTCCGCGTAGCGCGTCGTAAGTCGTGCAGCGGAAACGGTCAGCCACCGCGTCGGACTGGGCTGGTGGCGCATGGGGATCGATCACTGCGGCCATGGCGGCAGACGCGCCGAACGGCGTCAGCACCACCGTGCCTGCCGAGAGGACAACCCGCAGCGGCATGGTGCGCAAGCGCTGCACGGACCCCAGCAACGACGCCAGCAGCACGGCATTACCCGGCAAGGCGAGCAGATGCGCGTAAGACATGGCGCGCATCAGGTCGAGAGAGACGAGGAAGGCGGCGATTTGCATGGCGAGCAGGCTGGCCCACGCCACGCGATGTTCGGAACAGATGGCGCGGCTCATGCCAACCATGCTCCCGAAGAGGCCCAGGACCGAGGGAATGAGGATCATTGCCTGCAAGTCGCGCGACTGCGTCCAGATCGGCATGCCTTCTTTCACGGACATAAACCAGTTATCATAGACGATTGGCGGAAGCGTCTCGAACGGACCAGCGAAGCACTGGCGTGCGGTGAGGGCGAAAACGACTGCGCCGGCAGCCCCGCCGAACATCAGTGGGAGCGCGCGGCGCACCATGTCGTTGCTGCGCACGTGCTTGGATGTCGCGAGAACGGTCAGGCAGGTGACTGCGAGCGGCACCTGGAAGGCGGGTGAGAAGCTGTCGCACCAGGGGATGAGCGCGTCGGACGGGAAATGCGTGCCGAACAGCAGCGCCGCCGAAGCGACCGTCAGCGCGATCAGATAATTGCGGAAATCGGGCCAGCAGTCGACGCGCAGCACGTGACGGACGGCGAGCACGCCACCCATGGCGATCGCGCACGGCAGCCCTTCGACGGAAATCTGGAGCCAGCAGGCCATGGCAATGCCGGCGATCATGCCCGAGCGGCCGCTGCGGCGCCGCGGGTTGAGGATGGCGAGCATCGCAAAGGCCCCGCAGAGGATCTGCGGCCCGTGATGGTCGATGCGCATGGGCGCGAACTGAATGAGGATGCCGAGCGAGGTACCCAGCATGGCGACCGCCAGCAGTCCGGTGCCACGGCCGAGGCCGACCCAGCGCGTCATCTTGTAGGCAACGACCATGAGGATGAGCAGCAGCGTCAACGGCACGATGATGAGCGTCGCACGCTCCGCCAGCGCGATGCCGAGCAACGGCTTCAGCGCGGCGAGCGTGAGCGCGATCGGCAGGTCGACGAGGCGGGACCAGTGCATGGGGACACCCGTCGGGGGATGGATGCGATGTTGCGTCAGGTCGAACCAGCTCTGGCCGCCGAGCAGGTCGCGCACCTGGACGAGACGCAATGCGTCGTCGGGGTCGCGGAAATTCATGGGACCGACGAAATGCCAGTCGACGATCAGCAGCGCCGTGCAGACCGCTGCCCAGATGGCCAGAAGCAGCACGATGGTGGCGTTGCGCGAGAGAACGGGCTGGCTGGTCATGGGGCGACCACGCGCCTTGCGCCACGCATGGCGACGTCGACGTTCTCGTCAGGACGGTTCGACATTCAGCATTGCCCCGGGGATAGATCGGTCCGATCGTTCCCCGAAGAGGTGACTGAAATGCGCTAATAAATCCTTAAGCGCGCGGATTTTACACCTTCGGAAGCCCCGAAAAGGTAAATGTCGGACTTACCTTCCCGGGTATGTGCGACCCTCAGGCGAGGAGATTATATTCCTTGCCCTCGACGATGATGCGCTGGATCTTCATTTCCGGTGTCCCGTCGATCCGCGGCTGACCGATCAGCGTCACCGACTTGGCCTTCTTGAGCATGTCGGCCGTGAGGCCGCGTTGCTCCATGCGCAGGACTGGCGCGAGCACCACTTCCCAGCGCTTGCCCTGATATTGCACGGCGGCGCCGCCATGCGGATTGGCCCAGCGAATCTCGGTGATCGGGGCCGTGATGGCCACCGTCTTGTTGGCGTCATAGGTGCTCCAGCCATGATGGGCCGATGTCATGGTCGGCAGGGCACAAAGCAGGGCAGCGGCGGCGATTAGAGGCAGGCGCATGGGCACGACCTTTCCTGGCAAGAGGGATTCACCCGCGCCGTCAATCTACTCCTATATGCTCATGGCGCCAAGCGGGCGTCCGGATCGACGATCCTAGTGCCGGAAGTGGCGCATTCCGGTGAAGACCATGGCCAGTCCCGCCTCATCCGCCGCGGCGATGACCTTGTCGTCGCCGAGCGAGCCGCCCGGCTGGATCACGGCCGTCGCGCCGGCTTCGGCAGCGGCGAGCAACCCGTCGGGGAAGGGGAAGAAGGCATCGGAGGCAACCGCGCTGCCCACCGTCCGCGCGGCCGGCCAGCCGGCCTCCTCGGCGGCTTCCTTCGCCCGGATTGCGGCGATGCGCGATGAATCGCGGCGGTTCATCTGCCCCGCGCCGATTCCGGCGGTCACGCTGTCCTTCGCATAGACGATGGCGTTGGACTTCACATGCTTGGCAACCGTCCAGGCGAACAGGCAGTCCTTCAGTTCCTGCTCGGTGGGCGCGCGCTTGGTCACGACCTTGAGGTCGGCCGGCAGAATGACGCCATTGTCGCGTGATTGCACCAGCGTGCCGCCGGCAATGGTCTTCATCTCGAGGCCGCCGCGCGCTGGATTGGGCAGCTCGCCGGTCAGCAACAGGCGCAGGTTCTTCTTCTTCGCGAAAACTGCCTTCGCCGCATCATCGGCATCCGGCGCCACGACGACCTCGGTGAAGATGTCGGTGATCGCCTCGGCTGTCGGGCCATCCAGCGGCCGGTTGACGGCGATGATGCCACCGAAAGCCGAGACGCGGTCGCAGTCGAATGCCTGCCGATATGCGTCGATCAAGGTCTGCGCCGTGGCGACGCCGCACGGATTGGCGTGCTTGACGATGACCACGGTCGGCGCCGCGTCGCGGAATTCGGCGACGAGACCGAGCGCGGCGTCGGCGTCGTTCAAATTATTGTAGCTCAACTCCTTACCCTGCACCTGCGTGGCCTGGCCGATGCCTTTGGCCGATGGGCCCGCGGGTACATAGAGCGCGGCCTTCTGGTGCGGATTCTCGCCATAGCGCAGCTCGCTCGAGAGCTTGAGCGGCACGGGGAGGCTGTCGGGGAGCATCTTGCCCTGGTCGGCAAAGGCGAACCAGCTGGCGATCATGGCGTCATATTCGGCGGTGGCGGCATAAGCCTTGGCGGCGCAGAGGCGGCGGAAGTCGTAACTGGTGGCACCCGATTTCGCGTCCATCTCCTCGATGAGGCGGCCATAGTCGCCGGGATCGGTGACGATCGTCACACTGGCGTGGTTCTTCGCCGCCGAGCGGACCATGGACGGGCCGCCAATATCGATATTCTCGATGATCTCGTCGCGTTCGGCGCCGCGCATGACCGTCTGTGCGAAGGGATAGAGATTGACGACCACCAGGTCGATCGCGCCGATTCCATGCGCCTCCATCGCCGCGACATGCTCGGGATTGTCGCGGACGGCGAGCAGGCCGCCATGCACCGTGGGGTGGAGCGTCTTGACGCGTCCGTCCATCATCTCTGGGAAACCGGTCAGGTCGGAAATATCCATGACGTCGAGGCTTGCCTCGCGCAGCGCCTTGGCCGTGCCTCCGGTCGAAACCAGCGCGACGCCGTGCCGCGCGAGGTTCTGGCCAAGCTCGATTAGCCCGGTCTTGTCGGACACGGACAGCAAAGCGCGCTTGATGGTGACGTCCTGCATGCGGTTCCTCTTGCGGCCGGCGATGAATGAATCGCGCACCGCCTAGCGCAAGCCACGGCTTTTCGAAACCCCGCTCCCGATCTCTAAAACGGGTAAGAGAGCGTTCTAGGGACGCTCAGCCCGAGCGCTTGAGCAGCCAGCCGATGCTGGTGCCGCCCTTATCCGCGACGCCGGTGACCAGCAGCTGCTGCGTCTGGTGCGGACGTCCCTCACCGTCGATCCACAGGCTGTCTTCAAGCACCAGCTCGCCGGTCCCGACGCGGAACTGCCAGAGCGCGCCGTTGGCGAGGCGCAGCAGCGCTCCCTGCCGGTCGGCGGTGAGTGTCGGTTCGACGTCCGGGCCCAGATGGAAACGCAGCGCATAGCTGCAATCCGCGACGCGACGACGGCGTTCGACGGGGAGCAGCATATCTTCGCCGCGCAGCTCGCGGCCTTCCGCGCTCAGCAGGATGAGTCGCTTGTGCTGGAAGCCGAGGCGGCGCGCATAGCCGTCGTGGCCGATCTCGAGGCGGCTGCCCTGATCGAGCTCCTGCCGGTCGAGCTCGACCTGCGAGACGCCCCGGCCGAGCGATCCGTCCGGCTGGATCGCCGTCGAATTGCTGTCGTTGAGCGTCAATGTGCTGTGAGCCGCCGTCGTGCGCAGCGCCCGCGCGAACTCATCGTCGATGATCGCGCCCGTCAGCGCAGCGCCGCCGCAATTGACGATGAGGCGGACCGGCCCATCGCTTACTTCAATGGCGGCCGTCGAGGCGCAGCCGCTCCTGGTGAGCCGTGCGACCGGCGGCGGTGCGGCGTCGACCTGAACAACGGTCTGTCCGGCCGCGAGCCGCTGATAGCCCCAGTCGCGCGCCTGGCGCAGCGGACGGGTGCGTACGCCCGAGGCGGCGATGATCGTCGTCACGCGCGCGGGGTCGGTCCACGCGCTGCCCTGCCAGTTGCCGGGTGCGCCATCGCCATGGAGGATGCCCAGCATGGCCGCGACCGCGCGCTCGGTGAGCTCCGCGATCCAGCCCGGCAGGTCCTTACGGCGCACATGATAGACGCCGGACAGCATGGACAGCAGCGCGATCGCTTCGAGCTGCTCCTGCGGCGAACGGGAGATGATTCCGCCATCGGCCGAAAAGGCGCTTTCGAGCGCACGCTTGAGGCCGGCCTCGCCATAGATCTGGCGCGGTTCGCCACCCGGCAAAAGCAAGCCCGCCGCGATGATGCCGGTCCAGGCCGTGATCCGCGCCAGGCCGATCGGCGCCTTGTCGGCACTGCGGTCGAGATGACGGGCCGTGCGGGCGATGCAATTGAGCACGAGGCTGCGATAGACGAGGTCGCCGCTCGACAGGATCAATGGCGAATAGGTCGTCCAGGTGAGGATGCGCCAGCCGGCATTGTCGGCGCGCCAGGCCGGCTCGCTCGGCGTCTCGCCATGGGCGGCGAGCCATGCCCGCATCTGCTGCTCCGCGACGGGTACGGCGTTGTCGAGCGTCGTCGCGGCGGCAAGGTCGGCAAGCCAGCGGAAGCGATGGATATTGTCGACGAAGCCGATGGGCTGGTCGATCTTCTTGTAGTCGAGGCCGAGCAGCGGCTGCTTCATGCCTCGGTAGAAGAAATAGCCCGCGCGCAATGCCTTGCCCGCGCGCGCGTCGCCCGGCACCAGCTCGGGCGGCACGGCCAAGAGCTTCAGCGGATATTTGCCCTTGAGCCGCATCGCGTGGAGCGGCGTATTCCAAGTCAGGCGGTAGAAGTGATTGGCCAGCCTTTCGCTGAGCGACAGGCCGCGATCGTCGACCAGCAGCAGACGCTTGCCTTGCTCGATCGTATCGACTTCGGGCGCTGTCCGCTCGGGCTCCAGCTTGGGCAGCGTTTTGGGGCGGGCGGTCATGAACCCCTCAGCTTTCTGATATTGTCGGCATAAGCGGACGGGCCGCCGCGAAATGTGGCTGTGCCCGCGACGAGCGCATCGGCACCGGCGGCGATGACCCTTGGGGCCGTCGCGGCGTCGATACCGCCATCGACTTCCAGGGCAATGTCGCGACCGCTCTTGTCGATCATCTTGCGCACGGCCTCGATCTTGCGAAGCTGGCTCTCGATGAAGCTCTGGCCGCCGAAGCCCGGATTGACGCTCATCACGAGCACGAGGTCGATCTCGTCAATGAGATAGTCGAGCATTTTGGCCGGCGTGCCGGGATTGAGCGCGATGCCTGCCTGCTTGCCGAGCGCCTTGATGCGCTGCACCGAGCGATGGACATGCGCGCCCGCCTCGGGATGGACAGTCAGGATGTCCGCGCCGGCCTCGGCAAAGGCATCGAGGAAATGGTCGACCGGCGAAATCATGAGATGGACGTCGAGTGGCTTGGCGGTGTGCGGGCGCAGGGCCTTCACGACCATGGGCCCGATGGTCAGATTGGGCACGAAATGCCCGTCCATGACGTCGACATGGATCCAGTCTGCGCCCGCTGCATCGACGGCGCGCACTTCCTCTCCGAGCCGCGCAAAGTCGGCCGACAAGATGGAGGGTGCGATGCGAACGGGGGATACCATGGCTAGTAGAAAGTAACCCCCCGATTCGGCCAGCGCAACCGCGCCGGCCGCTCAAACGGGGCGCCTGAGGATAAAGTTGTGGATGGATTGTCGCCGGCTTCGACCTGCGTTCACAAACTCTTATCGTCCGCGTTCTAGACGGGCCGTCTCACAATGCAGCAGATGGGGCAGCAACGTGGATTTCAAGACGATTATGAACGGCATGCCGAGCTATCCAGGCGTTGGCGCCGCAGCCAGCGGCAGCATAAGCAAGGCGCAGGCCAATTCGGCGGCAGACCTCGATGCGCTCTTCGCCAATCTCATGAAGGAAGCGTCCAAGACGCCTGAGGAGCGCGCCCGCGATGCCGTGCTCAAGAAACACAATATGAGCGAGGCGGACTATAATCGCCTGCCCAAGGATGCGCGCACGGGCATCGACGCCGAAATCGCGCAAGCTGTGAAGCGCGTGAGCGATCAGCGCCGGGCTCTCGCTGCCGCGCGAAACGGGGCCGCAGTCTAGGTTTTATCGGTTCGCTACCGAGCGTGGGCTCAGGCCCGCTGCAAGAGCGTGATGAAGAAGCCGTCCAGTCCGCCTACTTCTGCAAGCATGCCGGGAAGGGTGCGCAATTGCCCTGTCTGGCCCGGTGCTAGACCTGCGGGCAAAGCGGCTGGATCGATCTCTACCGGCTTCAGATCGTGGCGCCGGGCCAGCAGGGCTGCAATCTGCTCTCCGCCTTCCGCCGGCTCTAGGCTGCATGTCGCGTAGACAAGCACGCCGCCGGGTTTCAGCCAGTCGATCGCATGATCGAGCAAAGCCGCCTGGATCTCGGCCATCTCGGCGATCTGGCGGGGGCCGATGCGGTGGAGCACATCGGGGTGGCGGCGGAAAATGCCGGTCGCGCTGCAGGGCGCGTCGAGCAGGATCGCGTCGGCTTTCTCTGTCGGCTGCCAGCTCATCAGATCGGCGCAGACAATGTCCGTCGCGAGGCCGGTGCGCTCGACCGTCTCGGAGAGGCGCTCGAGCCGCCGGGCCGATTGGTCGACCGATGTCACGCGCCAGCCCGCCGCTGCCAGCTGCATCGTCTTGCCGCCCGGCGCGGCGCAGAGGTCCAGCACATGGCGGCCTTCGCCCGCACCCAGCAGGCGCGCAGGCAGCGAAGCCGCGAGGTCCTGCACCCAGAACGCTCCCTCGCCGAAGCCTTCCAGTGTAGTCACGTCCGTTTCGGCTGGAAGCCGGACATGGCCGGGCGCCAGACTTGTCCCCCCCAGGCGCGCAGCCCAGTCGGTCGTGGCGCCGGTGTCCTTGAGGCTAAGATCGAGCGGTGGCCGCGTGCCGAGCGCGACCTGTGCCGCCGATGTCATGACGTCACCCCAGGCCGCCTGCCAGCGCGCCTGGGTCGCCTCCGGCAGGCTCGGCGGGTCGGGCAGGGTCACGCCGGACCGGAGCAGGTTGCCAAGCACGCCATGGACCAGCTTGCGCGGCCCGCCATCGACCAGCGGCAGGGCGGTTGCGACGACGGCGTGATGAGGCGTGTCGAGCAGCAAGGCCTGGGCGAGCGCCAGGCGCAGCACCGTGCGCGCCTTGGCGTCATCGGGAAGCGGCTTGGCTGTTGCGCCGTCGATCAGCGCGTCGAGGTCCGGCATATGGCGCAGCACGCCGGCCGCAATAGCATGGACCAGGGCACGGTCCGGGCCGGGCAGGCCCTGCGCCGCGCCATGCAGCGCCGTTTCGAGCGGCTGGCCGCGCCGCAGGACGGCGTCGAGCAGCCGCAACGCCGCGCGCCGCGCAAGAAAGCCCGGCGGCATTTCGCTCGACGGTTTGCGATGGGCGCGGAGGGGATGCTTCGGCATGGCGGGCGCCATAGCAGCGATTGCCGGGCGGTGGCCGGAAAAAGCACAGGCTTGAATTTGGCGGCCGGGCGGCGAATAGGGAAGATCGATCAGCCTAGGCAGTAGTATTCATGGGACAACGCCCCGATCATCTCAAGCCGCCGGCACATCTCTCGCCGAACTCGCCTGTGCCGGCGCCTGAAAAGCTGCCGTCGAGCGATCTCAAGAAGCGACCCGCCGGTGAAAAGGAAGATCGGCTAGAGCCGACGCGCTACGGTGACTGGGAACAAAACGGAATCGCCGTCGATTTCTGAGTCTGTGACGATTCGTTTCACCGTCTTTTTTGCACGCCTTTGAGAAATCGTCCCCTTTTGATGCACTTTTTATATGCAATCCGGGAAAGAATGCGTCATATATGTGTCACCCGCTCCGGCAGAGAGAGCGGACATGAATCGGGACGCAGCACGACGCGAGACTGAGGCTCCAGATCAGACTAGGCTACCCCACGGCCCAGTCCGAGTTGCTTCAACTCAAGTCCGGTTTCCCGATTTCGAAATAACTTTCTGCTTCGATCGGCACTCCCACACCGATCGTTGACGGAACGCCGGCCGGTACCCCACGCCGGCCGGCGAACCCGGCAAAAGCTTCCTCACATCATCAATGGATTACGCGTTGCACGCCTGCGCCTTGCCCCGACCGTGCGGACCGGTGCTCACGTTGTTCAAGCTATTGAAATGACTGCGCTAAGGCGATCAGAACGGGATTTCGTCGTCGTCCAGATTGTCGTCGAACGCGCGGCTGCCGCTGCTTGCACGCGATGCGCCGCCTGAGGAGCGTCCGCCGCCGAAGCCGCCGCCATTGTCATCACCGCCGCTCGAGCCCCAGCCGCCTTCGCTGCGCCGGCCACCACCGCCGCCGCTTTCACCGCCGGCGCCGTCGAGCATGGTCATGACCGCGCCGGGGCCCGAGAGTACGACCTCGGTCGTGTATTTGTCCTGGCCGTTCGCGTCCTGCCATTTGCGGGTGCGCAGTGAGCCTTCGATGTAGACTTTCTTGCCCTTGCGCAGATAGCGCTCGACCACGCCGACCAGACCGTCGCCGTTGATGACGACGTTATGCCACTCGGTGCGCTCGCGCTTCTCGCCGCTGGCCCGGTCGGTCCAGTTCTCGCTGGTCGCGATGCGGATGTTCGCGATGCGTCCGCCATTCTGGAACGACTTGATCTCGGGATCTGCACCAAGATTGCCGACGAGAATGACCTTGTTGACGCTGCCGGACATGTGGCTCTCCGAAATGATCTGTAGCTGGAAATGAACCCCTGCTTATAGGGCAGCCGGGCGACGCCGCAACCGGGTTTCAGTCGGTTTTGCGCCCAGCCTAAAGGCCCGCCGCCACCGCCGTCCAGTAGGTGATGCCCGCCGCCGCATAAGCCAGCGCAAACAGGTAGCCGACCATGAACAGCGGCCAGCGCCAGCCATTGGTTTCGCGCTTGGTGACGGCGATGGTCGAGACGCATTGCGGCGCGAAAACGAACCAGGCGAGGAAGGCCAAAGCGGTGGGCAGCGACCAGCGGCCCTGCAGCCGTTCGCCCAGCGACTTTGCCGTTGCGTCCTCATCGTCGCCGCTGTCGATCGAGTTGGCGGTGGCGAGGGCCGAGACTGCGACCTCGCGCGCCGCCATCGCCGGGATCAAGGCGAGCGCAATGTCGTGATTGAACCCGATCGGGCGCAGCACCGGCTCAAGCACCGAGGCGATGCGTCCGCCTGCGCTATAGTCGACCGGGCGTACGTCGCTGCCGGCGGGCGGCTTGGGGAAGCTGAGCAGCAGCCAGAGGATCACGGTCGTGACGAAAATGATCGTGCCGGCACGCTTGAGGAAAATCATCGCGCGCTGCCACAGGCCGAGCGCCACGTCGCGCAGCAGCGGCATCTGGTATTTGGGGAGTTCCATAAGGAAGCTGCCATTGCCGCCCTTGGTGACAGTCCGCCGCAGCAGGATTGCGGCGAGTAGCGCGCCCAGGATGCCGGAGACATAGAGGCCGAAGAGCACCAGGCCCTGCAGGCCAATGCCGGGGCCGACGGTCCGGTCGGGGATGAAAGCCGCGATGATCAGGGCGTAAACCGGCAGGCGGGCCGAACAGGTCATCAGCGGCGCGATCAGGATCGTTGTCAGGCGGTCCTTGGGATCGGCGATCGTGCGCGTCGCCATGATGCCCGGCACGGCGCAGGCGAAACTCGACAGCAGCGGAATGAACGCCCGTCCGGAGAGTCCGACCTTGGCCATCAGCCCGTCCATCAGGAAGGCGGCGCGAGTCATGTAGCCCGTCGCCTCGAGCATCAGGATGAAAAGAAACAGGATGAGGATCTGCGGCAGGAAGACGATAACCGAGCCCACGCCCGCGATGATGCCGTCCACGATCAAGCTGCGCAGCAGGCCGTCGGGCAGGACTTGCCGTACAAGGCCTTCCAGCATGCCAAAGGCCGCCTCGATCCAGCCAACCGGCGCTTCGGACCAGGAGAAGACCGCCTGGAACATGACGAAGAGTAGGGCGAGCAGGATCGCGAATCCCGCGATGGGATGCAGTACGATCTTGTCCACGGCGCCGGTGAGGCGCCGGCTCGGTGTCTCCGAGACGATGGCGCGCTTTGCGATGCGCTGGGCCTCGCGGCGGAGGGCCGCCTCGTCCTGCGCGGCATTCTCGATATGCACCACACGTGTCGAGGCATGGGCAGGCAGGATTTTCTCGATAGCGTCCTTGAGGTGATCGAGGCCCTTTCTGCGCACGGCGACGGTCGGGATGACCGGCACGCCGAGATCTTCCTGCAGCCGCGCCGCATCCAGCTCCAGCCCGTCGCGCGTCGCGAGATCGACCATGTTGAGCGCGACCACGGCGGGCGCGCCGAGCGCCAGCAGTTCGAGTGTGAAGCGCAGGTGGTTGTCGAGATTGGCGGCGTCGACCACGATGACCAGCAGGTCGGGCCGTTTCTCGCCGTCCTGGTAGCCGAAGATGACGTTGCGCGTGACTTCCTCGTCCGGGCTCTTGGCGTCGAGGCTGTAGGTGCCGGGCAAGTCGACCACGTCGGCCGAGCGGCCGTCCTCCAGCGCCAGTCGTCCGATCTTCCGTTCGACGGTGACACCGGGATAGTTGCCGACCTTCTGGCGCGCGCCGGTCAGCGCATTGAACAGCGCACTCTTGCCGGCATTGGGGTTGCCGACCATCGCAATGGTAAGAGCGCTCATGCCTCGGTGTCCGGTCCGCTCTTCGGCGCTGGCCCTGTCCGCACCGCGATAGCGGCGGCATGGCTTGCCCGCATCGCGACCGTCATGCGGCCGACGCGGCAGGCATAGGCGCCGCGGCCAGTAAAGCCCGCGCGATGCAACAGCTCGATCGATGCGCCCTCGCACAGGCCCAGCTCGCGCAGACGGCTGCCGTCGGCATCGGATATGGCCGACCAGTCCACGCTGTCGACATAGGCCGGGCGGTTCCGGTCGAGAGAGGTAAGGCGCAAGGAAACGGGCTTTCAGCTGAAATGCTGCGAGTGATTATCAATAACGCTCGAAGGGGGCAAGCGCCGCGCCGAAGATTCGGGGTTAACGCTGGCTGGCGCGGTAGCGCAGGCGCCCGAGGAAGCGCGCCGGCGAGAAATGCATGTCGCTTTGTTCGCGCAGTTTCGCCTTCGCCTTTTCGAAGCGCATGATGTCCTCGATGCGCCTGCCGAGGAAGGCCCGAGTCTCGGCGAAGTCCTCGCTCTCGTCATTGACGAAGGTCAGCAGGGTCGCGGCATAGACGGTGCCGAGCGTCGCGCGCTTGGTATAATGATTATAGTCGACCGCCGTGTCGCCGGCCGCACGCCACATGACGTCGGCCGCATGCCAGCCGAGCTGGGTGGCCTTGCTTACATTCTGCGGCATGGCGAGGATCGCCTGAGCCCGGCGCAGCGCCTCGCGATGCGGCGCGAGCAGGGTGAGCCGCGCCTCGACCAGCGCGGTGATCCGCACGCGAATCTTCATGGCGGCAAGGGCTTCGGGCGTGAAGCGCGCCAGCATGGCGGCATCGACGCTGGCGAACCAGGCCGAGATCATGCTCACCGGCCCGTCCTTGAAGGCGAGTGCGGCGATGTCTTTGTCGATCCCCGCTTGCTCGGCAGCCATGTCGACGGCTTTGACCGTCCAGCCATCGAAGCCGGCATTGGCCGCGACCAACGGCACGAGCCGCAGACGCAGATCGTCGAGCGTTTCGTCGTCACGCATGCCGGTCGCGGTGGATGGCGTCATGCGCCATCCCTAGCGCTGCGAACGTCTGCGAGCGACAAGTTTTGTTTGTTGCGTTGCAACACAAGCTCAATTGAACGTCGCGAGCACCTGTCTAACTTCGTTGCCAATCAAGATCACTTCCAGGGAGCCCCTGTTTCATGTCGCTTTTCGACCCCCTCATTGCCGGCGCGCTCAACCTGCCAAATCGTATCGTGATGTCGCCGCTGACCCGCGCCCGCGCGACCCGCGAACATGTCCCGACGCCGCGCATGGCGACCTATTATGCCCAGCGCGCCAGTGCCGGCCTCATCATTTCCGAAGCCTCGCCGATCAGCAAACAGGGTGCTGGCTGGCCCTGGTCGCCCGGCTTCTGGACCGACGAGCAGGTGACGGCATGGCAGCCGGTGACTCAGGCCGTGCACGAAGCCGGCGGCCGCATCGTCGCGCAGCTCTGGCATATGGGCCGCCTCGTCCATCCCTCGCTTGCTGGCGCGCAGCCTGTCTCCGCCAGCGCCATCACCGCGCCCGGCCAGGCGCACACCTATGACGGCAAGCAGCCTTATGCCGAGCCGCGCGAACTGCGCCTCGACGAGATCCCGGGCCTCATCTCCGACTATGTCCATGCCGCGAAAAATGCGATCCGCGCCGGTTTCGATGGCATCCAGATCCATGCCGCCAATGGCTATCTCATCGACCAGTTCCTGCGCGACGGCACCAACAAGCGCAGCGACTCCTATGGCGGCTCCATCGAGAACCGTGCGCGCCTTCTCATCGAAGTGACACAGGCCATTGCCGACGCCATTGGTCCTGAGCGGACCTCCGTGCGCGTCTCGCCCAATGGCGACACGCAGGGCGTGATCGATTCCAATCCCGAGCCGCTCTTCGCTCATGTCGCGCGCGAGCTCGACAAGATCGGCATCGCCTTCCTCGAAGTGCGCGACGTCGCACCCCACAGCACCTTCGGCAGTACGGATCAGCCGGTCGTCTCGCCCGTCATCCGCGCCAATTTCCGTGGCGTGCTGATCCTCAACGGCGATTATGACGTCGTGCGGGCCCAAGACGCGCTTGCCGAAGGTCGCGCGGATGCCATTGCCTTCGGCCGTCCGTTCATCGCGAATCCCGACCTGCCGGCGCGCATCGCGGTTGGTGCGCCGCTTGCGGAGAGCAGCATCGCAACCTGGTACAGCCAGGGCGACGAGGGCTATATCGATTATCCGGCGCTTGATGCGGCGAACGCCGCCTGATCAGCCGGCCGCTTCCGGACCTGTCATTGGCGTGTCGCCCGGCTTGCGGTTGCCGCGGGCGGCCCACAAGCAGCCTGCGACGATCAGCAGCGCGCCCGCGAGCGTCGAGAGCAGAACCGGTTCGCGGAAGGCGAGCCATCCGAACAGGGCTGCCCAGATGAAGGCGGTATATTCGACCGAAACGAGATGCTGCGCCTCGGCGCGGGCATAGGCCCAGGCGAGCAGCATGATCGAGATGGACGACGAGCAGGCTGCGGCGATGATCAGCGGCGCGTAGCCGATGTCCGGCACCACGGCGAACCAGGGCGCGCCGGCGCTATAGAGTCCTAGCGCGACGAGATTGAAGAAGAAGGTGACTTCCATCGGCCCCGCCGCTTGCGACTGGCGGCGTGCAAGCACGAGGTTGACCGCATAGAAGAGCGCGGCAGCGAGGATGGCCACCGCCCCCTCGAGCGCATGCGGGCCGCTGTCCTGCTGGGCCCGCCCGGCAAGCACGACCAGCATGCCGGCAAAGGCGATCAGCGCGCCGCCGATGGCACTGCGGCCGATCCGCTCCTTGAGAAAGACCGATGCGAGCCCCAGCGCGATGAGCGGCGCGATGAAGGACAAAGCGATGCCCTGCGCGAGCGGCGTGTGCACCAGGCCCCAGAAGAAGAGCAGGATCGAGATGGCGGCGGTGAGGCTGCGCCAGAGATGCAGCCAGAGCGCCTGCCGGCCCGGCATTCTCCCACCGGTGAGGAGGAAGAGTGGCCAGGTGATGAGCACGCCGGCGATGGTCCGCCAGAGCATGGCATTATAGGCGCCGATGGCGATCGACAGCCCCTTCATGACCGTGTCCATGAAGGAGAAGATCGCAATGGCGAGGCAGGCGACGGCGAACGGCGCGAACCGATGCTGGAGTGAGCGCGCGATCATGACGCGGCCTTAATGGGCGGCGGCGCCCCTGTGAACCGGATTGTAGGGCGAACTCAGGCTGCGGCCAGCGGCAGCGTCACCACGGCTTCCATGCCGCCGCCTGGGCGCGGACCCAGGGCAATCTCACCGCCATGGTCGCGAGCAATTGCGCGAGCGATGGCAAGGCCGAGGCCCACGCCGCCGGTCTCGCGGTTGCGCGAGCGTTCCTTGCGGGCGAAGGGCGCGAACATGCCTTCCACCTCGTCGGCGGGCAGGCCGGGACCGCGATCGGCGACGGTGATGCGGGCCTGCGCGTCTCTTTCCTCAAGCGCGACATTGGCCTGGCTGCCATAGGCGATGGCGTTGTCCACCAGGTTCTGGATCATGCGCCCGAGCGCGATCCTGTCGCCGCGCACGTTGAATGTCCCAAGCGGCGCATCCCCAGACCAGCTTACCGGCCTGTCGACGAGCTTTTCGCTGGCAACGATTTCCTCGAGCAAGCCGGCAACATCGACCGATTCCGCCTGCCCGTCCTGCGAGCTGCCCCGCACATAGCTGAGCGTGGTCGTGATCATGGCCTTCATCTGCTCGATGTCATGCTGGATCGGCTCGCGCAGCGAATCCGGTGCACTCTCGATACGGAAGGCAATGCGCGACAGGGGGGTGCGCAGGTCATGGGCGATAGCGGCCACCATGGCCTCACGCTCGCGCATCTGCTCGGCGATACGGCCCTGCATGGCATTGACGGCGCGCGCGGCGACGCGCAGCTCGGTCGGGCCATCCTCGCGCACCAGCGGCGCGGAGGCGTCGCGCCCGACCCTGTCGGCGGCACCGGCGAAGGAGCTGATCGGTTTCACCAGCTGCCGTGCGAACAGCCAAGCGAGCGGCAACAGGGCAATCAGTGCCATCAGGAAGACGATGGCCATGCGCTGCTGCCATGCAGCGATCAGCGGGCGGTCGGGTGTGTGGATGACGCGCCAGTCGTCGCCGATTTTCGCGGCGGCAATGGTGCGCGCGTAGAAGAAAGGTTCGCCGCGCCAGCGCACGATGCCGTCGTCGCGGCCCTCGCGATTGCGGCGCGAGGAGCCGCTGCGGTCGGGCCGGAAATAGATGCGGACATCGTTGGTATCGAGGCCGAGCCGGCCAGCGAAATCGCCGGACAGGCGCGCATCGGTCGCCAGGCCCTGGTCGGGCCTGGGCGGCGCGGCCTGGTGGATCACCTGGAGTTCCATCGCGCTCCTGCGGCCCTTGATATTCTCGTTTTGCAGCTTTTCGACGAGTTGCATCAGCGCCACGCCTTCCTGGCGCGGCGGGGGTAGCAGGAACAGGCTGGCGACGCTGATCGCGTCGATCACGATCAACGCGCCGACGAGCAGCAGGAACGTCTGTGACAGGATGGAGCGGCCCGCGCGATTGAACATCATTCAGGCGCCAATGTGAACATGTAGCCTTCGCCGCGGACGGTGCGGATCGGTGCGCGCGGCCCGAGCTTCTTGCGAAGGCGGGAGAGCGTCACGTCGATTGCCCGGTCGAACATCATCGCGTCCGAGCCCTTGGCGAAATCGATGAGCTGGTCGCGAGTCAGGACCTGTTGGGGCCGGTCGACGAAAGCGGTCAGCAGGCGGAACTCGGTGTCCGTGAGCCCTGCCGTTTCGATATCGGGCGCCGAGACGCTGCGCTCAACCAGGTCGAGCGTCCAGTCCCCGAACTTGCGCACCGGCGAGCCCTGGGCATCCTGCCCGCGGCGCAGCACGGCGCGAATCCGCGCCAGCAGCTCGCGGGGATTGCAGGGCTTGGGAAGATAGTCGTCGGCGCCGACCTCGAGGCCGATGATGCGGTCCGAGTCCGATCCCATGGCCGAGAGCATGATGATCGGAGGCCGGCGGCCGCCGCGCAGGCGCCGCAGGACGGACAAGCCATCCTCGCCGGGCATCATCAGGTCAAGCACGATGAGGTCCACCTCATGCTCGGCGAGCGCCGTGTCCATCTCGGCCGCGTCCGCTGCGCCGTACGCGCGCAGTCCATGGTTCGAGAGAAATTCGGTAATGAGGGTCCGCAGCTCCCGGTCATCATCGACGACCAGGATGCTCGGCGTGCCGGTCTCGGCGCTCATGACGGCGTCCCTTTCCCCCTCCGTGCGATTCCCACGCTTGACGACTGGTAGCGATCCACAGGTCGAAGACCAACCGTTCATCATGCGGGCATGCGGCCTGAACCAGATTGGGACTTGGTTCATTCATGGCGGAGGGCCTCGATGGGGTTGAGTGCGGCAGCCCGCTTGGCGGGGACATAGCCGAAGACCACGCCGATCACGGCTGCGAACGCAAAGGCGAGCAGGTTGATCTGGATGTCGAAGGTCAGCGGGATATGCATCGCCGTGGAGATGCCGAAGGTGAGCGTGAAGGCGAAGATCAGGCCGATGATGCCGCCCAGCGCCGAGAGCGTCACCGCCTCGACGAGGAACTGCATCAGCACCTCGCGCTGGACCGCGCCGATGGCGAGACGGATGCCGATCTCGCGGGTGCGCTCGGTGACAGAGACCAGCATGATGTTCATGATGCCGATGCCGCCGACCACGAGGCTGACCGCCGCGACCGCTGCGAGCAGGCCGGTCAGGGTCCGCGTCGCGCCGGAGAGCGTGTCGGAGAGCTGCTTGGCGTCGAAGATGTTGAAATCGTCGTCCGCCGTGTCCGGCGTGTGCCGGCGCTCGCGCATCAGCGAGCGGATCGAGGCGCTGACCGTCGTCGTGTCATAGCGCTGGTCGACCGCCACCTGGAACGAGCGGATGTCGCGATTGCCGGTGAGGCGGCGCTGCACGGCCTTGATCGGCATGACGACGCTGTCGTCCTGGCCGCCGCCGAAGCCGGCCTGGCCGCGCTTGTTCATGACGCCGATCACATTGCAGCTGATGGCGTTGAGGCGCAGGCTCTTGTTGATCGGGTCGACCTCCTTGAAGAGGTTTTCCTTCACCGTGTCGCCGATCAGGCAGACCGACTTGCCGGCCTGTTCCTCGGCCGCGGTGAAGGTGCGCCCTGCTACCGTCTTGACGTTGTTGGCGGCGAAATATTCGTTGGTCGTGCCGTTCACCGTGGTCGACCAGTTCTGGCCTTCGTAGATCGCGGTCACGCTCGACTGCGCCTGGGGGGCGACCTGGAGCACGCCGCCGACTTGGTTCTTGACGGCCATGACGTCGTCTTCGTCGAACGGCCGTGGGGCCGCGCCGCCGCCGCGGCCGAAGCCGCCGCCCATGTTGACGTTGAGCAGGTTGGAGCCCAGCGAGCTGATCTGCGACTGGACTTGTGCCGTCGCGCCATTGCCGAGCGTCACCATGGTGACGACGGCGGCGACTCCGATGATGATGCCGAGCGTCGTCAGGAACGAGCGCATCAGGTGGCGGCGGATCGCGCGCAGGGCGAGGACGAAGCTGGTCCCGAGCATCAGGCCACGACCTCCTTGCGGGTGCTGTTCTCGACCAGTCCGTCCTTGAAGCGGATGATCGTGCCGGCATAGGCGGCCATGTCCGGTTCGTGGGTGACCATGGCGATGGTGATGCCGGCGTCCTTGTTGAGCTGGGTCAGCAGTTCCATGATCTCGACGGATCGTTCGCTGTCCAGGTTGCCGGTCGGCTCGTCGGCGAGCAGCACGGCGGGATTGGTGACGATGGCGCGGGCGATGGCGACGCGCTGCTGCTGGCCGCCGGAAAGCTCGGCCGGCGTATGGTCGGCCCAGGGCAGCAGGCCCACGCGGTCGAGCGCGCTCATCGCTGCGTTGCGGCGGGTTTTGCGATCATCGCCGCGATAGAGCAGCGGCAGCTCGACATTTTCGAGCGCGCTGGTGCGCGACAGCAGGTTGAAGCCCTGGAAGACGAAGCCGAGATAGCGGCGGCGCAGCAGGGCGCGCTGGTCGTTGGTCAGCTTTTCGACATGATGGCCCATGAACAGATAGCTGCCGCTGCTCGGCGTATCGAGGCAGCCCAGGATGTTCATCGTGGTCGACTTGCCGCCGCCCGACGCGCCCATGACCGCCACGAATTCGCCGCGCTGGATGTCGAGATCCACGCCCTTGAGGGCCTGGAACGCATTGACACCGGATCCGAAGACCTTGGTGACGCCGCGCATCTGGATGAGGGGCTCGGTCATGCCTGTCTCGTCACTTCTGTGCCGCGAGTTCGCCTGTCACGACCTTCATGCCGGGCTTCAGAGTCTTGCTGGTGACGATAGTTTCGCTGCCGTTGGTCGAGCCGGTGAAGACCTCCTGCGGCTTCAGCTTGCCGTCCTCGCCCTGCGTATAGACCGTGCGCTTGGAGCCGCGGCCAAACTCGACTTCGCGGTTGGACTGGCGGCGGCCGCCAGCGAACCGTCCGGGTCCACCGACAGGGAGGACCTGCACGCCCTGCTGGGGGGCGCCCGCACCGGCCTTCTTCGGTTCGAAGCGCAGCGCGGCATTGGGCACCATCATCACGTTCTTTTCCTGCGAGGTGATGATGGTCGCGGTGGCGGTCATGCCGGGGCGCAGCGAGAGGTCCGGATTGGCGACGGTGAGCAGCGTATTGTAGCTGATCACGCCGCTGGCGGCCGCGCTGCCGCTCGCGGCGGTCGAGCTGTTCGAGCCGACGTTGACGCGCTTGATATTGGCCGGGAAGGTCTTGCCGGGCCAGGCGTCGACCGTGAAGCTCGCATCCTGGCCGTCCTTGACCTGGCCGACATCGGCCTCGTCGACCTTCACCTCAAGCTCCATGTTGCTCAGGTCCTTGGCGATCAGGAACAGGGTTGGCGTGTTGAACGAGGCAGCGACGGTCTGGCCGACGTCGACCTGACGCGACAGGATGACGCCGGTCACGGGCGACTTGATCGTGGACTTGGACATGTCGGTGCGAGCGCTGTTGAGCTGCGCGAGCGCGGACGCGACATTTGCCTTTGCCACGGCGACATTGGCCTGGGCGCGCGCATAATCGCCGCGGGCAGTATCGAGCTCGGTCTTGCTCGGCACCTTGCCGCCGGAGACGCGGAACACCTCTTCCTGGCGGGCAAGCTGTGCCTTGGACTGGCTAGCAGTCGCCTCGGCCTGCAGGACGCTGGCGCGCGAGGAATCCAGCGATGCCTGGGCGCGGTTGATCGCGTCGAGCAGCTTCACCGGGTCGATCTGTGCGAGCGGCTGGCCCTGCACGACATGGTCGTTCTCATCAACCAGCACCTTGACGATGAGGCCGGAGATTTCCGAGCCGACCGTGACCTGGTCGGTGGGTTTGAGGTTGCCCGTCGCCGTGACGTGCACTTCCATATTGCCCATCTTGACCGGCTGGGTCGCGTAGCTGGCTTCCTTCGCGCCGCCGAAACAGGATTTGACGCCCAGGACCAGCGCGATCAGGACGACCGCGCCGATCGCCCACTTTGCCCATTTGGGCAGGCGCTTCTTCCCGGTCTCGCCCAGGAAATCGTCGAGGTCGTTGGAGATGGTCTGGTCTTTCATTTCGAACCTGTCTGTGCAGAGGCGAGAGCGTTGGGCTGCCACCCGCCGCCAAGGGCCTTGAAGAGCTGGATGGACGCGTTCGTCCGGGCGGCGATCGCGGCGGTGTGGCTGTCCTGTGCGCTCAGCATCGTCTGCTGGGCGGTCAGGAGCGTCTGGAAGTCGATGAGGCCGCTTTCATAGCGGGCATTGGCGAGGCGAGCGGACTCGGTCGCGGCTGTTTCCGCGCGGGCCAGTTCGGTTTCGCGCTTCTTGGTCCGGTCGATCGCGACCAGTGCATTCTCGACATCCTGCAGCGCGACCAGCACGGCCTGCTTGTAGGTCGAGAGCGCGGCGTCCGCGGTCGCCTTCTGCTGGTCGACACGGGCTCGCAGCTGGCCGCCCTGGAAGAGCGGCGCGCTCAGGCTGGCGAGCAGGTTGCCGATGATGTTGGTGCCGAGCGCATCGAGATTGCCTGCCGAGCTGCCGATCGAGCCCGAGAAACGCAGCGCCGGATAGAGCTGTGCCTCGGCGACCCCCACGTTCGCGAGTGCTGCGACGAAATTCTGCTGGGCAACGATGATGTCCGGCCGGCGCGCGAGCAGGTCGGCGGGAAGGCCGGCTTCGACACCGTCGGGGCCGAGCGGAATCGCCTTGGCCGGGTCGAGCTCGGCCTGGATCGTGCCTGGGTTGGTGCCGAGCAGGATAGCGAGCTGGTTGGCATCGCTCTCATAGGTCTGCTCGAGGCTCGGAATGCTGGCCGCGGTCTGCGAGCGCTGCGCCAGTGCCTGCTGCAGCTCGACTTCGCTCGCGAGGCCCGCATCGACGCGCCAGCGCACGATCTGCAGCGTATTGTCCTGGATCTGCAGGTTCTGCTTGGCCACGGCCAGGCGCGTCTGGCTGAGGCGGGCGTCGACATAATTGAGCGCGACTTCGGCGACGAGGCTGCGCTGCACATCGGCGAGGCTCGCAGCGCTGCTCTCGGCGTTGGCGCCGGCAGCCTGGGCCGTGCGCGTCAGGCGTCCGAAAATATCGGCTTCCCAGCTGGCGTCGAGGCCGACATCGAAATTGCTGCTGTTGAAGCCGGTGCCGGTCACCGTCTCATTGCGGCTGACCGTGCCGCTCCCGCTCAGTGTGGGGAGCAAGGCGCCGCGCGAACCGCGATAGGCGGCGCGGGCGGCCCGCAGGCGCGATTGCGCGGCCGCGAGATTGTTATTGCCGGCCAAGGCCCGGTCGATGAGACTGCTCAGTTGCGGGTCGCCGAAGCTGGACCACCACTGCGCGAGCGCCACCTGGTCGGCAGCATCGCCGCTTGGCGAGTGAAAGTCGCCGGGGAGATGCAACGATGCTGCCGATGGGGGGCGCGGGTCGGGACCGACCGCGCAGCCTGAAAGCATGAAGGCAAATGCGCATCCTGTGACGCTCATTGCCATACGGAGGCTCCGGTTAGACCCGGAGCGGGCAATGACGTCTATCGACTCGATGCGGATGGTTTCTATTCTTGCCATGGTGCCCAGATAGCGAGCGAACCCGACTCGACTGTTTCAAGATCGAAACAATTCCTTAACCCCGAAGAACGCGCATCGGCATGTTTCAGTTGCCGATCGGCACCTCGAAACTGCCCACGGGCAGCTCCGTTTCGTCGAACAGGTTGATGATCGGGCTCTCCGCCCAGGCATAGCGTACGCGCGTCGCGGGCTTGCCGTCGTCGGCGAGCAGGATCGTCGTTCCGCTGACTGTCGCGGCCGCATAACGGCAGCTCGATTGCATCTCCCCGCATAGCTCGAAGCCGATCGGTGGCCCACTCAGGCTGCGCAACGAGCCCCCCACGAACCGGAAGCTGAGGCGAATGCCGCCGCCGGTGCGCACGGCATCGACAATCTCCGGCTGGGCCGTCTGGATCGAATCGCCATAGGCCATGATGCTCGCCGCCTCGAGCCGTGCGCCGACCGGCGCCTTGTTGAGCGGATGGAGATTCTTGGGATCGCCGAGATCGAGCGTGACGATCAGTGCAGCGCGCGGATCGGCGGCGACGGCCTTGCGCTGCTCATTGCGCAATGTTGCCCAGCCGCTCTCCACCGGGGCGGTCGCCACCGGCCCAAAGTTGGGCAGCTCCACGACCAGCATGGGCAAGTCGGCGTCAAGGAACTGTCCGCGCCATCCCTTGAACAGCGCCGTAAGGCGCTTGTCATAGCCGGTGACGCCGACATCGCTCTCGCCCTGGTACCAGGCCACACCGGTCAGGCCGAACTGGCCCATCGGTGCGATCATGCCATTGTAGATGAGTCCCAGGCCCGCATTAGCGTCCCATGGGGAACGCGGCGGCGGGCTTTGCACCTTGGCGACCGAGTAGAGCCATCCCTCGCCGATCGGCATCGCCGAGCCGTCGGCAAAGCTCAGCTTCAGCTCGCTCGCCGGACCTTTCATGCCGCCGTTCGAGAAGGTGTCGGTGAGCGCGATCATGATCTCGTTCTTGCCGGCCTTCAGCGTACCGGGTGCGAGTCTGTAGTTGCGCGCGAAATCCCAGCCGAAGCTGTTGCCGACCGGCTTGCCGTTGACCCATGTCTGGTCGAGTTCGTCGAAAATGCCGAGCGAGAGCGTCGCGCCCATTTTCGCCTGCGCGGCCGTCAGTGTCACCGTCTTGCGAAACCAGATCATGCCGTCGAACTTGTCGAGACCGGCACCCGTCCAGCCTTCCCAATAGGAAATGGCCGGCACCGGCTTCCAGGCGAGGCTGTCGGGCGCATTCCACGCCTCCGCGCCCGGCTTGTCGCCGCTCTTCTCGCGCCACCAGCTTTCCCAGCGCGGCGCGAACTGCGCCGTTGCCCCGGCCGGGTCGGTCGCGAACAGCTTGAGCATCGCGGCTTCGCCGTCGCCATAAATGGCGCGCGATCCCGCCGGGTCGAGCCAGGCGCGGATCTGGGTGCCGCCCCAGCTTGCATTGATCGCGCCGATCGGCACTTTGCGTGTCTGGCGGAGTGCTCGAGCCATGTAATAGCAGACCGCCGAGAAGCCCGGGGCGCTCTGTGGTGAGGACGCGACCCATTCTGCCTTCTTGCCGAAATCATGCAAAGGCACCGGCGCGCTTGCCTTCGGAATGGTGATGAGCCGCAGCTGGTCGTCCTTGGCGTTGGCGATTGCGCCTTGCGAAGCGGCGGTCGGGGCCAGCGTATATTCCATGTTGGATTGGCCGGCGCACAGCCACACGTCGCCGATGAGGATATCGCTCGCATTGGCCGATCCCTTGGCTGAACTGGCGGCAAGCGTGAACGGTCCCCCCGCTGACTGAGCGGGCAGTCTCGCTTCCCATCTGCCATCGGTGCCCGCCGTTGCGCCGGCGCTGGCATTGCCGAGACTGACCGTCACCTGCTCGCCGGCATCTGCCCTACCCGACACGATGATCGGTCGCCCCCGCTGAAGCACGGCATGGTCGCTGTAGAGCGGATCGAAGCTGGGTGTCGCACCGGCGGTCGCGGGAAGGGCCAGCAGGATAGCGAAGCCAAGCGGAATCCGGTCGCGAAGCCACGTCATAGATTGGTCCCCTCCTGCGCGTTGGCGCTGCTCCCTAGCCTCGCCACCGGCCCGCCGCTGTCAAGGTCTTCCGCCAAGCGCTTTCCATTGGCCTGGCCTCATCAAGCGCCTATATCGCAATCATGACTGACACCGCTCCCCAGATCGCCGACCTTCGCTCCTTTCTCTATCGCGGAGGCGCGCTCGATCCCGACGGCGCGCGCAGCATCACCGCCGAGGCCCTGAAAGGCTGCGAGGATGGCGAGCTCTATCTCCAATATATGGCCACCGAGGCCTTCGGCTTCGACGACGGGCGCCTCAAGACTGCCGACTATTCGACCGATGCCGGTTTCGGCCTGCGCGGCGTCTCAGGCGAGATGACCGGCTTTGCCCATGCCAACGACATTTCGGTGGGCGCGATCCGCCGCGCTGCGGAGACGCTGCAGCTGCTCGATCCCGCCAAGCAGCCGCTGGCCGCGCCGCCAAAGCGCACCAACCGCCATCTCTACACCGACGCCAATCCGCTCGATCTCGTGCCCTTCGCCAAGAAGGTCGAGTTGTGCGCTAAGATCGACGCCGCCGCCCGCGCCCGCGATCCGCGCGTGGTACAGGTCTCGGCGAGCCTTGCCGGCAGCTGGTCGGTGGTCGAGATCATTCGCCCTGACGGCTTCACCGCGACCGACGTGCGCCCGCTCGTGCGCCTCAACGTCGCGATCATCGTGGAAGAAAACGGCCGGCGCGAGAGCGGCAATTTCGGCATTGGCGGCCGCTACCTCTATGATTCGCTGTTTGAGGAAGCGACCTGGCAGGGCGCGATCGACGAGGCGCTGAAGCAGGCGCAGGTCAATCTCCGCTCGGTCGACGCGCCGGCGGGCGAGATGACCGTGCTGCTCGGCCCCGGCTGGCCCGGCGTGCTTCTGCACGAAGCCGTCGGCCACGGCCTCGAAGGCGATTTCAACCGCAAGGGTACCTCTGCCTTCACCGGCAAGATCGGCCAGCGTGTTGCCGCGCCGGGTGTCACCGTCGTCGACGATGGGTCGATGAACGCCCGCCGCGGCTCGCTCAGCATCGACGATGAAGGCACGCCGACGCAGGAGAATGTGCTGATAGAGGACGGCATCCTGCGCGGCTACATGCAGGATCGCCTTAACGCGCGCCTCATGGGTGTCGAGCCGACCGGCAATGGCCGCCGCGAATCCTATGCGCACGCACCCATGCCGCGCATGACCAACACCTTCGCCCGCGCCGGCAACGACAATCCCGAGGAACTGCTCAGCCGCGTCAAGAAGGGCATCTTTGCCAAGAGCTTCGGCGGCGGCCAGGTCGACATCGTCTCGGGCAAGTTCGTCTTCTCCTGCACCGAGGCCTACAAGGTTGAGAACGGCAAGCTCGGCGACCCGATCAAGGGCGCGACGCTGATCGGCGACGGGCCGACCGCGCTCACCAAGATCGTCGGCATCGGCAACGACATGGCGCTCGACGAAGGCATCGGCATGTGCGGCAAGAACGGCCAGGGCGTGCCCGCCGGCGTCGGCCAGCCGACGCTGCTGCTCGAAGGCCTGACGGTGGGTGGCACCGCCGCTTGAGCTTGGTCGAGCTAGCTCGCTATTCGGACGCGGCGCTGGCTCACATCGTAAAGGGCAAGCTGGAAGCGGCCGGCATTCCTGTCTTCTGCTTCGATACCGGCATGAATGTCGTGGAAAGCGTCCCCATGCTTTTCCAGGTTCGCGTCATGGTTCTCGATGACGATCTGGACACGGCCCGCTCACTCCTTGCTGAGAAGGTAGATATCGAGGAGGCCGAAGGCGAGCCTGAAGGCCCCCGGCCGGGCCGGATATGGCGCAAGCTGGGCCATTTGCTGCGACTGCTTGCCCCCTGAAAGGGGTCGGCCTATTTGGCGATCCATGTCCGAATTCTTCACTGCCCTCACCGACAAGCAGCGCGAGTTCATCGCCAAGCAGCCCGTCTTCTTCGTCGCCACCGCGCCGGAAAGCGGCCGCCTCAACCTCTCGCCCAAGGGCATGGACAGCTTCCGCGTGCTCGGCCCCAATCTCGTCGGCTATCTCGATGTCGGCGGATCGGGCAACGAGACGCAGGCGCATCTCGCCGACAATGGCCGTATCACCATCATGTTCTGCGCCTTCGACCAGCCGCCGCTGATCCTGCGCATCTATGGCAAGGGCCGCGCCATCCTGCCGCAGGACGACGAGTGGGACTTTGCCGAGCGCCATTTCGAGATTCTCCCCGGCGCGCGGCAGATCTTCATGATCGCGGTTGAAAGCGTGCAGGAAAGCTGCGGCTGGGGCGTGCCGGTCATGACGCTGGACAAGGAGCGCACCACGCTCTCGCGCTATCATGAGCAGAACGAGACGCCCGAGCGTCTGGAGAAGATCTCGACGCGCACGCAGAGCATCGACGGCCTGCCGCTGCGCGTGCAGGACCGTTTCCCCGAGCGTGCGGACCGGCATGTGCGGGTCGACCCCGACTGGGTCCCAGCTGTGCTCAATTTCTGGCTGAACGAAGTGGGCCCCCTGGGCTGGTACGACGCCGGCGAGGAGATGGACGTGCGCCTCACGCACATGTTCCGTGCCCTGTGGGAAGCGCAGAAGGGCAAGCCGGTGTCCGAATTCCTCGCCGATGCCGACACCGCGCTCGCCGCCATCGTCCTGTTCGACCAGTTCCCGCGCAACATGTTCCGGCACGAGGCGCGAGCCTTCGCCACAGATCCGCTGGCGCTGGAGATCGCCAAGGCGGCGCTCGAGCGCGGCTATGACGACGAGTTCGTCGCTGGCGCGCAGTCCTTCTTCTATTTGCCCTTCATGCACAGCGAGAACCTCGCCGACCAGGATCGCTGCATCGCGCTGTTCGACAGGCCGGGCTTCGAGGAAAACCTGAAGTTCGCCCGCATGCACCGCGATCTCATCGCCCGCTTCGGTCGCTTCCCGCACCGGAACAAGGCGCTCGGCCGCGAGACCCGGCCCGAAGAGGAAGCGGCGGTTGCCGAGGGCGCCGACTGGTAATCAGCGCCCGAGCACAATCTCGCGCGTACATCCCACCGCTTCCACGAAGCGTGGATCGTGGCTCACGATCATCAATGCTCCGTCATAGCCGGCGAGCGCCGTCTCCAGCAGTTCGATCGCGGCGAGGTCGAGATGGTTGGTCGGCTCGTCGAGCAACAGCATTTGCGGCGGGGTCGATCCGCCCGTCAGCAGGGCAAGACCGGCGCGCAGCCGTTCGCCGCCGCTGAGGCTCGCAACGGGTCGCCGGGCGTCGCGATTGCGGAAGGCAAAGCGGGCGAGCAGGTCGTGCGCCACCCCTTGCGTCATGCCGGGATGGCGCGCCTGCATGTTGGCGACCAGATCCAGCGCGGGATCCAGCAGCCCGGCATGCTGGTCGAGCATGGCAAGCGCGCCCTCCGCACGCGAGACACGCCCGCGCGTCGGTACCAACTCGCCCATGGCCAGCTGCAACAGGCTCGATTTGCCGCTGCCATTGGCGCCGCGCACGACGATCCGCTCGGGCCCGGTCACGTCGAAGCTCAGGGCCCCGAACAGACGGCGCGTGCCATGATCGAGCACGACCTCCTCGAAGCGCAGCACAGTCCGGTTGGCGGGCAGGTTCGCCCGCGGCAGGTCGATATGGAGCGGTGTCACGATCTTTACGCGCTGCCGTGCCTGCGCAAGATCATCCGCAACCGCCCCGGTCAGCCGTTCGGCAAGGAGGCCGGCGCGCCCCGCCGTTTCTTCCGCGCGTCGCTTGCGGGCACCGAGCAGGATCTTGGGCGTGCCGCCCTTCGCCGCATCGGCCCGTCCGCCCTTGTCGCGCCGTGCCTGTCGCTCGGCTTGCGCCTGCACCGCACGGGCGGTCTGCTTCACGGCGCGCTCAGCCTGTTCCAGCTCCGTCTGGGCGGACTCGCGCATCGCGCCGCGCGCTTCGGCAAAGGCGCTCCAGCCGCCGCCGAAGACAGTGCAGCCGACCGGCGAGAGCTCAACGATCCGGTCTGCTTGCTCAAGCAGGTCGCGATCGTGGCTCGCGACGAG
>JADMIO010690262.1_pt1 | contig 57086 bp, 51 predicted proteins | sample 8958161 | NCBI WGS metagenome assembly JADMIO01 (sample SAMN16585339, study PRJNA669376) | soil metagenome | isolation source: Crop rotation soil | place: USA: Cullars Rotation, Alabama | collected 2011 | reverse complement strand
CGCGACAACTTGTCCACGTGGAATTCTAAGCTTAGGATCCCAATGTGCTGGAAAGGCCGTTCAATCCGACGCGGGAGCGCGGACAAAGCAGCCCTGAGGCGCAGGCGCCATTATAATTCCCCGTATGCAGGACTTTGAGAAACTCGGCGTCTTCTACCTTGGCCGCGAATACGACCTCGAAAACCGGAAAGCGGCGGAACCGCTCGTCCTCTACGATTCGAAGGATCTGGTGACGCACGCTGTCTGCGTGGGAATGACGGGCAGCGGCAAGACCGGGCTCTGTATCGGGCTGCTGGAGGAAGCCGCTATCGACCGCGTGCCGGCGATCATCATCGATCCGAAAGGTGACCTGGCCAACCTCCTGCTGACGTTCCCCGAACTGAAGCCTCAGGACTTCGAGCCTTGGATCAATCCAGACGACGCGACAAGAAAAGGCTTGTCCGCCGCGCAATTCGCCGCACAACAAGCGGAGACATGGAAGAACGGCCTGGAAGCCTGGGGACAGGATGGCGATCGCATCAAGCGTCTGAAGGAAGCGGCCGACTTCGCTATCTATACACCGGGGAGCAGTGCGGGCATCCCGGTTTCGATTCTGAGCTCCTTCGCTGCACCGCCAATCGAAGTAATCGAAGATAGCGAGTCGTTTTCCGGAAAAGTCAGCAGCATGGCGACGAGCCTGCTGGGCTTGATCGGCATCGAGGCGGATCCGCTCAAGAGCCGCGAACACATCCTCATCTCGACGATCCTCTCGGACTCCTGGCGCAATGGCAAGGACATGGACCTGGAAACACTGATCCAGCACATTCAGGATCCGCCGGTGAAGAAGATCGGTGTGCTGAACACCGATGCTTTCTTTCCTGCGAAGGATCGGGTTGAACTCTCCCTTGCCATCAATAATCTGCTCGCTGCACCGAGTTTCAGCGCGTGGCTGCAGGGCACACCGCTCGACATCGGTCGGATGCTGTATTCGGAGTCGGGCAGACCGCGCCATGCGATCTTTTCAATCGCCCATCTGAACGACGCCGAACGGATGTTCTTCGTTTCGCTCATTCTGAACCAGACGCTCGCGTGGATGCGCACGCAGAAGGGGACGACATCTCTTCGGGCGCTGCTCTACATGGATGAAATTTTCGGCTACTTCCCGCCGGTTGCAAATCCGCCATCGAAGCCGCCGTTGATGACCCTGCTCAAGCAGGCGCGGGCCTACGGCCTTGGCATCGTGCTCGCGACGCAGAATCCCGTCGATCTCGATTACAAAGGTCTGTCGAACACCGGCACGTGGTTCATTGGACGCCTGCAAACCGAGCGCGATAAAGCCCGCGTTCTCGAAGGGCTCGAAGGCGCCGCCGTTACGCAAGGCGCGAAGTTCGACCGCCAGGCGATGGAGCAGACGCTCGCGGGGTTGGGCAGCCGGGTCTTTTTGATGAACAACGTTCACGAAGACGCGCCGGTCGTGTTCGAGTCGCGCTGGGTGTTGTCCTATCTTGCGGGGCCGCTCACGCGCAGCCAGATCAAGACTCTTATGGATCCGATTCGCTCCACGGATAGTGGCTCGAGGAACACGGTCGCGCCGGCTGCAAGGCCACACTCAACCGTCAGGGGTGCGAACCGCCCGCTGGTCCCACCCGAAATCCAACAGTACTTCGTGCCGTCAAGAGGCGTTCCTGGCGCGGGGCAATCGCTCGTCTACCTCCCGATGGTTTACGGAATGGCTGAAGTTCAGATTCGCGATCCAAAGAAGGGCGTCGATACGATGCTCGCGGTTTCTGCAATGTGCGTCATCACCGATGACCCTATTCCCGTGAACTGGGATGCGGCGATGAAAACAGACCTCGCTGCGAACGATCTGGAGAAGGAACCGGAACCATCCCCGGCATTCATCGAGCTTCAGCCTGTCGCAGCGAAGCCCAGGAGTTACGACGCCTGGGGCAAAGACTTCGCCGCCTGGATCTATCGCACGGAATCGGTGACAATCTTCGAAAGCTCATCGTCCGGACTCACTTCGAGCCCCGGAGAGTCCGAGCGCGACTTCCGCGTGCGGCTGCAACAAGGCAATCGAGAGTCGCGCGACCTCGCGGTTGAAGCCTTGCGCAAAAAGTATGCTTCGAAGATGACGACACTGGAGGAAAGGCTGAGGCGCGCGCAACAGGCCCACCAGGTCCAGTCGGAACAGGCTGCTGCCGCGAAAATGCAAACTGCCATCTCCTTCGGCACGACACTGCTGAGCGGCTTGTTCGGGCGAAAAGCCTTCGGTGTGGGAACCGTTGGCCGGGCAGCAGGGGCGGCCAAGGGAGTATCGCGCTCGATGAAGGAGTCCGCGGATGTGGCGCGGTCCAGCGAAACTATCGAAGCCGTGACACAACAGCTGCAGGAATTGCAGGCAGCACTCGAGTCCGAAATCACTGAGTTGACTGAAAAATCCGATCCCTCAACAGAGCCGCTGAATTCCATTTCCATCAAGCCCAAGAAGAAGGACATCACGACCAAACTGGTCTGTCTTGTGTGGGTGCCTCATCTGGTAACAGACGGCAACCCTCCCGAACCCGCCTGGTAGCCAGCGTATTGCCCCAACTGGTCAGGAGGCGTGCCCCAAGCGCGGATGGTGGCTCAAGCTCCAGTCGATGCTTCGCGAAGGTTTTTGATGTCCCGGCCTGCGAATCAACTCGACCACCACCCCTGAATTCGACGGATCTTCTAAGGCATAATTGCCTCATCATGCGTGTGAAAACAGGGATCGCCGCTGTTCTGCTTCTCGTCCTCTCGATTTCCCTTGGTGCCCTCGAGAAGGAGCCCCTCAGCGAATACGCCGCGCGCCGGGCACGAGTGGCGGTTCAGATCAAGGGCGGCGTACTGATCCTGTTCGGCCAACCCGATAGCGAGTTCGCCAGGTTCAAACAGACGGATAATTTCTACTACCTCACAGGATTCAGCGAACCCGCGGCGGTGTTGATGATCGATACGACTGGCGAGAGGGCTGTAGAAACGCTGTTCATTCTGCCGCGCAATCCATCAGAAGAGCGTTGGACGGGCGTGACAATGTCGGCGGGCGCGGAAGGGCAAAGGGAAACCGGCATTGCTGCAGTCAGGCTTCTGGGCGAGATGGGTTCGGCGCTGGCCGCGCTACCGAAAGGCGCCAAAGTCTTTATGGAAACAGGCGACAAGAGGAGCGAAGACAGACTTCGTTCACTCGCGCCTTCCGCACAAACGCAAGATGTCGCCCCTGTGATGGCCGGACTGCGCATTCGAAAGTCGCCAACGGAAATCGCCTTGATCGAAAAGACCGTGAACATCACCGTGGCCGGCCAGCGCGCGGCCGCCAGGGCGATCGCTCCAGGGGCATGGGAGTATCAGGTAGAGGCTGCGCTTGAATACGAATTCAGGCGGGCAGGCGCGGAACGGCCGGCATTTCCCTCCATTGTCGGGTCCGGCCCGAACTCCACCACGCTTCATTACAACGCCAGCACACGGCAGATGAAGGCCGGCGAACTGGTCGTGGTGGATATCGGAGCTGAATACAGCGGTTATGCGGGCGATGTCACGAGGACCTATCCCGTGAGCGGAAAGTTCACGCCGCGACAGCGGGAGATCTATCAGATTGTGCTCGAAGCTCAAAAGAGAGCTCTCGAAAAAGTGAAGCCCGGAGCGACGCTTCGCCAGATTCATCGCGCCGCTTACGACTACATCGACTCGAAGGGATATGAGAAAGAGTTTCCCCATGAAACAAGCCATCACATCGGGCTCTACGTCCATGATGTTGGCGACACTTCGCGGCCGCTCGAGCCCGGCATGGTGATCGCGGTTGAACCGGGAATTTACATCGACAAAGAGCAACTCGGCGTCCGGATCGAGGACAACGTGCTGGTGACGGAAAATGGCTATCGCGTGCTTTCGAACTTCCCGAAGGAGATTGCCGAGATCGAAGCCCTGATGCGTCCGTAGGGCGCCCTCCTGCCGGGTTCACGTCAGCCTGTTGTCTCAAGTTGGAAAATGTCGCAAGCGAGCGAAGCGAGACGGGATGTGGTCGGAATGTAGAAACGTTCGGCATTGCCTGACCACCGCGCTCGCTTGCCATGGATTCCTCGCGTTGCATCGTCAGAAGAGAACCCCTGGGACGGCCCCTGATGCAGGCCGGTTGGCCCCGGTAACCCGCGTGGGTTACAATTCTCGTTCGAACAGCGAACAGGAGCCGATTTGTAATGATTCAGGCAACACAACTGCGCCGCGGGAACACCATCCTGCACAACAACGAACTCTACCAAGTCGTGGATTATCAACACATTACGCCAGGGAATTGGCGCGGAATGGTGCAAACGAAGCTGCGCAATATGCGCACCGGTTCGATTATCGATCACCGCTTCCGCTCGGAAGATCGCCTCGAGCGCGCGATTCTGGATCAGCGCGAGATGGAGTACCTCTATAAGGACGGTACCGACTACCACTTCATGGATACCGAGAACTACGAGCAGGTTCACTTCAACGAAGAAATGCTGGGCGACTCGCCGAAATATCTCGTCGCCAATTCGAAAATCATTGTCGAATTCTACGAGGGCAAACCGCTCGGAATCGAATTGCCGCCAACGGTCGATCTGAAAGTGATGCAGACGGAACCGGGCATGCCTTCGGCGACCGCGACCAACGTTTTGAAGCCGGCAACGCTGGAAACCGGGCTTGTTGTAGGAGTTCCGCACTTCATCAAGGAAGGCGAAGTCATCAAGATCGACACGACTGAAGGCAAATACATGGAACGCGTGCGCAACTGATGCGTCAATGAAACGCATCGCGGTTCTCCTTCTCCTTTGTCTGGCGTTTCAAGCGCCGCTGGAAGCGTGGCCGGCGGCGTCCTATCCCACGATCTTCCGGAACGCTCAGCTTGCCTTGCCGAAGGCCCTCACGACTTTTCTCAAAGATTTCGGGATGGTTCTGATGAGTCCCTGCCGGCCCATGCCGGTCGAGCAGGCCAGCCGGAGAGCGATCACGGAGCTATCGAAGAAAAACGGCGATCCGCGCGAAGCAGTTGCCGCGATACGCGATGCCGGATGCGCCACGGCCGAAATGAGCGATCCCATGCTGGATACACTCGTTCAGAGCCAGGGCTCGCGTTTTTCGATCGTTTTCTACGGTTTCGACGATCGGGTGCAAACCGGCGACCTGAACGGATTTCTCAAGACGCGCTCGGAAGAGAGCCAACGCCTTTTGCAACGCCTCAGGCGCTCGTCGGAATTGCCGGACAAAACCACCGCCATCGAAACGTCCCCCCAATATGGCATAGCGTCCATCGCGTTTTCCCATGCTGTCACCGACGTCGCCAACGTTTGGTTTTACATCTGGAAAGAGGCCGGTGGCGACCTGCAGTAAATCTTAAGGATGCACAGTGAAACGAATTGAACGCGCCCTGATCAGCGTCTACGACAAGACCGGCATTGTGGAGTTTGCCCGCGGTTTGGCGGCGCTCAACGTTGAAATTCTCGCGACAGGCAGCACTTATCAGAAATTGACATCCAGCGGCGTTGCTGTCCGCGAAGTATCCGACTACACGGGATTCCCCGAAATTCTGGGAGGCCGCGTGAAAACGCTGCACCCGCGAATCGCGGGCGGCCTGCTCGCCATTCGCAGCGACGCCGAGCACATGCGCCAGGCACAGCAGAACAATGTGCAGATGATCGATCTTGTCTGCGTCAATCTGTATCCATTCGCGGAGACCATTCGAAAGCCCGGCGTGACCTTCGAAGAGACCATCGAGAATATCGACATTGGCGGTCCGTCGATGATTCGCGCAGCGGCAAAAAACTTTCAGGACGTCGCCGTCGTAACTTCGCCGCTGGATTATGCGATGGTTCTCGCACAGCTCACAGCAGGCGGTGGCATTCTCGACCGCGAAACCTTGTTCGGGCTCGCACGTAAAGCGTTCCTCGTCACGGCGCGCTACGACTCGCAGATCGCCCAGCATCTTTCGAAGCTCGCGTCCGCGGATGCGGCGGCCCAGTTTCCGGGGAATCTCTTCCTGGACTTTGAAAAGATCTCCGATCTTCGCTACGGCGAGAACCCGCATCAGCAAGCGGCCTTCTATCGCCTGGGTGGAACCTCGCCAGGCGGCGTGGCCGGCGCCAGACAGCTTCAAGGCAAGGAGCTTTCGTACAACAACATCGTGGATCTGGATGCTGCCTGGAATCTTGTCTGCGAATTTACGGACCCCGCGTGTTGCGTGATCAAGCACACAAATCCGTGCGGCACCGCCGTCGGAGAGACGCTTCAGGAGGCCTACGTGAAAGCCTACGAGGCGGATCCGGTGTCGGCGTTTGGTTCGGTTATCGCGCTCAACCGCCGGATGGATGCCGCAACGGCGACCGAATTGTCCAAGCTGTTCGTCGAAGCCGTGGTGGCCCCGGGATTCGAAGCGGACGCGCTCGGAATCATGGCCGGAAAGAAGAATCTTCGCCTGATCTCCATTGAAGGATTAGCCGAAGAGGGATCGCGAATGGAGACGCGGCGCATTTCCGGCGGCCTGCTGGTGCAGGGTGCAGACAACCTGCTTCTCGCCGATTCCCGCGTCGTCACCCGGCGCCAGCCCACAGATGAGGAACGCCGTGATCTTGAGTTTGCCTGGCGTGTCGTCAAACACGTGAAATCAAACGCCATTGTCCTGGCACGCGCAGGTCGAACTCTGGGAGTCGGGGCAGGCCAAATGAGCCGGGTGGATTCGGTAAGAATCAGCATCCAAAAGGCTGGGGGTGCGTCCAAAGGTGCTGTGATGGCTTCAGATGCCTTTTTCCCGTTCAGGGACGGCGTGGACGAAGCCGGCAAAGCCGGCGTAACTGCAATCATTCAGCCCGGTGGATCAATGCGGGATCAGGAAGGCATTGAAGCTGCCGATGAATACGGTATGGCCATGATTTTCACGGGCTTAAGGCATTTCAAACATTAGCCGATGTATACTAACGGGACGTCTCATCATTATGGATGGTTTATGAAAAAAGCTTTGCTCCTGGCAATTCTTGTAGCGCTCCCGTCATCGATCCTGGCGCAGAGCACACCGGCCGGAATGACTCCAGCCCAGGCGAAGAGGGCTGAGGCTTATTTTCACTTTTCGATGGCCCGGGTTTTCGATCAAGGCGAGGACTGGGATGAGTCCATTAAAGAATACAAGAAAGCCCTGGAAATAACCCCGAACGACCCCAATATCCATACGTCGATGGCGCGCACCTACCTCAACCAGAGAAATCGCGACGAAGCCATCAAGGCGGCCCAGAAGGCGATCGAAATCGACAAGGATAGCCTCGGAGCGCATCGTCTGCTGGGCGATGTTTACATTGGGACGATTTCCGCAATTCAGCAGGCATTGCAGAACAACAGACCGCAGCCAAATGCCCAGGCAACGCTCAGAGACAATCTGAATAAGGCGATTCACGAATACGAAGAGATAGTCCGCATCGATTCGACCGGGCGGGATGGCTACATCATGCTGGGCAGGCTCTACAGCATCAGCGAGGTACCGGAGAAGGCCATCGAGGTCTACAAGAAGTTTCTCGGCATCGAACCGGGTTCTGAAGAAGGAATTATCGCCCTCGCCGGTCTCTCGATGGAAACCGATCACAATGCCGACGCCATCGACATCCTTAACGACTTCCTGAAAAGCCAGCCCAACTCGCCAAGAGCTCTCGTGATGCTGGGCGACGCGTACGCCGCCCTGGGCAACGCGATTGATGCGGCCAAGGCCTACAAACGCGCCGCCGCAATCGACGATGACCCCGAGTTGAGGGATAAACTTGCGGCAGCGCTGTACGAAGCCAACGAGCTTGAAGAAGCCGCCAAGCTCTATGAAGAGATCCTCAAAGAGGACCTGGCCAGTCTTCCCGTCATGCAGCGCCTCAGCCAGATCTACCGGCGTCAGATGAAGTACAACGAAGCGCGGGACCTGCTCAACCGAGCCATGCGGCGCAACCAAAACAGCGCTGCGCTGCGATTCGAAGTGGCAATGGTCGATCGCGATGAAGGCAAGTTCGAAGACTCCGTGAAGGGGTTGGAAGGCCTCCTGAAGGAATCCGAAAGAGCCACATACACGCAGGAGCAGAAGTCCGGGCGGATTTCTCTGTATATCCAGCTGGCCATGCTCAACTCGCTCATGACCCGCTACGACCAGGCCATCTCCGCATTCAACAGTGTGCGCTCTTTGTCGGACCCACCGGCGCGCGGCCGCATCGACATGATGATTGCCGACACTTACAAGGACGCCAAGGATCTCGATAAGGCGCAAGCCACTCTGGAATCCGCGCTCAAGGATTCCCCCGACAGCAAGGACATCCAGATCGCCTATGCAGACTTGATTGCTTCCCGCGGCCGCGTCGAAGAAGGGATCCAGGTTCTCCAGAAACTGGCGGCAGGCAAAGAGCCGGATCTGGAGCTCATGTCTGCAACGATCGGCGTTTATGAACAGGCAGAGCGGTTTGCCGATGCGCAAAGGATTCTCGATAACGCGAAACAGCGATTCGCCGACGATAAACAGGTCTACTTCCTGCAAGGCGCGCTCTACGAACGCCAGAAAAAAGTCCCCGAAGCCGAACAAGCTTTCCGGAAGGCGCTGGACCTGGATAAGGACAATCCTTCGGTTCTCAACTACCTGGGTTACATGCTGGCGGATCACGGAATGAAGCTCGACGAAGCTCTAACGATGGTTAAGAAAGCCGTCGATTCCGATCCGATCAACGGAGCGTTTCTGGACAGCCTGGGCTGGGTTTACTACAAGATGGACAAACTGGACCTCGCCGAACAGTTCCTCAAGCGCGCGGTAAACTTCGCAGCCACCAATGCCACCATGTACGACCACCTGGGCGATGTCTACTACAAGACCGGAAAGTATCGCGAAGCCCAGGCCGCCTGGACCAAAGGATTGCCCTACGCGGACGAAGCGGACGAGGCCGCCCGAATGCGCCAAAAGCTGGAGAACGTCCGGGCGCGAGCCGCGAACCAATAAACCGTCGAATTATTGAACCCCTCACCCTCCCCGGCTGTCCATAGTAGAGACACGCTGGCGGTCAAAGGATGAACGAAGCTCAAGCTGGCGTCACTGAAGTTGAATTCGAGACGGCCGCCCGCGAGTGTAGATCGTTCTTAATGCAGATCGCGGTTGCGTCTGCCCGGAATCCCATTGATGCGGAAGATATTGTACAGGAAGCACTTATGCGAGGCTTCCGCGGCATCAAACGATTTCGGGGCGACTGCCCCCTGAGGGTATGGCTGTCCCGGATCGTGGTGCGCGTGGCGATCAATCACCATCGCAGCCTCTCACGAAGGCTGAAACGCTGGGTCTTTTTCGGGGACTTCGAAATAGACTCCGGGGACGGGTCCGCCATGGAGTTTGACCCGCCGGATCGGTCCAAGAGCGTGCCGCGGGAAGCTCTGATGGATTTGGACAAGCAAGTCGGCCATTTGCCCGACGAGTTTCGCATGCCGCTGCTGATGCTGGCGGTCGATGGAATGACGATACCCGAAATTGCGGAGATCCTGGAGATCCCGTCGGGTACGGTGAAGTCCCGGATTTTTTATGCCCGGAAGCGCTTGAAGGGTGCGCTGGAAAACAAGAGAAGACGATGACGACAAACTGCCAATGGTGCCAATCCAAAATTGAAGCCTATTTTTGTGACGACTTGTCCGCGGAAGAGTTTGGACTCTTTCAGGCGCACCTCGCGTCCTGCCCGACGTGCCACCGCGAAGTGCAGGAACTGGCAGACATTGATCCGATGATGCAGAAGGTTCTGCAGCGGCGGCTGGCTCAAGCGCACGCCGCCGGTCAATGGAACACGCGCCCGCGTGTCTGGAAAGTGGCGCTGGCAGGATCGGGAATCGCTTTGGCGGCAGTGCTTGGAATCGGCGTGCTGACGCTGAAACCGGTCGTTCAACCTCCTGTAGCGGCTTCGATCGAGCCGGCAAAGTTTGTGGCACCGGCACCGAGCCCGGTTATCGCCCCCCCTGATGAGAAAGTGATTGAACAGGCAACCCCGAGTCTTGGCAAGCCAGGCGATGGGCCTTCTGTAGCACCGCCGCTCCATCCGGAGCTGGATGTTCGTCCGGTGAACGGCCCGGATTTTGCCATCATCGATGCCTCCGGCGAGAGTTCAACCCTGGAAACCTTCAAAGGCCATGTGCTTTTTTTCGGCGTCGTTTCCGCCGACCAGAAGGAAGCCACGGCAAACCTGCAGGAACTCCACCAGGCGCTCGGCTCGAATCCGAACGTTCGAATTCTCGGCGTCGCCAATCGTCGCGAAGACAAGTTTGAAGGCTCGACATTCCCGCTGCGATTCAATCACGCATCAAAGCTGCTCGGAGTTCAGAATGGTCAGTTCCTGATTGTGGATGCCGCCGGCAACGCCAAGCTGAAGGGCTCGTTGGGAAACGCCGCCGACATAGCGAAGGCTCGCACGCAACTCGGACAGCTCGGCGTAAAGTAACTACGACTCCAGGCGGATCAGATCCTCGTACGTCTCCCGACGGCGAATGACCTCGTAGCTGTCCCCGCTCACCAGAACTTCCGCCACGCGTGGCCGCGAATTGTAGTTTGAGGAAAGCACAAATCCATAAGCTCCGGCGCTCATGACGGCCGCCAGATCTCCGGCGGCAAATGCGGGAAGGCTGCGATCCTTCGCGATAAAGTCGGTGCTCTCGCAGATTGGGCCGACGAGGTCCGCCACCTCCGTGGTGTCTTTCTGCTCGACCGACCAGATCTGATGGTGGGCGCTGTAAAGCGCGGGCCGAATCAGGTCGTTCATGCCCGCATCCACGATCACGAACCGCTTGGATCCCTGGCTCTTCGTCAAGGTTACGCGTGTAACGAGAGCGCCGGCATTTCCAACGATAATCCTGCCGGGTTCCAGGATGAGAGTCAGTCCCAGGTCTTTCGTCATGCACATGACGAGTTCGGCATAGGCCTGGAGCGACGGCGGCTCTTCGCCTTTATAGGAAATGCCCAGTCCGCCCCCGAAATCCAAATACTGCAGTGAAATGCCGTCGCGTTTTAGTTGTTCAATGAACTGCTGCAGGCTTTTCAGCGCTTCCTGGTACGGTGCGAGTTGAGTGATCTGTGAGCCGATGTGGCAGGTTACGCCAACAATGTCCAGTTCGGACAAGGCGCGAATTCGGAGATAGAGATCCCGAGCGTCGTCGATCGCGACTCCAAACTTGTGCTCTTTCATCCCCGTCGAAATATAGGGATGCGTTCCCGGATCCACATCCGGGTTGGTGCGGATTGAAACCCGGGCGCGCTTCCCGGCCGAGCGGGCAGCCTGGGCAATCAATTCTGCTTCGGCGCCGGATTCCACGTTAAAAAAAAGGATATCGGACTCAAGCGCGTAACGGATTTCTTCGATCGTCTTTCCGGGACCGTCATAGACGATCTTGTTGGCGCTGCCGCCCGCCCTGAGGACGCGAAACAGCTCACCGCCGGAAACAACGTCAAACCCCGCGCCCCATTTTGCGAAACGACGAAGGATGTTCAGATTCGAATTCGCTTTTACGGCGTAACAAATCTGGTGCGGAACGGGACGAAAAGCCTCGCTGAACACCTGGATCTGAGACCGCATCGCGTTCTCGCTGTAGACATAAAACGGGGTGCCGACTTCACGGGCGATTCGAGCGAGGGGCACACCTTCGCAGTGAAGCTGGCCGCGGAGATATTCAAAGAATTGCATCGAGCATTATAGGCACAAAAAAAATCCGGGGACAGAGGACTGTTCGCCTCTGCCCCCGGCTTCTTTCGGGGGGAATGAAGCCCTTTATTTCATCTGACTGACTTTATAAGACGCCTGCTGAGCTGGCGTGAGGACGCGCGAAAGAATCGTATCAACGGCCACCTTGTCCTGCTGGGACTTCCGTATCGAAACCTGCGGCATGATCTTCCCGACAATCTGCTGTGCCACGCCATTCTGGCTGACGTTGTTCACAGCATTGTTATTGTTGTTGCCGCGGTTGCGCGGATCCTGATTCTGGTTCTGGTTCTGCTGCTGTTGTTGCTGTTGCTGCTGCTGTTGAATGATTTGCTGTGCGGCAGCCTGCAGCGCACCGGGCTCCAGCGCATTGATCTCCGTCGTGGCAAGGCCCTGGGCGTAGGTCCTTACAGCCTGGTTAGTGGTGTTGAGGATTTGTTGAATCTGCGTGATCTGCTCAGCAGTGAGCGGAGTACCTTCTTCCTCGAGAATCCCGCGGTACCGGTCAACCGGGCCTTTGGCCTTGATCTGGTCGTACTTCACTTTCTTGACCAACTGTCCCTGTTCCGGTTTCAGCATGGCGGCAACTTTGTCATACAACTCTTCGTTCTTCTTCTGAATCTCCTGCTGCGGATTGAAGTTCTGGAAGTTCTGGTTGTTGTTGCCGCGGTTGCCCTGGTTGTTATTCTGATTGTTGTTCGTGTTGTTATTATTGTTCGTGTTGTTATTATTGTTGAAGTTCGGCGGATTCTGACCGTTCTGGAAGTTCTGATTGCCACCACGGCCGCCGCGCCCGCCCTGGTTGTTGTTGTTATTGTTATTGTTGTTAGTGTTCTGCACGCCCAGGTTCTGCATGATCGTGTTCACGATGTTGTTGGTGAGCGTCTGGACGTTGACCTGTGGCGTCTGCTGGGTCTGGTTCTGGTTTTGATTCTGGTTATTGTTGTTATTGTTCCGACCGAAGTTGTTGAGCGTGTTGACCACCTGGTCCATCTCGCGATCCTTGGCCTTGACCTCATCCGTCATGGCCTTCAACTTCGTTTCAATCAAAGCCGAGAACTTCGTGGTCTGATCCGCGGTCAGCGGTTTCTTTTCTTTGGTCAGTGCGTCGCCTAGAACGGCCAGGCGCTGAGCGGTCGTGGAATCCTTCGACGTGCAGCTCGGGCGGTTCGGCAGGGTCTGAATGATCTGTTGAATCTGATTGTTGTTTCCGCGGTTGCCGCCGGGAAAGCCACCGCCGCCTCCTCCGCCAAAATCGCCGAGGTCAAGGCCAAAGAGGTCAAAGCCACCGGGCCCGCCCCCCCGGTTGTTGTTATTGAAACTGTTCATCTGCGTCTTCATGCGCGTGGCGAGTTCCTGGAAATTGATCAGATCCAGCAGGGTTGAGCAGGCTTTCTTGTCTTTCTCGAGCTTGGTGACGACCGAAACCTGCTCGGGCGTCAGCCCCGCCTTCATTTCGGTCAGGAGTTCCGCGTTGTGCTTGGTTACGGCAGCACTGAGATCGGTAATGGTGTTGACCTCTCGATTGTTGCCCCTGTTGCCGTTGTTATTGTTGTTGCCTCGGCCCTGGAACTGGGCTTCGAGGTCCGTGCGCATTTTCGTCGTTTCGGCGGTGAGGAACGTCTGGAGCGCTTTCTCCTGGTTCTTGTCCAGGGGAACCTTGTTGTTCTTGAGGAGAGCCTTGACGTCTTCTAAGAACAAAAGCGGATCGGGAATGTTGTTCTGGTTGTTGTTATTCCCGCGGTTTCCCCCGCGATTGTTGCGATTGCCGCCGCCAAGGAGAGCGTCGATGTCTCCCCCGGTGAGTACGAGTTCATCCTGCGCGAATGCGGGGCACGTCAACAACACGATAGCTAGCAACGATAGAACTTTTTTCATGACCTCTCCTCTAAACGTCGTACGCGGGCGAAACGAGCTAGTTGTTCGGGCGAGGACGGGGCTGGGACTGGCGCTGACGCCGTCGCTCGTTAATGTCGTTGTACATCTTCTTTTGCTCTTCAGTCAGGATCGCGCGAATTCTGCTTCGAGTCTGTTCCTGAAGGGCATCAAACTTGGGCTGGTTCGGGGCAGTGAGCCTTCGGTTTTCCTCGACGAGCTTCCTGAATTCCGGCTGGCTTTCCCTCATGATACTCGTCCACTGCTGGCGTTGTTCGGGGGTCAGGCCAAGAAGGTCGTAGGTCTGATTGACTTCCTTTTGGGATTTTTTTTCCGGAGCAGAGTCCGCGGCATCGAGTCGGGTAAGGTAGACATTCTGGACCAGGGCACCCGTCAGCGCACCAACCAGAAACACAGCGGCAACAAGCAACTTTGCTTTGCCGTCGCTTCCAATCATGGCAGAGGCTCCAGCACAAGGAACTCTTCCACCTCGGCTGCACCGACGGTAGCCTGCGGATCCGCGAACAACATCTGCTCGCGCGCCGACAGATCCTGCTTTACAAAAGCTTCATAGGGGCCGCGCGGAGGATCAATGGGGATCAGAATCTGAATCGCAAGGACGCCAAACAACAGCACGAGCGCGACGCCCATGACTGGCTTCATCGCGTTAGGAAGAGCTTCCCATATGGTCGGAGCCAGCCTTTCCTTCGCCGATGACAGATGCGCCATCACGCGCTGCGTGAAATAAGGCCCGGGTTCATAGACTCGCTTCTGTTCTTCCTTAAAGAAATTGTTCAGTTCTGAATTCATTTCTTCATGCTCCCAAGACTGGCAGCTAATTTCTTTCTTGCCCGAAACAATCGAACTTTCACATTAGTCTGCGTAATGCCCATCGTCCGGGCAATCTCTTCCACAGACATCTCTTCCACTTCCTTCAGGATCAGCGGAATCCTCAACTTCGGATCCAAAGCCTGAAGGGCCTGCCGGGCCTTCCCAAAATCCTCCGGCTCCTTCGGCTGCACCGTTCGCTCCGCAATTTCATGCGGACCGTAAGTCTCAAGAGCCACCCGGCGACGGCGAGTTTTTCGCAACTCGTCGTAGCAAGTATTTACCGTAACCCGCTGCAGCCAACCCGGAAAATTTTCATCCGGCCTGACCTGGTCGATCCGGCCGAACATTTTAACAAAAACATCCTGCGCCAGATCCTCAACATCTTCGCGACTTCGAAAAAATCGCGAAATCAGCCGAAAGACCATCGGCGAAAACGCCCTCACCAGACTCTCTTGAGCCTGTCGGTCACCAGCTTGTGCGCGAACTATTAGTTCGCGGTCAAAATTCATAAATCATTACGTTGACCATGGCAGCCGGGTTACAGAAATCCGAATATGGAGTTAAGCCATTTATTTTAAATTACTTAGATGGCTGCGCCGGACTTGACTGGGTCTCCACAAGATCACTCATTTTGACATCAAACTTGTCGTATAACTCCTTGCCGACGATCATCACTGCCGCTCCGGACGCCTTGAGATAGACTCCCGCCGGGTTTGAGCTTTCGCGACCGAATTTCACGGACTCCAGATCCTTCCCGCCCTGGCGCAGGTTCGCCGACACCCGCGGTCTGTCCAATCCGTAGGAGCCCAGGCTCGCCGGCGTGTCGAGAATCTGCGTGGCGCGTCCGCTCTCCAACGCAGTCAGCATATCGGAAACCTTGCCGGACTGCGCCTTCTTGCCATCGGCAAGCGTCCAATCGCTGCCGGCTTTCTTCAGCACAAGCTTCTCCGTCCCCTTCAGGATCTCGATTTCATCGATTCCGGAGCCACTGTTTTCCAGCTTAACGACCGACTTATCCCGCCAACCAAACAGGGACTGCTGGGTCTTCTCGTAGATTTCCATTCCGAGAATAAAGATCGGCATCCGCGCAGAGTCTTTCGCGTAGTACTTGTCCTTTTCGGGCGACTTCCCAAAAAGCAGGACCTTGTCGGCATTGGCCTTTTGGTCATGAAGAGTAATGCGAACGGCGGGCGTATCCAATCCGCTGGCCTTCGCGTCGATGTCATCCCCGGCAAACGCCGATGTGCGGGAGAACTGAATCGAACTTAGAAACCCTGAGACTTCCCCGTTGTCTGCCCGTGCTTCCTGCGGCTTCTTGATGAGCCAGTCCATGCCCGACTTCTGGATTTCGATATCCGGTTTTCCCGCGGCGCTTATTCGCACAGCATCGATGCTGTCGGTTTCAAAATCGAGAACCCTCTTGTTGCGAAGATCGGTCAGGCTTTTCTTGAAGTTGCTGCTCCACGTTGAGGCACTGAGAAACACTTCGTCAGTGTCGCCACGCTTCGCGTAATTAAAAGTCTTGCGCGGATTCTCGTTGCCGAACAGAACGCTTTGCGAACTGCCACTCTTCAGCTTCGCAGTGACCTTCACGGCAGGTTTGTCCAGACCATAGGGGGCGAGATCCGTCTTCTGCGTGGCGACCGCGTCGTCTTTTTCGATCAGGGGGAAACTCGTGGCCATCTGCTCCCATGTTTCGGAGTCCGGTTCAAGGCCCGCCGGATTCGTGATTTCCCAGGTCTTCTCCCCTTTCCGGACCGCGTTGACAGTTCGCCCCTCGTATTCCAAGGTGATCTCGGAAATGTCTTTGGCTTCCCCGGGAAAAAGGCGTTTTTTCGTTTCCTCCTGTTTTGCCTTTTCTTCCTTGCCGCGAAACTCCGTGAAATAGACGAAAGCCCCCAGGACTACAAAGACAAGAAAAAGGACTGTTGTTCCCTTGAACCGCACTACTTCCTCCGCTTCGACCAGACAACGATGCCCGCAATCAGCACGGACGCGGGAAACAGGACTTTCAGGATGACCCCGACCGTACGGCTGCCCGTCTCCGTCATGGTAATTGCGCGATCCGACGGGCTCTTGGTCTTGATGGAAATAAAGTTCTCATCCCGGGCGAGCCACTTCACGGTATTCACAAACAGGTTGCCGTTTCCCTGATTGCCGAAATTTGCATTCATCGCAAAATCGGAATCACCGAAAACGATCAGGCGTGTCTTCTTGCCGTCGGGCGCATCTTTTGTAACGACGGCAGCGATTGTGATCGGCCCGCGAATATCGGTCTTTTCATCGAAGCTCACCTTGTTGGACGCCAGGTCGGACTCTCCCCAACTATTTGGGCTCGATTGAATCAACGGCTCCACGGTCAACCCGGCAACCGGCGGCTTCACCGGCTGTACCGATCGCGCGAGCGGGAAGAACGTCATCACGTTGAATTTCTCGACGATCTTGTGCGGGCCATAGGCGGTGATGAGCGGACTGTCCGGCCCTTTGCCCAGAAGCTGTCCCATTCCCGAGGCATCGATCACCCGATTATTGCCCACCTCGACGGACCACTTCTCCGTGAAGTCCTTCATTGATGCAGACGGTGAAGGATCCAGCATGAGGAGGACGCTGCCGCCGGCATTCAGATATGCCGTCAGGACGTCAGCTTCCTGCGCGAAAGGCTCCGTCTTCGGTCCGGCGAGAACCACGACAGAGGCGTCCGGAGGAATCTTCAAATCCTGCGCCAGATTAAGCGGCTTGACCACATAACCGTCCTTGCCAAGCGCGCCATTCGCGACCTGATATCCCTCGCGATCTGTGCCATCGAGAACCTTTTCCCCGTGGCCGCCCACGAAATAGACGGTCTTCTTTTCGCCCTTTACGAGCTTGATCAAGGCGTTCGTGACATCTTCTTCGGAGACGTCATCCTGCTTTTCAATGCGTTCGACTTTGCCTTCCCCGGCATCCATCACAATGGTTCCGAAGACCCGCTGCTGCCCGGTCATGGGATTGCGGGCGGCGCCGTATTGCGTTACCTGATACTGCTGCGCCAGTTGCGGCTGCTTATCCGGGTCGATGAACTCGATCTTTATCTTTGCGTTCTGCTGAGCATAGCGATCGAGCAATTGCCGGGTTCTGACGTCCTCAGCGCCGGGATAGAACGCTTTGACCTGAAGGTCGCCTTTCACCTCGCCGGCAGCTTTCACCGACTCGTCTGACAGGCTGTTCAAACGTTCCGTTGTCATGTCAAAGCGTTTTTCGTGTTGCGCGCCCAGGTAGTTGACGAGAGCGAGGACCCCGATCAGCAACAGAACGGACACGGCGGAATTGATGCCGAATTTCGTGGAGCGTCGCCCCATCCCCTCCCGGATTTCATTGGATTTCAGCACCAGCGAAATCACGAGAAGGATTGCGCCGGCAATGATCACACCGGTTTGATAGTTCGTCCATGTCTTGCGAATGAACCAGGAAATCAGCGCCGAAGCGATGAGAACCAATCCAAGAACGTCTGCTTTTTTGAGTTGCTCTTTCATCCCTAGCTCCTCCACCGCAAGGAATCGAGAGACCGATAGGTTAGGAACAACCCGACCAATATCATCGACACGTAATAAATAACGTGTGACGTACTCACGATGCCCATAAGAAAGTCATTAAGATGTTCGATGATCGAAAGGTACGACAGCACGGCCTTCGCGCTCTCGCCGGCGCTTCTCGCAAATGCATCGAGCAGCATGAACATCAGCACCGTTCCGAAACTGAGCACCGCCGCGATGATCTGATTCTCCGTCAACGAAGAGATGAACATGCCGATTGCCACGACCGCCAAGCCGTAAAGCAGAATTCCGAGATAGGCCGTGAGAATCGGCCCGGTGGCCGGCGAAGAGTACATGTAGAGAACCGCCATTTCCACCAGGGTCGTCAACAAAAGCACCACATAAAAGCCCGCCGCTGCGAAGAACTTTCCGAGCACGACCTGCATATCGGTAATGGGGGCTGTCAGCAGCAATTCGATCGTTCCGCGCTTCTTCTCTTCGGAAAACAAGGCCATGGTGATCATCGGGAAAAGGAAAAGCATGATCGAACTCACGACGTTGAGAAAGGCCCTGGAGACTTCTCCCGGCATGTCGATCGGATCCGGCGGCTGCCCGGTTTGTGCGCTTTGCATGGCGCGCATCGGCACCATCTCCACCATGTTGTTCAGAATGAGACTGAAGAAAAAACCGGCCAGCAGAATGAAAATCGTCAAAACGACGTACGCAATGGGAGACGTGAAGTACGACTTGAAGTCGCGTTCCGCGATCACAAATATGTTTCTCATGATGCACTCGCAGCCGGGGCGGCGGTGTCTTCCGCCGTGGTCAATTTGATGAAGATGTCTTCCAGGCTCATATTCTCCGACCGAAGTTCGAGCAATCCCCAACCGTTGTTCACGACCGCACGGGCGACTTCGATTCGGATGTCACGACCCGTCTCGCTTTCGATCTGGAACCGGTTTCGCGCGCCTTCTTCGCTGGCGATCTGCGCGTTCGCCACGCCAGGCAGTGCTTTGACGGCCGTCAGGACGTCGGGGGCGGGGCCATCGACCTCGACATAGATTCGCGCGGCGCCCTGAATCTGCGACCTGAGATTCTGCGGGGTATCGACTGCAACAATTTTGCCGTGGTCGATGATGATGACCCGATGGCAGGTCTGCTCGACTTCCGGCAGGATGTGCGTCGACAGGACAACCGTGTGATTACCTGCAAGCCCCTTCACCAGGTCCCGGATTTCGTGAATCTGCTTCGGGTCCAGGCCAATCGTGGGCTCATCGAGTATCAAAACCGGCGGATCGTTCAGCATCGCCTGCGCAATACCGACCCGCTGCTTGTAACCTTTCGAGAGTTTGGAAATGATCCGGTCTCGGACATCGGTGATGTTCACCGCTTCCATCACTCGATTCACTTCCTCCTTGAGTCCGCTGCTCGAAACACCTTTGAGCTTGCCGACGAATTGCAGGTAGCTGTGGACCTTCATCTCGGTATAGAGCGGAGGGTTTTCCGGCAGATATCCAATTCTTCTCCGGACCTCGAGTGGTTGATCCGCCACATCGTAGCCGTCGACCTTGATCGTTCCACCGGAAACGGGCATGTAACCGGTGATCATCCTCATCGTGGTGGTCTTGCCGGCGCCGTTGGGACCGAGAAAACCGAGGATCTCGCCCTTTTCAACCTGGAACGAGACGCCGTCGATCGCGGTCTTGCTCGCGTAGCGTTTGGTCAAATTCTCAACAGATATCACTGCTCTTCGACCTCCTAAAAATGCCTATGGAAATCAGGTATTCTAGTCCAACCATGAGTTACACCCATGCGGAATTGTTATGGACGACCGACGACCTTCAACGTCACCTTCAAGACCCGAAACTCGTCCTCATGGACCTGAGGCCGCCGGAAAGCTACGCCAATGGCCACATTACGGGCGCCCGCAGTTTCGACATTTTCGGCATCAGCCTTATCGATACGCGGCCACAAGCGCTTGAAGCGTTCCTCTGGATCATTGAGCACCTGATCCAGGCTAAGGGCGTCAACTCGGACAGCACCGTTGTGATCTACGACAATATCGCGGGGATGAGGTCCGCCCGCCTGTTCTGGTTCCTTGAATTCTTTGGCCACGCCGACGTTCACGTGCTCAACGGAGGTTTTAACGCCTGGATTGCTGCGGGTCTGCCCACAACGCGAGACGCTGCGGTTCCTAAACCAGGCAACTTCAAAATGAAGCAGCGGCGCGAACTGCTTGCAACCGCCGAGGACGTTCTTGGACGACTGGGCAATAAGGAAACCGTCCTGGTGGACACCCGCAACGACGGCGAATACACCGGAGAACTCGTGCGCGCAGCGCGGGGCGGCAGGATCCCCGGCGCGATCCATCTGGAATGGACGCAAAACCTCAACGACTCCGGGTTCTTCAAAAGCGCTGACGATCTGCGCGCCATGTATGCCGCGCACAACATTCCGCCTGACAAAGAAGCCATTCCCTATTGCCAGGGCGGCTATCGCGCGGCCCACACCTACCTTGCGCTGCGTCTGATCGGATATCCGCGCGTTCGAAACTACCTCGGTTCCTGGGGAGAGTGGGGAAACCGACCGGACCTGCCGCTGGAGAAATAAATAGCCAAATAGGTTATTCTTGTTCGTTTGTATGCCTAAGGTCACGATCAACGATCAGGTCTATGATGTTCCCGCCGGCCGCACCATCATCCAGGTGGCCGATGAAAGTGGAATTGAGATCCCGCGCTATTGCTATCACCCGGATATAGGCATAGAAGCCAGTTGCCGGATGTGCCTGGTCGAGGTTGAAAAGCTCCCGAAGCTTGTCCCCTCGTGCGCAACGCCCGTAACCGACGGCATGGTCGTACGAACGCATACTGCCCGCGTCCAACAGGCCGTTCGCTATGCGATGGAGTTTCTCCTGCTGCACCACCCGATCGACTGCCCGGTCTGCGATCAATCCGGGGAGTGCTGGCTGCAGGATTACTACATGGATCACGCGCAGCACACCAGCCGGTACCCCGGCACACAGAAGACGCGACGCATCAAAGCCACCGACCTTGGCCCATTGGTCAAGTTCGATCGTGAGCGCTGCATTCTCTGCACGCGGTGCGTTCGCTTCACGCGCAACGTTACCCATACCGGCGAGATCGGCGTCTTCAACCGCGGCCACTCCGCCGAAATCGCTATCCACGGCGACAAGCCGTTCGACAATCCCTACTCGGGCAACGTCGTGGACATCTGCCCGGTCGGGGCACTGACAAGCTCAGATTTCCGGTTCAAGGTCCGATCGTGGTTCCTCAAAGGAACGAGTTCGGTGTGCGGAGGCTGCAGCACGGGTTGCAATCTGCGAATCGATCATTCGGCTCGCGCTACGGGCGGGGGCATCCCGGGCATCACGGCAACGGAGGGCACGATCTACCGCACCGTGGGCCGCCGGAATATCGAAGTGAATAAGAGCTGGCTCTGCGACGAAGGTCGCCTGAGTTTCCACACGATGGAACGATGGCCGAGGCTGCGCGCCGCCAAATCTGCAGAGTCGCTGGAATTGATCCACCAACGCTTCGAATCCATTAAGAGCGTCCACGGACCGGGTTCAATCGCGGCGCTGGGCTCGGCGACGAATACCAACGAGGCGCTTTTCCTTTTGAAAAAGTATTTTCAGGGCCGCGTGGATTTCCGGCTTGGCGACGAAACGGAAACGTATCAGCAAAAACAGGACGACCTGCTGCGCCGCGTCGACAAGCATCCCAACACCCATGGCGCGCTGGACGTCGGGCTCGCCGGAGAGTTGAACGGACTTCGCGGGCTGCGCAAACTGGCCGAGAGCAAGCAGGTACGCGGAATGTGGATCGCTTTTCATCCTCAACTCGTCGGCGATGACGCGGCAGAGGTTATCGAAAATCTGGAAGGCCTGATCCGCGCCCTGGACTTCTCGGTCGTCAGCACCACTCACGAATTTCCCTGGGCTGCCGCGGCGACTGTGCTGCTACCGATGGCGGCATGGGCCGAGGAAACCGGAACCTACACAAACTATGCGGGTCGAGTGCAGCTGACGCACCGCGCTGTTGCTCCCGCCGGTGAATCTCTGCCACTCCACACGATGATGTCGACGCTGCTGGGGTTATCGGGCGTGCAGGTTTCGACCGACCCATCCGCGATATTCGAATGGATGACACGCGAAACTCATGGGTACTCAGGCTTGTCCTACGCAGGGCTCGGTGCGCTGGGAACGCCAATCGCAGGAAACGGAGATATGAAATGACGCCAGTTCGTGGAGGATATGCGGTCGACGTACCGACCATTAATGTCAGCGAAAGAGCTCGCCGCGAAAACGCAACGGTCTGGTCCACGTTCAAAGCCTTCGGCGTCACGTTCCGACGCTTGTTCACAAGCCTGGTCAAGCGTGACATGCCGACAATCAGCTATCCCGAACAGCAACGCAATTACTCCGAACGATTCCGCGGCACTCACATTCTGACAACTCGCGAAGACGGCAGCTTGAAATGCGTGGCCTGCTACATGTGCGCCACGATCTGTCCCGCGGAATGTATTTACATCCAGGCGGGAGAGCATCCGAACCCCGAAATCGAAAAATTCCCGCGCCGGTTCGATATCGACATGATGCGGTGCATCTATTGCGGCTTCTGCGTGGACGCCTGTCCGGAAGAGGCGATCGTGATGAGCCGGGAACATCATCAGGCTGCCTACAACCGGAACGAAACGCTTTACGGCATTGAGAAACTCATGGCGAGGCCCGGCATCGACTCCAAGGGCCCCGGCTACCGCCCGAACCGTCCTTTCGCCGAAGCGAAGATCTTCAACCCGAAGGAAAAGGACGCCTGCGCGTATCCCTCTGTGACTGAAGAACGCCATCCCGCCGTTCTCTACGAGTCGATGATTCAGAAGCGCCAGTAGCGCTGTTCTGCTATTCTCGGGAGCGGAGGAATGGCCGAGTGGTTTAAGGCGGCGGTCTTGAAAACCGTTGTGCGGGAAACCGTGCCGGGGGTTCGAATCCCTCTTCCTCCGTTCTTTAGTTTCAAAGACTTGAGTCCGTCGAAGAAGACCTTAGAAAAGGGCCTGAAAAGGCCCTTTATCTAACACCCATCTAACAACTCGGAAAGTTAAGGCTTGAAGGTTCAGTTTCTCGTGTGGTCGTAACCGGCAACGATCCGGCCTTTTGTGTCGATATACAGTTGCTTTGGGCCTGCCGCAGGTACCACAGCCAAGCCGTCCGAAAATGGCCACCACGCATCGACACCTGCGATAACCGAACTACCAGAGCGATTGATGTACACGCACCTTTCGGCACAAGCCGCTGCAACTCCGTCAGAAAAACTGAATGCTTGGTCGAATCGTGGGGAAATCACCATACGGCCATCGCGGTCTAAGTAGCCACGCTGTCGCCCGACTTGGACCACAGCTAATCCGTCAGAGAACTCTCTAGCGTATGCATAGATGGCCGGTATCACCACCTGACCCGATTTGTCCGTGAGCCCCAAGCAATGTCTACGACTTGGTTGCCGACAATCCGGGCACGTGTCTCGACAGCGGCGAGTCCTTCCGAGAAGGCACCTGCTTGGTTGAACCGAGGGCTGATGATGAAGTTGCCTGACCGATTGATATACCCGAACTTGCTTGTGGTGGTTTCTTCGACTCGAACAGCTGCCAGACCCTCGGCGAAATCCTGAGCCACAAAGAAACGTGGCTCGATAACGTACGCGCCTGTCCGATCCACGAAACCGAACAAACCACCTTGGGGGAAACAACTTCGCAGGTCAGAGCGATCATCCTCCATCAGCGTAAAAGCCCACGAAGGAGCATCTTCTTTGGTGAATTCCTCAGAAGTGCAGACAACGCGATCCCATACATGAACTCTCGCCAATCCTTCGCGGAACTCCGCCGCACCTTGGAAACGCGGAGCAATCGCCAAGCGGCCGGATTTGTCTGCGTAACCCCACTTGCGGCCAATGCGAACTGGCGCAAGGTCATCCACGAAATCCCGAACGTCGTCATACTCAGGACTGATTACAATTGCACCCTTTTCGTTGATGTAGCCCCACTTGTCTTTGATCAGTACGCCAGCCAGTCCGTTGAAAAAATCGCGGGTAGCATCAAACGCTGGAGCAATGACCGTTTTGCCGGTCCGATCCATGTAGCCCCACTTTTCTCCTCGTTTGATCTGAAAAAGCGGACCTGCCTCCTTTTTCTTGGCGGGATTGGGGATAGTCGTTCCGTACGCAGATAGACACAAAAAACAAGCGAACAGGAAAGCCAATCGAATTGAGCGCAGCATGATGATTTCGGGAGTGTACCGTAGGGACTAGAGACTTTCAAAAGACGGACACAGGTGCCGCAGAACCGATTCTCCAAATGAGGGGGCTTACCGCCCCCTCTGGGGTAGGCATCTTTTCACTGCGGAGCAACAGCAGTTTTCCCGAACAGGAAATCATCCGTCTTCGCAGCCGCTTCCGACTTGCGAGTCTCCAGCAGGTGCCCATAGATGTCGATGGTCACTTGGATCGAGCTGTGCCCCATCTGGCGCATGATGTAGTAGACGTTCTCGCCCTGTTCGATCTTGAGTGCGCCGTACGTGTGACGCATATCGTGGAACCGCAGGCTTCCAAGCTGTGCGGCCTTCACAGCCCGAGCGAATGGCCGTTTCAGGAAGTCGTTAGGATTCCGTGGTCGCCCATTCTCCTGACAAACGACAAGGCCAGTCTTCTTGCTTACGAGATACCGCTGCCGTAGCTCTACCTTCGGAGCGCACACTGCCATCGACTACTTGCAAGCCTACGCGACACGATCGAAACCAGGTATTGCAACCGATTCTTGGTGTCCTGATGCCTCGCTGCGCACTACCACAGACGTTTGATTCCGTATTCGTCGAAAACAGGATCAGAACTTACGATGGGTAAACGTTCGATCAAAGCCTGTGCGACCAAGAGCCGGTCGAACGGATCTCGGTGATGGGCTGGCAGGGTTTCGACCCACGTTGCATGATCGAAACTGATAGGCAGCAATTCGAAATTGTTCCGACTGATTTCTCTGTTCAAGAACGCGGCGCAAGGCGCGCCCAGTTCCAGTTTCTTCAAGCCGGACTTGATCGCCGCTTCCCAACAACTGGCGATACTCACCAGTTTTCGATTGTTGGGATTCTCAATTTCGGCTTTGGCCGTGGATGAGAGTACCGGGTCGTCCCAGAAGAACCAGAGCATTGCTTGCGTATCAAGCAGCAGATCGCTCATCTTATGTGTTCTCGGAAGTCCTCAAGAGGGGCGCCGAAATCAGGGGACATCCAGTGCGGGGTATCTTTGGCGCTGCCTGCCTTGCATGGCCACGTCTTCGATGGAGAGCGCGTGAGAGTCGCTACCGGCTCGCCGTCTTTAGTAATCGTTAGCGGCTCGCCGGGATTCAATCCAGCAATGATCTGTTGCAGGTGCGCTTGTACGTCGTCGATGCTGACTTTCGAACTCATGATCGCCTCGTTCAGCAAGTATACCTCGCTGCCCGTCTAATAGGTTCGGACCGCTTCGGCCGTTGGATTTTCGATGAATTAGTGTGGCGAGTTTGCGAGTCAAAGCAGCCAAAGTAGTCGCTTTGAGCCAATTCTGCAAAAGTTGCCAATCAGAAAATCAATAAGTTACGGAGAATCAATACGGAGAGGCGAACGAATCCCTCTTCCTCCGCTCTCTTAAGAGCACTTTAATCAGCTTTAAGTGCGCTTAATAGAATTAAATTGTCAATTACGACACCAAAACATATGCTCTTAAAAGCACTTATGATCCATTAATGTGCGCTTAAAGGCATATGGCGAGAAACCAACTCCTTCAAACTCCACCTTATCCCGTACAACAAACGCTGGTTAATTTGGGCCAGAATCTCAGAACAGCACGAGTCCGACGACGCTTCACAATCGACGACGTAGCAAAAAAAATCGGCACAGGTCGCCGGGCAGTCATGGATGCCGAGAATGGGAAACCCTCAACTGGCATTGCGGTTTATGCAGCACTGCTTTGGGTGTACGATCTTCTCACTCCGCTAGCAGACATCGCGAATCCAGCTAAAGATGAACAAGGCTTGATCCTAGCCGCAGCCCAAGAAAAAACCCGCGTACGCAAGAGTGGTGGCTTAGACAATGACTTCTAGAAACTCCAACTCGGAATGCTTTGTCTACATCACGTTGCCAGGTCAAGTGAATGCGACAACGGCGGGCAAGTTCGTCCTGACGCAAAATGTGAGGGGGGACGCCCTCGGACGATTCGTTTATGGCCGGTCATACCTGGACACCAAAGATGCATTCGAGATCGATCCTGTCGAACTCAAGCTCTCTACGCGAACGTATGAGACTGCTCGATTAAGTGGTGTCTTTGGCGCGTTGCGTGATGCGGGTCCCGACTATTGGGGGCGACGCGTCATCGAAAAACACGCGGGCAAACCTCAACTAGGCGAGTTGGATTATCTCCTGGAATCGCCGGATGACCGAGCAGGCGCGATAAGCTTTGGCCTAAACAACGTTCCTCCGGCACCGCTCCGGAAATTTAACAAGACACTCGATTTGGAAAAGCTCCAAGGTTTGGCTGACGCATTGATACGAGATGACATCCCGAACGATCCCGATGCCCCGCAAGTGCAAGACCTGATGTTACTGGGAACGTCGATGGGAGGCGCACGCCCAAAGGTGGTGATTCAAGATGATGACGCACTTTGGTTGGCGAAATTCAACCGCTCTGATGACCGGTGGAACAATACACGTGTCGAACACGCCATGCTTCGGCTTGCGCGCGAATGTGGAATTACAACGGCCGAAAGCCGCATTGTGACAGTCGGCGGTAAGGACGTCTTGCTGATCAGGCGGTTTGACCGCGAAAAGACGCCCAAGGGTTACGCGCGCGCTCGCATGGTGAGTGGACTAACAATACTGCGAACTGATGACTCCGCGACCGCGCGCACTCGGTGGTCCTATGTAATCCTCGTTGAGGAAATACGTCGGATTGTTCCTGAACCGAAAAAAGATGCCGCCGAACTCTTTCGAAGGATGTGTTTCAACGCGTTGATTTCAAATATCGATGATCATCCTCGCAATCATGCCTTGATTGCGAGAGCGAAGGACTGGAAGCTTTCACCTGCGTTCGATCTAACACCCTCGCCGGTTGTATCGGAGGAACGGCGGGACCTCGCGATGGACTGTGGCGACATGGGGAGGTATGCAAATGCGAAGAATATCCTTTCGCAGCACTCCAGATTCTTGCTTGAAAAGGATGAAGCGGAAAGGATCGTCACGGAAATGCGTTCACAAGTTGGAAGCTCTTGGTACAACACCGTGCGATCGTGTGGAGTTTCCGAAAAAGATGCCGACATGATCAGCCGGGCCTTCGCGTATCCGGGATTTACTCTCTAAAGTACGGCACCGTTTCGACCGGCAGGGCGGACATGTGCGCCGTGCAACCGGGCTCATTCATCTCTCGATTCCTTCCATGACCGTCCTGAGTCGATGTCGTGAAGCAAAAATCTCGCGCCTTGGTTGTCCGATGGATTCATCCAAAGCATTCGATTGAAGACCTCCCTCGCTTCTTTTGCTCGATCAAGTCGCCACAGACAGAGTCCATAACCATGTAGACATCGCAGGAAGGGACGGTTATCGATACAACGCCACTCCAGCACACCGTCAAACCGTTCGCCAAGGGATAGCTCACCGATGCGTACACCGACCTCATAGTGGCGGATCGCGTCTTTGAGAGAATGCTCGAAAGCAAAGTTTCCGAGATGACTATGCGCGTCAAGACAGCGGAGGTCGGACTCGCAAAGGTTCATCAGGATCTTCAAAGCATCCTGGGGTCTGCCCGCGTCACGAAGATCATTGGACTGCCCGATTGGATCTGAAAACGGATTATCCGAATCCCAACCTGGCAGCACTTGCTGCATCTCGTAGGCGCGACGCGACCCACATGCGATGATCGACTTAGCCCACTCTTCGAGCGGCGCTACGTCTTCTCCCCAGTACTGCTCTTCAGGATTCCACAATGCGCCCTCTTCGAGGCGAAGTGGTTCCAAATCCAGCGCAGGTATGTCGAGCCGTCTGGATAATGTCTCCTGAAAGATACGGATTCCCGCCATAGCTCCATTGCTTTCGCGGCTGGACTGTGACAACTTCGCCCGGAATCAGTTTCCACAGCTTGGGCGCGCGAAACGTGATGATGCCCCCAGTGCCTAACGGTCGACATCGTGCAACGCTCTGCTTGACGGACAATGGAACCAGGTCGAGAGGGCCCTTGAGCTTCACGTCGCCGGCGACAACCTTCCGCCGTTTGGCGCCCGACAAGTTGGAAGGAGGCGACGGGTAAGGTTGCAAACCTACCCATTTCCTGTACGCCGCCAGATATCGACCCGCGGTGGAGTCCCGGGGGAATCTGACATCAGCGGCTGTGACGACATGTTTCGAGCCATTCTCTCGCTTACAGGTCGCGGTCAATCCACGTCGTTCGTTCCCGTCATAGTCGATTTTGATGACTCGTACTGGTTCGTCGATGATGAACCCGTCGACGGGAAAACCGATTTCGTTTTCAATGACCTGACGAAACGCCCAAAGCTGTTCGTCATCACCGTATGCATCGACGGTGATCTCCTCGATCAACTCATCGAGGCCCGTCGTCTCTTCGTTTAGCTTTTTCTTGTTTGGCATTGCGCACGTGGTCGAGTCGAGACTTACTCGGAGGCTCGCGCCATTTGGCGAGCGACCAGTATATCGATCTCGCCTCGGTGTTCTTCATAATAGGCGAGACGTTCATAGGCCTGAGCCTTCGCAACGGAAAACCCGGGTTTCCATCTTGCAGACTCAGCGACGGAAACCCTTGCGCTATGGGCGGGGCTGAAAGCCGAAGCTCACATGGTCGACCACCCAAAGCGCCACCCTCGATTTCTCAGACGGCGCGTGGTGATGCCGATAAACGTAGTCACCGATGAAGTAACCCATGCTCGCGCCCACAAAGGCGTCAGAGGGAGAATGCCGCCTGCCGGCGACGCGCGAGACCGCGACTGTTGTTGCAAGCCCGTAAGCAAGAAGGGGCACGAACTTGTTGTCGCTAAACTCGCGGGAAACCACTCGCGCCAGCGCCCACGCTTGAATGGAGTGCCCTGACGGGAACGCATCGCCGCCTTTAAAAAACGCGATGCTCGCGTCTTTGCTGACGGGCCTGCCTCGCTGCGTGATGAACTTCAGCCCGTTAACCACGATTTCCGCGTCCGCCAACGCTTCGATCCCGAGCCTTGCCGCATCGCGAGCCCGAGGGTTGTTGTCGGCCTTGCCGTAGAAATAGAAAATCGTCGTCAGGGGATAGATCGAAAAGTTGGCGCCAATCCGCGACGCCCATTTGCTCGCGTTTTTCGCTGAGCCCTCGTTCGGAAGCCGCGTCGAGACGCTCTTATCCGTCGCCAGAAGGGCCGCCGTGCCGACACCGAACAGGGCCCACAGTTTCGCATTATCCTTATTGATGTGCAGTGGGCCGCTGACGATCCCCTTTTGATCATGCCAAAGATTGCGGGGCAGATCCCGCCACTCCATTCGGGAACCGTGAGCTTCCGGTTCCGGCGGGTTTTCAGTCTTTGCGGTTTGGACCTTCGAGTCACCTGTGTCCGGATTTTGAACATCCTGGGCAAGACACGGGAGCGCGGCAAACAACAGACACGATAGGAGAATTCCTGAGACGCGTTCCGACATATGAAGCCTCCAAATGCGAAATGCTTTACATCAGCATTTCGCATCCGGATTGCCAAACGAACGTAATACCGGCGTAACTACCTGTACAGCCAGACACGCAACAACGACAACAGCTGATCGGTGTTGACCGGCTTCGCGATGTAATCTGAGGCGCCGGCTTCCAGGCACTTCTCGCGATCGCCCTTCATGGCTTTGGCCGTGAGCGCCAGCATCGGAAGGGTTCTGAACTTCGGATTCTTCCGAATTTCCTTCATGGTTTCATAGCCGTCCATCTCGGGCATCATGATGTCCATGAGGACAACTCCGAGATCCGAGGTATTCTCGATAATCTCGATCGCGCGCCGTCCGTTCGTCGCACTGACGACTTCCATGTCGTGATTTTCCAGCACCGTCGCGAGCGCGAAGATGTTTCGGATGTCGTCATCCACGACCAGAACTTTGCGATTCCGCAGTACCTCGCCTGAGCCATGAAGCCTGTCGATCATGTCGCGCTTGGCCTCCGGCAAATCTGCGATGACGCGGTGAAGGAACAGCGCCGTCTCGTCAAAGAGCCGTTCCGGAGACTGCACATCCTTGAGCACAATGCTCTTGGCGACAACCTTCAGACGGGCCTCCTCCTCGTTGGTCAGCTCCTTACCGGTAAAGACAACGATCGGAAGATCCCGCAATGCGGGATCGGCCTGGATCCTCTCCAGGAGCTCGAAACCGGTCATATCGGGCAGGCGCAGATCGACAACGCAGGAGTCGTACCTGGATCCCGACAACATCTGAAGAGCCTCAGCGCCCGTTGCCACCGAATGGATCTCGACATCGTCATGCGAGAGAAGCTCGACGATGCTGCTACGTTCGATTTCATTATCTTCCACGACCAGGAGCCGTTTGGTATGCGGCGTAATGTACGTCTTGATCCGGTCGAACGCGTGTTCCAGATCCTCCGTCGTTGCGGGTTTTACAAGATACGAGAAGGCGCCGTGTGACAAGCCGTGCTGCCGCTCTTCTTCGATCGACAGCATCTGCACCGGAATGTGTCGAGTCTCGGGGTCCAGCTTGAGGTTGTTCAGAACGGTCCAACCGAGCATGTCCGGCAGAAACACATCCAGTGTGATTGCCGTGGGCTTGTACTGCCGCGCCAGGTTCAACGCCACCTGTCCGCGGTTGGCAATGATCCCCTTGAACCCTTTCTCGCGCGCCATGCCGAGGAGAATGCGAGCGTAGTGCGGATCGTCATCGACGATGAGCAGCACACTGTCTCCCGCCTGAAGGCTGCTGCGATCATCGGGAACAAGCTCTTCGGTCTTCGCGACAACCGGCAGGGCCATTTGCGGCGCGTTGTATGTGGACGTTGCCGGAAGTGTCACGGCCCGAACGGGCATCGTGTAAGTAAACGGCAGATAGAGCGTGAACGTGCTGCCCTGGCCCGGGGCGCTGGTCAATTTGATTTCGCCGCCAAGCAACGTGGCAAGTTCGCGGCTGATCGCGAGTCCGAGACCCGTACCGCCATACTTCCGGCTGGTGCCGGCATCGGCCTGCTGGAACGCCTCGAAGATCAGCTTCTGCTTCTCCGGCGCGATTCCGATGCCGGTATCGCTAACGGAAATCGCGACAGCTATCAGTGAAGTGCGAAGGACTGGATGATCCGGCGACCAGCCCTCTTCCACAAGGCGGACGCTCATGGCGACGCGCCCTTGAGCGGTGAACTTGAAAGAGTTCGAGAGCAGGTTCTTGAGAATCTGCTGGAGACGCTTGGGATCCGTGGTGAATGTTGGAGGCAACCCCGGGTCGATGTCCACGCGGAAGGCCAGGTTCTTCGATTCAGCCACGTGATGGAACGTCCGCTCCACGCTTTCCCGCAGGGAGACGAAAGTGATCTCTTCAGGCTCCACGGTAACCGTACCGGACTCGATTTTCGACAGGTCGAGAATGTCGTTGATCAGAGTCAGCAGGTCGGTGCCGGCAGAATGGATGTTTCTCGCATAGTCCACCTGCTTGCCGGTCAGGTTGCCGCTCGCGTTTTCAACAAGCTGCTGGCCGAGAATAAGGATCGAGTTCAGCGGTGTGCGAAGTTCATGCGACATGTTTGCGAGGAACTCGGACTTGTACTTGGAGGTCAGCGCCAGCTCGGTCGCCTTTTCTTCCAGAGCGCGCCGAGCCTGTTCCACTTCCTTGTTCTTGCGTTCGACTTCGGCGTTCTGGTCGGCTAGCTGCTTGGCTTTGGTCGCCAGCTCTTCGTTGGTTTGCTGCAGCTCGGACTGGCGGGTCTGCAATTCGATCGTCAATTGCTGCGACTGTTCGAGAAGGTTTTCCGTCCTCATCGTTGCCTCGATCGTGTTGAGCACGACACCGAGCGACTGCGTGAGCTGTTCGAGGAAGCTCAAGTGCGTTTCGGTGAACGACGACAACGAAGCGAGTTCGATGACCGCCTTCGTTTCGCCTTCGAACAACACCGGGAAAACCACGACGTTTCTGGGAGGCGCGGCGCCGAGGCTTGAATGAACGACGGTGTAGTTCGAAGGTACATCCACGAGAAGAATGCTCTTCTTTTCGCGGGCACATTGCCCCACCAGACCGTGCCCCAGCTCGATGCGCGTAGGCTGATCCGGACGTTGGGCATATGCAGCCAGCAACACCAGCGCTTCGCCGTCGCCGGCCTCACTCGTATCCGGATGCTCCATTTGGTAAACGGTGCCCTGCTGCGCCTGTACCAGCGGAGCAAGTTCAGACAGCAACATCTTGCCTACGGTCACAAGGTCGCGTTGCCCCTGAAGCATACGAGTGAACTTCGCCAGGTTGGTCTTCAGCCAGTCCTGCTCCTGGTTGCGTTCGGTCGTGCCGCGCAGGTTGTCGATCATCGTGTTGATGTTGTCTTTAAGTTCCGCAACTTCGCCGCGGGCTTCGACCTGGATGGATCGGGTGAGATCGCCCTTGGTGACAGCGGTGGCCACTTCTGCAATCGCGCGCACCTGGTTGGTGAGATTCGCGGCAAGAAGGTTGACGTTGCCCGTCAGGTCCTTCCAGGTTCCGGCAGCGCCCGGGACGTTCGCCTGGCCGCCCAGCCGGCCTTCGACGCCGACTTCACGGGCGACGTTCGTGACCTGTTCGGCAAAAGTCGCCAGCGTGTCGGTCATGCTGTTGATGGTTTCGGCCAGTGCGGCGACTTCGCCCTTGGCTTCGACGGTCAGTTTCTGCCGAAGGTTGCCGTTGGCGACCGCGGTCACCACCTTCACAATGCCGCGAACCTGATCGGTAAGGTTGGCAGCCATGACGTTGACCGAATCTGTAAGATCCTTCCACGTGCCGGCAACGCCAGGCACATCTCCCTGTCCACCGAGCTTGCCGTCGGTGCCGACCTCACGAGCAACTCGCGTCACTTCCGAAGCAAACGATCGAAGCTGGTCGACCATGGTGTTGATCGTGCTCTTCAGTTCGAGGATTTCGCCTTTCACGTCGACCGTGATCTTGCGCGACAGGTCGCCGCGTGCCACGGCGGTCGTGACTTCCGCGATGTTGCGCACCTGGTCCGTCAGGTTGGCGCCCATGGCGTTCACGGAATCCGTGAGATCCTTCCAGGCGCCCGTGACGCCCGGCACGACGGCCTGCACTCCAAGGCGCCCTTCGGTACCGACTTCGCGAGCGACGCGGGTGACTTCTGAGGCGAACGAGCGCAACTGCTCCACCATCGTATTGATGGCCTCTTTGAGCTGAAGAATTTCGCCGCGGACGTCGACGGTGATCTTGCGCGACAAGTCCCCATTCGCCACGGCGATCGTCACTTCGGCGATGTTGCGAACCTGGCCGGTAAGGTTTTGGGCCATGGAGTTGACGTTGTCCGTAAGGTCCTTCCATGTGCCGGCGACGTCCGGCACGATCGCCTGGCCGCCAAGTTTTCCTTCGGTGCCTACTTCGCGGGCCACGCGGCTCACTTCCGAGGCGAAGGAGTTCAACTGATCGACCATCGTATTGATCGTGTTCTTAAGCGCGAGAATTTCGCCCTTAACGTCGACGGTGATCTTGCGCGACAGGTCGCCGCGCGCGATGGCCGTGGCCACGTCGGCAATATTGCGCACCTGGCCGGTCAGGTTTGAAGCCATCGAGTTGACGTTGTCCGTCAGGTCCTTCCAGGTGCCGGCAACGCCGGGCACCACGGCCTGGCCGCCAAGTTCGCCCTCGGTTCCGACGTCACGCGCCACGCGTGTAACTTCGGAAGCGAATCCGTTGAGCTGGTCCACCATCGTGTTGATGGTGGTCTTCAACTCCTGGATTTCACCGCGGACATCGACGGTAATCTTTCGGGACAAGTCGCCGTTCGCAATGGCCGTGGCCACGTCGGCAATGTTGCGGACCTGCCCGGTGAGGTTCGAGGCCATCGAGTTGACGTTGTCCGTCAAATCCTTCCAGGTGCCGGCGACATCCGGCACTCGTGCCTGGCCGCCGAGTTTTCCTTCCGTGCCGACTTCGCGCGCCACGCGGCTCACTTCCGAGGCGAACGAGTTCAGCTGGTCCACCATCGTATTGATGGTGTTCTTCAACTCGAGGATTTCGCCTTCGACGTTGACCGTGATCTTGCGGGACAGGTCGCCGCGAGCGATGGCGGTCGCCACGTCGGCAATGTTGCGGACCTGCCCGGTGAGGTTCGAGGCCATCGAGTTGACGTTGTCGGTGAGATCCTTCCATGTTCCCGCGACGTCCGGCACAATCGCCTGGCCGCCGAGCTTTCCTTCCGTGCCGACTTCACGAGCCACGCGGCTCACTTCCGACGCAAATGCATTGAGCTGATCCACCATCGTGTTGATGGTGTTCTTCAGTTCAAGAATCTCGCCCTTGACTGAAACCGTGATCTTGCGCGACAGGTCGCCGCGAGCAACCGCCGTCGTAACCTCTGCGATGTTTCGCACCTGGTCGGTGAGGTTTTGAGCCATCGAATTGACGTTGTCGGTGAGGTTCTTCCAGGTTCCGGCAACGCCGGGCACGACGGCCTGACCGCCGAGCTTTCCTTCGGTGCCGACTTCGCGCGCCACACGGCTGACCTCCGAGGCGAACGAATTGAGCTGATCCACCATCGTGTTGATGGTGTTCTTCAATTCGAGAATTTCGCCCTTCACATCGACCGTGATTTTTCGTGAAAGATCGCCGCGAGCAACAGCGGTCGTGACCTCGGCGATGTTTCGAACCTGGTCCGTCAGGTTTGCGCCCATGGCGTTCACCGAGTCCGTAAGATCCTTCCAGGTGCCGGCGACGTCCGGCACTTCGGCACGGCCGCCCAGCTTGCCTTCCGTTCCGACTTCGCGCGCCACGCGGAACACTTCCGAGGCGAAGGCGTTAAGCTGATCCACCATCGTGTTGATGGTGTTCTTCAATTCGAGAATTTCACCTTTCACATCGACGGTGATTTTTCGTGAAAGATCGCCGCGGGCCACGGCTGTTGTTACACCGGCGATGTTTCGGACCTGCGCGGTAAGGTTGCCGGCCATGGCGTTCACCGAGTCGGTGAGATCTTTCCAGGTTCCAGCCACGCCGGGCACGACGGCCTGGCCGCCGAGTTTTCCTTCGGTACCGACGTCACGAGCGACGCGCGTGACTTCAGCGGCGAACGAGCGAAGCTGATCGACCATCGTGTTGATGGCTTCCTTGAGCTGTAGAATTTCGCCGCGGACGTCGACGGTAATCTTCTTCGACAAGTCGCCGTTGGCGACCGAGATCGTCACGTCGGCAATGTTTCGCACCTGGGCTGTCAGGTTGCCGGCCATCTGGTTCACGGACTCCGTGAGGTCCTTCCACACGCCGGACACGCCGCGGACTTCAGCCTGACCTCCGAGTTTTCCTTCGGTACCGACTTCGCGGGCGACACGTGTTACTTCCGAAGTGAAGACCGAGAGCTGGTCGATCATCTTGTTAACGAGCTTTGCGGAGCGCAGGAATTCGCCTTCGAGCGGCCTGCCGTCGACTTCGAGGGCCATGGACTGTCCGAGGTCGCCTTTGGCCACAGCGCCAATCGCGCGCGTCACTTCCGTTGTCGGCCATACCAGGTCGTCGATCAGAGTGTTGATGGCAGAGACTTCCTCGGCCCACGCGCCGTGCCCTTCAGGCACGTGCATTCTCTGCTTGAGCTTTCCGTCATTTCCTACAAGCTTCGAAACCCGGGCGGTTTCTTTCGCGCGGCGGTCGCTGAACCCGACGATGTCGTTGAATGCATCCGCGATCTTTCCCTCGACGCCAGTGAGGTTAGTGGGCATCCTGGCGGTAAAATCACCGCCCCGGAACGACAGCATCGCCGCAAGGAGATGGTCGTTGAAAACACCCGTTCCGTTGCCGTTGGCCCGAGTGCGCGAGACGGCAACAACCGCTGCAGCGCCACTGCCCGAGGTGGGTCGTGGATTCTTATGACTCATCGATTTACTCCTACTCTTCCTTCAAACTTCAACGAGACAACGTCGATGTTGCCTCTTAACGACCAGCCTTGGATTGATCGATCTTCTCGATAACATTCACGATCGCCATGGCGTCGATTGGCTTGACAAGATGCACGTTGAAACCGGCATCCGCCGATTTGCGCCGATGACTGTCGCTTCCCCAGCCCGTAATCGCGATGAGAACCACGTCCTTCGTCCAGGGAAGCTGCCGCAGCCGCCGACCGGTCTCAAGTCCGTCCAGTTTGGGCATCCCGAGATCGAGCGCGATAACCTCGGGCCGGAAATGCTCGGCCTTTTCCAGAACCTCGAGGCCATCGGCAGCCGTTTCCACTTCGTATCCAAGGATTTTCAGCAGTACCCGGAAGCTCTCGAGAACATCCGCATTGTCGTCGGCAATCAGGATGCGGCGTTTTTTCCCGGCCACCTGGTCGGCCGACGACGGCTCCGGCGTGCTCGATTGCAGCCGCGAACCTTTATGAACGGGAAGCTGAACAATGAATCGACTGCCCTTGCCGAGGCCGTCGCTGTGAGCCTCGATACTGCCGCCGTGCATTTCGACGAGGCGCTTCGCCAGCGCCAGGCCGATCCCGAGACCGCCTTCGGAGTGAGCACTCTCGCGGCCCACCTGGGTGAACATGTCGAACACTTTCGCCAGCATCGACGAAGCGATGCCGATGCCATGGTCGTCAATCGCCACAACGGCCGTCGCCCCGTCGCGCTCCACCGACAGTTGAATCTTTCCTCCGCCCTCGGGCCGCTTGCTGTACTTGGACGCGTTATTCAAAAGGTTCGAAAAAATCTGGGAAAGGCGTACAGGATCGCCATCAACAAGGACGGGTTCAGGCGGCATCCGGACCGCGAGTTCCTGCCGGTTCTGCTCGATCATCGGCTGGCTGGCCTCAACGGCGGAGTTGATCACGGTGGCGAGTTCCACCGTCTCTTTCTTCAACTCGAGAGTGCTTCGGGTGATGCGGCTGACATCGAGCAAATCATCGATGAGGCGGGTCATGTGCCGGGTCTGCCTCTCGATGATGTCGATGGACCAGCGAAGTTCCGGGCTTGACGGACCCTTCTTATCCAGAACTCTGACGGCATACAGAATAGGCGCCAGCGGATTCCGCAATTCGTGGCCGAGCGTAGCCAGGAATTCGTCCTTGCGACGATCCGATTCCAGCAACGCCTCTTCGAGGCGCTTGCGGCGTGTCAAGTCGACGCTGACACCGACAATGCGCGTTGGCTGGCTGGAAGTGTCCTGCACGACGCGGCCTCGCTCGGCAATCCACACCGAAGAGCCGTCCGGACGCACCGCGCGATACTCCGCCTCAAAATCCCCCGTCTGCATGGCGTGATGGAATGCCGCTTCAAGGATGGCAACGTCGTCCTGGTGGACAGCGTGGGATATCCGCGAGTCCGGGCCGAAACACCCCGCAGGAAAGCCGAAAAGTATTTCCGGATCCGCCGACCATTGCATCTTTCCCGTTGAAAGGTCCCATTCCCAGGTCGCGACCTGGGCCACTGCAAGCGCCAGCTTCAACCGCTCTTCATTGTCACGAATTTCACGATTCGCCCGGCCGAGTTCCGCAGTTCGCTCGAGAACGCGAGTCTCCAGTTCTTCTTTCGCAATGCGAAGCTGCTCCTGCGCTCTCTGACGTTCGGCAACCTCGGCATTCAGGGCGCTGACCGTCGACGACAATGCACGCGTCGTGCGGAAAAGATTCGCGAAAACTGCGATCTTGGACCGAAGGATTTCAGGATTGATCGGCTTACTGAGAAAATCGACACCGCCAACGTCGTAGGCCTGGAGCACATCGCTCTCATCCAGGCTGTGCGCTGTCAGAAAGAGAATGGGCACATGCTCGCTGCGCTTCCGTTGCTTGATCAAGCGCGCGAGGTCGAGACCGCTCATGCCGGGCATCTTCATGTCCAGCACGATGGCCGCGAAATCATTCTGAAGAATTGCAATAAGGGCTTCGTCCGGGGTTTGTGCGCGCACCAGCACGCAGTCGCTGGATTCGAGGATGCTTTCAAGCGCATCCAGATTCCGCGGCTCGTCGTCGACTAATAGAATCTTTACCGCATCATGCATTCAGTTTTCTGATTGGTGCCTCCCAGCACGTTGCCGCCACTCCTTTCCAGGAAACGCGATCGCAATAGCACTGAAGATTCAACAGATAAGCACGAAGAGAGACGACTTCTCGAAACGCAGTTTTAGTTGTGGATACCCCGGCAATTATGCCTTGGAATTGATTCTTTTCAATGCAATTTACTAACCTGCAGCTGCAGTGAATCTCATTTTTCTGAAATTCGAGGACTTCATCGGGGAGGCACTGGTCCGGCTCCACGGGCGACGCCTGGAACATGTGCTGAAAGTCCATCGGGCGAACGTCGGCGATGAACTTCGTGTGGGCCTCTCCGGTGGCAAAACGGGGCTGGGACGAGTCGAACGAATCGACAGCAATGCGCTGGAGATGACCGTCCGATTCTTCGCCGAGCCCCTGGATCCGCTGCCCCTGCGGTTGATCCTCGCGTTGCCGCGGCCGAAAGTCCTCAACCGGACCATTGCCGCTGCGGTTTCGATGGGGATTCGTGAGATCGATTTGATTAATGCCTGGAGAGTGGAGAAAGCCTATTGGAGCAGTCCGAGACTCTCGGAAGAGAATCTAACGGCGCAGGCAGTGCTCGGCCTGGAGCAGGCGGGGGACACGATTCTGCCGACGATCCGGCTGCATCGGCTGTTTGCCCCATTCGCACGAGTAGAACTGGCCGAAATGGTCCGCGGGCGACTGGCCCTGGTGGCGGATCCCGGCGGGGAGGCAGCCTGCCCCCGGGCCGTCGCCGGCCCGGTAGTGCTCGCGATCGGGCCGGAAGGCGGGTTTATCGAACGCGAACTGGCGACGTTTCGGGATGCGGGATTTGCGGCGATAACCCTTGGCCGGCGAATCCTTCGCGTGGAGACAGCCCTTGCTTATCTCATCGGGCGCGTCTCCCCGTAGAAACGGGTGACCCGCCGGTGCCTTCCTGTGCGTGTAAATTCGAACCTTTTTCGAACGAAACTCCTTTTTACTCAAGCCGCGTCCAAGTACCATTTCCCGGTTAGAAATCCATGAGATACCTCGTGCTCGTTTCCATCCTTATCCTTGCGCAACCGCAAACCCAGCAGCGCCTGGAGGGCAAATGGATGTGGCAGGGCGTTGGCGGCTGGCAGCGGCTCGTTCTCGATTTAAAGGTCCAGGGCTCAATCCTGACCGGCACGCTTTGGATGGGTCCTGGCGGGGCAGAACCCAAGTCTCCAAACGATTACTGGGAATACTTTTTCGATCCCACCGCTTTCAAGATCGCCAACGGCAAGGTCCAGGGAAACACCATCTCCTTCGAACACGAGGCACAAAAGACCATTCCCACCGTCATAGGCCGCCCTTTTGTTTTGCCGGCGGGCGCACGCGGCGTTGCGGCTGTCCAGGGCGCGCCAAAGCCTTCGCCAGGCAAGTTCATCTACCGCGGAGTCTTCAATGGAGACAAAATCGTTTTAACTCGCGAAACCGTAGCGCGCGACGGGGATCCGTGGGTCGTGGGAAAACACAAAGTCGAAATCTCTCTGGAGCCGGTGAAGTAGCATGCTCGCGAAGCGGATCCTCCTGGGACTTATTCTCTGCGGTGTCTGTGCCTATGGCGCGCGGGGACAAAAGCCGAGCGGTTCCGCACGGCTGGATGTCGTCATTACCGAAGCCGCGGGAAAGCCCGTCACGAATCTTTCCCGGGAAGCGTTTCGCTTGTTTGAAGACGGAGAGTCGCGCGAAATTCAGGGGTTCAGCCCTGCGGATGCGCCGTGGAATTTCGTATTGCTATTCGATACTGGCCTGGTCTGGCTGCCTGCGGATAGCCCTGCGCTGGCCTACAACAACGCCAGCGCGATCTGGCGCCGGATGGGACAAAGCATCGACCAGTTCCTGGCCCGTCTTCGTGCGCAAGACCGTGTCGCCATTGGCGCTTTTGAAAACAAAGTCACCACTCTGCTGGACTGGAGGAACGGCAAGACAGGCCGCAGTCAAACGATTACCTTCAATCCAGCGGCGAACGGCGGGGACGGCGTCAAGGACCTTCATGGCGCGATAGGCTGGGCCATCGAGAAACTCCGCAGCGCACCGGGGCGCAAAGCTGTGATCATCCTCACCGATGGGCGCGACGGCCGCCTTGCCCCGCAATGGCTGGTGAATGACGACAAGCAAGAGGTCTTCGATCCGTTCTTTGGATTGATGGATACGGCAGAGGTGGAGGAGTTCGAGAAGATCCTCCAGGCGATTCGAGCCAGTGACACCCGACTCTTCTTTTTGGCTGTGAACACCACCCGACTGCCGGACTTCAGGGGACGCCCTATCAGCGGCTTTTACCCGGGCGCGAAGGAGGCCGCGGCGGATTACCTCAAGCGTGCCCGACTGCGCCTGGAGAGCATGGCCGCCGAATCCGGCGGCAAGGTGCTTTTTGGCAGGGCCCCCGAAGATGCGCTGGCCTCATACGAAAAACTGCATGATCTTTTATATCTGGATTCGCGATACACGCTGGAGTACACGGCCAAAATGCTCACCGAAGACGATCTGCCGCCGCGCCTTGAAGTCCGGTTGAACGCTCCGGGGCTGAAACCGAATTTCCAGCAGCCGACAAGGTAGCCCCCATGCGCGCAATTGCACTGCTACTGGGCCTGACGCTGCTACCTCAAGCCACCATCAACGTGAACGTGAAGCTTCAACAGATCGTCGTCACGGTCAACGACGCTCAGGGAAACCTGGTGAAGAATCTGAAGGCCGACGATTTCATTCTCGAAGAGGACGGCGTTCCCCAGGCGATTACGCACTTCGTTCAGGACAATGACACTCCCGCAAGCCTTTGCCTCCTGGTCGATGTGAGCGGAAGCATGGCTACGACACCGTCCGGATCGTTGTCGGCACTACGCGCGGCTCAGGGGACTGCGCGTTTGTTGATGCATCTCATGAAGCCGCAGGATGAATTCTGTCTGATGTCCTTTTCGGACAGCGTCAATGTCGAGCAGGCATTCACGCCCAGTACAGAAAAGATCGAGCGCGCGCTGGCCAACCTTCACACCAGGGGCGGGACGGACCTCATGGAAGGCGTCGAGAAAGGGCTTCGAGAAACCCGGAAGGGAAAGCATCGCAAGAAAGCGCTGATCGTCATCACCGACGGAATCGCCGGGCTCGACCTGCGGAGGCTTCAACGCGCGATTGCCGAATCCGAAGTCGTGATCTACTCCTTTGCATTGCAGCCGATCGCACGGGCGGGCGTTTTCCCGATTCCCGCTCAGAACGACGTTCTCCGGGTGATGGCGGCGGAAAGCGGCGGCCGTTCGATGCTCTTCGAAATGCACTCGGACGAAGTCGTGAACCGCATGGTCACGTTTGTTCAGGACATCGCCGCCGAACTTCGAGGCCAATACCTGATCGGGTATTACCCCTCAGGCGCGGCCGGTCGCCAGGTCATTCGTATTCGAACGAAGTCACCCGCATACAAAGCCCGGTATCAGCGCGAAGCGATACCCCTGCCTTAGCGCCGCGACAGGGCCTGGACAAGCCCACTGGGGACGTTCCTCCCACCGGCCGTTTGCCCGTTCGAGTACATGCCAGCGCCAGGAGGCGGCAATCGGGCCGCTCCAATCGTTCACGGACACCACGGCAATTTTCCGGTCTTTGTCGAAGAAAACGTCGGAGAAATGAAAAATGCTCGTCGCTCCTGCGAACTTGGGAGTTGTAGAAGGTGGCAGCACGCTGCTCGCACCGAGTGGCAGGTTTCCTATCGCTCTCGCGAACGATTGAACCCGTTCATCCCGGAACTCCTGAACTTCGGATGCCGTCAGCACCTTATATGGTCGCGGCAATTTGAGATCCGTCGGAAAGGTCTTGCTGCTCTGCGCTGCGCGAGCAGACGCAACAATTTCCGCCCAGTTCGTTGCGAGAGCGCGTGGAAGGTTGATGCACGATTCGATGGGTTGGTGCGGACGCGGGGGCGACACAAGCGGCGTCAACGCGTCGGCGATCAGAAAAGTCGGATTCGTGGGCGGCAGGAATTTGGAATAGATGGCCTGAACGTCCTCCCGCGTGGCCGCATCGGACACGATGGCCTGCGGCGCCGCCTGGACCGTTAGCCCAACCACCAGAAGGAGCGTCCACAGTTTCATCACCGTGTAGACACCAGCTCGGTGCTTTTGGTTCCAGCTACTAATCAACGGCCTCCTCGCGCTCCAGCGTTATCGAGCGGGTTCAACCCTGACTTATAGCCCGGATCCATCGCCGCGAGATCGGCGCGGTAGCTGACCGTATTCGCGGTTGGGAAGTTCGACGGAACCTTCTGGGTCACGGCTCCCGTGGCGGCCCATTCCGTCCCGCGCTGGAACGTCACGACGAAATCTACTGAGCTGAGGCCGTTGATGTCGTGGCCGAGCGTGGTGTGGAAGATGCGGCCCTTACCGTACGTCAGCGTCATCAGCATGGGCTCATCGCGGCCTGTTCCGGCATTGCCGGGGTCGGAGAAAGCGGTCGCGAGCACCGACATGTTCTTTCCGGGTCCGCGCATTCTGGCATAGAGTTCGTCGCCCTGGTGCATCCACGTCTGGGGCAAGCCATTGGTAATCGGATGATTTCCACGCACGTTGATCTGGAAGGGCGTTCGCTGGCCATGACTCCCTGCGGGGCCGGGCGCGTTGTCAGAAACCAGCTTGCCGTCCTTGAAGTACCACAACGGCCCGGCTTTCTCCGTGCGATTACGCCAGCCGCCGACTCCGATCATTTCATTGAATGCGGCCCAGCCTGGAAATGCGTTATCGGCCGCATGCACACTCACGAAACCACCGCCATCCTGCACGTATTTCTCGAAGGAGGCTTTGACTTCGTCGGACCATCGACCGTCCGGCGCGTCGTAGTTGAAGACGACGACCTTGTACTTACCGAAGTCCGGCTTAAACGCGCTGAAGTCTCCGTTCGCCGGGGGAGCGGTGACGACATCCACCTGGAACAAGCCCGTCTCATCGAGCTGTTTCTTGAGTACCGGGGTCACGAGTTGCCACTTGTGATAGCTCCCGCCGCTCTCACCGTCGAGGATCATCACGCGGACCGGATCGGCCGCGCGCGCCGTAAAAGCGAGGAGAAGAGCCGTTCCAGCCACGGCGAGACAAAGAGTTCCAATGAAGTTTTTCATCGCGATTGCTCCTGAGGGAGTGCAAATGCCACCAGAGAATTACCCACTCCAAAGACGACGAACTGACGCCCGTCGAGCTGATAGGTTATCGGAGCGTTGCCAACGCGGCCGATTGCCGCATGCCAGAGCGTTGTGCCGTCGCTGGTGCGAAGAGCCATGACGTTGCCGGGACTGTTGGTGCCCGGAGCATCGCCGGTAAACGTCAGGCCTGTTGCCGTTGTGAGGACTCCGGCAGTTCCCGGAGAATCTCCGATGAAGTGACTCCACTTGATCCTGCCGGTCTGATAGTCGATCGCGCGGAGATAGCTTTTTCCAGGCAGGTTATAGTCCGCACCCGCCCAACCGTACGGACCGTCCTCCGGCTTGAAGAAGTAGATGCCGTAGGCGTCATGCGCGCTGACGAGGAAAAGCCCCGATGCGGGATCGAAACTCGGAGCACGATAGTTCGTGGCGCCGTTTTCGTTCGGAGCAACCAGAACGCCTTCGCGAGAGGGCTCCTTGGCGGGGTTGGGGATCGGCCGCCCATCCTTATCGATCTCTTTCGCCCAATTCACCGTCGCGAATGGCTGCGTTAAGAGGTTCTTGCCATTCGTTCGGTCCAGCACAAAGAAATACCCGTTGCGCGACGCCTGCATCACCATCTTGCGGGGCACGCCGTTAAAGTTGCCGTCAACAAGGACGGGAACTTCTGCCGCGTCCCAGTCGTGCGTGTCGTGCGGAGACACTTGATAGCCCCAGGCCAGTTTTCCGGTATCCGGATTGATCGCGACGATGCTGCAGGTCCACGGATTGTCGCCTGGACGCGCGGGGCCGTTGAGCACGGGAGTCGGGTTGCCTGTGCCGACGTAGACGAGATTGAGTTCGGGATCGTACGTGCCCGTATTCCACATCTGACCGCCGGTGGCGCCGCCACTCGGCGGATCGGCAACACCGGCCGGCGGCGTGCTGTAAAACACCCACTGAGTCTTGCCCGTGTCGGCATCAACGGATTTCAATTGGCCGGGAACGTTGTCGAAGTCCCCGGAGACGCCCACCATCACGTGGTTGCGTACCACGAGTGGCGCGTTCGTAGACCAATATCCCTTGTTCGAATCGGCGATAACAACGTCCCACTTCACCGTGCCGTCCTTCGCATTCAGGGCGAGCAGATGCGCGTTGCGGGTTGTGAGATAGACCACATCCTTATGGACGGCAACTCCGCGGTGCCCGATGGAAAACGCCTGGCTTGGGGGATGACGATAGTGCCAAAGCTCTTTTGCCGTTCGCGCATCGAAAGCCCAAAGGTTGTCCGTCGTCGTGATGTACATCACGCCATTCGCCAGTATCGGGGTCCCCTTGATACCGCCCTGCGTCTGGAAGCGCCAGACCTCGGTCAGCCGGCCGACGTTCGCAGGAGTTATCTGATTCAATGGGCTTTGGCGTTTGCCGGTATAGTCGCCATGGAAAAGGAGCCAACTGTCGGCCGGAGGCTTCAGAAGCAAGGCCGGGTCGATACTTTGCGCCAGCGCGTAGGTTGCAAGCGCCGCTACGATTGCCAGTTTGAAGAAAAGACGCATTCCCTGCTCCTTATTGCCGCGGTGCCTGCAGCGTCTGCAGGTAGGCAAGAACGTTGTGCATGTCCTTGTCGGTATATTTCCCCATTTGATCGAGGTGCGCGCTGAGTTTGTTATCCACCGTGAACTTCACCGCATCCGTCGCGAAGTTGCGCCGCATTCCGGCCGTGTCCGTGACAACAATAGTGAACTCATCCTGCGAGTACAGGGTTCCAACCACCACTTCCTGAGGCGAAGCCTGGACCGTTACTTTCGGCGAAGAAACGCCTCGCCCGCTTGGATAGAGCATCCGCTGCAAAAGTGGCAGCCCCTGGAAGCGCGATCCTACTCCTGCAAGGTCGCCGGTGGCCGAATGGCACGAGACGCAGTTGGCGTTGAAGTACGTACGTCCCGCCTCCGCGTTTCCACTTTGAAGCTGCGAAACTTCAACGTTCTTGCGGCTGCCGTTGAGCGCGTTCATCTTTTCCTTCTGATCGTGAACGTAGGCAACGACGGCGGCGAGTTCCGCATCGCTCAGATTGATTGCCGGCATTCCTTTTTCCGGGCGGCCTGCCTTGACGAGCGGACCGATCTTGTCGCCACGCACGTCCTGCGCAACGAGCAGGGATCGGGAGAGGTCAGGGCCGGTGTCGGTTCCCAGGGTATCGCGCGCGTGGCAAAGAGCGCATTGAGCGGAAAATCGCGCCTGCCCGGCGCGCACCTGGTCCGCCGGATAGGTCTGCGGCGTCACTGTAGGAGGAGGGACCGCCGCGGCCGTAGGGCGCTGCTGCGCCGCGACCACGCAAGTCGCCGCGACAAACAGGACTGCTGGAATCCATAGGATGCGTTTCATAGGTCAGCAATATGTCCGAAAACGGCACCTCAATGCAACGTTCGGCGAAATAGGTACCGCCTCGGTTTGAAAAGGCATGGGACACGGGACAATTGTCATTAGACATCGCAGACCCCGTCCCTCCGGGCTGTCAAATATCCCTTGTTCCCGTGTCCCATGATAAGGTCTGCCGCGCAGGAGGTTTTCGTGATGCGACACAGGTCTGCGCTGACGATATTCGGAACGCTCATAACGACTGCCGCTCTTGCCGCGCAGGCAGTTCAGCCGCCACCAGCTCCATGGCGAGGGGCGGGGCCGACGCCGTGCGTCGGTTCCGACGGCGGCATCTTGCAATGCGATCCGCCGGCTCGAACGGTGGTTGTCCGCGCCGGCCGGCTGTTCGACAGCAAAGCCGGGAGGATGCTCACAAAACAGGCGGTGATTATTCAGGGCGAGAAGATCACCGACGTCGGGCCGGAAGGCCAGATCAAGATACCGGCCGGGGCGCAAGTCATCGATCTCAGTCAGGCCACGGTGTTGCCGGGATTCATTGACGCGCATACCCACATGTTCAACACCCCCAAGGCGGGGATGTCGCGGGAAGCTTCAACGGTTATCGCGATACAGAACCTGCAAGCAGACCTGCGGGCCGGGTTCACGACGGCGCGCGACATGAGCTCCCACGGCAACGGATACGCCGACGTCGAGATCCGCAACGCCATTAACGAAGGTCGTATCGATGGCCCGAGGTATCAGGTGGCGGGCCGCGGAATCGTGTAGGCTGGTGCAGCAAACGCGGCTCCCGACAATCCCCTCGCAAGCATTGTCGTGCGCTCCCTCGAAGAGGCGCGGGCCGCCGTAAAGGACCATGTGGATCATGGGGCGGATTGGATCAAGTTGTTCCCGACAGGCGCATATTCCTTCACTCCCGCCGGCGAGCCGCAATACATACTCACCTATCCGATGCCGGTGCTGCAGGCGCTCATCGACGAAACTCATCGGCTTGGCCGCAAGGCGGCTTGTCACGTCCTTGGAGGAGAGGGACAAAAGAACGCGATCGTCGCCGGCTGCGACACGATTGAGCACGCTTATGGCCTGGATCAGGAGCAGGCAAACATGATGGTGCAGAAGGGACTGGCGTACGATCCCACCTTCGTGCGCTATCTCGAACCCTACATGGACGACAACGACGCCAGGAACACCGGCGGCAAGTACCGGATGATTCCCATTTTTGAAAAGGCAGTGACCCTGGGAGCCGCAACAAGAGGCATGAAAATGATGCTTGGCAGCGGGGCTGACGGTTCGACCTACGCCCACGGGACGCAGGCGCTCGACTTCGAAGCGTTCGTAAAACGCGCCGCGATGAGCCCGGCCCGGTCGATACAATCCGGAACAATCGTAAATGCCGAAGTGCTCGGATGGGCGGACCGGGTCGGCTCAATCGACAAGGGCAAGTTCGCTGACCTGGTTGCGGTCTCCGGAGATCCTCTTGCGGATATCACAGAACTTCAGCGCGTCAAGTTCGTGATGAAGGGCGGCAAAGTAATCCGTGACGACAGGCCACTGCCTGCCGGCAAATAGCGTAAACTTCGCCACACGTTGGAGGAACTGATGGCTGTACGCGCATTCGAACCCAAGCATATGAAGATCGGGGTGCTCACCGCGGCGCTCCAGGAATTGACGCCGCGCGAGGTGCGGGACAAGGATCCCGACCGTGCGATCGAGGAGTGGCTCGATTTCGCGCGCGAACTCGACGTGGATTGCATCCAGCTTTCAGCCGCGCTGCATCCGTCGGAATCGGATGTTCCGCCCGAAGCGATGCTCGATCCTGTGGCCAATACCCTGGACCTGCGGCAGCCTTTCGACAAGGCGCGCGCGAGACGGGTCGAAACCGCAATGATGGCGGCAAGCATCGGCCTGTCCGATATCGCCTACTTCGACAACATGCTGCATCACGATCCAGCGGTTCGGAAAAAGAAGCACGACTTCATGATGCGGGTTTTCGACGCGGCAGCTCTGCTCGGCGCCAGCGCGGTCTGCGGGTTTGTCGGCCGTAATCAGCAACACAGCATGGATGAGAACCTCAGCGACTTCGAAGACTACTTCGTTCCGCTGCTGAAGAATGCAAAGGAGCGAGGCCTGACGTTTCGCGTCGAGCAGTGCCCGATGCCGGGCTGGACAACGGGCGACAACTTCCACAACAACATCGGATACACGCCCGGAGCCTGGATCGCGCTCCACAGGATCTGCGAGAGGCACGGCGTTGGCGACCAGCTACGCATTCACTACGATCCCTCCCACGCAATTCTGATGGGCCAGGACACACGCTCACTCTTCCAGTATCTGAAAGACGAAGGTTACGGCTTTCTTATTGGCGGCTTCCACGTAAAGGGACAGGTGGTGGACTCCAAAGGAGTATCCGCGTGGGGATATGGCGGCCAGACTCTCGAGCGCGGCGACTGGAAGGCAGGCAAGCCATCAGAAAACCCGGCAGACCAACTAAACGCGTGGAAGAAGCAGGTCGTGCTGTGCGAGCATGAGCTGCCCGGCACAGCGCGACACGATCCGCTCGCCTATCTGCAGAATCGGACGGTCGACTGGCTCGATCATCAAATCGCGGCGCGCGAACTGCTGCCCCTGGATCCAGCCCAGACCTATCTGATCGTCGAACACGAATATCCTCGCGCGCGCATCCAGGACCGCGAAAAACTGAAGCCGATCTTGAAAGGCTCGATCGCCTTCACGCGGCGGATCGATCAGGCCGCAGCCTGCATGTATTCGCTGCAAAGCGAGGTGCTTGCAGCGCAGCAGATTCCGGTTCAGGGCGTGGGACGCCAGGCCTATCGATCCTGAATTCGGGGTAGCGCTACTCGAATTCATGTATAAGGACAGGTACCCGAAAAACCAAAAGGAGTGTCGATGAAGGTCCTAATCATGCTCGGTCTTACCGCTCTTGTAGCGGCGTCAGTCGTGATGGCAGCTCAGGCTCCACAGCGGGGCCCGGCTGCAGCCCCGTGTGTGCAGCAGGGAAATACGCAATTCGTGTGCGGTCAAAATGCTCCGGAGGATATCGCGCTTGTTCCCGGAGGCAACTGGATGCTCGCGACGATGTATAGCGCCCCGGGCGGCATTCAGATCATCAACACCAAGGACAGAAGCACGACAAAAGGCTATCCCACGGCAACGGCAAAAGAACAGCTCGACAAGAAGACCTACGACACCTGTCCCGGACCGGCGAGCGCCGCCGAAAAAATGAACTTCCGGACCCACGGTATCGCGTTACGCGAAGGAAGGAATTCAGTGCACACGGTCTATGTCGTGACCCATTCCTCCATGACGCGTGAAGCCGTCGAAGTTTTTGAACTCGACGCAAAGCCGACTCCGCCAACTCTGACCTGGATCGGTTGCGCCATCGCGCCCGAGCCGATTGGTTTGAACGAAGTGATTCCCTTGCCCGATGGAGGCTTCATTTCCACCGACTTCATGGCGCGGAACATCGAGGCCGGAGCTCGTGGACGCGCGATGGCCGGCGAAGCCAACGGCGCCCTGTATGAATGGCACACTGGCAAAGGTTGGGCCAAAATTCCCGGCAGCGAGTCTTCCGCCCCGAACGGTCTGGAGATTTCGAAGGACGGGAAAACGCTCTATGTGGCAACGTGGGGCGATCAGGCATTCTTCCGGATGACACTTGGCCAGAATCCTCCGAAGCAAGACAAAGTGCCGCTGGGATTCCGCGCGGATAACGTTCGCTGGGCCCCGGATGGCCAGCTCTTCGTGACCGGACAAGGCGGCACGGGCCAGGCGCAAACCACGAATATCGTAAAGATCCATCCCACTACGTTGAAGGTGACCGAAATAGCAACCAAGACAAACACGCCGGAATTCGGCGCGGGTACCGCGACGATACAGGTCGGCAAGGATCTCTGGGTGGGATCTTATCGCGGAGATCGGATCGCAACCTGGCCGGCGCCGTAGCATGAGCTTGTCGTCCCCAATTCGCTCAGGAACAGCAACACTGCTGGTAATGGCGGCGTGCGCGATGGCCCTTTGGGCCCAGCGTGGCGCACTCAAGGAAGTCACGTCCAAAGACCTCCTCGACGGCCTCAAGAATCCGGAGCGATGGCTGACATATTCGGGGGACTACACCAGCCGGCGCTACAGCCCTTTGAAGCAGATCACGCCGGGTAATGTCGAAAAGCTGGTTGCGAAATGGACTTTCACAGCCGACGGAATGCCGGCGGGGCGCGGGTTCACGGCGTCGCCTCTTGTTGTGGACGGCGTGATTTACATGACCGGCAATCGCAACATGGCATGGGCGATTGATGCCCGGACCGGCCGGCAGCTCTGGGCCTACAAGCGCGAGTTGCCGACAGGGCTCAGTTATGGCGGAGGGAACGGCGGGAATCGAGGCTTCGCCATTCTGGGCGATCGCCTTTATATGGGAACGCTCGATGCGCACCTCATTGCGCTCGACCGCAGCACTGGAAACGTAGTCTGGGACGTTGTCATCGACGACTACAAGCTCGGCCACGCCGCACTCAGCGCGCCCATGGTGGTGAAAGACAAAGTCATCATCGGCAACTCCGGCGGCGATATGGCGTCGCGTGGATTCCTCGATGCCTACGACGGCAAAACCGGCGCGCGTGTGTGGCGCTTCTACACCATTCCCGCCGCCGGCGAACCCGGAAGTGAAACATGGTCGTCGACGGACGTGCTGCCTCGGGGTGGCGGCGCCATGTGGGTGACGGGCAGTTACGATCCGGATCTGGATCTGCTTTACTGGGGCACCGGCAATCCGAACCCGAACTACTTCGGCGACAATCGCATTGGCGACAACCTTTATACGGCGTCGATCGTCGCGGTCAACGCCACGACCGGAAAGCTGAAGTGGCACTACCAATTCACGCCCCACGATACGCATGACTGGGATGCGAACCAGATTCCCATCCTGACGGATCTCACGATCGGCGGACAGCGCCGCAAGGTCGTCATGATCGCCAACCGCAACGGGTTCTTCTATACGCTGGACCGTACGGATGGAAGGATTCTTGTTGCCAGGCCTTTCACCGCAACGCAATGGGCTCGAGAAATCGGCAAGGACGGACGCCCCATCGTCCTGAACACCGGAATGACTCCGACCGGCCAACCCAACGCGCCGACACCTTGCGTTCCCGAATTGCGCGGCGGAACCAACTACAATCCACCGTCGTACGATCCGGAACTCGCGCTCTTCTTTGTGATGGCCCGCGAAAGCTGCGCGGTGTTCACGCCGCAGGATCTCCCCGTGCAGGCGGGACGCCTGACGAACGGTGGAACGATGCGCACGCTGCCCGATCCCAGTTTCAGCGCTCTGCGCGCGCTGGATCCCAGGACTGGCGACCTTCGCTGGGAGTACAAATTTCCTACTCTGAACCTGGCGGGAGTAATGTCAACGGCCTCCGGCCTGGCGTTCGCAGGCGACAACGAAGGCAACTTCAACGCGTTCGATTCAAAAACCGGAAAACGCCTTTGGTCCGCGCCCATGGGCGCCCCGATCTACGGCGCCGCCGGAACAACCTACATGCTGGATAACAAGCAGTATGTCCTGATACCCGCCGGCTTGAAGATGGTGGCCTTCGCGTTGCCATAGCACCCCGGAGGGGCAATCGCTGACCGGAAGTGGTAGTATCGCCGGCTATGAGACACCGTCCTTCCTGTTCCAATAACTGGCGTCCTGCTTTATTGGTATTCCTGCTCCTCGCAAGCAGCATCAGCGGGCTTCTACTCGTGGCGGCGCCGGTCGCTCCCACGCAGCTCACAAACGAAGAGTTCTGGAAGTTGTCGTCTTCGTTGTCCGAAATGGATGGTGAGTTTCGTTCGGACAATCTTCTCTCGAACGAATTGGGGTTCCAGTATGTGATCCCCGAGCTTCTGAAAACCGCCCAGCAGGGCCGGGTTTACATGGGAGTGGGGCCGGAGCAGAACTTCACGTATATCGCGGCTCTCAGGCCATCGATGGCGTTCATCGTCGATATCCGGCACGGGAACCTCGACGTCCAGTTGTTGTACAAGGCGTTGTTTGAGCTCTCGGCGAATCGCTCGGAGTTTGTATCGAAGCTGTTTTCGCGCAAGCCGATGCCCGGCTACACCCCCCAGACGACGGCACGCGAGTTGTTTACCGCATATTCGACAGCAGAATCCAGCCAGGAGCTCTACGACGCGAATCTGAAAGCAATCCTGGACCACTTGAAAACGAAGCGCGGATTCCCGTTGTCCGATGGCGACGTCGATGGCATCACCTGGGCATACTCCAACTACTACCGATTCGGACCGGGCATCTCGTACAACTCGAGCAGCAATTCGGGAACCGCTCCGGCAATCGTGGGCATACAAGGCGGCGGCCGCCGGGGCGGCGGCATCAGCACGACTTACGCGGATCTCATGATGGCGAATGACGGCGCCGGGAAAGAACGCAGCTATCTTGCGAACGACGAAAATTTCATGGTGCTCAAGAACCTCGAGACCAGGAACCTGCTCGTTCCTGTCGTCGGCGACTTCAGCGGGCCCAAAGCGCTTCGCGAGGTCGCGAAATACATCAAGTCCGTGAATGCGATGGTTGCGGCGTTCTACCTGTCCAATGTGGAACAGTATCTGACTGGCGACAAGCTGCCGACGTTTCTTGCCAGTGTCTCCACTTTGCCGATCGATGAGACAAGCCGGTTTATTCGTTCCGGCAGCAATCAGGGCTTCACCGGCGGCGGCGGAAATCTTGGATCCGGCCTGGGAGATATGTTCCTGGAGTCGCAGCGCTACGCCGGGAAATAGATCTGAAAATCCCGGAGCTCAGGATTCTGCTCGCGCTGGAACCGTCCTGGACAGTTTCGGTAAACGGCAAAGAATTCCTGCACCTTCGATCAAACGAAATCGAGATCGACGGAGCGCGGGTCCGCTTCGGGCGGTTCACAAGGAAGATCCTCGACGCCCAACACGTTCGCACAAACGTCGTTCGCCTCCGCACGCGATCGAGGCTTCGAAGCCAGACCGATGTTCTTACTTTCTATCCTGGCGCCATCCTGCCGTCGGCCGCGGAATTGCAAAAGCGCCGCAGAAACTTCCAACGCTTGCTGGCATCGGCAGTGGAACTGTATTTCGGCGAGCGTGTCTCCCGTCAGATTCTCCATTCAGATAAACAACACGGAATAGGCGGCGCGTACCCCCGACTCCTTGCCGGCAGAACACATGCGGTAATCTCGGTGGACCCGGACGAACCAACACCGGTAGTCAACGGTATCGTCCGGGCTGCAATACAGTGGGCGGCAATCGCGAAAAGGCGCCTGTCCGTCGTTGTGCCCGCCCAGCGCAGTCAGACCGTCGCCGTCCGGCTTCGAGCGATGCCGGCGCTGCGGGCAGCCCTGAACTGGCTGGAGTGGGACGGCGAAAGGCTTCAGGCGTTTCGCTGGAATTCGCCAGACGTGGAAACGCACGTGTACCCTTTCGTGGAACCGAATGTTCAAAACGAAGTCGCACGGATTTGCGCCATCGCTCCCGACTTGCTCCAGGCGGTTCCTCACATCCCGGGAAGAGCTGTTTCCATTCGCCTGCGAGGTCTCGAGGTTGCGCGCGTGAGCGAAAGCGGGACAGCGTTTCCGCTCGGTGAACCAATAGAGCAGGTCATCTTTGAGCTGGACAAAGCGCGGCGAGCGGGCAGCCGTCACGTCCTGGCCCGTGCTCACGAGGAGGCCTGGCTGGAGTCCAATCTTATGGGCCAGATCCGGGATCTCCCAAGGAATGCATCTATCCGCAAGTCCCGAGCTTTGCCGGGGATGAACGAAAGATCATCGATCTCTTGACCGTCACGGACGAAGGACGGCTGGCGGTAATCGAAATAAAGGCATCGCCGGACCCGGAACTGCCATTCCAGGCGTTCGACTACTGGCTGGCGGTGGAACGGCACCGAAAAGCGGGAGACTTTGCAGCCAATGGCTATTTCAAGGGCGTCGAGATCCGGGACGAGCCGGCGCTTCTGGTAATGGTGGCGCCTCAGCTTTCGTTTCATCGAACCATCGGCCGCCTTACGTCGTTCTTTCCGCGCGAAGTGCCGATGATGCAAATCGGCATCAATCAGGCCTGGAAGCGCGGCATCAAAGTCTTGCACCGAAAAGGGGCACTCGGATAGTCTGGACTGCGGAGATCAAATACATGCGCCTTCGAATCACACTTGTGGCCGTCGTGCTATTGCTGGCCGGAGCAATTGTTTTTGCCCAGGGTCCACGAAAGGATACTGGAACAAAGGCTCCATTGCCGGACGTTCCCACTGCGCCGAAGGACGCTGTCAAAGGCAAGCCCTTGTCGGTGGATGTCGATCTGGTTTCGTTTGACCTGGTGGTGGTCGACAAGAACCAATCGCTCATCCGAGGACTCGAGAAGAAAGACTTCAAGATCTTCGACGAAAACGTCGAACAAACCATCACGGGTTTCGCTTCCACGGAAACTCCGCTGACTTGCGTCATCATGTTCGAGTTCACCAAGTTCTCCGTCTACGCCTCCGACAATTACTTCTTTGCGCCGATGATCGGATTCGGCAACTCCTTGAGAGAGGACGACTGGGCGGCACTCGTGAAGTTTGATTTGCACACCGAGATTCTCTCGGACTTCACGAAGAACAAGAACCAGCTCTTCAGCCCCATATACGATCTTCGTTACGCGACCTATCGGGAATCCGTGCTGTTCGACGCCCTGTATGACACGATGACGCGGCTGGAAAAGATTGACGGCAAGAAAGCAATCTTCCTCACGGCTACAGGTTTTGACACCATCAGCAAACATACCTACGGCGAAATCCTGAAGAAGGCGGAAGCTTCAGACACGGTGATCTATGCAGTGAGCATAGGCCAGCTCTATCGCCTGTACACCGAGAGTCAAAGGAGCGCGATGGACAACATCGACTTCCTTCAGGCAGACAATCAACTCCGGTCATTGGCGGAAGGCACGGGTGGAGAAGCGTTTTTCCCGCGCTTCACGAACGAATACGACGACATTTACGACAAAATCAGCAAGCAGCTCCGAACACAATACAGCCTCTCGTTCACGCCGGCGAACCTCAAGAAAGACGGCAAATTCCACAAGCTCCGTGTTGAGGTCAGCGATCTCGATCTGAACAAGGACGGCAAGAAGGACGGGCTCAAGGCACGCCACAAGAAGGGTTATTACGCTCCCAAGTCCTGAAGGATCGGGAAATGGTTCGCCTGCCGGCTGTCGCCGGCCGCTTCTATCCCGGGGATGCCGAAACACTCTCTTCCACGGTTGAGCGTTTTCTCGATAATTCCGTTCCCAAGACCCGCGCACTCGGAATCGTGGCGCCGCACGCCGGGTACATCTATTCCGGCGCGGTTGCAGGCGAGGTCTACGCGCGGACACAGCTTCCCGTCCGGTCCATCATCCTGTGTCCCAACCACACTGGACGTGGCAAACCCCTGGCCATCATGCGGGAAGGCTCGTGGCGTACTCCGCTCGGCGACCTGCAGATCGACACGGAGATGTGCGATGCGCTGATGGAGGCCGATTCGAATCTGGAAAACGATGTCACGGCTCACAAGTACGAACACGCGCTGGAAGTGCAACTGCCTTTCCTGCAGCACATCCAGCGAGCGGAGCACCGTTTTGTGCCGATCGTCATCGGGACGCAAAGATGGGATGCCTTGTCGGCACTCGGCAGGGCCATCGCCGCAACAATCGCGAAGGTCGACCGGTCGACGCTGATCATTGCTTCCAGCGACATGAATCACTATGAGTCCGACGCGATCACGCGGATAAAGGACTCGAAAGCCATCGACAAGATACTTAAGCGCGATCCCCAGGGACTCTTGCAAACCGTTCGGGACGAGAGCATCTCGATGTGCGGCGTGGGCCCGGTAACGTCAATGCTGGTTGCCGGAAGTTTTCTTAACGCGGGCGAGGCATCGCTCGTACGTTACGCCACGTCTGCCGAGACGTCGGGGGATTTCGATCGAGTCGTAGGTTACGCGGGCATTACTTTGGCGGAATGACGGGGTTGTTGGGACGGATGCGCCCACTGTTGGGCCGAGTCGAAATTACCTCAGGAGGATACACGATCACTGTTGCTCCGCTCCTTTCTCGCGGCTCGGTGCGGGAAATGCTGCCCGCCTCGTAAACTCTCGCGCCAAAGTTGTAGGCATTCCTGAACAAGACCTTTGAGGAATCGGATACCTCTGCTCCGACCGATCCGTCTATAAGCAAGACCTGGACAACATTCGCCGCTGTACGCCACCTCAAATTCCTGGAAGCCTTCGGTGCCTTTGATTTGTCCATACCTTGTTTCAACCCGGACAGGCTTTCCCGTACTTCTGACGCTGATACTCCCTTCCGTGAGTACGACAACCGGCTCGCCGTTGACGTTCTTCATTTCGGTCCTGGTGTCCGATTTGAGCTTCAAGGCCACGCCGGGCTCGATGGACAGGGTGAGTGATGCCTCCCTGGAGGTATGCAACCGATCTCCCACCACGACCAAATCTCCAGCACGGGTGACAACGGTATCGCCTAACTCGACTGTCCCCTGGAAATCGGTAATGCGTGCCGGGGCCTCCACCTGCGCCTGAAGAAGGGCTGCAACAATAACGACGGTAAGCGTCATTTTCCCTTTATCGGCATCAGCAACCGATTCTTTATCCGTGCCGCCTGTTCGCGCGCATATTCGAGCACGCGCTCGTCCTGGGATATCCTCTCCATCAGGGGCGCCAGTCCCTCGGGATCGCCAATACGGCCCCCCTTCAAGTCGTCTTCGAGCTGGTTAAGACGCGCGGGGATGCTGAGGCGTTCATAACGAACCGCATTATCCAAATCCAGGGTCAGCGTTTGCTGGTTCAGCAGACCATCGAAGAACGCAGCAAGGTCGTTGACATATTTCAGGTCGGAATAGTTGAAACTCGCCTCACGGGTACCGGAAGGCAATTCGAGAGACAGATGCTTGCGGCCAAGGTCAGCAACCTTTTTCTTCGTTTCGTAATTCTTCGCGTCCTCGAGGTTCTTCGTTGCCCCGATTACGGAAAGAAACCTGGTCCGTCCGGAAGGCGAAAGCGTGAAGGCGGCCTGAACGGCGTCCGAGCCGCGGCGCTTCAATTGGCTCTCTCCGGCGCCATCGGAGGTGAGCACCAGGCATTGCTTTTCGAAAACACCCCGAGGCGTTTCCCGGCAATACGTGAAGCGCGTGAACGGCGCCTGCACCGGTTGCAGCATCGCTAACAGTAGAAGGATCGCTAAGTTCATATTCTTGATGGCTGCGCCCTATCGGGCTTGCATTCGCAGCCGCTCATGTTCTTGATGGCTGCGCCCTATCGGGCTTGCATTCGCAGCCGCTCATGTTTCGGCCCCCGCCAGTTTTTTGAATCGATGGGTGTGCGCGTGGCACAGGGCGACCGCCAAAGCGTCCGACGCGTCAAAGGCATCCTTTCCAGCACAGTGGGATCCGAAGCTTGGAATTCACGTGACTTGAAGTCGCGGC
>JADMIO010845943.1_pt1 | contig 57091 bp, 46 predicted proteins | sample 8958161 | NCBI WGS metagenome assembly JADMIO01 (sample SAMN16585339, study PRJNA669376) | soil metagenome | isolation source: Crop rotation soil | place: USA: Cullars Rotation, Alabama | collected 2011 | reverse complement strand
CTTTCCCCGGCCGCAGATCGTCGTGATCACCAGCGTCAATCCTGCCGAGGGGAAGACGACGGTGACCGGCAATCTCGCGCGAGTCCTCGCCGAGACCGGCGCGCGCGTGCTGGTGATCGATGGTGATCTGCACAACCCGAGAATTCACCGCGTCTTCAATCTGCCGAACGACCGCGGTCTGACGAATGCGCTCGCGCACGAGGAGCTGACGTACGAGTCGATCAGCGGATTCGTGCAGCAGACGCCGCTGCCGCGCCTCTCGGTGATGACGGCGGGTCCCATGCAGCAGCCGGCAGGCGCGTTGCTCTACTCGCCGGCGCTACCGGCGTTGCTCGAATGTCTCCGCGAGCACTTCGACACGATCCTCGTGGATTCACCGCCGATGCGGCAGATCGCCGATGCGCGTGTGCTCGGACGCGCCGCCGATGGCATCGTCCTCGTCACCAAGGCAGACGCCACGACCATCGACGAAATCGTGGCCGTCAGGCAGCGGTTGACGGACGACGGCACCCACGTCCTCGGAACGGTTCTGAACGGATGGCGCGCGGGCCGCGCCGGGTATTACCGCTACGGCAGTTACTCGGGGCGGACGGCTTGAATCAGCGCGCTGACCTGACCGACTTGTGACCTTATGGAGTGGACGCTGATCATCGGCGGCACAATTCCCGCACTGGCATTGCTGGTTGCCGTCTGGTGCCGGCCGGAGTACGGGTTGCTCCTGTACGGCGTGTCACTCGGATTTCCCGACGTCGTCATCCCACTCGCGGCGATCAACCTTCGAGTCGAGGACCTCGTCGTCGCCCTCTACGCGCTCCGGTTGCTGCTGGTTCCCGCGGCGCCGTTTTCAGGCGGCCAGCGAATCATCGTCACGAGCGTCGTGGTCTTTGCAGCCATTTGTTTGTGCAGCGCGGTGTCGGCGCTGGTGATCGGTTACGACCAGTACTACGTCTACTCGCTGTTCAAGCTGGTGGGCTGTGCTGTCGGACTTGTCGTCGTGCCGAAGATGGTCGCGTCGGAAAAGCGGTTTCACTATCTTCTCGTCGGTCTGATGATCGGCGGCGTCGGACTCGTGCTGCAGGTCGCCGTCCACCTGATCAACGCGTCGCCGGAATCGATTCTGACCTTCCAGGATCTCAAATCATCCGCGACGCCGGCGACCTGGAATCCGAACACGGTCGGCCAGGCCGCCACGCTGCTGACATTTGCTGCGGCGATCGCTTCGATGTCGACGACGGTGTCATTCGCGAAACGGACGTGTTACGCCCTGGTAACGCTCTTCGCGATCCTGCCGGCGATCGTGTTCTCGCGCGGCGCAGTCCTGGGGATCGCCGCCGGGTTCGTCTGCTTCAGCGTGCTGACACGGCGTCTGAAGCTGTTGACGATCATGACGGCCGCCGCCTGTATCGCGGGCGCCGTGTACCTCGCGACGTTGCCGCCGAGCATCGCGGAGGCCACACATGTCGACACTGAAACGGGCGAAGGCCTCAGCGGACGATATGAGCGCTGGTTTTTCGCGCTCGACACGATCAGCGAACGGCCACTGCTCGGGTACGGCTTCGGTCAGGAGCTCGCGGTTTTTGAAGAACGCTTCGGCCGGGCGCTCGCGCACAACTCGTTTCTGTCGTCCTGGATCGAACTTGGCATAGCTGGCCCGCTTGCGTTGACAGCCGTGATCTGGAGCTTCTTCTGGACCGGCAGAAAACTGCTCCGGTGGCCGGGCGCGCGCGATCAGGCGGCCGCCGTCATGGCACTCATGGTCGCGCTCGTGGTCGAGGCGTTGGGAAACGGCTCGCTGTATTGGGACAAGCAACCGGCGATTGCGCTCACGCTCGCCATCGGCGTCGTGGGGTTGGCCGAACGACGCTACGGCGCACAACGTGAGTGGATTTCCGAGGCGTGGGATTCGACATGGCATTCGCCGGCGTACGGGCAACCGCATTCGATCCACGCCGCCACATCGTCGCCAATGTCGTCGTCGTAGTCGCCCGAGAACAGCCGTCTCGCCTGCGTGTGTCGAGAGGCTCTAAGCGCGCTGTCTGAACAATGTCCAGAACCGTCTCCGTCGTCGTGCCATGCCGGAATGAAATCCGGCACATACGTCCATTCCTGGATTCGTTGTCCAGGCAGGACGTCGTGGAGATGACGCTCGAGGTGCTCGTTGCCGACGGCGGCAGCGACGATGGCACCAGGGAAGTACTCGATGCCGCCGATCCGCGCTTGAACCTGCGCGTAGTGGACAACCCGGCCCGGATGGTGTCCGCCGGGCTGAATCGATGCATTCGCGAGGCTCGGGGAGACATCGTCATTCGAATGGACGTGCACACGGAATATGCACCCGACTACATCCGCCGGTGTATCGAAGTGCTGCACGAGACCGGTGCCGACAATGTCGGCGGACCCGCGCTCACACGTGCGAGCGGCAAGGTCGCTACCGCTATCGCGATCGCCTACCACTCGACGTTCGCGTGCGGCGGCGCTCGTTTCCATAACCCGCGTTACGAGGGATATGTGGACACCGTCACGTACGGCTGCTGGCACCGCTCCGTCTTCGATCGGGTTGGATTTTTCGACGAAGAGCTGGTCAGAAATCAAGACGACGAGTGGAATCTGCGGCTCGTCAGAGCGGGCGGGAGGATCTGGCAATCGCCGCGGATCGTGTCGTGGTACCGGCCGCGCGCGACCTTGACGGCGTTGTTCCAGCAGTATTTCCAGTACGGCTTCTGGAAAGTGGCGGTGATACGGAAACACGGAACACCGGCGTCGTGGCGGCATCTCGTTCCAGCGGCGTTCGTGGGTGGCTGCGTCCTGCTGTTGTGCGTTGGCGCCATCGCGGCGCTGCTTGGCTGGCCCATCGTCGCGCGCACGGCGCTCGGCGCGGGCAGTGGTCTCGTCGCAGTGTATCTGCTCGCTGCCTGCGTCGCAGCGCTGTGGGCTGTCGCGCACGCTGGGTGGAACGCTGCATCGACGCTACCGATTCTGCCTCTGGCGTTCGCGACGTATCACGTCTCGTACGCCTCTGGATTTCTTTTCGGCCTCGCCGCGAGGCCGCGAACCACGGCTGGCCGTTCGCGCGTGATGAACGCGGTCAGTCGACTGACGCGCTGAGCCCTGAGGCTCCAAAGCCGTCCGGCACTTCAACGGGACCTATGCCTCGTTACACACCGAGCGTACTCGCTTTGACGTTCGATCGACTGGTCGCCGCGGGCGGACTGATCGTGCTGCTGCCACTATTCGCGATCATCGCCTGCTGCATTCTGCTCGAGGACGGCGCACCGATCTTCTATCGACAGCATCGCGTGGGGCGTGGGGGACGACGGTTCTGGCTTTACAAATTCCGGTCGATGCGCATCGGACAGAGCGGACCGGCCGTCACCGCAGCCGGTGACACGCGTGTGTCACGCGTCGGCAAGGTCCTTCGCCGCTACAAACTCGACGAGCTGCCCCAGCTCTGGAACGTGCTCGTCGGCAGCATGAGGCTGGTCGGCCCGCGACCGGAGATGCCGCGGTTCGTCGATCTCGACGATGCGACATGGCGCGAAGTGCTTTCGGTCCAGCCCGGCATCACCGATCTCGCGACGCTCGTGTATCGGCACGAAGAGACGCTGCTCGCGAATCACGTCGAGCCGGAAAAGTACTACGTCGAGACCATTCTTCCCGCGAAGCTGGACTTGAACCTTCGATACCTGCAGCGCCGCACGTTCTGGTCCGACATTGTTCTGATCTCTCTCACGACCTGGTCTGCGATTCGTCCGACCTCGATGAGTTACGCGTTGATGCCGCCGCGGCGCGCGCAACCAGCAGGGAAGTAACGACAGCCGGAGCTGACATGAGTGCAGATCGTTCGGTACCGACGGTGTTTGGCGACGTGGCGCTATCGGCGCGATCGGCCGGCGTGGTCCGTTGGCTGATCTACGGCGGGCTGATCCTGGCCGCGGCGGTCATGGCGTTTCTTCTGCGGTTCGACTTCGACATACCGGCGAGCGAATACAGGCACCTGTGGCTGGCGATCGTCGTGTGGCTGCCTGTCAAGACGGGTGTCTTCCATCTGCTCCGGATCGATCGCAGCAGCTGGCGGCACACGTCCTCGCTGGACGCGTCGCAGATCGCCGTTGGCAACGTCGTGGGATCGCTTTGCGGCGGGCTGGTGCTGGCCTTCCTCGACTCGCCGGGATTCCCGCGCTCCGTCTACATCCTGGATTTCTGCCTGTGTCTGCTGGCCACGGTCTCCGTACCGCTGGCGATTCGCATCCTCAGCGATTCGCCTCCGCGGCCGGCGCGCACCGACGCGATGCGGCGGATTCTCATCTACGGTGCGGGAGCGGCAGGCCTGGCCGTGCTGCGTGAGATTCGCTGCAACTCGCGCTTGAACTACCGCGTCTGCGGCTTCGTCGACGACGACGCGCGCAAGAAGGACACGGACTTCTCGCAAATGCGGGTCCTTGGTAGTGGTCCTGAACTCGCGACGATCGCCGCGCGCCACCAGATCGACGAAGTGCTGATCGCCGTCCCGTCCGCGACCGGCGGTCAGATGACGACGATCCTCCAGCACTGCCAGAATGCCGGGCTGACGTGCAAGACGATCCCCGGTTTGACCGACGTCATCCAGGGCGTCGGTCTGGCCACGCAGATTCGTGACGTGGCCGTCGAGGATCTCCTCGGGCGGACGCAGATTCATCTCGATCAATCGGCCATCCACGAACGCATCGGCGACCGCGTGGTCCTCGTGACCGGCGCGGCCGGCTCGATCGGCTCGGAAATCTGCCGGCAGGTCGCGCGCTTCAATCCAGCGGCAATCGTCGGCTACGAGATCGCGGAGAGCGCCCTGTTTCACCTCCACCAGGAGTTCGCGCGCCGGTTCCCCGACGTGCCGTTCTACCCGGAGATCGGCAGCATTCAGAACCGAGCCCGGTTGGGGGAGGTCATGGCCATCCACCGTCCCTCCATCGTGTTTCACGCCGGGGCATACAAGCATGTGCCGATGATGGAGCTGCACCCGTTCGAGGCGGTGGAGAACAACGTGTTCGGCACCTTGAACGCCGCGCAACTCGCCGCCGAACACGGCGTGGACGATTTCGTGATGATTTCGTCGGACAAGGCGGTTCGACCGACGAGCGTCATGGGCACGACGAAGCGCATCGCCGAAATCCTGATTCGCTCGCTGCCACAGCGCGGCAGCCGCTTGAAATGCGTCTCCGTGCGCTTCGGCAATGTGCTCGGCAGCAACGGCAGCGTCGTGCCAATATTCAAGGATCAGATCGCCAGAGGCGGTCCGGTCACCGTGACCCATCCCGACATGGTCCGCTACTTCATGACGATTCCCGAAGCATCGCAGCTGGTGCTGCAGGCGGCGACGATGGGTCGCGGCGGAGAAATCTTCGTCCTCGACATGGGAGAACAGGTGCGGATCGTCGATCTGGCGCGCAAGCTGATTCTCCTGTCGGGCCGCGATCCGGAAGCGATTGGGATCGAGTTCACCGGCGTCCGTCCCGGCGAGAAACTCTACGAAGAGATTCAAACCTTCGACGAAGACGTTCTTCCGACCGATCACGAGAAGATCAGGAGCTTTGCCGGGCCGACCGCGGCGTGGCCGGGGCTCGAGCAGCAGATCGTGCACCTGCGCCAGATCTGCGCGCGACGCGACCTGGCGGAGCTGATTCTGGCGTTGACGCACCTGGTGCCAGAGTACGACCCGAGCGAGGACCTGATGGCGCGCGTCCGCGACGCGTCCGCGAGCGGGTTTCTGCCGCCCGAAGAAGCGTTCGCATCCTGACGCACATGACATTCAGACGGCTTCATCTCGGGACGCTCGCGACCAGTCTGACCATTCAGATCTGCGGCGTCATCACCGGCATCGTCACCGCCCGGAGTCTGGGCCCGGTGGCGAGAGGGGAGTTCGTCGCGATCCTTCTGTGGCCGACGATCATGAGCAACATCGGCCTGGTCGGATGCAACTGGGCGGTGGCGCGCGCGGTGGCGGCGGAACCGCAGCGCGAAGCGTACTGGACGCGCGTGTCGGCCGTCGTGGCGCTCATGCTGTCGGCGGCGGTCGTCGCGTGCGGGTACTTCCTGCTGCCGGTCCTGCTGCCGGCCGACAAGCTGTATCTGCTGTCGCTGTCTCGTGTGTGCCTGCTCCTGGTGCCGCTCGATGTCTTCAGCCAGATGCTCTTGGCGACCGAGCACGGACGCATGCGCTGGTGGCGCTACAACGTCATCCGCATGTCGTTCTACGTCGCCTACGCGCCGCTGATCCTGATGTTGTGGGCGATCCATCGCGCCAACCTGACGTCGTTCGCGATCGTATTCCTGGGCAGTCATCTGCTGGCCGTACTGCTGCGCCTCGCCGTTCACTGGCGAGCGATTCTTCATGGCGGTGTTCGGCTGGCCGACTGCTGGAAGCTCCTGCGCTCCGGGCTTCCGTTCGTCTGGTCAACCGCCAGCAATCTATTGGCGCTGCAGGTCGACAAGATCCTGGTGGTCGCGCTGCTGCACACCGAAGCCGTCGGACTCTACGCCGCCGCCGTCACGTTCAGCTCGGCGCATTCCGCGTTCGGCGAGACGCTCGGCATCACCGCCTTCGCGCAGCTCGCGAACGAACAGGACACGCGGGTCCAGGCGCGAATCCTCGCGGAGTCGTTCCGCCAGGCGCTCGTCCTCGCGTGCGGTCTTGGCCTGCTGCTCGTCGGCGTGGTTCCGTTCGTCGTCGTTCCGCTCTTCGGTCACGGGTTCGCCGCGGCGGTCCGCCCAGCGATGATCCTGACGATTGCGGCGTCGCTGACAGCGGTGAGTTCGGTGCTGAACCAGGGACTGAAAGGGGCCGGAAAGCCGGCCCCCGGGGTGATCAGTCAGCTGGTCGGCGCGGTCGTGCTCGGCCTCGTGGGTCTGGCGTTGCACCGATCGATGGGGCTGTCGGGAATCGCCATCGCCGGCGTCGTCAGCGCCGCGACGCAGGTCGCGCTGTTGATCCTCTCCGCGGCGATATCGCTGCGCGTTTCACCGGCGCTGTTTCTGTCATTCGACGTGAAGGAACTGCGCTCGATCGTTCGGACGCTGATGTCGCCGCGGCTGCGGTATTCGTAGATCGGCTGGAAACGGGGTATCTACGTGTCAACGGTGCTTGGCTTCGTCACGCCGGTTCGAGCGTATCTGCATGACGGCCAGATCTACACGCACGTTTCCTCAGGCCGGATCGCCGAGGGTCTCGCGGAGCATTACGACACGGTGCTGCTGTGCACGCGGGCCTTGCACGTGCCACCAACCTCCACGACCGATCTCGCGCTTACCGCGCCCAATGTTGAACTGATCGCTCAGCCTTTCTGGCCGACGTCGCTCGGCGCTCTCCGCTACGTCGTCCCGATCAGCCGATCGTACTTCCAGATTTGCAAGCGATCGGACGTGCTCTTCGTCCGCGGCATGTGCCCGTTCATCGCCGTGCTGTACTTCTTCGCGTGGCTCTTCCGCAGGCCCGTCTGCCACTGGATCGTGGGCGATCCGATCGCCGTGCTGCGGGCGAGCCGCCGGCGCGGCTGGCTCATCGACAGCCTGTCGCTGCTCTATGCGTGGCAGGATCGCTTCTTCAGTCGCGTCGGGCGGTGGCTGACCGGCGGCGCGTTCATCTGCAACGGCCAGCTGCTGGCCAGAGCGTATACGTCGCCGCGCACGGTCGCGACGGTCTCGAGCACGGTCACGAACGATGAATTCGTTTTGCGGGAGGACACGTGCGAAAACCCGTTGATCCGCATCCTCTTCGTCGGGGTGATCCGGCCGGAAAAAGGGATCGAATACCTGATCGAGGCGGTTTCGCAGCTGCGGATTGACCGTCCGTGGCAGCTGGAGATCGTCGGGCCTGACGAGTTTTCCGATTATCGGCAAACGCTGGATCGACTCGTTCACGACCTTGGCCTCGAGCGGAATGTGACATTTTCCGGCTACGTCGCGTACGGAGCGGACATGGCCGCGAAACTGCGGACGGGAGACATGCTCGTCCTGCCGACGCTGTCCGAAGGCACCCCGCACGTGCTCGTCGAGGCACGCGCGAGCAGCCTGCCGTGCATTTCGACGACGGTTGGCGGCGTGCCCAGCACGGTGACGGACGGATTCGACGCGATCCTCGTCCCACCCAAGGACGCGGCCGCTCTGGCGCGCGCCATCGCACGCATCGTCGAGGACGGCGAACTGCGCCGATCGCTGATCCGGAACGGTCTCGCGGCCGCGCGTCAGCAGACGCTCGAGGCCTTTGTGGCGCTCGCCCTCCGCGCTCTCGAGGACCAGGATGGCGACGGCAGGACGCTCGCACTGGAGTCCGTGCAGTCGCGCGAACCGGCAGGGAAGTGAACATGCAGGAGTACACCCCCGCGTTGCCTGGACATCTCCATCCCGCGATTACGAAGCCGCATGCGGCGGACGAAATCATGTTCGAGTCGCGGCTGCAGGAATACGAGCGGATGTTTGGCGCGCTCGGCGTGCTCCCGCTCGGCACGCGCGATCTCTTCGACGCCGGGTGTGCCAACGGCAAGTTTCTCCAGATCTGCAGCCGGCGTTGGGGCGCGACCGAGGCGCGCAGCATCGGCAGCGACTACCGCCGCGAGGCGTGGGACGCGTGGCATGCCGCCAATCCCGAGACGCAGATCACCTTTGTCCAGCGTCGCTCCGATGAGATCGATTTTGCGCCGCAGTCGTTCGACATCGTGCATCAGTCGATGCTCATGAGCTCCGTGATCGACCCGTTCCTGCGTCGGGCCACGGCCGCCGCCATGTGGCGCGTGCTGCGGCCAGGCGGGTTGCTCGTGTCCTACGACTTCTGGCTGAACCCGACGAATGCGGCGACGTCCGGGATCCGGCTGTCGACGCTACGCGAGCTGTTTCCCGAAGGCAAAGTCGTCTACAAACGCTCGCTGACACTGGCACCGCCGCTGTGCCGACGCCTCGTGCGTCTGGGAGGGCCGGCGCTCCGCATGCTCGAATCGCTGCGCCTGCTGAACACGCACCTGCTGATCGCGCTCGAAAAACCCCGTCAGGTCAGCTGATGACACTGTTCGAACTCAGTCTCCGCTCGCTCGGTTTCGATCTTCCAGCCGCGCAGCGGGAGATGACCGCCCTCGGCGAGCTGTCGCGGGCGGAGCTGGACACCTGGACGAGTGAACGGCGTCAGGACATCGTCAGATACCACCTCGCGAACAACCCGCTGTATCGAGCGAAGGTGAACGGGTCGGCTCATGGAGAGTGGGAGTCGCTTCCCGTGATGGCGAAGGCGGACTTTCAGGCGGACTTGATGTCGATCGCCACGCCCGAAGTCCGGCAGAAGATGTACCGGAGCAACACCTCGGGATCCTCGGGTCACCCGTTTCACTTCGGAAAAGATCGCTACACGCACGCGTGCACGTGGGCGCTCGTGCTGCAACGCTACGGCTGGCACGGTCTTTCGCCGGAGGCGCGACAGGCGCGGTTCTACGGATCGCCGCTCGAGCCATGGTCGCTGGCATTCGAGCGCGCGAAGGATCGTCTGATGCGCCGCGTGCGGTTCAGGGTGTTCGATCTGTCGCCGTCGCGTCTCGATGCGTTTGCGGAGACGTTCAAACGCACTCCCTTCGAATACATCTACGGCTACACCAGCTCCCTCGTATTGTTTGCGCGGCATCTGCTCGATCGCGGATGGCAGGCGAAGACTCTGTGCCCAAGCCTGAAGGCGTGCATCACGACGTCTGAGGTGTGCACGGCACACGACCGAGCGGTCCTGGTCGAGGCCTTCGGGACCAACGTCGTCAACGAGTACGGTGCGTCAGAGGTCGGCGTGATTGCCTTCGAAAGCACGGATGGCGACTGGGTGATCTCCGAGGAGAACCTCTACATCGAGGTCGTCGACGACAACGGCCGGCCGGTGCCGGATGGAACGCCTGGCAATCTCCTGATTACCGACCTGCGGAACCTCGCGCTGCCGTTCATCCGTTATCAGGTCGGCGACGTGGGCGCGATCAGGACGCTTCCCGGGCCGCGCGGGAGACGATGCCTGGTGAGCCTGGACGGGCGAACCAACGACGTCGCGCGACTGCCGAGCGGCAAGACCGCGGCGGGTATGACGTTCTACTACATCTCACGCAGCATCCTGGAGTCGTCCGGCGTTCTTCGCGAGTTTGTCGTCCGCCAGACCTCGCTGGCCGACTTCAGATTCGACGTCGTGTCCGATCAGCCGATCAGCGCTGAGACCACCGAGGAAATCAGGCGGATCGTCGATCGCTATCTGGAACCCGGCCTGAACGTGGAGATTAACCGGGTGCCGGCGATCGACCGGACTGCCAGCGGCAAGTTGAAACACTTTCATTCCAGCCTGTAGCGCACGGACGCACGTGTACCCAAAGAGCTCAACGACGATCGCCGACGGCACCTTCAATCAGCCTGTGCTGCGCGCGCTGATGGAGCGGGCCTCTGCCGTGCCGCTCGCCGTTTATGTGGGAGTCGTGTCTGCGCTCGTCAATCTAATGCTGCTGGCGCTGTCGGGTGTCAGGCACGGAGGCGATACCGCGCGATATCTCGACGGCGCCGCGAATCTCCTTGCGGGCCGGCCGCTGCAGGACAAACAGGCGTCGTACCTGGGTTATGTAAGCCTCGTTGCGTTCTCGGAGTCGGTCGGGCACGACGCACGCCTGGTGGTGCTCTTTCAACTTGTCGTCGCCTCGCTGGCAGCCGTCGCGCTGTACGACCTGGGCCGGCAACTATCCAGCCGTCTCGCCGGAGTGGCCGCCGCGGCGTGCTTCATCGCCAACGTCGACATCGCGCGATGGCACGTCTTCGTGCTGACGGATTCGTTCTACATCTCGCTCGTGATCCTCTGCACGTGGCTGGTGCATCGCGCGGCCGAACGATCGCGATGGTGGTACCCGGCAGCGGTCGTGATGCTTTTCTGCAGCGCATTCATCAGGCCGAACGGCTGGGTGCTTCTGCCCATTGCGGCCATTTACTGGATGGTCAGGGCACGGCTGTCGCGGCGATTGAAATTTGCGGCCGCAGGCTTGGCGGTCGGCGGTTTTCTCGCGGCGACGGCCTTCGTCGGCGCATTCCGCCAAGGCATCCAGGCGGAGTCGCCGGAAATGTGGCTTCGCCAGGGAACGGTCATCTGGAAGTCTGACGAGTGGCACGTGCAGATGCCGGTCGACGCCACTGCTTCTTCGGCAGTCGGCTGGCCAGGCGCAGTTCGTTACGTCGCCGCTCATCCGTGGGCGAGCGCCAGACTCGCTGTCACCAGAATGGCAGTCGAACTATTTCACGCGCGGCCGTTCTATTCGGCGACCCGCAACTGGCTCGCCGCGATCAGCGCGCTGATCTTTTATCCGTTCGCGGTTCTGGGCTGGTGGCGTCTGAGAACCGTGCCGCTGGCGCAATTGATGACCGCCGTCATTGGTGGGCATCTGCTGATCATCGCCCTCACCTTCGCCGACTGGGACGGCCGCTTTCTCCTGTATTTCCTGCCGCTCATCTACGTGCTTGCGACGTGCGAGCTGTCCGGTTGGACCAGACGCCGCGGCACTGCTTACCGCGTGCCGTAGCCGAGCCGATCGAGCTGCTCGCCGAGCTGACGGCGTGCGTTCTCGATAGCGATCGGATCGCGCGACCACCGCCGCCAATCCCTCGCAATACCGTCCCCGACTCCCTCCGCCCAATCCCCCAGCCCCGCGTCGCGCAGCATCTGGATGTAGTCGAAATCGTCCACCCCATCACGCAGCCATTTGAGCCGCATCGAGGGAGCGACGCCGACCAGTCCCGCGTCGGCGCCGGGATAGACCAGCATTCCTTCACCCGGGTAGTTCTTGTCGGCGGCAAACGCGCCCGTGTTGTTCACGTCGTTCCACGGATCCTGACTCCATCGATCGACTTTCCAATAGAGCAGTCCCGTCGCGCGCATCTTTGCGTTGAGGAATCCGGGCTGCAGACGCCAGTTCGGCGGGGGATAGTCCATCTGCCACTTCGGTGAATAGCTGTCGAGGACGAGGGCGTTGTACGACCACACGCGGTCGCCTTTGGCAAGTGCCTTCGCGATCGACGCCGCATGCGACTCGAAGTGCGACGGCACCATCGTCCAGATGTCGACTGCAGACCGGCCGGACCCTGTGCCATCGTCGGAGAGTTCGGTTATGGGAGGAACCGTAATCAGCTGATCGACGCCCGCGGCGTGAAGGTTTTTCGCCCACGCGACGATGTCGTTGTAGATGTCCTTGCAGCCGAGGATGTCGTCGACCGAGTAGTTGTAGACGTAGAGATCGGGCTCCTGCAGCGCCATCTTCTCGCGGATGGCGTCGACGGACGGCGGTGGTCCCATCGACTTGCAGTCGCCGCCCCAATAGAGCAGGCTGCGCTGGCCGAGACCGAGCGTGTCGATCATCGCGCGCTGATCCGCGGGCGGCACGAACGCCGGCCCCAGCCGGTGCCGCAGCAATTCGCGATTCTGCGCCGGCGTTCCTGAATCGCCGTTGCCGTACGGAAAAAACGAGCGCAGCGCCGGCCGCGCCGGCAGCGTGAAATTCCAGACCTGCAGCGTGACGGTCTGCGTCACCGAAAGCCGATCGGAGGTGACGGTGAAGTGTCCGCTGTACGTGCCTGCGGCTGCCTCTCTCGGCACCACGACGTCCACCCAGATCGGTTGATTGGTGTTCGGTGCGACCGAAAACGGCACCGCGCGCAACCGCGCCGGAGCTGGCGGACGACCGGTTTCGGGATCGACGAACGGAATCAACGCATCGGCGTAGCGTCCCGGGCCGAGCGGCCGATTCGCGCCGCCGAGGTCGGGACTCGACTTCGAGACGGTGACGTAGTGCTCACGGTAGAGCGCGAAGGCGGATTTGGGAATCGTCGAGTGCGACGGCCCTGTCAAATCCGTGAACGTCACGTTGACGTTGACCAGTCCAGCCTGTGACGCGTGAATGGCGATTTGAAACGATTCGGTTTCGCCGCGCGCGGCGCGGATCTCGAGCGCAGGCGCACGCTGCGGCGGATCGGTCTCGCCGATTCTGACCAGACTCGACGCCGTCCACGCCCCCGCCACTGCCAATGCCGGCGTCGGCGTCGCGGACGGTACCTCCGAGCAGGCGGGGAGCAGCGCCAGGATCAGCAGCGTGATAGAGGCGAGGTCCGAGCGGCGGATCTCCGAAACCATGAGCCGCCAGAAATTGTACGACACCTCCGCGGCACGCCTCGACAGCGTCGGCGTTCTCACCGGAGGATGCGCACGTTGGTGGCGCTGCGCGGCGGCTGGAGCTGTTCGATCGCGTCTCCGAGCGCGCGCCGCGCCGCTTCGATCGCCGAGGGATCCCGCGTCCAGTTCGTCCAGTCAGGCGCCACCGTGCGCGTGATCTGTTCCGCCCACGCGCCGCGGCCGGCATTGCGCAGCAGCTGCACGAAGTCGTAGTCGTCGACGCCGTCGCGCATCCATTTCAACCGCATCGACGGCGCGGCGCCGACCAGGCCCGCCTGCGTTCCCGGATACACGAGCATGCCTTCGCCGGGATAGTTGTTGCCCGGCGCGAACACGCCGGTGTTGTTCACGTCGTTCCAGGGATCCTGCGTCCAGCGATCGACCTTCCAGTACAACAGGCCCGTCAGATGCAGGCTCTGGCTGATGAGGCCAGGTTGCAGGCGGAAGTTGATCGGCGGGTAGTCCATCAGCCACTTGGGCGAGTAATCATCTTGACTGAGGGCGTTGTACGACCACACCTGATCGCCCTTGCCGATCGCGACGGCCACGTCCGGCGTCTGCCGATCGAGCAGCCACGGCAAGCCCACCCAGATGTCCACTGCAGAACGTCCCGTTCCCGAACCGTCGTCGAGCAGCGCCGACGTCGGCGCCATCGTGATCAGGTTCGGAACGCCGGCAGCGTGAAGGTTGCGCGCCCACGCCTTGACGTCAGGAAATAGCGACGTGCACGTACCGATTTCATCCGCCGTGTAGTTGTAGAGGAAGAGATCGGGCTGATGCAGCGCGACGCGTGCCTGTATTTCCGCGACCGATGGCGGAGCGCTCATCGTGCTGCACTGGGCGTGATTGGCGTCCGCCCAGAAGCCGAGCGACCTCGCTGTCAGTCCGCCGGAGTCGAGCAGCGCGCGCTCGTCGGCGACGTTCACCGAGATCGGCGACAAGCGGTTTCTCAGCAGCTCCTTGTTCTGTGCGAGCGTTCCCGAGTCGCCGTTGCCGAACGGGAACGACGACTTCAGCGCCGGCTTGATCGGGATCGAAAAATTCCAGACGTGCAGCACGATGGTGCCGGTCGCCGTCCCCTGATCGGACGTGATGAGAAACGTGCCCTCGTATCTCCCTGACTCCGCCGTCCTCGGTACTTCGATGTCCACCCAGACCGGCTGGTTGAATCCGGTTTCGACGGAAAACGGCACCGCGCGCATCGTGCCGCTGGCCGGCGCGCGTCCGGTTTCCGCATCGACGAACGGAATCAACGCGTCGGCATAGCGGCCGGCTCCGAGCGGGCGATTCGAGCCCCACGGATCCGGGCTGGCCTTGCTGACCGTCACGTAGTGTTCGCGATACAGCGCGATCGCGGAGCTCAAGATGCGGGCACTGTTCGCTCCGACCAGATCGCTGACGACGACGTTGACGTTCCTGAGCGGCGCCGTCGACGGCCGGACGACGATCTGAAACGATTCGGATTCGCCGCGCGCCGCCCACAACTCCACCGACGACGAGCCCTGGGCCGGACTCTGTTCGCCAACCCTCGCGAGACTGGGCATCGTCCAGACGACGGGGCCGGGGACCTGCGCGCTGCCGCGTGATGGATCACACGTTAGCAGGACCGCCGTGAGAACGCCGCCGACGACATGCCGATTTAACCGGGTGCTCGCGCCAACGCCGGCACGCGGAACAATTGCACTGCTCTTCATTCTGGTTTTCTGAACGTCGCGGGGGGGTGCTTCGACGTCCCCTATGGACGGTATCGAGAGGCGGCGGAAAAGCTTTAGCAGTGGCTCACGCGCGTTGCGCCCGGATCAAGATCGTCAGATCGGCGTCGGAATTGTCACGGTGCGGCGTCAGACTTCTGGCGCGGACAGTCGCCCGAACACCGAAATGCGTCATTGCGTACGCGTGTGACGTGTCGCGAGAGCGGGCATGCACATTGCGAAAGCGATTCGGATCGGTCGCGCAGGACGACAGCGTTCCGTGCCGGCGTGTCGCTCCTGCGGCGCCCGGTGTCGGATGGGCGTCACGCTGGTCGACGCGCGTCGCGAAGCCGTGAGCATCGCGAAACATCGTGCACAGGTCACGCGACGTCCTCGGCGCCGTCGACATCAGTCCTACATCCGCTGCGATAGAAAAATCAGGACGAACGCGACGCGCGGTCGTCCGGGAACGCATACAATCGACAGAACCCAACCACGCCACTGCAACAGAGCTCCCGGATTGCTGCGCATCGCGGCGATCTCGCACGCCCGTACTGTGTGGTGCGCTCGTGAATCAAGAACATCTATTCCAGGATGTGCCGCGGGTCAGGAGACGGATGACGGCAGGCGACTACAGCGCGATGACGGACCGTCTTGCCTCATAACGTTGAAGCGCCAGCTCCTGGCGCCGGGCGTTTTCGAGTGCCGGTGATTGCGGTGCTGTTGTTTGCTGGTGTGGTGGCGCTGTCGTGGTCTCTCTCCCGTCGCGTCGAACAGCCCATTCAAACGGATGCGTGGTTCGATTCCGATTCCGGCTGGTTGTATTGGGACGTGACCGTGTTCCAGGCGGTCCATCGAACGCGCAAACACCCGCTGTTCACGGTCGCGATTTTTCCCGAGGTGAAGGTCCTGTCGCTGCTCGGCGTGAGCAAGCTGAACGCCGTGCGCCTGGTGTTTGCCGGACTGGTGGGCGTGTGGACGCTGCTGCTCTGGCGAGTGTTGACGCTGTCGCTCAGGCGACCCGGCGATGCGCTGGTCTTCACACTCCTCGGGTTGTCTAGTTCCGGATTGCTGTTCTGGTCGTGGGTGTCCGAAACATTTCTCCTCGCGTCGATCACGGTCCTCGGCACGATGCTCGCGTTCCACGCCTCGGGACGATGGCGGTGGCTGGCCCACCTCGCTGCTGGATTCAGCGCCCTGGCGGTCACCGTGACGAATTGGGCGATGACGCTGGTGGCCGCCGCGATGAGGCTGCCGCTTCGCGCCGCTGTCGCCGTGGGTGTCATCTCGTTTGCGCTGGTCGCCGGGGCGGCGGTGGCAGAGTCGCGGGTCGTTCCGACACAGGGCTTGTTCTTCAATCTCGAGGAGCAGGTGCAGCGCGAAACCGAATATGTCGGGAACAAGTCGGGCGGCAGCGTCCTCGAGAAATGGCGGATGTTTTTCGTGGGCAGCGTCGTCCTGCCCGGTGTCGAGCCACGCGTCGTCCACATCTACGGCGCGGACATTGCGATGTTGTCGGCGCAGCAGGTTCCTGGCGATCCGTGGTGGTGGTTGATCGCCGGCCTCTGGCTGGTGCTGCTCGGCGCTGGAATCCTGACGACGATCGGATCGCTGACGCCATTTCGCGTCTATCTACTGATCGCGATGGCCTTCAATCTGTTGCTGCACTCGTTCTACGGCTACGAGACCTTCCTTTACAGCCTGCACTTCCTGCCGATTCTGGTCATCCTCGCTGCGCAGGCGGCGACCCGGTATCGCCGCAGCGCGTTGTCGCTGGCGGCCGTTGTCGCGCTCCTCTGTGCGATCCGCAACGTCCACCTGCTGCTGGCGGCGATGGTGACGGTTCAGGGCGCGATTGCCACGCTACCGGGCGGTCTCGGTTTCTGAGGCGAAGTCTCGCGTCCCGGCTGCTGGAACCCGCGCGTTGTCGGACGACAACGACGGTGTCGCGCGCAACCAGCTGCGCGCGTGTGCCGCCATCAACGGTCATCGCTGCTGGTAGATCAGATCTCCGTCGGCGTCGGCTTCGTCCGTCAGTTCGAACGTGCAACGGTTGTCGTGGTCATCGGCGAAGACCAGCAGCCGATCACCCGCGCTTGCGAGCGCTACTTTCTCGACGTGACCGTCGCGCCAGCGGATCGCGGCAACGAGATGCGCGTGCACAGGCGTCGAGACTCTCGCTGATACATCTCGTTCGCGACGTTCCGGATCGATCCGCATCGTGGCAGCGGAAATATACGACGAGGAAGGTGCGCACCGTCGGATTTTGCGCCGCTGGTGATGTCGGGATCTGTCTGACGTATGCGGGCGATGGCGAACATTCCTCGACGGCGCCGCGCGGATGTGGATGGCGTCCTCGGTCTTGCAGCGATGCGACGTGGGAGGGCCGTCCACGTGGTACCGAGCGCACTCGAACAGCCGATGTGTCCTCGCTGTGCCGAACGTGGAACGCGGACCCATGGCACTCCGTTTTCCGTCACCATCGGTGACGGTGCCAAGCGCACCGAATACCGATGTCCGGCGTGCTCGCACGTCTGGACGGGGACGAGCGGCGCCTACGCAGGGAAATTGCGAAAAGACGCGAAATAGCGGGATCGAAGCTCTCCGCGCGCGATTGACCCGCCTGCTTGCCTGTGTACAATCCCTACCTCAACGATAAACCTCAACCATTATGGGTTTCGAGTCAGAGCCGCAGCCGGCTGGTAGCGTTTCGGCGCCGCCGTGCGCGCAGTGTGAGAACAACGTGAGCGTCGTGGGGACGCTCAGGACCGACTACGTGGTCTACTTTCGTTGTGAGCAGTGCGGCGCGATGTGGTCCGTCGAGCACCGGTTGTTGGAACCGTTCGACTCGTCGGGCGACAGCGGGAGTTCCTCCGCCTGACGAGTTCCTGACGCTAGCTGTGCCTGTGATGCGCCGGTTCTGGCGCTTGATCCGCGACATCCGGCGCAGCGGAAGTCCGCACACTTTTGCAACTGGCCTTCCCAGACGCGCAATGAGACTGCGCGGGAACAGCGAATTCGCCTAGAATCGCGGCGACATGAAACCGGCGATTTGCCCTCTATGCCGGTCCGAGAATGTCGAGATCGTGACTGATACCCCGGCCATCGTCCTGTGCAAGTGTCGTGGATGCTCGACCACGTTTACGATGGCGGACCCGGCGCGCCCGGCGGAGCAGAGTGTCGCAACGGTGCGACCCCCCACGCCGCTCGAGTGAACTTCACGAACGCAACAAGTCCTGCGGTCTCGCCATTCGCTTCTCGCCACGCCGCTCGCAGTGGACAACGCGATCAAGTTCCGGCCGAACATCTTCTTCACGCTCTCGTTCGTTCTCGTCGTACTGCGAGATCCCGGAATCATCGACTTCCACCGCGGCCAGCTCGCTACCGTTGCGAAGCGGCCGCGCGGTGACCCTTCAGACGCTCGAACAGGGACATCGCCAGGAGCGACACGCCGATAAGGCGCGCGTCGGGCGATTCGACAAAGCGTGAAATACTAGGGATTCCTCACGTGCCGGGGTGGCGGAATTGGCAGACGCACAGGACTTAAAATCCTGTGGCCCGAAAGGGCCGTGTGGGATCGTTCCCCACCCCCGGCACCGAACAGCAAACCAGAAAAGCAACAACGGGCAGATCGAGTGTGCCTCTGGCGATCGCGCAGTCGCCGGCGACCAATTACTCTCAGCTCGGATGATTCACCGATGCTCTCTCAGTGATCGTCCACGATCGAGAGTAGCGCGGTATCGCCTCATCGAAGACGCGGCGCCACGTTGGGAGGTGCGACATGTTCCAAACCGTCGAACAACAGGATGAGACGCTGCGCTGGACCGTGCTCGCAACATATTTGAATGGAGCGGTGGATAGCGGAAAGTATGACCACATCGACACCGCGGTGATCCTGCATCATGTGCAGGCTGCCGATGTGTTCGAGTTCCTTCGCGAGGAACTGGGACGCGATGTCGAATATGCTCTCGGAAAGCTTACGGACGTCAACCGCCATCATCTCTTGCAACACTGGCGCACGCTGGCGACCGCGTTCGAAACCTACCAGTTCCACGTCCGTCGTAGCGGCCTCGCGCTACTTGTCGCGTACCTTCTGCACCTCATTCAGAATCGACACGTTCAGCTCCCGACCTGAACGCGGGCCACGGCGATTCGGATGACGGCGTGGTCTGGCGGATCGCTATTCGCCGACCAATTTCAGTACTTCCTGACACCGTTGAAAACGTGCCCACCATACCGCGTCGTCCCAGGCGGCATGACGCTTTGTACGAAGTGCCGGATCGTGCGCGATGAGCGCACGCACCGTCTCGGTGCGGCAGCCGCCAAACATCGGACGGTCGGGCCCGTGCAGCGACCCGGCGGATACCGCGCGAGACAACGGAGTACCTCCGTTTTCGTCTTCGATGCTGGCGTCTGCTCCGTGGGCGAGCAGCAGTGTCAGGATGGCTGGATCGGTGTCACCGGCCGCCAGGAACAACGGCCTGAGGCTGCCAGCCCCCTGGTTCGGGTCGGCGCCGCGATCGAGAAGAAGCCGAACGGCGGCAGGCTGCCGCGCGAGAATGGCGTGCTGCAGTGGCGTCGCGTTCCAATCGTCTCCCGTCGGTCCGGGCCGGTTCACGTCGGCGCCGGCATCGAGCAGGACGCCGATCGCGTCGACCGATCCGGACCGTGCCGCCCAGATGAGCGGTGTCCACGCGCCGCCATCGCCATCGGCGGTATGGCCGTCGTGCAGCAGTTGGCGAAGGGCGGCGGCGTCGTTGCGGGCGGCGGCCTGGGACAGCGCGGTGTTCGGACCGTGATCGCAGGCGCCGACAACCAGCGTGGCGACGAGCCCAAGCGCGAGCATGAAACGGGGCATGGCAGTCCTCGTGAGGATCATATACAAAGATCTTTGTAATGCAAAGTCAACGCGTGATTGCGGTCCCCGCGCCATCCGGCGACAGCCGCCAAGGCGTAAAATCCGGCGATCGCTGATCTGTCTCGCCTCACCAATCGTTTCTGCCCTTGACATTGGCTCCCGCTTCGGCGATTCTCCCATCGACAGACGATGGGAAGAGATGAAGCGCGCCAGCTGCTGCCGGGGACCTTGGATCTCCTGATCCTCAAGACGCTCGAGCGCCAGTCGATGCACGGCTACGGCATCGCCGAGCGGCTGAAGCAGACGTCCGACGACGTGCTGCAGGTGGGCGAGAGCTCGCTGTATCCGGCGCTGCAGCGGCTGCTCAAACACGGCTGGGTCAAGGCCGAGTGGGCGGCGTCCGCGAACAATCGCCGCGCCCGCTATTACACGCTGACGGCCGCGGGCCGCAAACGGCTGGTGATCGAGTTTCGCGAGTTCGACGAGCTGATCATGGCCATTCACAAAGTGCTGAACGCCACCTAGTCATGTTCGCGCTGGCTCGCCGCGTTCGCTACTTCTTCACGCGCGATCGGTTTGAGAGCGAGCTCGCCGAGGAGATCGAGTTCCACCGCGTGATGAAGCGGCAGGAGCTCGTAGCGAGCGGCGTCGAGCCGGCGCAGGCGGAACAGGCGTCGCGACGGTTGATGGGGAGCGTCGCTTTGTCAGCCGACGAGGCCCGCGACGTCTGGCAGCCGCGCTGGTTGCAAGGCGCCGGTCAGGACGTGCGCGCCGCGCTCCGCGGCTGTCGCGCCAGCCCGATCGTTTCATCTGTCGCCGTCCTCTCGCTTGGCCTCGGCATCGGCGCGAACAGTTCGATCTTTTCCATCATCAACGCACTGCTGCTGCGGCCGCTGCCGGTCGCCGATCCCGCCCGCCTGACCGTTCTCTCGGGACGTGCGTCGCCGAATCAACGGTGGACGTACCCAATCTGGAGCGCGCTCCGCCAGCACGAGACCGCGTTTGCTGGAATGGCGGCGTGGAACGCATTCCCGTTCAACCTCGCCGAAGGGGGAGAAGTCCAGACCGCATCAGGGATGTTCGTCAGCGGCGGTTTCTTCGCCACTCTCGGCGTACGCGCGCAGATCGGCCGGACGATCACGGAGGCGGACGACACGCGCGACCGTGGACTGGATGGCGCGGTCGCCGTCATCAGCGACACCTTCTGGGAAAGTCGCTTCCACCGCAGCCCCGCTGCGGTGGGCTCGCGGCTCGTCGTCGAACGGCTGCCGGTCACGATCGTCGGCGTCACGCCGCCGGAGTTCTTCGGCCCCGAAGTCGGGAGGCGCTTCGAGGTCGCGCTGCCGATCGAAGCGGAGCGGCTGATGCGCGGACCGGACAGCCGGCTGGACATCCGTGTGGATTTTTCATGGCACGTGCTGGTGCGGCTCAAGCCGGAGCAGTCGCGGCAGGCGGCAGTCGCGGCGTTGCGCGTGCTGCAGCCGCGCATCCGTGACGCCGCGATGCCACCCGGAACGGCGCGCCAGCAGGAGCAGTTCCTCGACGGTCCGTTCGATCTGACGCCGGCGGCCGCCGGCATTTCCGAGATCCGTCCGCGCTACGAGCGGGAGCTCGTGACGATTCTGGCGGTCACCGCGCTGGTTCTGCTCATCGCCTGCGGCAACCTTGCGAACCTGCTGCTCGCGAAGGCGGCGGCGCGCCGCCACGAACTGAGCGCGCGCGTGGCGCTGGGATCATCGCGCTGGCGCCTGGCGCGGCAGTTCCTGATCGAAAGCCTGCTGCTCGCCACTGCCGGTGCGCTGGTCGGGCTCGTGCTGGCGTTCTGGACCAGCCGCGCGCTGGTCGCGCAGCTCTCGACGCCCACGAGTCCGATTGTCTTGGATCTGTCGCTCGACTCGAGTGTCCTGGCGTTCACCATCGCGATCACGACGATGACGGCGATTCTCTTCGGCATCGCGCCGGCGTGGCGGGCGAGCCGCGAGTCGCCGATCGATGCGTTGAAGTCTGCCGGCCGATCATCAGCCGATCGCGGACACATGCGCGCCGCCAGCAGCCTCGTGGTCCTGCAGGTGGCGCTGTCGATGCTCCTGGTCGCGGCGGCGGGTCTGTTCGTGAGCACCTTCACGCGTCTGGCGCGGCGCGACACGGGGCTCGATATCGATCGCCTCCTGGTCGTCAACGTCAACGCCAACCGGGTACGAACCGATCGCGCGAGCCGGATCGATCTCTACGAGCGCTTGAGCGAGGCGCTGGCTCGCGTCCCAGGCGCGGCCAGTGCCGCCGCGTCGGTGACGACACCGCTGAACGGCAGCGTGTGGGGCGGAAATCGGGTCGACGTCCCGGGCGCACCGCCGCTCTCAGCGCGCGACAGCACCGCGCTCATCAACTTCATCACGCCCGGCTGGTTCGCCACTTACGGCGTCGCGGTCCTGGCCGGCCGCGATCTCGATGTCCATGACACCGCGGGCGGTCAGCCGGTGGCAATCGTCAACGAATCCTTCGCGCGCCGGTTCTTTCCCGGCCGCACCGCCGTCGGCCAGAGCCTCGTGCAACCAGAGAGCGGCCACTCCAAAGTCATCGTCGGCGTTGTCGCCGATTCGCTGTTCGCCAATGTGCGGGAAACGGTACGGCCGATGATCTACATGCCGCTTCGTCAGTTCGACTGGCCCAACATGCCGCTGCCCGGCATCAGCTTGAGCGTGCGAACGACGGCCGCGCCAATGTCGCTCGCGCGTGGCGTGAGTGAGGCGCTCACATCGATCAATCCCGAGCTGGCGTTCAACTTTCGCCCGGTGGCGGCACAGGTGTCTGCGTCGCTCGTGCAGGAACGGCTGGTCGCCGCGCTCTCCGGATTCTTCGGCGTCCTCGCGCTCCTGCTCGCCGGCCTCGGTCTCTACGGCGTGACCACGTGCACGGTCGCGCGACAACGCTCGGAGCTCGGTATTCGCATGGCGCTCGGCTCATCACGTCGACGGATCGTAAAGCTCGTGTTGAGGCGCATCGCATTGCTCGTCGGCATCGGCGTCGTCGCCGGCGTCGTGTCGAGCGTATGGGCAGCGGCGCTGGTCACGGCCTTGCTCGACGACACGGACGCGCGCGATCCGGTCATGCTCGCGGGCGCGGCCGCGCTGCTCGGTGTCACGGCGATGCTGGCGGCCGGCGTGCCAACGTGGCGAGCGTCACGGATCGATCCATCCGCAGTCCTGCGCGAACAGTAGGTAGGTTGGACTACGCGAGCGGGATGTCCTCGCCGTCGCGAGGAATGAGGACGGTGGACGTCACGGCTGATCGAGCCAGGCCAGCCCGCAGCGCGTCTCGAGTGAGCACGCAGTGATTCACCGCCTCCATGTGAACCGCGATTACCCTGGCCTGCGGCGCCGCCCCGCACACACGGACGACGTCGTCGACGCCCATGATGATCGGGCCCCCTTCGAGAAACTGCGCCTCGCCTGCGTTCACGACGATGATGTCCGGCCTGTGATCGCGGATGGCTTCGGCCACCTCGGGACACCACACGGTGTCGCCAGCGATGTAGACGGTCGGCGATCCCTGCCGTTTCAGCACATATCCGGACACCGTGCCCATGCGTTGCCCGACATCGCCGCGACCGTGCTGTCCGCCCGTTCGCGTGATGCTGATGCCTTCCCATGGCACGGCGGTATCGACAGGCCGGACACCGGTGAATCCCGCTTGCGTCAGCCGCGCGTTATCGGCCGGCTGAACGAAGAACGTGGTGCCCTTGGGTAGCAGATCACGGGCGACGGGATCCCAGTGGTCGACGTGTGAGTGCGTCAGCAGGGCCGCGTCGATGCCGGCCACGATCTGCGCCGCGGGCACAGGGAGTCCGACGAGCGGATTCGGACGCGGATTCGGCGTGTTGTTGAACGCGGGCAACGCACCGGCCTCGCTGAGAAACGGATCGAGCAGAATCGTCCTCCCTCCATAGCGAATCAGGCAGGTGGCGTTTCGAATCAGTCGAATTCGCACGCCGTTTGCGGGTGACGCATCCTGCTGGCGCCACACACCCGGGATCGCGATTCCTGCTGTGGCGGTTGCCGTCGCCTGGAGGAACGATCGTCTCGTGACAGCCATGCGGTCCCCTCTGAATGGGCGGAAGCATAGCAGCCTCCGGAGCTGGAATCCCGCGGGAGTTCGCCGTGCGCGGCCGATCCGCACGTGAACGCCGCGGCTGTTGCGGCGCCGTGTTCGCGCACGTCGCCGCGAGTCTCAGAGCGCTCGATCAGTCGATCGGCTCCAGACCCGCGATAGCGTCCTTCATTGCCTGGATCTCCCGTGGCGAGTGTCCCTGCCAGTCCAGGAATTCGCCGACGACCCGCAGCGGCTCGCGGGAACGATAGGACTTCGTCGGATTGCCGGGAAACTTCTTGTCGGTCAGATTGGGGTCGTCGATGTATGCGCCCATCGGCTCGACGACGTAGATGCGGCCTGGTCCCTCGCCTCGTGCCAGATCCGCTCCCCAGATCGCCGCGAACACCGTCTCGCTGAAGTAAACCCACGGCGAGTTCTGCACGGTGTAGTTCGAAGAATAGCCGGGCCGAATCAGATCGCCCGGACTCAGGTCTGCACGCGTGCCGTGGTAGAAGCGGCGTGGGCCGTTTTCGGACGCCGTCGGCAGTGTTGCGTCATCGCACGTGTTCGTCATGGCGGTAACTGTGCGGCACGACGCGGGGGTTCCGGCAAGCCCCCATCTTTGCCATAATCTGTAATGGGAAAGGCAGAAGTCCGACACTCCATCAGGAGCGCGGCTGACGGGACAATCGGAACGTCTCATCGCGAGCGCGGCAGACCTCACCCACACCGCCAACGCCGACTCGATAACTGACTTCGTAGTGGCCGAGGCGCGCCGCCCTGGCGACAGCCGCATTCGCCGCGAGCATGGCTCGAGCGTCACCCTGAGAATCAGGAATCGCCAATGCACGACTGCATCCGGGATGGATGTTCCGGATAGGATTCGCACATGCGCATGCGACGAATTGTTGCGGGAGTGGTTCCTGCGGTGTTGGTGTCGGCGGGGATCGCCATTCTTGATGCCGGCCAGACCCAGACGGCGGGTTGCGCGAGCGTCAGCGCGCTGCGGCTGCCGGACGTGCGCATCTCGGAAGCCGTTGCCGTACCCACGGCTCCGACAGGAGCGGTTCGTGCCGGGCACTGCCGCGTGAACGGTGTCATCGGCACCGAGACGCGCTTCGCGCTGCTGCTGCCCGACACCTGGAACGGCAAGTTCTTCATGGGCGGCGGCGGCGGTTTTGTCGGCTCGATTCAAAACTCGGCGATCACGACGGTCAATCGGGGCTACGCGACGATCGGCACCGACACCGGTCACCAGGGCAGCGGCACCGACGCGAGCTGGGCGTACAACAACCTCGAACGGCAGTTGAATTTCGGCTACCTCGCGGTCCATCGCACGGCGGAAGTCGGCAAGGCGATCGCCGCGAGCTACTACGGCCGTTCCAGCAGCCGGAACTACTTTCTCGGCTGCTCACGCGGCGGTGGACAGGCGCTGATGGAGGCGCAGCGCTTCCCCGACGACTTCGACGGCATCGTCGCGGGTGCGCCGGCCTACGACTGGACCGGACTCGCCGCGCAGATGCTGCGCAACATGCAGGCGGTATTTCCAGACCCGAAAAACCTGACGCCGATGTTCACGCCCGACGCGTTGAAGACCGTCGAGAGCGCGATCGTCACCGCGTGCGACGGCATCGACGGCGTCAAGGACGGCATCATCGATGACCCGCGCCAATGTCGCTTCGACGTCGATACGCTGTCGTCGCTGTCGCCGGCGCAGAAAGCGGCGCTCAACGTGATCTATGCGCCCACGACGAATCGCGATGGAGAGATTCATCCGGCGCAACCGTTCGGCGGAGAAGGGCAGACGGCGGGATGGCCGACGTGGATCACGGGCATCCAGCCACCCGCGGCCGCCGGGCAGTCGCCGAGCCTCCGTTTCGCCTTCGGCACCGGCATCTTCAAGTATTTGATCTTCAACAATCCCGACTGGGACTACAGCACCTACGACTTCAACAACTGGAAGAAAGATACCGCGCTCGCCGCCACGTTCCTCAATGCCACCGACACGAACCTGGAGCCGTTCAAGAGCCGGGGCGGCAAGTTGATTCTCTGGCACGGATGGGCGGATCCGGCGCTGACGCCGCTGGCAAGCATTCGATACTACGAGCAAGTAATCGCGCGCGATGCGTCCGCGGCGGATGCGTTCAAGATGTACTTGCTGCCCGGCGTGTTGCACTGCGGCGGCGGCCTCGGTCCCGACACCGTGGACTGGGCGTCGCTCATCGACAACTGGGTCGAGCATTCGCAGACGCCCAACAGCGTCGTCGCGACGAAGAGCGTGAACGGCGCGGTGACGATCAGCCGTCCCGTCTGTCCGTATCCGCAGAAGGCCGTCTATTCGGGCTCCGGCAACACCAACGAGGCGCAGAACTTCACCTGCCGCTCCTCGCTCACACGTCGGTGACTTTGCCGATCGGTTGAACCGCCGACAGCAGATCTCGCATCGGTTGCGCGCGGCTCGCGAAAGCCCGATACTGCGCGCTAGCTCACCACCGTGACCAGTTTGAAGGGACTTCGCATCGCGTCGTACGTCGTCGAGACACCGCTCGGTGCCGGCGGAATGGGTACGGTGTATCGGGCGCTCGACACGAAGCTGAATCGGCCGGTGGCGATCAAGTTCCTCGCCGATGACTTGGCCGATGCCGCGGCGCGGCGCCGATTTCAACGCGAGGCGCAAGCCGCGTCAGGACTCAATCATCCCCACATCCTGACCGTGCTCGATGCCGGCGAAATCGACGGCCGTCAATATCTGGTGACCGAGTACATCGACGGCGGGACGCTCCGGGAATGGATCGGCGCGCACGCGCACGCGGGGCGGCGCGACTGGCGCGAGGTCGTCGAAGTGCTCGCGGGCGTTGCCGATGCGCTCGCTGCCGCGCATGAGGCGGGCATCCTCCATCGCGATATCAAACCGGAGAACATCCTGATCACGCGGAGCGGCTACGCCAAGCTGGCTGACTTTGGCCTGGCCAAGCTGCGCGACGTGGCGGCCCCCGATGATGCCGCCACCGTGGCGGACCTGCGCACGCGCGCCGGGGCCATCGTCGGCACGACGGCGTACATGTCGCCAGAACAGGCGATCGGACGAACGCTCGATCCGCGCGCCGACGTGTTTTCGTTCGGGGTCGTGTTGTACGAGGCGCTGGCCGGCCGCCGGCCCTTCACGGGTTCTTCGCAGCCGGACGTGCTCGACGCCATTCTGAACAAAACGCCAGAGGCGCTTCCCGACGCCGTTCCTGCGGCACTCCGCTCAGCGGTCGCGAAGTCGATCGAGAAGAATCCCGCCGATCGCTACCAGTCGATGCGCGAAGTCGTCGTCGATCTTCGCCGCCTCCTGCGATCGGCCGCGGAGCCGCCATCGGCATCCCGCAGCAAGCCTGCGATGACGCGCGGCGCGCTGGTGGCTGCCGGCGCGCTGGCAATCGTGGCGCTGGCGATCGTCGTCGCGGCAGTCGTTGCGCTGCGACGGTCGACGCCAAATGAAACCGGGCGTGCGAAGCTCCAATACACGCAGCTGACGAACTTCGCCGATTCCGCGATTCAGCCCGCACTGTCGCCCGACGGCAAGATGTTGACGTTTCTTCGCGCCGGCGATCCGACGTTGTTCAGTCCTGGACAGGTCTACGTCAAGTTGTTGCCGGACGGGGAAGCGGTGCAGCTCACCCGCGACACTACTCCGAAGATGTCGCCCAGGTTCTCGCCTGATGGATCGCGCATCGCGTTCTCCACTGGAATCAGCGAGGGCGGCCCGATCTTCGAAACGTGGGTGCTCCCGGTCCTCGGTGGACGACCGCAGCGCCTGCTGACGAACGCCGAGGGGATGACATGGATCAGCGGCGCCGGAGAACCACCGCGCGTGTTGTTTTCGGAGATGACTGGTCGCGGCGGACAGATGTCGCTGGTCACCGCGACGGAAAGCCGCGCGAACGCACGGACCGTGTACTTGCCGCAACGCCTGATCGGCATGGCGCATCGTTCCTATGCATCGCCCGATCGGAAGTGGCTGCTCGCCGTCGAAATGGAGGAGGCGTGGCGACCCTGTCGTCTCGTGCCGCTCGACGGCACCGCGCCCGGGACGCCCGTCGGCCCCGCGCCTGCACAGTGCACGGATGCCGCATGGTCACCGGACGGCAAATGGATGTACTTCTCGACGAACACCGGTGAAGGCACGCATGTCTGGCGCCAGCGTTTCCCCGACGGCACGCCGGAGCAGGTCACGTTCGGTGTCACGGAGGAACACGGCATCGACTTCGCGCCGGACGGCCGGTCATTTGTCACGTCCATCGGCAGCAGCCAGAGCACGATCTGGCTGCACGATTCGAACGGCACGCGTCAGCTCACGTCCGAGGGCTACGCCTTCCGTCCACGAGTGTCGCCGGATGGACGCCGGGTGTACTACCTTGTTCGCGGGAAGAGCACGGACAGCTTCTTCTCCGGCGGCCTGTGGGTTGCCGAACTGCAGACGGGAGCGCCGCAGCGCGTTTTGCCTGAGTTCGACATGCAGGACTATGACATCTCCGCCGACGGCCAACGTATCGCCTTCGTCGACGGTCGGGCGCCCTATGCCTTATGGATCGCACCGCTCGATGCGCAAACCGCTCCCCGTCAGATCGCCTCGGGATCCGCGTTTGTGGTGAAGTTCGCCACGCCGGGGGAGATCGTGTTCGCGGCTGCAGAAACCGATGGCACGATCGTCATTCGCCGGATTGCGGAAAGCGGCGGCGGCCTGGATAAGACGCTCGAGACCACCAATATCCTCCCGTTCGATGCTTCTCGTGACGGACGGTACGTGCTCGCGCAAGATTCACGACGCTGGGGCACGTTGAAGGTCTTCGAGCGAGGCAAAGGCGATGCGATCGTAGTGTGTGAGAAGTGCTCGCCGCCGCTCGGCACGGAGCCGAGACCGCCGGATGCACAGTGGTCGCCCGACGGAAGCCTGTTCTACCTGAAGTTCGAGGGCTCGACGTACGCGATCCCGGTATCAGTGGACCGGCCGCTCCCGAAGATCCCGCCAAAGGGCTTTCAGTCGAAGGACGAGATCGCGGCGCTGCCCGGCGCGCGACGCGTGTCGGATGAGCCGAACGTCTTCCCGGGTCCCAATGCCTCCATCTACGCATTCACGAAAGTGACGACGCAGCGGAATATCTATCGCGTGCCGGTCCCGGAGTGAGCGGCATGCGGAGCCCGCGGTCCTGCCCGGCGACGCGCCGATCTCACGCGGCAGGCCGTCAATCGGTCGGAAGTACGGCTCAGACGCCTATTGACTTGGTGCTACTGCTAGGGCAACGTACGCGCTGAGCGAAGGAGCGAGGTCTGTCATGACTCGTCGAATGCTTCGGGCATCCAGTATCGCGTTCGCAGCCGTCTTCACGGTCCTTGTCGCCGGCCCCTCGGGTCAGGCTCCAGCCGCGAAAACTCAGAGCGGCACACCGAAGAAGGCCACCTACACCGCGCCGCGAACCGCGTGGGGCGATCCCGACATCCAGGGCACCTGGAGCAACGGGACGATCACGCCGCTCGAACGTCCGCGGGGCGCAGGCGAGAAGGAGCTGCTCTCCAAGGACGAAGAAGAGGAGATCAACCAGCAGTCCGACACGCGGGCGAGCGCGGAAAAGCGCCCCACCGATCGCGCCGCGGACGTCGAGCTCGCCTACGACCAGTTCTGGTGGGACCGCGGCAAGTCGATCGGCCGGACGTCGCTCATCATCGATCCGAAGGACGGTCGCCTGCCGCCGCTGACGCCGCAGGGGCAGAAGCTCCAGGACGAGCGCGCCGCCGCGCGCCGCGGGCGGGGCGCATTCGACTCCTGGGTCGACCGGCCGCTGCAGGAGCGCTGCATCATGTATCACGGCGTGCCGCCGCTGCCGACCGGTTACAACAACAACTACGAAATCACGCAGGCGCCGGGCGTCGTCGCGATCCTCCACGAAGAGATCCACGAGGTCCGGATTATTCCGGTCGACGGCCGTCCGCACGCGAGCGCCGCGATCCGGCAGTGGCTCGGCGACTCGCGCGGCCACTGGGACGGCGACACGCTCGTCGTCGAGACGACGAACTTCAGGCCGGACTCCGGGTTCAGGTTTCCAGTCGACGCGAACACGCTCAAGGTCATCGAGCGGTTCCGTCGCGTCGCCAAGGACGAGATCGACTATCAATTCACCGTGGAGAATCCCTCGTTCTACTCGCGGCCGTTCACCGCGGTGCTGCCGATGCGTCCCGCCGACGGCCTGATCTACGAATACGCCTGCCACGAGGGGAACCACGCCATCGTGCACGTGCTGCAGGGACATCGTTACGAGGAAAAGCAGGCGGAGGAAGCCGCGAAGAAAGGAACGGCGCCGGCGACGCCGCGCTGAGCGTGTCAATCCGCCCGCGACAGGCGTGAACGCCTGACGGCGCCTACTTCTTGCGCAGGTGCCCGTACATCAGTTCTTCAACGAACTCGACGCACTTGTACTCGAAGAGCTGCGCATTCTTCTCCGCTCGCCGGTAGAGCGTCATGCTCATTTTCCAGGGCCGCGTGAACACCTTCGGGTCTTCGATCGTCGCCTCGTAAGACAAGTGGTCCGGGCCGGTTCGCGTGTAGCGCTCGACGACATGCAGCGCCTCGCTGTGAAAGTTGCCGGCACGATCGAACCAGGTCTGATCGTTGAAGCCGGTCGCGTCTACGACGAGCGTGTCACCCTCCCATCGCCCGCGCGACCAGCCCATCCAGGAATCGATCGGCGCTTCGCCGACATCGGTCATGTGCACGATGCGGCTGGCGCTGGCAAACTCGTACGCCATCAGAATCCTGTTCCGCGACTGCACGATTTGAAACGGATAGGGCAGGTAGGTGGCACGCGGCACGCCCGGCAGATAGCACTTGATCTCGGGATCGAGCGTGAGCCAGTTGGCGGCGTTCTCTTTCTTCTTTTCCGCTGCCCACGGCTGATAGGGGATCTCGTTCCCCTCGACGACGCCGGCGCCACCGGGGATGCTGAAGGACGCGCCGAGCGCCACGACTGGACCCTGCCGCGCGGCATGATCCTGGATGTCCCAGTTGGCGGCGTTCATCGCCTGCCAGATGCCATTGAGATCGGCGTGACCATCGGCGGCTCGCGGCGCACGATATCTCGCCGCCGCCGCGGCCGTTTGCGTTCGCGCCGTCTGCCACGCCTGCACCGTCGTGAGGACGGCGCCGCCAACAGCGATCGTGACGATCGTCACGATGACAATTCGGAGACGAGTCTGCATCGACCCTCCTGGCGATTCTGAGGACGCCGGTCTCGAAGTGGCCGGATTCTACTGCACGGCCTCACGGCACGTCGCCGACGCGAGAAGACAGCGGGTGATGAATTCTACCGCTTCACCCAGACCTCGGTGACGGTGCCGACTGCCGGACCGCCAGGCGCGGAGGTGATGTCGTTGACGACCGTCATCGTCCTGCCGTCGGGTGAGAGCGTTGACGTCGACCTCGAGAAGGTCGTGCCATTCATCTTCATGACGGTGGTTGCGTGGGTCGCATCGACGCGCGTGATCGCCATCGTCTGGCCGGTGGGCTGTCCACCGATGAGTGTCGGTGCGTCGCTGCCGTCGAGGCGAGTTTCGATGACCAGCTGCATGTTCTCGTCGCCTGACAACGTGATGTCGTAGGTGAGCCGGCGGCTGCCGCCGCAGCACGCATCAACCGTGAGCGTTATCGGTGGCTGGCCGGCGGCTGGCTGACGCACCCATGTGCCGATCTCAAGTTGCGCGTGAGCCGTCCCAGGGACAACGAGCCAGACGAGGAACGAGACAGCGCAGGCGGCACGTATGGGCATCCGCGCACAGTGTAGTCCGATCCGTACAACGCTCTGCAGCTCCAGCAGCCCGGGGGATCGATCGCGGCTCGCATCGGTGTCTAAGCCCAGGATGCGCAGGACGATTCACATTCTGGTTGCCGCGCTCGCGCTGATGCCGGCGGCAGCAGCGGTAGGGGCGTTGCTGCAGGCGCGGGCGACGCGCCACGAGATCGCCTCGCGGCCGCCGCCTGGAGCGTTCGTTGATATCGGTGGCCATCGACTCCACATCTGGTGCACCGGCAACGGATCGCCGGCGGTGATCCTGGACGCGGGCCTCGGTGGAACGGCGTTCGATTGGGGCGAAGTCCAGCCCAGGGTCAGTCGATTCACGCGCGTCTGCTCGTACGACCGCGCAGGCATGGGCTACAGCGATCCCGGTGCCCGGCCCCGCACGAGCGCGCGAATCGCCCGCGAGCTGCTCGCGCTGCTCGATGGCGCGGGTCTGCGTCAGCCCGCCGTCCTGGTGGGCGCGTCGATCGGTGGTTGGAACGTGCGAGTGGCGGCAAGCGAGCAGCCGAACCGCGTCGCGGGGCTCGTGCTCGTCGACGCGCGTCACGAAGATCAGACGGCGCGCCTGCTGGCGCTCGGCATCGACGAGACACCACGGTCGATTCGGTGGGTGACGCGACTCGCCCCAGTGCTGGCGTATTCGGGCCTTGCTCGCCTCCTCGGTCTCGCGCCCGGGCAACCGAGTTCCGCACTGCCGGCGACCGTACGCGACTTCGCGGCGGCGACCGCGAAACGTTCGAGCGTCCTGGTGACGGTATCCGACGAACTCGCGAACGCGGAGATCAGCAGCGCGCAGGTTCGAGCCTCGCGCCGAGATTTGCCGATGCCGGTGGTCGTCGTGTCCGCCGGGCAACCAGGCCCCGGGCCTGCCGGAGCACTCGCGCGCGAGTTGCAACGCGATCAGCTGGGTCTGTCGAAACGTTCGTGTCAGCTGATCGCCGAGCGTTCGGGCCACACCGTCGAACTCGATGAGCCCGAGGCCGTCGTTGACGGCATTCGGATCGCCGTCGAGGCATCGCGCGCCGGCAGTGTTCCACGATGCTCCCCGGTTTCCTGACTCCTCTCGCGCGAGTACGACGTCTCAGCTACGACGGTCCAGCGCGGCGGGTTTACGACGATAACCGATCACCCGATTCAGACGACCGCGCAGGTATGCAAATAACCGAGCGCGGTCACCGCGAGGCGATTGGCGATGACAGCGGAGCGCCGTTCTAGCGCGGGACCGCGCTTCGGCCGGAGTCGCCACCGCCGCCCGAATAGCCGCTGGACGAGGCTGATCCGCTCGATGAAGACGATGTTCCGCCGGAGCTCGAAGCGTCGCCGCCGGATCCGCCGCCGCTGCGTGCGGTGGCTTCCGACGGACGCGACACCACCTGCGTGTAGCCGCTGCCATTGACGACGCGTCCATGGGGCTCGGGTGGAGGAGCTACGACGACGCCGTCGCCGGGATCGTAGTCGTAGCCGGTGTCGTAGTAGCCGTACCGCGAGTAGTAACCGAACGGCGCGCCGATGGAATAGAACGGGTCGCCGGCAAACGACCATGGATCCTCAAATCCGACATCGAACGGACCGAGGCCCGGACTTGCGGAATATGTCGTTCGCTTCACCTCGAACTTCTTCGGAAACGTGAATGCCACCATCAGATCGATCACCGAGCCGGACACGCCGGCATTGTCGAGGGCGACGAGTTGTTTGGCGTTGAGGGCGAACGGCGTGCGTGTCTCGAAGAGGAGCGCCTCGAGAACACGGGGACTGACCTTGCCGCTCGCCTCGCTGATATGGGCCACCGTCAGGTTGCTGCCGTGTGGAGCGGCGGCCGCGCGGGCGGCGACATCAGCGGGAATGAGGGAGGGATCCGGTGGCTGTTCCGTCGTGCGCTGGTAACGGCGGACACGCACCTGTTCTTTGCCGTCGAACGCCACGACCTGTACGTCGACCCAGTTGGCATCGGCGGCCATGACGCTGATGCCCGACAGCGTCCGGGGCGACTGGTTGTCGCACGTCAGCTCCGCACTCGAGTAGAGCCGCTGACCGTCGCTCGACCACTCGCTGCGCCGCGAGCCGCGACAGTTCGGCTGATCGATTGTCTGGCTCGGACCATCCGGGACGATGATCTCGTCCTCGACCGAACGCGCGCCGTCGAGCGTCAGGAAGCGCGCGCTCGCGTCACCTGCGGGAACGACGCAGACCCGAATTCCGTTGCCGTCCACGTCTGTCGGCGACGGCACGCCGGCGGGACGCCAGCAGCCAATCCACGGCAGCCAGCGTGCGTCCACGGCAGCGGTCTGTGCCACCGCCGTCGATGCCGACGCCATCGTGAGGAATGCAACCATGCCGAACGTCGAAACGTGCATATGCACTCCTAAAACGAGATGTGGAAGCCGGTGGACAGCCTGAACCCGTCGAGGTCGATGCCGTCGAACCCGACGAAATCGGACCCGAGCGTCCCATGCGCCCAGACGTAACGTCCTTCGACGTCGACAAACAGCACGCGCCACACCTGGATCGCGGTTCCGGCTAAGACGTGGGCGCTCGGCGACCAGCCCTTCGAGCTGAAGTAGTCCGGAAACACCTTCAAGGTGGCGAAGTCGACGAAATCGCCCTTTTGGTCGAAGCGGTAATACAACATGCCCGCGCCGGCGCCAACGTAAGGCACGAACCCGCGCGGCACGTATGCCAGACGGCTGATGCTGCGCCCGGGCGAGAGCAGCAGCAGTTTGACGCTGGCGCTCACGTTCTGCTGCGTCAGCGCCGTCGTCTGGTTGATCGGATTCCCGAAGTTGTCGATGAAATGGCGATATTCGGATTTGATGCTGCGGTGGCTGCCTTCGAGGTCGGCTGACACGCTGATGCGCGGCGTAAGGCTGAACCCGACCTCGGCGATGACGGCCGGTGTGTGAAAGTCCTGGCGGTTCACCGTCAGCTGGTCGCTGACGAACGCGAACAGATCTCCGCCCGCTGCCGGTACGAGCCAGGTTCCGCGAAGCGCGACGTAGCCGCGCGGCGCGCCGAAGAGAAAGTCGGCTTTGGGAGTCGGAAGCTGCTCCTCTTCGGCCGCGGCGGCCGGGGCGCCCGCGATGCCGAGCACGATGCACGCGAGAGCGGCGAGGCGAAGGCACTGGAGGCCCGGGGACAGGCGGACACTGCGCACTGGCTACCTCCTCGACCGTCGGTGCGATCGGTCGCGCGTGTCCGAGCAAATGACACGCCAGCAGAAGAGCGCCGAGAAATGGAGGCGAATTTCTCGACTGCGTCCGGTTTCGGAGGATCGTGTCACATCGCCAGGACGAGCGGCGCTGCACGCCAGTGGGCGTTGACGCCGGAGGCGCGATCGCGTCACGTCTTGCGTTACTCCGGCCGAGCCCACGCACTTAACCCTTCTATAATCCTAGACAATGCCGCTTTGGGCGCAGCTGATGGCGGCTGTCGCGACGCTTCGTGCCGCGACCGCACTCGTGCTGTTTCTCGGCGGCTTCCCGCCGCAGACACCGCTGCCGCTTCCCGCCTGGGCCTACGCCATCTTCGCGGTCGTGTTCTTGGCCGTGGGCTCGCTGCTCATGATTGGAAGTCGCCGCGATCCGCGAGCGACCTGGCTGGGCGGCATGTTCCTCCTCCTGGCGACCCCGGTGTCGCCGACGGTGCTGGGCGTCCTGCCGTGGACCGCGTGGCTGGAGTTCGTCCGTCCGGATAGCTTTCTTCCGCTGTTTACCTGGTCGTTTGTCCGGGAGTTTCCCGCGCCGCTCACGGGTAAGAGCGGCCGTGCGGTCAGGACGATTGCCGCGATCTGCGGCGGTGTCGGTGTGGCGTGTTTCCTGGTCAACCTCAGTTACATCGGCGTCGCGGCAAGCTCCGACCGGCTGACATGGCGGCTCGCGCTCACCGCGGGGCCGCGCATCGCCCAGTCGTGGTATTCCCTCGCGGTTACGGGCCTGAGCCTGCCGCCCCTGCCGTTGCTGCTTTGGCGGCGTCGTGATGCGTCGCGCAGCGAACGGCATCGCGTCGCCGCGTTCCTCTGGGGATTCGTCGGCGGCATCCTTCCGTTCGCCATCGAAGTGACGTTGGAACAGCTGTTTCCCTGGTATCGACGCTTCGCGCATTCCGCGGGCGTCGAGCCGTGGATTGGCGCCGTCCTCTTCTCTGCACTCGCGACGATTCCGTTGATCACCGCCTATTCGGTGTTGTTCGACAGGGTCATGGACGTGCGGTTCGTCCTCCGCATGGCGGCGCAGTACGCATTGGCTCGTTACACGATCATCGGCTTCGCCTTGATCCCGATTGCCGCGCTCACGGCGTTTCTCGTGCAGCAGCGGGATCAGCCGATCGGCAGCCTGATCTACGGGCCGCGGCCGCTCCTCCTTGGCGGGGCCGTGGCGCTCGGAATGGTGACGTTTCGTTTGCGGACCGACTGGCTCGAACGGCTCGATCGACGGTTCTTTCGCGAGTCCTATAACGCGCACCAGGTGATGACGCGCCTGATTGGCGGTCTGCAGACTGAGGATGCGAACGAGCTCGGCGCCGTCATCCAGCGCGAGCTGGGCAGCGCGCTCCACGCGAAGGTCGAGATGTTCGTGTTCGACGAGTCGGGCTCGATGATGCGGCACGTCCAGGGCGCCTATCCGGCGCTGTCCGGCCGGGCCACGGTTCTGCAGCTTGCGCTCGGCGACAGCCAGCCGATGAACGTGGATCTTCGCCCCGACTCCCCGCTGCAGCGCCTGCCGCCGGCGGAGCAGGACTGGCTCGCGAAGGGCGGTTTCAGCTCCCTCGTCTGTCTGAGGGGAGCCGGTGGCCGCCCGACGGGTCTGCTGGCGCTGACACGAAAGCGCAGCGAGCTCGATTACTCCGTCGCCGATCGCGAGCTCCTGAGCGCAGTTGCATCCGCGGCCGGATTGGCGCTCGAAAACCTGCGGCTGCGCTCGACGCCGGACCCTGCGTCGGACCTGCCGGCGACCGAGTGTCCTGAATGCGCGCGACTCAGTCCGCCGGACACCGAGCGATGTGAATGCGGCGCCAAAGGCGTGACCGCGGCCGTCCCGCTGACGCTGCGCGGCGTCTTTCGGCTGCGTCAGCGCATCGGGGCCGGCGGCATGGGCGTGGTGTATCGCGCCACCGATCAGGAACTCGGTCGAGAGGTGGCGATCAAGACCTTGCCTGGCGTGACGCCGGAGAGTGTGGCCCGGCTGCGGAAGGAAGCGCGCGCCATGGCGCGATTCACCCACCCGAACCTGGCCGTGGTGTTCGGTATCGAGACGTGGCGCGGCTGCCCGTTCCTGATCGAAGAATTTCTGGCCGGCGGCACGCTCCGGGAGAAGCTCGCGGCCGGTCCGCTTCCGGTCTCTGAGGTGCTCGCGATTGGGTCGACGTTAGCCGACGTTCTCGACTATCTGCACCGCTCCGGAATGGTGCACTGTGATATCAAGCCGTCTAACATCGGCATCAGCCAAGGCGGCACGCTCAAACTGCTCGACTTCGGGCTCGCAAACATCCTGCATGACATCATGACGGCGGCCGGATCCGCGGGAAGCACCGTCACGCCTGATGCCGGACAGACGAACCCGCGCAGCGTCTCGCAACCGCATGATCATCGGTACGCCGCAGTACATGTCGCCCGAGGCGATCCTCGGCGACCGTCCCGCGCCCTCGTTCGATTTGTGGTCGTTGAGCGTTGTAGTCTTCGAAGCCATCGCGGGAAGGCGGCCGTTCGAGGGGCGTGACATCGGCGAGGTCACCGACAGCATCCTCGCCGGCGAATTACCGGCACTCTCCAACCGGACGCCTCGCGAAACCGAGATCTTAACGCCCGTGTTACAGCGTTGCCTCGCGATCGATCTCCGTGAGCGTCCGCCGACGGCGGCCGACTTCCGCGCGGAGATGGACCGGTTGCGACGGATGCAGGGCGGGGAGTAGGCTTCGCGTCTCGCAACTTACGCTAGCCAGGAGTATGAAGATGGCCAAGGCTGCTGCGCCGGATCCAAAGATCGAAGCGATTCTCGACGAACTGAAAGAGCTCATTCTCCTCGGGATGAAGCCGAAGACGTTCGACAACGGTGTCGAGGAGGAGCTCCGCAAGTTGATGCGGCCGAAGGTCAAGAAGCGCATCGACGATGGCGGCGTCTGGGAGAATGAGCGCGACAACCCGCTGATCTGCGGGCTGCACATGGGCCAGATCGCCAAGCTGCTCGCCAAGGGCAGCAAAGTCACGCTGAACGTCGCCGTGGCCGCCTTCCGGGCTGCGCAGAACGACGAACACTGCACCAAGGGCGCCGGTGGGGGCGGCGATTGGTGCGCGTGACGAGGCCCAATCCCATCCCAATCGATTGGATGGAGCAGATTACCGACTACTTTTGTGGTCCGGCGGCGGCGGCCATGATTCTCAAGGCGCTGAAGGTGCCGCCGCCGTCCGGCGTCCATACGAACGCCGACTGGCAGAATCACCTCTGGGAACAGATCAAGCAGATCACCACGGGTCCGAAGCGGCCGGGCGATGCCAAGGACTGCCCCGGCTACATGGAGGAGTTCGAGAAGCAACAGTGCTTTCGCTGCGACGACTGTTTCCTGTGCTGGGCGGCGGTTCCGCAGGCGTTGAGCGCGCTGATGAACCTCCATCTGCCGGTCAAGCAGCACGTCGCCGTCGAAAGATGTGGCGCCGTTCCCGACCCGCTGCTCGAGGCGCTGGTCCACAGTGTCGACGCGGGCGTACCGGCAATTCTCGGCAAGGGGGACGAAACCCACTGGGTCGTCATCAACGGCTATCGGGTCGGTCAACCAGGTCAGATGGTTGGTGGAAAGTCGATTCGCGGCTTCTACCTTCAGGATCCGGCAGACGGTTACGGCCCGCCAACGGGTTACCGGCCGATCGACGAATTCATTGCATGTCTCGGCTTCGTCGGGTGCGGGCCGTCAAGCGATCGCAACAAGATGGTCGCACTGGTAAGGCACTGACATGGCGTCCTGGACGGACACCTACGGCGACGCGAGCTTTCGTCTCCTTCGCAAAGAAGCGATCGATGCCGCCCGGAAGATTCAGAGCGATCTCGAGCCTGATCCGGTGTGGGAGCCGGCCCTGACCAACGCGGTCGCCGACGAGCCGCAGCTGGTGATGCGACTCGATGCCGCGGATGAGTACTACTACATCGTGGACTTCCGCAGGGAGTCGAAGATCGTCGCGCGAATGGGCATCGGCGGCAAGAGCTACTCGCTCCTGCTCGCACACGCCATCGATGTCGCAGGGAAGGAGCTCCCGCCGTTCGTGAATCCCGCCGCCTATCTCGCGGCGCGGCAGGGCACACCCTGGGGGCTGGGCGCGGCTCGCGATCGGATTGTGCGCGAGCACGCTGTCGGCGTGCATCCCCTGCTCGCCTGGAAACTCTGCACGCAGTCGCACTCGCCGCTGTTTCCGTTCTATCTCCTCACGGTCAACGAATCGGTCTACTACCTTCGCACCGATGGGAAACTGTTTCACGAGCTGACCCGGCCCTTGCCAGGACGCTGACGGCGCGGGCGACGCGGGCGGCATCTCGATCGCAAATCACAGAATCGCGCTGGACCGGTCCCGTTGCTGGTCATCCGTTGGAGCCGCGGCGTCCTGCACCCTGTTGTTGTAGACGGACGAGAGGGGCGGATATTGTATGGCCCACCGATTGGGGGGCACATGCGATACGCAGCGCTGATTCTTGGCGGATTCCTGGCAGCCGGCCTGCCGACCCCGGCCCGCGCCCAGAGCGCGCCCGCGCCGTTCACTGACGGCTTCGCCGAGGTCAACGGCCAGCGGCTGCACTACGCGAGCGTGGGTCAGGGGCCGCTCGTCCTGTTCCTGCACGGCTACCCGTCGTTCTGGTACCAGTGGAAGGATCAGATGCTCGAGATCGGGAAGGACCATCAGGCTGTCGGCCTCGACATGCGCGGCTACAACCTGTCGTCACGCCCCGAGGGGCTCGAGCCGTACACGATGCCGCATCTCATCGAAGACGTGCGGCAGTTCGCGGAAAAAATCGCCGGCCGCGGCAAGAAGTTCATCCTCGTCGGCCACGACTGGGGTGCGAACGTCGCGTGGGTCTACGCGATGTTTCACCCCGACACGCTCGAGAAACTGATCATCGTCAACGGCGCGCATCCGTTCATCTCCGAGCGCGAGCTGCGCGAGAATCCCGCGCAGCGTTACGCCAGCAACTATTTTTTCACCTTCAACAAGTTTCTGGCGCCAGGCGAGCAGCCGCCCGACGAGAGCAACACGAAGGAGTCGGCGACGCGCCGCGCGCACGGCGGGTTCGTCGACGCCGAAGTGAAGGCCGGCCGCTATACCGAAGCCGATCGCCAGATGTGGATCGACAACTGGTCGCAGCCGGGATCGACGACGGCCGGTTTGAACTACTACCGCGCCAACCACCGCAATCCGCCGTTCAACGATCTGCATCCGGCATCGACGATTCCGACGTCATGGTCGGCGAAGGAGATCACCGCGGGTGCCAAAGCCACGATCATCAGGACGCCGACATTCGTGATTTGGGGTCTGCAGGACACGGCGATCCTCTCCGGGCATCTCAGCGGCCTCGAGAAGCTGGTGCCGAATCTGAACGTCAAGCTCTATCCCGCCGACGATCACTGGGTAATGCTCGCCAAAGGCAAGCAGCTCGCCGAGGACATGCGCCGCTACATCGAAGACAGCAAGACGTTTCCGAAGGAGTCGGTCTACCGCGGCGGACGCTGATACCGTGGCAACCGGGGTCAGACGCTGATCTCACCCCATGGAGACGAACGTATGCGAGTGCTGAGAACAGTTGTCGGGGCGCTGCTTCTCGCCGCCGCCGCCCTGACGATCACCACGCCCGCGCAGACCGGCCGCCAGGCGGTGCCGGAAGGCGAGTGGCGCGCGTATCACGGCAACAACCGCGGCCATCACTACTCACCGCTGTCGCAGATCGACGCGACGAACTTCAGCAAGCTCGAAGTCGGGTGGCGGTTCAAGACCGACAGCCTCGGCCCGATGCCGGAGTACAAGCTCGAAGGCACGCCGCTGATGGTGAACGGCGTGGTCTACGCGACCGGCGGCACGCGTCGCGCCGTCGTCGCGCTCGATGCCGCGACTGGCGAGATCCGCTGGGTCTACAGCATGCGTGAAGGCGCGCGCGGTGCGGCGTCGCCGCGGCAGCTGTCCGGCCGCGGCCTGGCGTACTGGACCGATGGACGCGAGGAGCGGATCTTCTACGTGACGACCGGGTATCGGCTCGTCGCGCTCAACGCCGCGACCGGTAGTCCGGTAACCGGATTCGGCAGCGAGGGCGTCGTCGATGTGAAGCGCTTCGCGTCGTTCGGAAATCGTCAGCCGATCGAGCTCGTGAACGGCGAGATCGGCCTGCACGCCACGCCCACCGTAGCCAACGACGTCGTCCTCGTCGGGTCCGCCTTCCGCGAGGGCAATACCCCGCGGACGCACAACAACACCAAGGGCATGGTGACGGCGTTCGACGCCAAGAGCGGCAAGCTGTTGTGGACGTTCAATACGATTCCGCGCCCTGGTGAACCGGGCAACGACAGCTGGGAAAACGATTCGTGGGCCACGAACGGGAACACCGGCGTCTGGAATCAGATCAGCGTCGACGAGGAGCTCGGTCTCGCGTATCTGCCGGTTGAATCGCCCACCGGTGATCACTACGGCGGACACCGTCCCGGCAACAACCTCTTCTCCGACAGCCTGGTCGCGATCGATCTGAAGACCGGCGCGCGGAAGTGGCATTACCAGCTGGTGCATCACACGATCTGGAATTTCGACATCTCCACGGCGCCGATTCTGGCTGACATCGAGGTGAACGGCCGTGCGGTCAAGGCGGTGTCGATCATGTCGAAATCCGCGTTCATCTATGTCTTCGATCGCGCGACCGGTCAGCCGATCTGGCCGATCGAAGAACGCCCGGTGCCGAAAGGCGACGTTCCCGGCGAGTGGTACTCTCCCACGCAGCCGTTTCCGACCCGGCCGCCGGCATTCGATCGCCAGGAACTGACGGTCAACGAGCTGATCGATTTCACGCCGGCGCTCCGCGCCGAAGCCGAGAAGATCGTCGCGCGCTACAAGCTCGGACACATCTTCACGCCGCCGGTCGTCAGCAAGGTCGAAGGTCCGCTGGCAACGCTGCGGCTCTGGGGCGGCACCAACTGGCCCGGCGGCGCGTTCGATCCCCGTACGCACACGCTGTTCATGAGCTCGGAGGCGCGCGTGAACGCGGCGACCGGACTGATTCCGTCGCCCGGCAAGAACGCGTCGGACATGAATTACGTCAGCGGCAATGCCATCACCGGCTATCGCTATGTCGCCGGACCGGGAGAGGACGTCGGGGCCGACGCGCTTACCGCGCCAAAACCCGCGAGTGCGCCTGCGCCGGCAGCGGGCGGCGGCGAAGGACCAGTGCTCACGGTGCAGGGGCTGCCGCTGAGCAAGCCACCGTACGGCAAGCTGAACGCCGTCAACCTGGATCGCGGCGAGATTGTCTGGCAGGTACCGAACGGAGAAACGCCCGACGTCGTCCGCAATCATCCGCTGTTGCGCGGCATGAACATCCCGCGTACCGGGCAGGGCAGTACGCCGGGCGTCCTCGTCACCGGCTCGCTGGTGATCGTCGGGGAAACGCAGTTCACGACGACCGCGTCGCATCCGCGAGGTGCGATGCTGCGGGCGTATGACAAGACCAGCGGCGCGGAGGTCGGCGCCGTGTTCATGTCCGCGCCACAGTCCGGGTCGCCGATGACGTACTCCACCGGCGGACGGCAGTACATCGTCGTCGCGATCAGCGGGGGCAATTATTCCGGCGAGTATGTGGCGTACCGACTGCCGTAGGGTTCGGCGTCGGGGCCCGAGACGGCGGTGAAGCCGGTGGCCAAAGGAGTGAATCATGCGAAAGCTGATGATCGTCGGTTGTTGCCTCGCACTCGGCATCGGCATCGGCGGTGGGATTGTCGTCGGCCAGCAGGCCAGCGGCACGCCGATTCGCATGATGGCGCCGACGGACAAGGCCGCGGACTTTCCACTCGCCGAGATCGAGGCGACGTTCAAGGAGATGGACGCGAAGAAGATCCCGACGATGCGGCTGATCGAAGGCGGAAAATACAACGTCAATATCAGGCGTCTGATCGGTGCGGAGAGTGCGCTCGTGCACCAGAAGACGGCGGACGTCTGGGTCGTTCAGGAAGGATCGGGGACGCTCGTCACGGGCGGGACCCTGGTCGACGCGCGAACGAACGCCAACGGCGATCAGAGCGGCAGCGGGATTCGCGGCGGCGTCGAGCGCGTGATCAAGACCGGTGACGTCGTGTTCATCCCAGCCGGCGTCGCGCACGGCGTCCGCGAATCGAAGTCGATCACCTGGCTGAACATCAGGTTCGACACGAAGTGAGGGCAGAGCGGCGTCTGCCCCCGACTTACTTCGAGGTAACGGCGTAGCGGATCAAAACGTCCTCGACGAAGTCCGCCGAGATGCGCTGTTCGCTGACGTCGAACACCAGCGTCGTGGTCACCAGACCGCCCTCGCGTTTTTCCTTCCGCTCCACCGGAGTGCCGAACGCGCGCTCGACCTCGCCGCGCGACATGCCCTTGCGCAGCACGCTGACATCCGCAGGACGCCATGACGCCGTCACGTTCCCGGAGGCATTGTCGAAGTCCACGTACTCCGCGAGCGCCTTCATGACGTCGTCCGGCCGCACATTCGCCGGCACGCGCTCCGCGTAGCGCAGGTTGAACCGCGACCCGCCAGTCAGCCGCTTCGCGGCGATCTGCTCGCGCTTCATGGCTTCGATCCGCTCGCTCTCGGCGCGCAGCAGGCGGTTCTCGCGCTCGCGCCGATCCTGGATCGCATCCAGCTCGCGCTGCAGCGAGCGTTTGCGATCGCGATCGGTTTCGTTCTTGATCCGCTTCTCGAGATCCTTCTCGCGCTCGGTCTTGTCGAGCAGCTTGATGTTGGACGAGGTGCTGGTATCGTCGCCGAACGTGCCAAAGCCGCCGCCGGCGAGCTGAAACTCGATCAGGTCTTTCTTCATCTTCACGAGCGTCACCGTCGTCGAGTCGCCGGCGCGGAGCGCGACGCCGTAGCGGCGGATGTCGTTGCGATATTCGTTGAGGTTGAGTGCGCGGCCTGCATCAACGCTGACGTCGACGCCGTCGGCGCTGCCGGGCATGTCCATGCGCAGCGTGACCCGCTTGCCCTCGAAGGCCTTCTTGAGCGGTGTTTCGATGTCGCCGATGGCGGTGACCTGGGCTGCGGCTGGCGCCATGAGCGCCACCACGGCGAGGCAGGCGAGCGCCGCGATTCTCACGTCATGGATACGGTTCTGCATAGGCGTTGGCTCCCGGCAGTGAACCCTCGATGTATCGGTCCTTTGCCACTGACAGGCTAGTGTTTGACGCATTGTGCACCGATTCGGCGTTGGCGCGAACCCATCTACAATGCCGGCATGGCCCAGACGGCACCTGAAGCGTGGATGCGCGGAACCGTCACCGGATTCGACCCGTTCCTCCAGCCGATCGTGCACGCGTTCATTCAGGTAAAAGAGGATCTCGCGCGCCTTGCCGGCACGGTGTCGGACGACGATGTGTGGGCGAAGCCGGGTGACGCGGCGTCGATCGGATTTCACGTCCGTCACATTGGCGGTGCGACCGATCGTCTGCTCACTTATGCGAGAGGCGAGACGCTGTCGGCGGAGCAGTTGACGGCGCTGAAGGCGGAAGGCGCACCGGGCGCCGGCCTCGCGGACGTTGTGGCGCAGACGGTTACGCAGATCGATCGCGCACTCGATCAGATTGCGGCGACGTCGCCTGATTCGCTGCTCGAGCCGCGCAAGGTCGGACGCGCCGGCTTTCCGTCGACGACGCTCGGCCTGCTGTTTCACGCCGCCGAGCACGCCACGCGCCACGCCGGTCAGGCGTTGACGACGGCGAAGATTCTCCTCGGAACTCGCTCCTAGCGCGCGGTGTCTAACGCGCGGGGCCATGGCCAGAGATCACCGGCTCGCGTGCGCCGTTCTTGTCCTGATCGCATCCGCGTCGGGATGTGTCTCGTGGTCGCGCGCGAATCTGCGCTGCGAATGGGCGGACGACCGGGGAGCCGCCCTTGATGCCGCGCGGCGGCGCGACCGCTGGCATCTGCGCGACGACGTCGAGCGCGCCGAGGAGATCGCCATTCGCTTCGGCGACGCGTTTCGCCGCACGCACGGCCTTCTGGTAGTGCGGCAGAACCGGGCTGAATGCACGTCGCGGCTGTTGATCGCAGTCGCCAATTATCACGAGCTCCCGCTCGACGCCGTTCTGGCGGTCCGCGGACAGCGGCCCGTGATCGTCGACCTGTTCGTACTGCTGTCCTTCATCGCGTTATACGTGGCGATTGTGCGCCGGCTGGTGAGCGGCCTCTTCGATCGGATTCCGGCCGACCTCACCGTTCCGGCAACGGTGGCGATGACGGTGTTGTCGGCGATGCTGGGGGTGGCGTCCACGATGGGTCTTCGAGGTTTTGCTACGGGACTCGAGGTGGCGCGTCTGGGCGACCTTCACATGAGTTACCGCGTCGGCCGGCTCCCATGGGATCGCCTGGGGCTCGAAAGCCTGCTGCTGTTCACGGGCATCGGCTTCGTTCTGGCCTTTTCTGAGTTCCGCCGCCGGCGACGTCGCGGCGGGCTTGCGCCTTTATAATCTGGCGTGCTTTCCAGGTGCGCGTTCGCGCTCGGCGCGATGTGTCTGAGTGTCTCGCTGATGGCTCAGGAGCCGCCGCGGACCGTGTGGACCGGCGTCTATACGACGGCGCAGGCGCTGCGCGGTCGCGAGCTCTACAAGACGTCGTGCGGCCACTGTCACCGCGACGATCTCACCGGAGGCGGCAGCGAAGAAGGCGCGCCGCCGCTGATCGGACCCATCTTCACCGTCCGCTGGCGCGACGAACCGCTGTCGGAGATGTTTCTCACCATCGGGACGACGATGCCGAAGAACAAGCCGGATTCGCTCACGCCGCAGACCGTCGCCGACATCATGAGCTTCCTGCTCGAGATGAACGAGCGGCCCGCAGGCACCAGCGAACTGCCCGCCACGCTCGATGGACTCAAGCAGATCCTCATGACCGACAGATAACCACATGGCCACGACCCGACGAACGTTCGTCGCCAACAGCGCGCTCGCGGCGGCCGGTTTGCTTCTGACGCATCGCGAGGTGCGCGCCATGCAGAATTCGACGGGTGACTCGGCGGCGAAGACCGAGTTCATCGACACGGCGGAGCTCACGATCGGCTACGAGGACACCGGTCCCCGCGCAGGCTTTCCGATCGTGCTGCTGCACGGGTTTCCCGACGACGTGCGCGCGTTCGACGGGGTCGTCGCGCCGCTGGCGGCGGCGGGCCACCGCGTCCTCGTACCGTATCTGCGCGGCTACGGGCCGACGCGCTTCCAGTCGGCGGCGGCGCCGCGGATGGCGGAACAGGCGGCGATCGGGCAGGACGTCGTCGATTTCGCGGACGCGCTGAAGCTGACACGATTCGCCGTCGCCGGCTACGACTGGGGCGGGCGCGCCGCGGCGATTGCGGCGGCGCGGCATCCCGAGCGCGTGCGCGCGGCAGTCCTCATCGGCGGCTACACGATCCAGAACACCACGGTTCGGCCTACGCCCGGTCCGCCGGAAGCGGAAGCGCGCGCCTGGTATCAGTGGTACTTCAACACCGATCGCGGTCGCATCGCCCTCGAGAGCGGCCGCCGCGCGCTATGCAAGTATCTGTGGAAGACATGGTCGCCGACCTGGACGTTCACGGACGCGACCTACGATCGCACCGCGAACTCTTTCGACAACCCGGATTTCGTCGACATCGTCATTCACTCGTACCGTCACCGCATCAACAACGCGCCCGGGGATCCGCGCTTTCTGGCCGTGGAAGCGGATCTCGCCAAGCGTCCGCCGCTGTCGATGCCGGTGATCACGCTCTACGGCGCCGACGACGGCGTTGCCGGTGGCGGTTCGGCGACGATCACCGAGGCCGATCGCGCCGTGATGCCGAAGATCGTAGCGAGGCGGGTCGAACGCGGCGTCGGGCACTTCATGCCGCGCGAACGGCCGCAAGCGGTCTCGTCCGCGCTGCTCGAACTGATGGCCGCGACACGCTGACGTCCACGCCGCTGATGATCCTCGATCTCGCGAAGATCAGGGCGGCGACCGTTGATCGCAACAGCCGGGCAGGTCGCACGACGTCCGCAGCGACCCCCTGGACGTCAAAAGCACGTCGTGAACCGACAAAGGAGGCATGCATGCGGAAGTCGATCATCGTCTGGGCCGTGTCGGTAGCTGCTGCCGCGGCGGTGTCCGCCGGCGTCACCGCGCAGGTCGTGCAATCAGGTCGCGTTGGGCAACCGCGCATCGTGTCGGGAAGCGATATCGGCTTCCGCGTCGAAGGACAGCGTCGCGAGCCGCGAACCGACTCAGTGAGCGGACGCACGGCGCCGATCGACATCCTGACCGGCCACCTCGTCGTCAAAGTCAACGGCGAGTGGATCGAGGCAGAAGTGTCCGGCCGGGGCATCCGCCCGGCGACGAATTAGACGCGCGCCAGAAGGGGCTACGGCTGGGTGTTCGCGGCGAGCATCACGTCGCGAAGCGCATCGGCGGTGGCCGCGGAGCGGACGATGTTCATGCCGCGCAGGATGCCCTGTGCGATCTTCAGCGGCGTGAACCCTTCCTTGTCCGGTTGATTCCAGATCTCGATCCGGGCGCCTGACTGCGCCAGGAACCGGACGACGGATGGTGCGTGCTTCGAGGCGGCGCCGTGCATCGCGGTCTGGCCGAGATCGTCGACTGCGTTGATGTCGCCGCCCAGCGCGAGCGCGAGCTTCGTCGCCTCGAGCACCTCCGGCTCGGTGCCCGGATCCTCGCCGGGCGCGTAGGTGCCGATGCCGGCGGCGACCATCAGCGGCGTCGTGTGATCGGCGTTGGTTGCCAGCGGATCGGCGCCGAGCTCGACGAGCAGCTTCATATATTCGACGTCGGCGGTTCGCGCGGCGAGCAGGAACGGCGTGCCGCCGATCATGTTCAGGCCGCTGACGCCGACCGGCGGCTTCTTGGTGACCCGTGCGTTGACGTCCGCTCCTTTTTTGACGAGCGCGCGCGCGAACTCGAGGCTGGTCATGCTGCCCGAGCCTTCGGGCGCGGGGTTGTTGCTGCCGGCGATGCCCGCCTTTCGCACCCACGACAGTTGATGGAGGGCCGTCCATCCCTTGGGTGACTGGTTCGGATCGGCGCCGCGATCGAGCAGCATCGACGCCAGCCGGTAATGCGCGTTCGCCGAGGCGAGCATGAACGCGTTGAATCCGGATTCAGGTACGGTCTTCTCGTCGCTCGTGTTCTGCCGGCTGGGCGGCAGCCGCAGCGCCTCGTCGAGCGGTGCGCCCTGATCGAGCAGCACGCGCACGGTCTCGATGCGGCCTTCGCGCGCGGCGAACAGCAGCGCGGTGAACCCCGTCGTCGACCGCGCGCTGATCTGGGCGCCGCGTTCGAGCAGGAGCTGTACGACCTTCGCATGGCCTTCGGCCGCGGCCCACATGAGCGCCGTCTGTCCGCGCCAGCTTTCGTGCGCGTTGACGTCGGCCCCGCGTGCGAGAAGCGCGGTGACGCCGGCAACAGTGCCGGCGCGCGCCGCTGTCATCAACGCCGTTTCGCCTTTCGACTGCGTCGTGTTCGGATCCGCACCCGCTTGCAGCAGCCGCTCGATCACGGCGGCGTTCCCGTTCTCGCACGCCAGCGTGAGTGGCCGGACGCCGTAGCGATTCGCGACGTTCACCTGCGCGCCGGCCTTCAGCAGGAGATCGACGATGGCGGGCGCGTCCGCGGCGACGGCATCGTGCAGCAGCGTGGTGCCGTCGACCGCCGCGGCGTTCACGTCGACGTGCTGGGCGATGAGCGTGCGGACGGTGGTCGCGTTGCCGGACTTGACGGCGTCCGACAAGCGGGAGTCGGCGGCGAACGTGCCACTCGAGGCGAGCGCGAAGAGCAGCGTCGCGCCCACAATCCGGAAAACGGAGTCCATCGCATGTCGCGGCCCGACGACACGGCCCCGGCCCAAGACAGGTCCCGAGACGAAGGGACGCGGTTCGGCCCTCATACGCTCAGCGGCTCGAACAGAGCGTCGACGCGTCCCGTGCTGTCGACGAATCGATCCAGCCGCACCCCAACGTGGTCGAGCAGTGTCAGGTGGAGGTTCGCCAGCGGCGTCAGTTGCGCGTACTTGATGTGCTTGCCGCCGCGTCCGCCGGCATCGCCGCGCATGACGACGATCGGCAGATTCTGGTGGTCGTGAATGTCAGGGTTGCCCATGCCGCTGCCGAACAGGTACGTGGTGTGATCGAGCAGCGTCCCGTCGCCGTCCGGCGTCGCCTTGAGCCGCTCGAGCAGGTAGCCGAAGAGCGACACGTGATAGCCGTTGATCTTGGCGAGCTTCGCCAGCTTCTCCGGATCGTTGACGTGGTGCGACACCGGATGATGCGGTTCGGGGACGCCAATCTGCGGATAGGTGCGCGTGCTGCCTTCGCGTGCGAGCTGGAACGTCGTGACGCGCGTGAGATCCGCCTGCAGCGCGAGCACCTGGAGGTCGAACATCAGCTTGACGTGTTCTTCCCACGATTCCGGCACCGACACCGGCCGCTCCAGGTCCGGCAGCAGCGAGTCGGCGTTCTTCCGCTCCGACTGCTGAATGCGCCGCTCGACCTCGCGAACCGTGTCGAGGTATTCCTCGACCTTGACGCGATCGCCCTTACCGAGTTTCGGCTGCAGGCCTGACAGGTCGCTCAGAACCCAGTCGAGGATGCTCGCGTTCTTCTTCAGCTCAGCGCGGCGCTCCTCGCGCGTCCCGCCGTCGCCGAACAGCCGCTCGAACACCGCGCGCGGATCCGATTCCGTCGGCAGCGGCGTCGTCGGCGACGACCATGAAAGGTTGTTCATGTAGGCGCAGGCGTAGCCGTTGTCGCAGTTGCCGACCTGCGCGATGAGATCGGTGCCGAGCTCGAGCGAGGGGATCGGCGTGTCGCGGCCGATCTGCCGCGCCGCGATCTGGTCGACCGTCGTGCCCAGCTCGTAATCCGTGCTCTCGGTGCGCTTCGGTTTCGCGCAGCTGAGGAACGTGCAGTTCGACGACGCGTGGTTGCCGGTCGTGTTCGCGTTGCGCAGCTCGAGGTTCGAGACGACCGTGAGCCGGTCGAGAAACGGCGTGAGCGACGCGAGCGAGGGTGTCAGCTCGGTGAGCGTGCCCTCGGCCGACGGAATCCAGCTCACGGGATTCATGCCCATCGGCATGTAGACGTATCCGAGACGCCGGACCGGATTCGCGGCCGTCTTCGCGACGACTGAAAGCGCCGGAACCATGGCATCGAGAAGCGGCAACGCGACCGCGGCGCCGAGCCCGCGGAGAAACGTGCGGCGGGGCAGAGCCATCTTCGTAATGATCATTCCGCTCTCCTGAACCTCCGGTTGCAGCCGGAGCCGACGTAGTGCCGGGAACGCACGTACTGCCTAGTCATCGCGCCGCTAGCTTTCGGCACCGGCTCGACGCATCTGAAAGGGCACGCTCTTCACGATGCCGAGCACGATCGCGTCGAATCGGTACTCGCGCGAGGCGGCCTCGCGCAGAATCTGCCGCACTGCGGGCGCATCGGTCGGCATGACGCCGCGGCCGAGCGCGAACGTCATCAGCTTCTCCGTCATGGCGCCCACGAACAGCTCCGGCCTCGCGAGCAGCGCCTGCCGCAGTCCCGTGACGCCGTCGAACGCGGCGCTCCCCGGCAACGTACCCGAGACGTCGATTGCGCCGCCGTCGTCTCCGCGCGTGCGCCAGCGGCCGATCGCATCGAAATTCTCGAGCGAGAGACCGGCGGGATCCATCATCTGGTGACACGACGCGCACGCCGGATTCGCCCGGTGTTCCTCCATGCGGGCGCGCATCGACGGGTTCTTCGCGCCGGGCCCGTTGTCCTTGAGCGGCGGCACGTTGGCCGGCGGCGGCGGTGGCGGCATGCCGAGCATGTTGTCCAGCACCCACTTGCCTCGCAGTACCGGCGACGTCCGGTTGGCGTACGACGTGACCGTCAGGATGCTGCCGTGTCCGAGCAGGCCGACGCGCTCGGGATGATCCGCGACGCTGACGCGGCGGAAGCGGTCGCCGTAGACGCCGGCAATGCCGTAGTGCTTCGCAAGCCGCTCGTTCAGGAACGTGTAGTCCGCGCTGAGCAGATCCGTCACGCTGCGATTCTCGGAGACGATGCTCGAGAAGAGCAGTTCGGTCTCGCGGCGGAAGGCCTGACGCAGGTTGTCGTCGAAGTCGGGGAAGAGCCGGTTGTCAGGCGTCGCGGCCGCCAGGTTGCGCAGATACAGCCATTGTCCGGCGAAATTCGTCGTCAGCGATCCGGCGCGTGGATCGGCGAGCAGGCGCCGCACCTGACGCTCGAGCACGTCCGGCTTCGAGAGCTCACCGCGCTCGGCGACGGCCAGCAGTTCCTCGTCCGGCAGGCTGCTCCAGAGGAAGAAGGACAGCCGCGACGCCAGCATCACGTCGCTCGTCCGATAGGTCGCGCCCGCAGTCGCATTCGACGGGTCGCGCTCGATGCGGAACAGGAACTCCGGGCTCGAGAGCAGCGCCCGCAGCGCCATTTCGATACCGCTGTCGAAGGTCCCGGTCGCGCGCGCGTCCTTGTAGAACTGCAGCGGCTTGACGAGATCCGCGTCGGTGACCGGGCGGCGATAGGCGCGGTGCGCGAGCGAGCGCAGGATATTCCTCGCGCACGCCGATTCAGCTGACGGTGACGTCGGCCGGCACGTGAAGATCCTCTGCCGGCTGGGCCTTTGCGCCGCTTCGTTCGTCGCGTCGAAGGGGCCCGCGATCGAGACCGATCGCACCGCCGGCTGCACGCGCGGATGGCGATCCATGTTGAAGTGCGACTCGTACGGCTGGCGCTCGGTCTCGATCAGCGCTGCGTTTTTCTCGAGGAACGTGGCGCCGATGACGTGCGGGCCGGCATTGACGTGCAGCCGCACTTCGAGCCCCTTGTCGACCGCTTCGTCGGCGTAATACTGGCCGAAACGATTGCGGTTCGGCGACACGGTGAAGACCTGCAGCCGCGCCCCGTCGAGGGCCACCTCGACGTCGTGCGGCTCGGTCAGCCCTTCGACGTTCTCGTTGCGGTCGCGGGACAGCTGCACGCGAATCGTGTAGTCGCCGCTGACCGGGAAATCGTGATGCACGCTGACGCCGCCGCGCGTGCCGTACGGCATGCCGGCGAGATGCTTTTCCTGCGTCAGGTCCGGCGGCAGCACGACGACGCGGCTCGCCGGTGCGCGAAGCGGCGTGCCGACGGCGAGACGGCTGATCTTCTGCGCCGCGGACAGGTAGCGCTCCATCAACGTCGGCGACAGGCCGGCGACGCTGACGTTGTCGAAGCCGAAGCTCGAATCGTCGTTCGGCAGCAGGTCCGCGACCTCCACGTCGAGACCGAGCAGATCCCGAATCGCGTTGCGGTACTCGGTACGATTCAAGCGACGGAACGGCTCGCTTCGACCCGGGTCCGGCTGCGCTCTTGCAGCCTCATCCAGCCGCAACTCGAGCTGCGCCACGACACTGCTATAGGTGGCTTCGGGCGGGTGCGGCACGCCTGCGGGTGGCATCGTCCGCGTCCGCAGCTTGCGGACGACTTTCTCCCAGGTTTGCGGGTTCGTTCCGGGCCGATCGATCTCGGCGAGGTCGATCGCGAGTCCGCCGGACCTGGTCCGTTCGTTGTGACAGCGGACGCAGTAGTCGTTGACGGCAGTGCGAGCGAGGTTGTCGGGCGTCTGGGCAAACGTCCGGCTCGCGCCGAACCGCGCGCGATGCACCCGGCTGAAGCCGGATTCCACGTACTGCGGCGCGGGCAGGACGAGGAGGGCGGCGACGATCAGGACCGATCGTCGCCAGCTCATTTTGGTGCGTCCTTCTTCGCGGGCGAGCCCGCTTCGGATTCGGTGCGCGGCACCGCGTCCGGCGTCGGTTGCGCGACGCGCGCACCGTCCGCGTCGCGGGCGACGCGATTGTTGCGGCCGCAGTCAAAGCACGTGCGGCCTTCGTCGGCCATCCCGGCGGTGGAGATGCCGCGCTCGGCCATCAGCTTCGCCAGGTAGTCGGCGGTCGTCTTCTGCTCCTTGAAGAACAGCGTGTAGAACACGCCGTTCGCGATCGTCCACGGCGTCCAACCCTGTTTGCTGCGGACGTCGAGCTTGGCGCCGTGGTCGGCCAGATACTGGACGATCGTCGGCGCGCCGCGATAGGCGGCGCCGTGCATCGCCGTCTCACCGCGATCGTTGACGGCGTTGACGTCGTTGCCGAGCGTGACCAGCATCTTCACGGCCTCGAGCGCTTCGGGTTCCTGATCGGGTGACGAGCCGCCGTCTTCGCCAGGATTCCACAGGTCGACGCCAGCCGCGACCATCAGCGGCGTCGTCTGATCGGCGTTCGGCGTTTTCGGGTCCGCACCGGCGGCGAGCAGCACCTTCATCAGCTCGGTGTCGACGTTCTTCGACGCGAGCAGAAACGGCGTCGCCCCGATGCGATTGAGGCGGTTGCGATAGCCGTCGCGGAAGTCGCGCGTCATCTTCGCGTTGACGTTGGCGCCGCCGAAGGCGATCAGCTTCTTCACCAGGTCGAGGCTGCTCATGCTGCCCTTGCCTGCCGGCGGGGGCAGGAAGCCGATGTTGGTGCGGCGGATGCGCGCAATCTGATGGAGCGCGGTAAAGCCCTGTCGCGCGGCGTCGACGTCCGCGCCCCAGTCGACGAGCATCGCGCCGAGCTCCCATTGACCGTTCTGCGCCGCCAGGACGAGCGCGCTGGTGCCGTCGGGCAGCGTCTCGTTGACGTCCACGCCGGCCTTGAGCAGTTCGCGCGCCGCGTCGATCTGACCGAGCTGCGTCGCGAACAGGAACGCGGTGAACGCTGGACGGCCAGCGGCGGCACCGCCGCCGGCCGGTGCGGGCGCGCCGACCGCGCCGGAGAAGACGCCGGTGTTGTTCGCACGTGGCGCGGCGGCCGCAGGCCGCGTCGCCGCGACGCCGGATCGCATGTTGATCTCCGCACCGGATTCAACGAGCGTCCGGACGGCGGCAGCGTTGTTCTCGGCCGCGGCCCACATCAGCGCCGTCTGTCCGCGGACCGTCTCTTTCGCGTTCGGATCCGCACCGAACGCGAGGAGCGCCTTCATGACGTCGACGTTGCCGGTGCGCGACGCGGTCATCAGCGCCGTTTCACCGCCAGGCAGCGTCGCGTTGGCGTTCGCACCGGCCTTGAGCAGACGCTGCACGATCGCGGCGTTGCCGTTGGTGCACGCCAGCGCGAGCGGTGTGGCACCGTAGCGATTCGCCGCGTCCGCAGTGGCGCCGGCGCGCAACAGAAGGTCGACGACCTCGACGGCGTCCTTCTGAACGGCCCATTGCAGCGCCGTCGTGCCGTCCACCGACGCCGTGTTCGGATCCGCCTTCGCTTGCAGCGCGGCGCGGACCGCCGTCGCATCGCCCCCCTTGGCGGCTGTGAGAAGCGGCGAATCCGCGGCACGTGCGGTGCCCAGCGACAGCAGAGTGACGAGCGAAACCGAAAGGACGTGTCTCATGCGTAGCACTCTTTCAAGTTGCATTCGTGAAATGGCGCTCACAGGTCAGTGAGCCGTCCCGTGCTGTCGGCGATTCGGTCGACCGGCACACCGAGCTTGTCGAGCAGCGTCACGCCGAGATTCATCATCGGCGTGTTTTCTGGGTACTCGACGTGGCGGCCGCCCTGCAGCTGTCCGCGCGCGCCGCCGGCGAGCACGACCGGCAGGTTGACCGGCGTGTGGTGATCGCTGTCACCCATGCCGGTCCCGTACATCAGCAGCGAGTGATCGAGCAGCGTGCCGTCGCCGTCCGGCGTGTTCTTCAGCTTCTCGATCAGCCGCGCATAGAGCGACATGTGGTACGCGTTGATCTTCGTCGCCTTCGTGATCTTCTCGGGATCGAGCTGGTGATGCGAGACGGTGTGGTGACCGTCGGGCACGCCAATCCACGGATAGGGGCGCGCGCTCAACTCGCGTGAAATCTGGAACGCGACGACGCGGGTGACATCCGCCTGGAAGGCGAGGAGATTCAGGTCCAGCATCAGCTTGGCGTGCTCGTCGAAGCTGTCGGGGATACCGACCGGCTGCTCGGGCAGCGCCAGCAGATCGGCGCCTTTGCGGCTCTCGGCGCGCTGGATGCGCTGCTCGACGTCGCGCACTGCGGTCAAATATTCGTCGACGGTCGCACGATCACCCGCGCCGAGCTTCTTCTGCAGCCGCGCCACGTCTTCCATCGCCAGATCGAGGACACTTCGGTCCTGCCGCAGCCGCGCGAAGCGCTCGGCTGCCGTCCCGCCTTCGCCGAACAGCCGCTCGAACACCGCGCGCGGATTGCTCTCCATCGGCATCGGCGTCGTCGGCGTCTTCCACGAGAAGGTGCGCTGGTAGACGCAGCTGTAACCGTTCTCGCAGCTCCCGACGACGAAGTCGTAGTCGAGCGCAATCTGCAGTGAGTTGAGCGGCGTGTCCTTGCCGATCACCGCCGCCGCCATCTGGTCGATCGACGTGCCGACTTCGATGTCTGCGCCCTCGGTCTTCTTCGGCCGGACGCCGGTCAACCACGAGACGCCGCAGCGGGTATGCACGCCGCCGCCCTCGCTCATCGTCTCCGCGTTCTTGTTCGCCAGGCCGCTGAGGACGACGATGTTGTCGCGCACGCTTTCGAGCGGCTTGAGCACCGGCGTCAGCTCGAAATTCCTGCCGACCGCCGTCGGGTGGAAATTCGGGAGATACGTGCCGTTTGGTGCGTAGAAGAACGCAACGCGTGGCGTGGCGGTCGCCGCTGCCGCCGTTCTGGAGAGCACCGACAATGCCGGAACCATCGCGTCGAGCAGCGGCAGCGCCACCGCTGCGCCAATACCGCGAAGGAACGTCCGGCGGGGCAGTGCCATCTTGCTGATGATCATCAGTCTCTCCTCGAGAAAAATCCGGCCAGCGCCGGATTCCACGTACGGTGGTTCAGTTCGCGACCTGACCGGTTTCCGAGCGACGCATCTGAAACGGAACGCTCTTGACGATCTCGACGACGATGTCCGACAGGCGATAGCGATTGGCGGCCGCGCCGCGAACGATGCTGCGGACCGCGGGCATGTCGTACGACTCCAGGCCGCGGCCCAGCGCATAGGTCAGCAGCTTCTCGGTGAGCGTGCCGACGAAGCGATCGGGACGCCGCGTCAGCGCGGCGCGCAGATCGGCCGCGCTCGAGAACGCCGTACCGTCGGGCAGCGTGCCCGAGGCGTCGATCGCGCCGTACGTCTCGTCGACGTTCCGCCAGCGTCCGATCGCGTCGAAATGCTCGAGGCCGAACCCGAGCGGATCGATCATCGCGTGACAGCCCGAGCACGCGGGATTCGAGCGGTGCATGGCCATCTTGTCGCGAATCGACTCGCTCTTGCCCGACGCGTACACGCCGGTTTTTTCCGGCAGCGCCGGGACGTTCGGCGGCGGCGGCGCGGGCGGCGTGCCGAGGATGTTCTCGAGGATCCACTTGCCGCGAAACACCGGCGACGTCCGCACCGGCTGCGACGTGATGGTCAGGATGCTGCCTTGGCCGAGCAGCCCGCGGCGATTCTCGTCGGTCAGCGTGACGCGGCGGAAGTGACTGCCCTTGACGCCGGTGATGCCGTAGTGGCGGGCGAGGCGATCGTTCAGGAACGTGTAGTCGGCGGTCAGCAGATCCATCGCGCTGCGGTTGTCGCGCACGATGCTGTCGAAGAACAGCTCGGTCTCCTTGCGGAAGGCGACGCGCAGCGAATCGTCGAAATCGGGAAAGAGCACTTCCGACGGCGTGACGATGGCCAGGTTCCGCAGCTGCAGCCACTGACCCGCGAAATTCGCCGTCAGCGCGTTCGAGCGCGGATCCGCAATCATCCGGCGGACCTGCCGTTCGAGCACCGCCGCCGTCTTCAGCCGTCCCTGCGCCGCCGCGTCGAGCAGCGCGTCGTCCGGCAGGCTGCTCCAGAGGAAGAAGGAGAGACGCGACGCCAGCTCGAGATCCGAAATGCGGTAGCGCGCCGAGGCCGGTGACGGGTCGGTCTCGACGCGGAACAGGAATTCAGGGCTGACGAGCAGTTGCTGTACGCCGCGCTCGATGCCGGCGTCGAAGTTGCCGGACGCGCGTCCCTGCGTATACGCGATCATCAGCGTCTTGATATCGGCATCACCGACGGGACGCCGGAACGCGCGCCGCGCCAGCGCGGTGAAGATCGTCCGCGCGCACGCCGTCTCGTTTGCCGCACTGGCTGGCTGACAGACGAAGATCCGATGCCGGCTGGGTGTCTCGCCCGCGCCTTTGGCGTCGAACGGACCGGTGATGATGAGATTGCGCAGCACCGGGGAAAG